>Ga0074197_1000028_pt1 | contig 315932 bp, 299 predicted proteins | sample EPASupsiteSAE305_FD_64526 | JGI IMG/M metagenome (GOLD analysis project Ga0074197, IMG submission 64526) | Bioremediated contaminated groundwater microbial communities from EPA Superfund site, New Mexico - SAE3-05 reassembly with SPADES | ecosystem: Environmental > Aquatic > Deep subsurface >... | reverse complement strand
GCTCGGCCACACCGTGGCCTCGCTCTTTCGCTACGGCTCGGCGCTACGCAAGCCTCGCCTACGCGAGGCCCCTCCGAAGGCATACCCTCGCCGTCCTTCCAAAACTTGCGCACCAGGCCCCCTCCCGTGTGCGGGTGGAGCGAAGCGACACCGCAGTGACGGCGGTTTTTCGGGTCCCGTCCACGCGCTAGACAGCTAGAACAAAGGTTTATTTTTCCTGCTGGAGTTTGCCGAAGGCGGCTATGCCGACGGCGGTGGTGAGCAGGCAGAAGACGGCTATGGCGGAGAGGTCGGTCCAGGCGGAGAAGTGGCCCCGGCCCAGCATGATGATGCGCAGGAGGTCCACGGCGTAGGTGACCGGGTTGGCCATGCTGACGGCGCGGATGTACGGCGCGGCGCCGGCCAGGTCGAACAATGCGCCGCTGAAGAAGAACATGGGCCAGGTCAGGAAGCTCATGACGAGGCCGAAGCCTTCCATGGATTTCATTTTGGCGCCGATGGTCAGGCCGAGATTGGTGATCATGTAGGCCACCGGGAAGGCCGCGGCCAGGGCCAGCAGCACCTGCAGCGGGCCCATCGGCAGGATGAAGAGCGCGCCGATGACCAGGAGCATCAGCGTCTCTATGATGGCCCCCAGCATGCCGCCCAGCGTCTTGCCGAAGAACAGCGTTGCGCGCGAGATGGGGGCCGCGAGCACTTCCTTCAGGAAGTCCAGCCGCTTGTCCCAGATGATATAAAGCCCGTAGGTGATCGACGTGAACAGTATCACCATTGCCAGAATGCCCGGGAAGATGAACTGCTGGTAGGTGTAGCCGGGCACCGGGCTCTGCCCGCCCGACATGCCCTGCCCCATCACGAACAGGAAGAGCAGCGGCGAGATCAGGATGGAGACGATGCGCTCCTTCTCGCGGAAGAAGATCTTGGCTTCGCGCAGCAGCAGGGCCCAGACGGCGTTCAGGTTCATCTCCCCACCGCCTTGTTGACGGCCACGCGCTCGAAGATGCCCTCGGCGTGTTCTTCGGCGTCGTCGCTGATCTGCTGGCCCGCGAACTTCAGGAATACGTCGTCGAGCGTGACTCGGCGCACTTCCACCTCGTCTATGCGGCCGCCCGCGTTGAGCAGCGCCTGCAGGTTCACGCCGGAATCCTCTATACTGATCTTGTAGCGGCCGCCCTCGCGCTCCACGCTCTGCACGAAGGGCAGCGCCCTGACGGCGTCGGCGTTGAGCGCGCCGGTGACGAAGACCAGGTCCCGGCCCACCTTGCGTTTGAGCGCGTCGGGCGTGCCCAGCTCTATGATCCTGCCCCGGTTGATGATGCCGATGCGGTCGGCCAGGCTGTCCGCCTCTTCCATATAATGGGTGGTCAGGATGATGGTGGTGTTGTGCGTCGCCCTGAGTTCCCGGATGTGGCTCCAGACGGCTTTGCGGCTGGCGGGGTCGAGGCCCAGGGTGGGCTCGTCGAGAAAAAGGATCCTGGGCTTGTGTATCAGGCCGCGGGCTATCTCCAGGCGCCGCCGCATGCCGCCCGAGTAGGTCTTTACCAAACTGCCGGCGCGGTCGGCGAGCTTCACCATTTCCAGCATGCGGTCTATGCGGCCGGCTATCTCCGCGCGGGGCACGCCGTAGAGCATGGAATGCAGGTAGAGGTTCTCGCGGCCGGTCAGCAGGTCGTCGACGCTGGGCTCCTGGAAGACTATGCCGATATTGCGGCGCACTTCCAGCGGCTCGCGGTTGATGTCGCGGCCGGCCACCAGCGCGGTGCCAGACGTGGGACGCACCAGCGTGGAGAGCATGCTGATCAGCGTGGTCTTGCCGGCGCCGTTGGGCCCCAGCAGGCCGAAGACCTCTCCCTCGGGGATCTCCAGCGAGACGCCGTCCACGGCCGTGACTTCGGCGTAGCGCTTTACCAGGTTAGAGGTGACGATGGCGGCCATATATGGATTCTAGCAATTAGAGGCTGCCACGGAAAAAGGCCGTCAGGCGGCGTTCGTATTCGGCCGGGGCCGTGTAGTGGTTCTGGCCGTGGTCCGCGCCCTCCACCAGCCACAGCTCGGCGGCGGGGTTGGCGGCCTTGAGCGCGGCCGAGTTGGAGGGCGGCACCGTGCCGTCCAGCGTGCCGTGCACCAGCAGCATGGGCGCGGCGAAGGCCGCGGCGTTCCTGACCGGGCTGACCGCTTTTATGTCCACGCCGGTGAACAGCAGCATCCAGCCGCGCATCAAGAGCAGCAGCGGCCGGCGCAGCGGGCCCCACCCGGCGAAGATATGTTCCAGCTCGCCGTGCAGGTCCGCGAAAGGGGCGTCCAGGGCGCGCGCCTTCACGGCGGGGTTGGCCGACAGCAGCACCGCCGCGCCCCCCATGGAGAAACCGAACAGGCCGACTGCCCCGCCGGGCAGGCGGCCCTGGACGAAGGCCGCGGCCGCGTCTATGTCGCGGGTCTCCCTGGCCCCGCCCGTGGAGAAGAAACCGCCGCTGCGGCCGGTGGCCCTGAAGTCGAAATAGAGCATGTTGAACTCGCGGGCCAGGAAAGAGGTGAGCCCCAGCACGTCGCTCTTGTCCATCGGGTAGCCGTGGCAGACTATCACGGTCTTCTTAGAGGTCTTGTGGGGGATGAACCAGGCGTCCAGGTCTATGCCGTCGGCGGTGCGCAACCGCAGCGGCTCGGCCTTGAGGCCGAAGTCCTCAGGCTTATAGCTGCCGGTATAGCGCCGCGGGTGGGCGTACAGCCAGAAGAAGAAAAAAGAGAGCGCGGCCAGCGCCAGCAGCGGGTACAGCAGCAGGCGCCAGGCGATCTTGAAAGCCAACTGGCTCATTTGGGTCCCACCAGCGGCACGAAGCGCACCGAGCAGATGGAAGTGGTTTCGAGCCCGGCGGCGGTCTTGCGGACCAGCCGCAGGTCCTGGCTGCCTTCCCCGACGGGGATCACCAGCCGGCCTCCCTCTTTTAGCTGCCCCCCCAGCGCGGGCGGCACCTCGCGCGCGGCGCAGGTGACCACGATGGCGTCGAAGGGCGCCTCTTCGGGCCAGCCGGCGGCGCCGTCCCCGACGCGGAAATCGATGTTCTTGTAGCCCAGGCCGGCGAGCTTCTCCCGCGCGGCGGCCGCGAGCTCGGGCAGCAGTTCCACCGTGCGCACCTCCGCGGCCAGCTCGGCGAGCACGGCGCTCTGGTAGCCGGAGCCGGTGCCGATCTCCAGCACCTTTTCCCCGCCCTTGAGTTCCAGCAGCTCGCTCATCAGCGCTACTATGTAGGGCTGCGAGATGGTCTGGCCTCCGGCTATGGGCAGCGGGTAATCCTCGTAGGAGCGCGTCACCATGTCCCCGGTGACGAAGCAGTGACGGCAGACCTTGTCCATCGCGGCCAGCACGCGCGGGTCTTTAACGCCGCGCGCCTCTATCTGGTCCTTTATCATCTGCCTGCGGATAAAGCCGAGGTAAGCCTCGTATTTGGGCCCCAGTATCTTGTCTATCACTACCAGACTCCCTTGACCACCATGAAGCAGGCCAGCGTGGTCTTTATTCCGTATTCTTTGGCCCTTCCGACGGCGGCTTCGGATTCGGAGCCGGGCTGCATCCAGATATGCTTCACGCCCAGGCGGTTGCACTCCTCCACCGCCAGTTCGGTAGCGGCGGGGTGCACTACCGTGATGACCAGGTCGGGCTTCTTCTCTATCTCGGAGAGGCTCTTGTAGAGTTGCTGTCCCAGCACGAAGCCGCCCTTAGGGTTGACGCCGGCCACCGGGTAGCCGGCGTTGAGCAGGTCGCGGAAGATCTTGTGGCCGTACTTGGAGGCGTCGCCGGAGACGCCGACCACGGCTATCTGTTCATATTCTTTAGAGTTCATGGCAGTTGTCCGAAGTCCGTCCGCAGTTTTTCTTCCCAGTTCGACAAGCGCGGGAAATGGTAGACCTCCAGGCCGGCCGAGAAGACCAGCAGCAGGTAGAAGTCCGCTTTGTAGCCGGTAAGGATGAAGAGGATGAGGCCGGCCACGGCCGGCACCTCGCACAGGGCCGCCGTCACTATGGCCCGCGCTGTCAGCGCTTTTACGGCGGCCTCGGGCGTGGCCCGGCGCGCGTCCAGCCTGGAGGCCGCGAACCTGACGGCGAAGACCGAGGCGATGGAGAGTATGTAGACCGCGTATTTTACGGCGTAGGCCGCGGGAGGCAGGAGCGGCGGCTTGTGCCCCGCGCGGGCGAGTATTTCCCCCACGACGGCGTAGAGGACGATGGCGCCAATGATCCCGGCCGCGGAGAGCGCCGCGGCCAGGTAGGATCTCTTTATCAGTTCGCGGGTCACTTCCGCCTCCTAGTATTCGAAGAACTTCATGCCGTCCGGGCCCGGGTTGGCCGAGTCGAGCAGTAGCAGGCCGTAATAGGTCGAGTCGGGGTTGGAAAAATACAGCCAGCCGCCGGAACCGGTCACGGCCCTGGAAATATCTTTATCGAATTTCCTGGAATCCACGATCTTTATCCCGGAGGTGCGCTCGTGGCCGGGCAGATGCAGCTCCGGCACGGCGGAGATGCTGTCCGGCGCCAGCTCGGCCGGGGACTTGGGATACTTGCCGCCGGTCTGCGTATAGTAGACCTGCAGCGCGCCGCGAAAGGCCTGCAGCGTCTTCATCGCGGACTCGACGCGGGCCTTCTCTTCGGCCGCCTTCTCCCTGGCAGCTATCTCGGCCAGGATCTTCTCTCCCAGGGCTTCCCTGAGCGCGGTATTGAATTTCTCCATCTCCGGCGCCAGCCGCTGCAGGCGCTCGGCCGGTATCTCGGCGTACTTCTCGGCCAGGATGGCCAGGTTCCTGCCCGTGCGCTCCAGCGCGGGGTCCAGGCGGACGGGTTGGGGAGCGGGCTGGGCGGCTTGCGCGGGGGTCTCCTGCGCGTAGGCAGCGCCGCCCAGCAGCAGCGCCGCGGTGAATAGCAGGTTCTTCATGGTTTCTCCTCGGGGTTAAAGCTTCAGTCCCCAGTTTTCCAGCTCGGTGATGAACTTGTAGTCCGTCAGGTCGAACTGTATGGGCGTCACTGAAACGTAGCCGGCGTTCAGCGCGTTGAGGTCGCTGGCTGCGTCGGGGTCTTTGGGCTTGTAGTCGCCGGTCATCCAGTAATAGGTGTTGCCGTGCGGGTCGGTGCGCTTGTCGAACCAGTCGTTGAAGCAGGTGCGGCTCTGGTTGGTGACGCGCACGCCCTTGAGCTTGGCCGGCGGCAGGTTGGGCACGTTGACGTTGAGCAGCGTGCCGGGCGGCAGCTTGCGCTTCTTCAGCATGCCCGCCAGCCGGGCGGCGAAAGCCGCGGCCGGTCCGAAGTCGGGGTTCTTGAAGGTGTCCAGCGAGACGGCGATGGACGGGATGCCCAGCAGCGCGCCCTCGGTGGCGCCCGAGACGGTGCCGGAATAGAGGATGTTATAGGCCTGGTTTCCGCCCAGGTTGACGCCGGAGACCACCAGGTCGGGGCGCTTCTTCATCAGCGCCTTTATGCCGAGCTTGACGCAGTCGGCGGGCGTGCCGCTGGCGGCGTAGCCGAAGAATTGGCCGTTGCGCTTGGCGGGGGTCACCCGGAGCGGGTCGGTGATGGTGATGGCGTGTCCGACCGCGCTGCGCTGCGTGTCGGGGGCCACCACGGTCACGTTCCCCACTTTCTTCATCGCGGCGGCCAGCGCGCCGATGCCTTCCGCGTAAATCCCGTCGTCGTTGGTTATTAGTATTTCCATAGTTCTTTAGCCTATATTGTATAAATTTAAAAGCCGCCCCTCCTGCCTAAAAAGGGGCGGCTTTTTCTCCGGAGGGCGACGCGTTATTTGCGCGGCATCCGGGCCGGCGGCACGGTGCCCAGCAGCTTGTGCAGCAGGGCCGCCAGCGTTTCGGTCTTCACCGGCTTTTCCAGGTACTCGCGCACGTTGCTCTCCCGCTTTATCAGGTCCGAGGTCGACCGGTCCATCATCCGGCCGGTCATGATGACCACCGGTATCTGCCCGGTCTCGTCGTTCTGCAGCTCGTGCACTATCTCGAAGCCGCCGCCCTTGGGCAGCATCAGGTCCAGCAGTATCAGGTCCGGCGAGACGGTCCTGGCCTTGGCCAGCGCTTCTGCGCCGTCCGCCGCGGCTTCCATCCTGAACCCCTCGCGGGCCACGACGATCTTAAGGAATTCCCTGACGGCGGTGTCGTCGTCGACTATCAGTATGAGCTTGTCCGCCGCTGAAACTGGATCGGTCATTTGTTCCCCCGGCGCCGTCAGATCTCGGCGGTGGCGATGGCGTCTATCTTGGTCCAGTCCACGTAGGAGCGCTTGCCCTGGCCGCGGTTGACCACCAGGCATTCCTCGGTGTCGGTCAGGGACTCGGCCCGCAGCGCGCCGGCCGGCGTGGCCGACCTGATCACCACTACGAACATCCTGTCCTGGACATGGTAGGTGGTCTCGCCCGGCAGCGCCTCTGGGCTGTCCGGTATCACCTGGAACCGCTTCTTCAGAACGCTGACCCATGCTGCTCTGTCCATGTTGCCTCCTGCCCGCTTAAAATAGCCGCGCTAGCGCGCTCTGAACATGATACAAAATGCCCCGCGCCGCCTCCAGAAGGAAAGGCGGAACCCCCGTTGTCCGGCGGTCCCGCCCCCCTCTCGCCTCTATCGGTTAGCGGCGCCCGCTACGGGGAGCGGCCGCGGCGCGCCCGGCGATATTTTCAAGTTTCGGGCGGCCGTAGTGGTCGTAGAGTTCGCTCTCGTAGTCCTCGCTGACCGGCCGCGACGGGTCGTATTGCGGGCTGGCCTCCATGGCCAGGCGTGTCAGGTCTACGAACACCTCAGAGGTTTCCCAGTCCACGCTCTCTATCCAGTGCGGCGACACCAGCACCTGCCGCCCGGGCAGCCAGTTGCCCGTGCCGGCCACCAGGTAGCGGATGGCCCACCGGGCGTCGTCGAGGATGAAATTCTCCACGTGGCCGATGGTCCCGTCCGCGGCGTGCAGGCGGTAGCCGGTCACCGCGCTGGTGCTCTGCAGGTGCGTCTGCGGCGGCGTCTCGCGGTCCTGCGTGGCCCCGGCGCGCTCTTCGGCTTCCGGGTTCTCCGGGAACAGCGTCCCCCCGGACATGCTGGCGGCGTAGAAGCCCTCTCCCCAGTAGAGCGGCCAGGCGTAATGCTTGTGCAGTTCCAGCTCGTGCAGCCGCGTCACGGTCTTGTCCGTGTCTATGTCCGGGCTGTTGCGCACCTGCTCGCGCGTCAGCAGCACCGGCAGCGACCGGGAGCGCCAGTCAGGCTCGCGCTTGAGCGCGGCTACGGAGATGAGCACCTTGCGGCTGGACAGCCAGCCCCCGGTGCGCACCACCAAATAGCGGATGTTCCAGCTCTGGTCGTCGAAATAGAACTCGTCCACCACGCCCAGCTCCCCGTCCGTGGCGTGTATCGTGTACCCTTTCAGGCCGTTAATGTCTCTAAGCATTTCTCCCCCCTTTTTCCTTTCGGAAAAACCCCTGTCCCAACCTGCTTGAATTCTAACTCTCTGGCCCGCGCAAGTCAAGGCGGCCGCTGGCGGGGGCGCGCTATACCGGGGTAAGGCGGTAGTCCTCGCCGATAAGGTTGCGCCAGAGGGCGCGCGGGATATTGATGTAGTCGTCGGACCAGGCGCGCCCCGCCGGCGCTTCTATGAAGGACCAGCCGGGCATGACCGACAGTGGCAACAGCGGGAGCACCCGTGGCGACTTGGGGATTATCATGGCGCCGGCGCCCATCGCGCCGAAGTAGGAGGCGTAAGGATGGTTATAGGGCGGGCTGACGCGGAAGAGCGCAGGGACGTCCAGGTCGCGGGCCAGCCGCGCGGCTTCGGAGATGAGCGCCAGGCTGGCGTTGGACAGGTGCAGCACCACTATCCCCCGGTCGCTGGTCTTGCGCAGGTAAAGTGCCAGGGCTTCGCGCGTAAGTAAATGCGCGGGTATGGAGTCGCCGGAGAAAGCGTCCACCACTACCACGTCGAAAGCGCCGTCCGGTTCGCGGGCCAGCTGCAGTCTCGCGTCGCCTACTACCAGGCGCGCGCCCGGCTGGCATTCCCGCATATAAGTGAAGTCCCCGCCTGGGCTCGCGGCCAGGCGGACTACGGCCGGGTCTATCTCGAAGACGGTCAGCCGGTCGGCGGGCCGCAGCAGGCAGGCGCTGGCGCCGGCGCCCAGGCCGATCAGGGCCACGCGGCCCGGCTCGCCGAGGCTCAGGCCGGCCAGCACCGCTTCGCCCAGCGCGGTGCGCGGGTTGTAATAGGTCATCGGTATGCGCGTGAGGCCGGGGCTGGTCAGCTGCGCGCCGTGCACCACGTTGGAGTGCGTCATTATGCGGAAGATCGGCGTGCCCGGGCTGCCGGGGTCGTAGATCTCGCGCGTGCGCAGGATGCCGAAGAAGCTGCGCTCCTGCGTGATATAGCGCCCCGCCCTGTCCTCCTTGAGGAAGAGCACCAGGAAAGCCGTCAGCACCAGTACCGCCACTCTGGCCGGCCGGGCCCGGTTGAGGAATAAGGCGGCCAGGCAGGTCCAGAAAGCGGCCAGCATCACGGCATGCTGATGCTGGCCCACTGCCCGCTGAGCCCAGCCGGGATCGACGAGCCGCAGCAGCGCCATCAGCAGGCCCAGCGCCAGCGCGCCAATGGCCGCGGCCGCGGCCAGCCGCGGCGTTGTTTCTTCCCCGCGCGGCAGGAACAGCGCCGCCGCCGCCAGGGCGAGCGGATACTCATAGACATTGTCGAAGACCAGCGGCGCCAGCAGCGCGGCCGCCGAGCCGCCCAGCACGCCGCCCAGAGAGACGAAGAAATAGAATTCTGTCAGCCGGTCCGCCGCAGGCCGCGAGCGGGCGAGAGCCAGGTGGCAGAGCAGGGCGCTGAGGAAGAAACCGGCGAGGTTGCCGAGGGCTACCGGCACCAATTGTCCGGCCAGCAGGTAAGAGCCTAGCAGCAGCAGCAGCGCGAAAGGGTAAACCGCGCCGGCGGCCGGGGCCAGCCGCTCGGCGCCGCGCGAGAAAGCTATGACGAAAGTGGCGAGGTAGAGGGCCAGCGGTATTACCCAGAACAGCGGCGTGGAGCCGGCGGTGTTGGAGATGTGCAGCGTAACCCCCAGTACCAGCGCCGAAGGGACAGCGGCCGCGCCCAGCCAGTACAGACGCTTCGCCGGGGCAGGCGCCGGGGAAACGGCCCGCTCTTCAGCTTGCCCCCCGCCCGGACCGGCGGAGAGCAGCGCGGCGGCGGCCGCCGCCAGGACCAGCGCCGCGACGGCCCAGTAGCCCCATTGCCAGGCGGCGCCCTGCGCCCGGGTGCCGAGCAGCGGCTCTATCAGCGACGGGTAGGCCAGCAGGCCGATGAAGCTGCCGAGATTGCTCGCGGCGTAGAGGTAATAGGGATCGTGCGCGTCGGCGCGGCCGGAGCGCGCGTACCAGGACTGCAGCAGCGGGGCCGTGGCCGAGGCGGCGGCGAAAGGCGCCCCGACGGAGACGGCCAGCACCGCGAGCAGCCAGAGCGCCGGGTGCTCGTAATTCGGCGGCCCGAAGGCGCCGCTGACGCGCAGCGGCAGGGCCAGCGCCGCGAGCCCCAGCACGGCGGCGTGGATCGCCACCTGCAGCCTCAGGTTCTTGAGCCGCGCGAGCAGGTGGGCGTAGATATAACCAGTGAGGAGCGCCGCCTGGAAGAACACCATGGAGGCGTTCCACACCGCCGGAGACCCGCCCAGCAGCGGGGTGGTCAGGCGCGTGAACAGCGGCTGCAGCGAGAAAATGAGCGCCGCGCTGCAGAACAGCGTAAGGGCGAAGAGGCCCGGGGTCAGTCGGCGCGCCAGCGGAGGTTTCACCGGTTATAGATTACAATATCGTCCTCCGCCCGTCTACCGGGCGGCGCTATCCTGAACTGTGCGCGGTTGACTGCTACTGGCAAAAGGTATAGGATAGACCCAAGATTAACGCTAAAGGGGGCAGAATGAAAATACTGCTGGTTTATTATTCCATGTACGGCCATATTTACGAGATGGTCAAGGCCGCCGCCGAAGGCGCCAGGGGCGTTCCCGGCGCGGAGGTGGTCATCAAGCGCGTGCCCGAAACGCTGCCGGCCGAAGTGCTGGGCAAGATGGGCGCGCTCGACGCGCAGAAGGCGCAGGCGGCTGTTCCAGTCTGCGCCACGGAGGATCTGGCCGCCGCCGACGCCATAATCTTCGCCACGCCCACGCGCTTCGGCAATATGTGCGGGCAGATGCGGCAGTTCCTGGATGCCACCGGCGGCCTGTGGATGAGCGGCGCCCTCGTCGGCAAGGTGGGAAGCGTGATGGCCGGTTCGGCCACCCAGCACGGCGGGCAGGAGTCCACCATACTCTCTTTCCACACCACGCTGCTGCATCACGGCATGGTGATAGCCGGCCTGCCTTACACCTACCAGGGCCAGATGGACATCAAGGAGATCACGGGTGGCTCGCCTTACGGCGCCAGCACCATAGCCGGCGGCCAGGGCGAGCGCAACCCCGGCAAGAACGAGCTGGACGGCGCGCGTTACCAGGGCCGCTACGTGGCCAGGCTGGCCGAGCGGCTGGCCGGCTTTAAGATCGGCTAGCCCGCCGGGATAAGGAAGCCCCCGGAACCGCTGGTCCGGGGGCTTCTTTTTTTCTCGGTTGTACGGCAGCAACAAACGCCGGCGCCGCAGGCGGCTTAATGCATTACCGCAAAGAGCGAGACCGCCGAGATCAGGCACCACAGCAGCACGCCCTGCAGAACGGGCCTGAAACCGACCGTTTTCAGTGTAGTGCTGGAAAGGCCCGCGCCTATGAGGAACAGCGTTACCGTAAGCCCGGTCCTGGCGGAGGCGGTGATCATGCCGTAGGCGGCGCCAAAGCCCGGGAAAGCGCTTACCGCTAAAGAAGCTCCGGCGAAGGCGAAAATGAAATAGGGCACCGTCACTTTGGCGGACCTGTTCTTGAAGGCGAAAGCGGCGAGGAAAGACAGCGGGATTATCCAGAGCGCGCGCGTGAGCTTAACGGTGGTGGCTATCGCCAGGGCCTCCTGGCCGTACCGCGCGGCCGCGCCGACTACGGAACTGGTGTCGTGTATGGCTATGGCCGCCCAAAGCCCGAACTGCTGCTGGCTGAGGCCGAGGTAATGCCCTATCGGCGGGAACACGAACAGCGCCACGGAGTTGAGGATGAAGACGGTTCCGAGCGCGACGGAGATCTCCTTCTCGCCCGCGTTTATGACCGGCGCTATGGCCGCGATGGCGCTGCCGCCGCAGATGGCGGTGCCGGAGGAGATCAGGTGGGAAGTAGTCCGCTCTACCTTGAACCACCTGCCTAAAAGCCAGCCGGCGGTCAGCGTGCCGGCTATGGAAACGGCGGTGAAAACCACCCCGCTGCTCCCGGTCTTCACCACTTCCCCGAAATTCATGCCGAAGCCGAGCCCCACCACGGACAACTGCAGCAGGTATTTTACCACCCGCCCGTTATGCGAGCCCCAGGGATGCCCTACCGAAAGGGCCAGGGCCAGGCCGAGCGCCAGCGCGAGCGGGGGCGAGGCGTAAGGGGTCAGGCAAAAAAGCAGCAGCGCCGAAAAAATAACGGCCTGCTGGTTCTTTTCTCTCGGTTTGAACATTATCTCCCGGGGTGCCGGCTGTGTTTTTCGCAAGGCTCTTTGCTCTGCACTATCCGCTCGACCCTCGCGGCCGCGGCGGCGACGAGGATGGCGCCGAAGGTTATGAGGATGCCCAAGAAAACCCCGCCGGCCCTGTCGTCGGACTCGTTCAGCATGATGAAGACTTCTCCCACCGCGACAAAACCGATAATGGCGAGGGCGCAATATTTTATGATCCGCAAAGCTTTGACCGCCGCTTCCGGTAACAGCTTGTCCTGCCGGGCATATCCCAGCATTTTGAACGCCTGCCAGAGCGCCGCGAAGAACGGGATGGAGGCTATATACGCGTAAGCCAGGAAGGGATCCCTGAAGTAGATCTCGAAGAGCGTGGCCTGCGCGTTCCTGCCTTCGAGGTGCGGCTCCCAGAGCAGGAAGGCGAGCGCGGCCGCGCCGAGGAGCACAACCGCCGCCTGGAGAAATAGCGTCGAACTCTTTTTCATAAATCAATTATCTCTGGCCGTTCAACTTTGCGAAGACCAGAGTGTCACTGTAGCTGCCCTGCTCTACGGTGTCCTCTCTCAGTCTCCCGTCCAGGGAGTACCCCAGCCGCCTGGGAACGGCGGCCGATCTGGGATTGTTGGAAGAACAGCGGATCTCCATGCGGTGGAAGCCCAGGCCCGCGCTTGCTTTTTCAAGCGCGCCGACGGCTTCGGAAATAAAACCTTTCCCCTCGAACCTGCTCAGGATCCAGTAGCCGAATTCGCAGCGGTCATGGTGCCAGGCTATATTGTGCACGCCCACATTCCCCATGTAGGTCCCGGTCTCCCGCTCGAAAATCCCGTAATCGAAAAAGGTTCCCTTGTCCCAGGTGGCATGGGCCAGTTTAATGTACGCGACCTCATCCGCCGTAGAGAGGGTCTTATCCACCCAGGGAAGAAAAACCCTGAGCCGGGTCCTGTCCTGGTCCACATAGCTGTACATCGTTTCAGCCAGTTCGGGAACATGCTTTCGCAGTTCCAGCCGCACAGAGGCGATAAGTTCGGGAAATTTCTTTCGTTCCATATTTAAATAAATACTTTACTCCCCCCGCATGACTTATAGTTTATAAAAAAAGCCCCGGGGATGAGCAGGGCTCGGCCGGACCCGGGCCGGACGGCCGCCGATTTACAACCCAAATTAAAACTGATAAAGTTAGGCTGGCGCCGTCGGTGTATCACCGCGCGCCGCGTGAATTTAGGTGGAGAGGTATACCATGACAAAACTGGCTATCGTAGGGGCGGGGTCGAGCTACACCCCCCTCCTTATCGACCATATCCTTAACTCCGGGCTGGACCAGGAGGTGTCCGAGATCTGTCTCATGGACATCGATGCCGGTCGTCTGAAGGCCGTGCACGGCTTCGCGCAGCGGCTGGCCGAAAAGTCCAAGTCGAAGCTGGTCCTGAAGGCCACGCTCAACCTTAACGAGGCGGTGAAGGGCGCCAAGATAGTTGTGCCGCAGATCCGCGTGGGCATGATGCCCGCCCGCCGGCGCGACGAGGAACTCGGCCGCAAATACGGCATCATAGGCCAGGAGACCACCGGCGTGGGCGGCTTCTCCAAGGCCCTGCGCACCATACCGCAGATCCGCAAGATCGCCGACGCCCTGCAGCGCCACGGCGCCAAGGACCCCTGGCTGGTGAATTTCACCAACCCGGTAGGCATAGTCACCGAGGCGCTGGTGCGCTTCCACGATATCAAAGCCGTGGGCATCTGCAACGGCTCGCTTACCATGCACAAGGGCGTGAGCGACCTTATCGGCGCGCGCATGGAAGACACCGAGATAGACTATGTCGGCCCCAACCATTTCGCCTGGGTGCTCGACGTGCGCCGCAACGGCCGCTCCGTGCTGGACGCCGTGATAAAGAAGATGATAGAGAAGGAAGGCCTGCCGACGGCGCTCAATATCACCAAGGTGAAGATGACGCCGGAAATAATGGCGCGCGCCAAAATAATCCCGACCGGCTACCACAAGTATTTCTTCCACGCCGACGCGGTGGTAAAAGAAGACCGCTCGACGCCGTCGCGCGCGGAGAAGGTGGCCGAGATAGAGCGCCGCATCTTCGCGACCTACCGCTCGCCGGCAGCCTCGGAGATCCCCGAGGCGGTCAAGGAGCGCGGCGGCGCCTTTTACAACGTGGTCGCCTACGACGTCATCGCCTGCCTGTTGGGCCTGCAGAAGAAGCGCGTCACCGTGGCCGTGCCCAATAACGGCACTTACGACGGCTTCGAGGATAAGCATGTGCTCGAGATGCCCTGTATGATAGATAAGGGTGGCTATAAGCCGCTGAAGACGGCGCAGCTGCCGGTCTTCGCCAAGGGCCTGTCGCAGCGGATAAAGGCCTACGAGGCGCTGACCGCCGAGGCCGCGTGGAAATGCGACTTCGACCTGGCCTACCAGGCGCTGCTGCTGAACCCGCTCACGCCCGACGCGGACGTCACTTTCCGCCTGCTCAAAGAGGTGTTCGCCCGGAACAAGGCCTTCCTGCCGGCCTACAAGGGGGCCCGGTGAAATATTTCCTGGGCGTGGACAGCGGCGGCACCAAGATAGCCGTAGCCCTGCGCTCCGGCGGCGGCGCGGTGCGCGTGGCCCGGGTGCCGGGTGCGAACCTGGAGGTAAAGGGCGTGCCGGCCGTTTACGCCCTTATCAAACAGGGGGTGGACCAACTCGCCCGCGGGAAGAAGATCGAACTGTCCGGCGCCCGCTTCTGCCTTTGCGGTATAGATTTCCCCCGCGACGCCGAAATGGTGGAGCCCTACTTCAGGCAGCGCCTCCAGCGCGATTTCGGCTATACCGGCCCCATGTCCTTCGAGAACGACGCCTTCGCGGCGCTGCGCGCCGGCACGGCGGACCGGCCTGGCTTCATAATTTCCCTCGGCACGGGCTTCACCATAGCCGCCATCGACGCCAGGGGCCGCGAGCGCCTCGTTTGCGATTACCAGGTAAAGAACCTGCTCAACACCATGGTGCTCGGCGTCTCCAGCGCGGCCCACGGCCTGCTGCCCGGCGGTAAACCCTCGCGCCTGATGGGCGAGATCATGACGCTCGCGCGTTGCAAAACGCCGTATGACCTGTTGGCGCGGCTCTGGGCCTGCGATTTCAGGAAATACGCCAAACCCTTGCCGCAGGAACTCAAGTTCAAATTCGTGCCGCTGTTCTATAAGTATTACGCCAAGGGCGATCCGCTGGCCGTAATGATAATGGGCGAATACGTGGAAAGGATAGCCCGCGCCCTCTCCGCCCTGAAGAAGTTCGCCGGCGGCGAAGGCACCGTGGTCTTCTCGGGCAGCTTCTTCATCAAGTATCCCAAAGAAAGCGCGTTCTTCAGGCGGGAGATACTGCGCCGCGCCGGCTTCCGCCGTGCGCGCCAGGTGACCCTGGACAGGGAACCGGTATACGGGGCCGTTCTCCCCTGACCGGCCCACAGCTGCCACCGCCTATTCCCTTTTTCCGCCCACTCGCAGATACAACATATTTGTTGTGTTTCTCAAAACCACAAAAATGAACCGCCGGGCTTTCCCGGCGGCGCGCATTCAGAGATCAGAAGTAAAGGCCTGATCGGTTCGAACTTAGTTATTGGCGGGAAACGGATTTAACCCTGCGATCTATAAAACACCACCCCGGCGTCCGCTTCGCGGCCGCCGCGGCGGTATTTTCTCTTATTGGTAGCCACTGGGAGAAAAGGAAACTGCGAAGAAAATATTGGGCTGGTGATAAATAGGAAGTTAGGAAACAGCGTCCCATATCCCCCGCGGCCGGTATTCTTACCGCGGAAATGCGTTCAGGGGTGAAATGGGTGTCTAAAGAAATGGCTGCGGCTGGAGAGGAGAAAAAGGACAGCAGTGTGAGCAGGAATAATTTCTTCACATATATATTTTATTGTAATCAGGCGGAGAGCGCATGAGACTATGGGGCAAGTTAATGGGGCCAAAGGACTTACTTGCGCGGTTTTAAGTCATGACCTGGATCCTGCGACCGCTTGGTGTACAGGACGAGTTCCGACCTGTAACGCTTGCCGACCCGGCCGTTATATTTGCCGTTGATCAGCGCCCGGATTTCACGGAACAGTTCTTCCCGCTGCGCCTCCGGCAGGCTGATGTGGTCCGAAAAGGTGGCCAGGTGGCTGACATAGTCTTCGGCCGAAAACTGTTTCTCCCAGTCGTAAAACTTCAGCACCGGCTTGTCGAACAGTTCCATCCCCTCTTCTGTCGGGGGAGACTTTGAAGGACTGGCCTTTTTTGCGCGCAGCCCCGGAGTTAGCCTGTCGTAGATAGCCTGCGCTTCCAGAAAGAAGCCGGAATCTTTTGCGACGTGAGAATTGTATAAGAGCGCAAGCGTTCCGCCGGGCCGGAGCAGCCGGGCGCACTTTGCGAAACGGATTCCGGGCGCTACCCAATGGAATGACGTAGCCGCGATAATAAGGTCGTACGGGCCGCACGCCGGCGCCCATGACTCAAAAGTGTCGGTGACTACGGTTATGTCAGGGAAATGCCTGAATTTCTGCCTGGCTTTCTCGGCGGTATTGGGGCCGGGGTCCAGGCAGGTCATGGTATAGCCGCGTTCGGCAAAAGGTTTTGTGGCCTGCCCCGTTCCGCAGCCTATCTCCAGGATATTGCCATGTTCCTGTATGCCGGAGAACCGGATAATTTCCTGTATCAGTTCCTCAGGGTAACCCGGGCGATGCGTATCATAAAGATCCGGAACGCGGTCAAAAGATTTTCCTAAGTCTTCAGCGGATTTTTCCATGGTTCACGGTCCCTTTGGCGTGCGCGTTCCTGCCTTCGATATGAGGCTCCCAAAGCAGGAAGGCAAGCGCGCAGATGCCGATGAGTACAAGGGCTGCCTGAAGAAGTGTCGCTGCGCTTTTTTTCATGGGTGGTTATTATAGGTCCTCGATAAATTATTGCTTCAGCCACGGGGAGGCCGGGCTCCAGAAAATTATATCTGCGCCCAGGTAATTCTGCGCGAAATCCCGGAACTGCTCCCGGGTAAAGGACTTTCCGCGCAATTGGGGTCAGGTCTTGATTCTTGACTCCCCCCCCCAAAAAAAACAAAACCACCTGGTTTCCCCGGCGACTGAACTCCCGCGAAATAGTCCGATAGTTAAGAACGTCCCCCTGGTTTTGCTTGGCAGTCCGGGCAGATGAAAGGCACTATCAGCGTGGCGGAATGCCGCTCTATATAGTCCTCCACATGCCCCCAGTAACCCTTATCGTCCCGTATCTTCTTGCAATGGCAGCAGATGGGGATAAGGCCGCTGAGCTCCTTACGGTTTCTGATAGCCTCGGTCAGGTCGGCGTTGGCCTTTTCCAGCCTAGCCCGCACCCGGCGGATATGCATTATCTTGGCCGAGAACGTTACGAACACCGCAATGCCGATACTGGACGAGCAGCCTATGGCAGCCAAAAGCGTGACGGACCCTATACCCGCGGCCTTGTGGTAAAAATATATCAAAAGGATGGTGCTGACCATGCTGGCGAGCACCGGGAGGAAAGAGAACTTCAGGGCGACCCAGAGACTTCTGGCCCTGCTAAGCTGCGCAATGGCGGTATTGGTGTATACAACCGTGTAGCCCAGCCACAGGCCGGCCTGCAGTAGCGCGCCTACGACAAGGACAAGACCCGCGGCACCCGGGCTGACGAACAAGCCGAATAACAGGTAAAGGGCGAAGCAGGCGGAGAACGACGCGGCCAGCAGGGAGTGTTTAAAGATGCCGGCCATCAGTCGGCGTACTCCGGATAGAATTTTTTTAAACAGTCGGAGCAGATCCCGTGTGAAAAGAACGCCTTGGAATGCTGCGTGATGTAGATCTCAAGCTTGGCCAGTTCTTTTTCCCCGACCTTGATCCGTTTGCAGGAAGTGCACATCGGCAGCAACTCTCCCAGTTCACGAATATTCTTTAACGTCTCCTGCAGTTCCAGGTTGGTCTTGCGGATCTCTTCCTGCCCCTTTATCAGTTCGTCGCGCAGCAAGCAATAAGCGAACGCTGCGGGTGGCGTGGCGAAAAGAGGTTCTATGAAACCGATGGAAAGGAGGAAGCGGAGGTCGGGCACCCAGAGGAAAAAGTCTATGGCCAGACCTACGCATTGGCAGATAAGGATGCTACAGGCCGTAACGGCGACCACCAGATATCCGGTCTTTGCAGATAGCACGCCGTTAAGGAAAGGCGAGGCGCCGTTGCCGGAGCCGGGGTTATCAGGTCCTGTCATATATTCTTGCTATCTTTCAGTATCCCCCCCTCGCTCATTCTACCAAACTAGGACCGCGGATAAAGGTGGGTGGGTTTGTCGGTAGCGATTTTTAAAATGTCATGGTTTGCGGTAACTAACCCTTCAGGGAACTAGCCGGGAGGAATCTAATGGAGCAACTGAGCATGAGCAATCGGGAAATCGACAAGCTAAAAACGCAATACTTTAAAGCATAACCCCCAAATAAATGCAACTCGGAGTCCGAAGTCTATATGCTACAAATCTCGAAACAGACTCGGAAGAGAAAGCTTGAATGCTTTTGCTGGTTTTTCTATGTTCGTGAGAGTAATGTTTCTCTCGGCGCGCACTATCACTCCAGTGTAGGTCCGGTGGAAGCCGGATTTGGCGGCGAATTCTTCTTGCGATAGGCCCAGCGCAATTGGGGTCAGGTCTTGATTCTTGACGCCCCCCCCGTTTAGTCCAGCCTAATTGTATAGGTTGTGTTAGTGACTGTTCAAGCGTTCCCAATAAAAAACGTGCCCCGCGTTCAAGCGGGGCGATCCTTCGGGCTACTAATGGGCGTTTTTAAATTTTGGGGTGGCTGACGGGATTTGAACCCGCGACCTCGCGTGCCACAGACGCGCGCTCTAACCAGCTGAGCTACAACCACCGTGTGACTATATTTTAGTTTTTTTAGGGTTGGAAAACAAATGTATAATTTGGGCCGGAGGGCTTATGATCCGGAAACCGGCGGTAGCGGGCAAATTTTACGACAGCGTCCCTGCGGAGCTGAGGGCCGGGGTGGACGGGTTCCTGAAGAGGGATTACAGGCCGTCGGGCCGGCTGGCCGGTATACTGGCCCCCCACGCCGGGTACTCCTACTCGGGCGCCCCCGCCGGCGCCGCGTTCTCCGCGCTTAAAAATATCGATTTCGACACGCTGGTCATACTGGCCACCGGCCATACCATGGGCCTGCGCCGCGGGGCGCTGCCGGCCGCCGGCGCCTTCGAAACCCCGCTGGGGCTCGTGGACGTGGACGAGGCCTTTTGCGCCGAGCTGCTCAAGGATAAAAAACTTTTTGAGGAATCCCCCCGCGCCCACGCCGGCGAGCACGCCGTGGAGGTGCAGCTGCCTTTCCTGCAGGCGCTCGGCGACAAGGTAAAGATAGTGCCGGTGCTCTTCAATACCGACGACGCTGCGCTGCTCGAGGAGGCCGGGCGCGCCATAGGCCGCGCCATGAAGGGCCGCCGGGCTTTGTTCTGCGTCTCTTCGGACCTGTCCCATTACCCGCCGGGCAATATCGCCGAGATCTCGGACCGCTCGGTACTGCTGGCGCTGCGCCAGGCCATGCGCAACTCCGCGCCGGGCTATTTCCACCAGGCCAACGGCCTGCTCCTGGCCAAGGCCTCTGAGTATCTGGATACTACGGCCTGCGGCCAGGCGCCAATGACCGCCGGTGCGGCGGCCGCGCTGGAGCTGGGCTGCAACGATTTCGAATTGGCTGTGTATACCCACTCGGGCAAGGTGTCCGGCGACGACTCCGCCGTGGTGGGCTATGGCGCGGGTTTCTTCACCGAGGCGTCGCCAAAGCCGGCCGGCGCGCTGGAATTAACCGGCGACATGAAGAAAGAACTGCTGGCGCTGGCCCGCCGCAGCATCGGCGCCTGCCTCAAGACCGGTAAGGTCCCGGCGCAGCCGCTGTCCCCCCGCCCGGAGTTCAACCAGCCGGCCGCGGTCTTCGTTACCCTGAACATAGGCGGCCGCCTGCGCGGCTGTATAGGCAGCCTCGAGCCTCGCGGCGCGCTGGCCGACATGGTGGCCTCTTACGCCGGGGCGGCGGCCTTCGAAGACCCGCGCTTTCCGCCGGTCACCGAGGCCGACCTAAAGAAGGTCACGATAGAGATCTCAGTCTTGTCGCCGCTGGTCCGCGCGGGCGGGGCGGCGGAGATAAAGGAAGGGGTGCACGGCGTTTACCTGACCAGCGGGCGCCGCTCAGGCACCTACCTGCCGCAGGTCTGGGAACATTTCGGCAAGAAGGAAGATTTCCTCTCCTCGCTCTGCGCGGAGAAAGCCGGGCTCCCGCCCGGCGCCTGGAAAGAAAAATCCACCGTGTTGTACACATACACGGTGGATCATTTCGAGGAAAACTAAAACTTAAAGTTTCGCCATCATGAAGAAGAAGCCGAAGGCCGCCGCGCCTACGGCCAGCGCGGCGCCGCCGGTGCCTATCACCAGGAAGGCCAGGACGCCTATGGCCGCGGCCGACACGATCTTGCTGAAATTGTCTCCCACGAACTTCTTTGTCTTGGCCATCGGCTTGTCTTCCGGCTTGGTGGGCTGGGAGGCCGCAGGCACCGCCGAGGGGGCAGGCAGGGGAGCAATCACCGAAACGGAGCCGGAATTTCTGCTGCCGTCGAAACTCAACCCGCCGGAGCGGGCGCTGTCGAAGGTGGAGCTGGGGGCCGCGAAGGCGAAGCCGGTGGCCATCAGGAAGGCGCCGAGCACTATGAAGAAAATCGCTTTAGTGTTTTTCATATTCATATTATACGGATTAGACTACCTTTTGTTAAGGGCAATCTTGCCTATGCGGCAATAGGCCAAAAGGCCTACGCGCTGCGCGTAGTTCAGGAGGCTGTGTTTTGGGGTGACGGGAGCGGTGGGTGGGTTAGGGTCAGAACAGCTTATCCTGCTCGGGTTTGTCCTTTTCCGTCTTTTCCCTGCGCCTTAACCCCGCCTTCTTGACCGCATCCTCCGCCTCGGTTAGGCCGAGGCGGAAGATGTCCACTATCTGGTAGCCGTCTTCCCGCAACTGCTGTAGTTTCACGTTGTCGTCTTCCGAGAGGGAGATAACTATCTGGTAGCGTGGCTTCATTTTAACCTTCCTTATATTTAGATTATTTCCTGGTATAGGCTAAGGCCAGCTTTATGCGGTCGGCCCGGGCTATGCTGGTTCCCATTTTGCCGTCCTTGATCAGGCCAAGGGTGGCGCACATCCAAACTTTGAACTCTTTCTGAAGCATATAGCGCTGGGTGTTCATAAAGCCTCCTGTATACTTTTTTGCTACAAACATAGTATAGCATAGGATAGTATAGTTTGTCAAGGGCTATTTTCCCCCCCTCATGAATAAGTGCGGTAAAACAAGCACTTTATTTTCCCCCTCCAATGAGGCCATGCCCTGTTTTTGGCTGATTTCGCCATGACCGCCTTTAAATTGGTAGAATTCCCAGCATGAAGAAAATCCATTTTTCGCCGGGCCGCACGCTGATCTGCGGTATACTTAACGTAACCCCGGACTCCTTCTCTGACGGCGGCAAATGGGCCTCCACGGAGGCGGCTGTGGCTCAGGCTCTGCTGCTGCAGGATCAGGGCGCCGATATGATCGATATTGGCGGCGAGTCCTCCCGCCCGGGCAGCGAACCGGTAAGCCTGGAGGACGAAAAAAACCGCGTTCTGCCGGTGCTGGAGGCCCTGGCGGGCCGGCTGCGAGTACCGGTTTCTGTGGATACCTGCAAACCGGAACTGGCTGTGCTGGCCCTGGCGGCCGGCGCTGACCTGATAAACGATATAACCGGCTTCCGCGACCCCGCCATGATAGCCGCGGCGGCCGCTACCGGCGCCGGGGCCATAATCATGCATATGCAGGGCGAACCGCGCAGCATGCAGGCCGCGCCCTATTATACTGACGTAGTAGCGGAGGTTAAGGCTTTCCTGGCCGGCCGGGCTGCCGACCTGGAGCGGGCCGGGGTGAAGGATATTATTCTGGACCCGGGTATCGGCTTCGGCAAGACGCTGGAGCATAACCTGGCGCTGATAGCGCGGCTGGGCGAGATCCGGGCGCTGGGCTACCCCGTCTTCCTGGGCGTCTCTCGCAAGAAGTTCATCGGGACGTTGGCCGGCGGCGGGCCCGAGGAGCGCCTCCCCGGCACCATAGCGGCCTGCGTGGCCGGCGCGGCCAACGGCGCCGACATCATCCGCGTGCACGACGTGCCGGAATGCCGCCGGGCCATGCTGGTGGCCGACGCGGTAAGGGCAGCCGGGAAATGAAGGTTTATCTCTCGCTGGGCTCCAACCTGGGCGACAGGCTGCGCAACCTCAACGCCGCCCTGGACCTGCTCGAAGGCGGCGGCTGCAGGCTGCTGAAGGTTTCCTCCGTCTACGAGACCGCCCCGCTCTATTACCTAAAACAGCCGGCTTTCTTCAACATGGCGGCCGCCTGCGAAACCTCCCTTTCCCCGGCGGCCCTGCTGGCTCTGATAGGCCGAGTGGAGGCCGCGCTGCGGCGGCGCCGCCTGTTCAGGAACGGGCCGCGCACCATAGACATAGACATACTTTTTTACGGCGGGCGCGTTATAGCTATGCCCGGCCTGGCCGTGCCCCACCCGCGGCTGGCCGAGCGCGAGTTCGTGCTGGCTCCTCTGGCCGAGATAGCGCCGGGGCTGCGCCATCCCGTTACGCGGCGTACCGCCGCCGGCCTGCTGGCCGCGCTGGGGGAACGCGGCGGCGCGCGCCGCCTGCCCGCCAATTACGCCGGGCTGGAGCGCTGGCTCGCCGCCCTTCCCCCTCCCCCCGCATCTCTGCATTATTCGCTGCGCAATATAAAGGCGGCCCTGGCCAGGCTCGGCTCGCCGGAGCGGAGCATGGGCGCCGTGGTGCATCTCGCCGGTTCTACCGGCAAGACCAGCACCGCCTGCATGGCGGCCGCGGCGCTGTCGGCCAGCGGCTGGCGCACCGGTCTCTATACCAGCCCGCATGTCGGATCCGTGCGCGAGCGCATAAAGCTCGACGGGCGCGACATACCGGAAAAAGATTTCTTCGAGACCTTCCTGCGGGTGGAATCGGTGGCCGCCGGCGAGCTCTCTTTCTTCGAGACGCTAACCGCCATGGCTTTCCTGTATTTCTCCGCGAGTAAGGTCCGGTTCTCCGTGGTGGAGGCGGGCCTTGGTGGGCGGCTGGACGCCACCAACGCCGCCGACGGGGTTGTGGCGGGCGTCACCTCGGTCAGCCTGGAGCATACCGCTCTCCTCGGCGGCACCATAACTTCGATAGCGGCCCATAAGGCCGGGATAATAAAGAAAGGCGCCGCGGTGCTGGCCGGCAACCTGCCGCCGGAGGCCGCGCGGGCGGTAGGCCGGCGCGCCGCGGCTGTGCGGGCGCAGGCTTTTCCGCTCTCGCCGCTGCCGCCGGCGGCTGAAAGGGCGCTGCGCGGCGCCGGGGACTTTCAGCTGGCCAATGCCGCTTTTGCCCTGAGCGCCGCCAGGCTGGCGGCAAAGAGGGCCGGCCGGTCTTTCTCCCCCGGCAAAGCCATCGCGTCCCTGCGGCGGGCGCTGCCTCCGGGGCGCTTCCAGCGGTTAATCGTCAGCGGCAGGAATGTGGTGGTGGACGGCGCGCACAACTCCGAGGGGATGGCCGCGCTGCTGGCCGGGATGGGCGGTAAAAAGCCGGTTTGCGTGGCGGCCTTCATGAACGACAAGGACGCCGGCGCGCTGGCGGCGCCGCTGGCCGCCGCCTCATCGAGGCTTATTCTCACGCGTTCCCTCTCCTACAGGTCGGCCGATCCTTACGCCGTGCTGGGGCTGCTCCCGCCGGCTGCTGCCGCCCGCTCTTCGGTGATAGGCGCCCCGCTGGCCGCCCTGCGGGCGGCGCTGCGGGCCGCGCCGCGCGGCGGCACGGTGCTGGTGACGGGCAGCCTTTACCTGGCCGGGGACATCCTGTCCGGCCTGGCCGGCCGCCGGGCTTTCCACCCCAGGGAAATGCTGGTCAAGGCTTAGCCTTAAAGTTGCGGCTGCAACTTTCCGCCCGCTGCGAAACTGCAGGGTTCAGGTTAATGTTGTAAAATATACGGGTTCCGACGTTCGCTTTACGTGCCCCCATAGCTCAATGGATAGAGCACCTGCCTTCTAAGCAGGTAATCCAAGTTCGATTCTTGGTGGGGGTACTTCCTTTTTGTGCGGCTTTATCCCAATAATTTGACGGCGAGGCGGTGCAGTTCCTCGTCGGCGAGGGCGCGCACCTTGGGGCGTATGGTCCGCGAGAAGTATTCCGCCTCGGTCTTGGTCAGGCGGGCGCCGCGCAGGCGCTTGAAGATCAGCTCCGTCTGCCGGGGTGTGAAGAGCTGCAGCAGCGAGGCCCCCAGGCCGCCGCGGCTGCGGCGGCAGCGCTTGAATGCGGCCGTGAGTTTGGCCGCGGGCAGGCTGATCCCTCCGGCCTCCACCGCTTCGCCGCGTTCCAGCCTGGCCGCGAGGCCGGAGACCTGCCTGGCCGGCAGGTCCGGGAAAAGGCGGCGGCGCCAGCTGAAATGCTCGCCCAGGGCCTCGTACAGCCCCAGGGCGACCAGGAATAACTGGTTCAGGGCCACCTTGCCGCTTTCGTCTAGCAGGGCGGCCGTGGCCGCCGGGCTGAACTCTCCCCCCTCGGCCGCGTTCACCAGCAGGCCCGGAAAGGCCTCCCAGTACGTTGGTATGCGGCTCTCTACTATCTCCGCCAGCGTCTCGTTGGGGTCGCTGGGGGAGCCCGGTTTGAAGCCTAGTTCAGTGGCTCTGCTGATAAAACTGGCTTTAATCATATTGACTATTATTATACAGAATATTGTATTAAAACATACAAGCAATACGTATTTGCGTGAGTCGTATTGTCCAGGCACGTGGCAATTTTGGGGCGCGAGTAAGGCCGCAGGCCAAGGCCTATTTTAGCCGCGAAGGATACGGGAACTCCGAGGGCGCCTGGCGGCAGGCCTGAGACCTGGGGTAGCGCCCGCTACGGCAGGCAAAAATGCGCCTTTTTTCGCCAATATACGTGCAATTTCCGGGACTGCGGCGGCTATAGACGCCCCGATATGGCGGCCGGCGCGCCGTTTTACGACGGGAGAACCCGCTATTTTTATATAATAGATATATGCGAGGGGCGAAAATAATTATTTTCACGCTGTTCCTGGCGGCCGCCGCCGGCTGCGGTTCGCGCTATGGCGACGGCGTGCAGCTGGAAAAGCAGGGCCGCCTGCTGCAGGCCGCCGAGGAGTACAGGGCTTTCGCGCTGCGCAACCCGGCCGACCCGTCCGCCCCCAAGGCGCTGCAGGCGGCGGCTGAACTGTACGCCGTCAAGTTGGGCCTCTGCGACCGGTCCCGGCCCCTGCTGGAGCGGCTGGCGCGGGAGTATCCCTCCTACAAGCTGCCGGGCGACGTTTTCAGGCGCATCTTCGTCTGTCCCGACTATTTTCCGGCGGCTACCGGCAGCAAATGGCGCTACGGCGACTCGCAGACGCTGGGCCTCAACGCCAGGCAGCTCGCCGAGGTCTACGACCAGACCGCCCGCGGCGCGGTGATGCGCAATTCCTACTACGCCGGCGACGAGTTCGTCAGCAGCCAGAAGAAGGTCTACCGCTTCGCCGGGACAAATTTCATGGAGCGGCAGGACGCCTGGGATACCCGCATCCTGGACTACCCGCTGGAGCCGGGCAAGGCCTGGACCTCCGTCGGCCCCGAGGGCAAGGTTGAATTCCGGGTGGAGGCCGCCGGCCTGAAGGTGAAGGTGCAGGCCGGGGAATTCTCCAACTGCGTGAAGATACGCCGCCGCCCCGCCGGCACGCCGTCGTGGATCTTCGAATACTACGCCCCGTGGACCGGCAGGATACTCACCTCCGTCGGCGGGCCGGGCTACGAGAACAGGGTAACGGAACTATTACAGTATGAAGAAAAAAAGTAAGGAAGAGACGCCCGCCGCCGCGCCGGCGCCGGGCCTGTTCGGCGGGGCTGTCCCCGCCCCGGCGCCAGCCTTAAAGAGCGGCCTGCTGGCCTTCTCCTACTCCAAAATGTCCCTGTACGAGGAATGCCCCCTCAAGTACAAGTTCAAATACATCGACAAGATCAAGGAGGAGCCCAAGTTCTATTTTGCCTTCGGCTCCGCCATTCACGCCGCGCTGGAGTTCCTGTATTCCGTCAAAGCCCCCCCGTTCCCCACCGTCGAGGAGCTCTGCGAGGCCTTCCGCCAGGAATGGAACAGCAAGTCCTACCTGGAGAAGGGCTACCGCACGCAGCAGCGCTCCGACGACGACTACCAGAAGGGCCTGCTGATGCTGCGGGCCTACTACGAGCATAACCGCGCCCGCTTCGCCCCCCCTTTCCTGGTGGAGTATTCCACCGACGTGGAGGTGGACGGCCTGCTGGTGCGCATCATCGCCGACAAGATAGAGCACCAGGGCGGCGGCCGCCTGCTGGTCACCGATTACAAGACCGGCAAGGACGTGAAACGCCAGCCCTCGCAGCTTTACATGTACCAGAAGATCGTCGAGCTCGACCCGCGGCTGAAGGAGAAGATCGCCGAGACCTACGGCGAGCGGGTCGCCGCGGTGCGCATCTCGCAGATGCTGTACTACCACGTGCCCACCAACAAGGAGTACCACTTCGAGCGCGCCGACGACAAGGAGATAGGCGGTTTCTGGGAGCGCGTGCTGGGCGTGGCCGACTCCATCAAGGGGCTCAAGTTCGACCCCACCCCGGGCGAGATGCAGTGCAAGTGGTGCGACTACAAGGCGCTCTGCCCCCATTTCTACGGCGGGCATCCCCCCCCGCTCCAGACGCTGCCGGCCGCGCAGGAGCACATCGAGGTTTTAGTGGACCGCTACGGGCGCCTCAAAGAAAAGATGGACGAGATCCAGGCCCAGCTCGCCGAGGTGACGGAGCAGATAGGCCGCGCGGCCAAGGACGGCGGCGAGTACGCCGGCAATTCCTACACGGCGCGGGTCAGCAAGGGGCAAAAGTGGTCCTTCCCCAACCGCGAGGCCGTCATCGGCGTGCTCAACCAGTTCGGCCTCTACCAGCGGGCCATGAGCCTGACGCTGACCGGCATCGCCGGCGTGCTCGACAGCGCCGACCTCTCCGACGAGGCGCGCCGCCGGCTGCTCGAGCAGGCCATTAAAAAAACGGCCGTGGAGATAAAGGTGGAGCGCAAGCCCGGTACCTGATATGTCCGAAAAATTCATCATCGTTCTCGACCAGGGCAGCTCCAGCTCCCGCGCCCTGGCCTTCACCCCCGAGGGCGAGATCCGCTACAAAGCCCAGCGCAAGCTCGAGGCCGCCTATCCCCGCCCGGGCCTGGCCGAATACGACGCCGAGAAACTTTACGCCAGCCAGGCCGACAGCCTGGCCGAAGTGCTGGCCAAGCTGCCCCCCGACTCCGAGGTGGCGGCGCTGGGCATCGCCGCGCAGCGCTCCACCACGGTCTTCTGGGACAAGGCCACCGGCGCCCCCCTGGCCCCGGCGCTGAGCTGGCAGGACGGGCGCGCCCTGGAGCTGCTGGGCCGCGTGCAGCTGTCCAACACGGCCATCCACGATATCACCGGCCTTTACAAGACGCCTTATTACAGCGCCTCCAAGATGGCCTGGGCGCTGGAGAACTTCCCCGAGGTGAAGGCCGCCGCGGCCGAGGGGCGCCTGCAGATGGGCCCGGTGGCCACCTATGTGGTCTGGCGCCTGTCCGGCGGCAAGGTCTTCGTCACCGACCCGTCGCAGGCGCAGCGCACGCTGCTGTTCAACCTGCGCCGGCTGCGCTGGGAACCGAAACTGCTGGCCGCTTTCGGCATAGACAAGGCCCTGCTGCCCGAGATAAAGCCCAGCGTGGGCCGCCTCGGCCACGTAGAGCTGGCCGGCCGCCGCGTGCCCGTGACCGCCATGCTGGGCGACCAGCAGGCCGCCATGCTGGGGCTCGGCCTCGAGGCCCCCAACTCCGCCGCCCTCAATTACGGCACCGGCGCCTTCCTGCTGGTGAACACCGGCCGCACGCCGCTCAAGATCCGCGGCCTGCTCAATTCTTTCGGCTGGCAGGAAGGCAAAGGCCGCAAGAACATCCGCTATTTCACCGAGAGCACCGTGAACTCCGCCGGCACCGCGCTGGAATGGCTGCGCCAGAAGTTCGGCCTCTTCGACGATATCGGAGAAGTGGACGGCATGTGCCGCAAGTCCAAGAACCGCCTGCACTGCCTGCCGGCCATCGGCGGGCTGGGCGCGCCCTACTGGGACTTCTCGGCTTTCACCACCTTCGCCGGCTTCTCCCCCCACTCCGACAAGTACGACGTCGTGCGCGGCGTGACGGAGGGCATCGCCTACATGGTGGCCGACGCCTTCGACCTTGTGAAGAAGAAGGGGCTGAAGATAGAGGAACTCAAAGTTTCCGGCGGGCTGTCGCGCATAGACTGGCTGCTGCAGTTCCAGGCCGACGTCACCGGCGCCCGGCTGACGGCGCTCGAAGAGAGCGAGGCCACGGCCATCGGGGCCGGTCTGGCCGCCGCCCGCGGCCTGGGGCTCGCCCCGCAGTGGACTTCTAAAGTCTCTACCCGCGTCTTCACCCCCGCCATCGGCGAGGAGGAGCGGCAGAACCTGATCAAGGGCTGGCGCATCTTCGTGCGCAACGTGCGGCGCACCAGCCGCGACCTGCGCAAGCTCAGCATCCTCCCTCACGCGTAGGGGACGCTCATTCCTAATTCCTAATTCACAGCGGAAAAAACGCAAAAAGAGGGCAGGTCTTTTTCTATGCGAAAAAGACCTGCCCGTTTCAGCCTAATTAGGAATTAGGAATGAGCGTCCCCTAGCCTTCTATGAAGGCCAGCGCCTCCAGCGCGGCCTTGCAGCCGGCGCCGGCGGCCACTATGGCCTGCTTGTAGCGGGTATCCATCACGTCGCCGGCCGCGTAGACGCCCGGCACCGAGGTGGCGGTATGGTCGTCGGTGACTATATAGCCGCCTTCGTCGAGCTTGAGCTGGCCCTTGACCAGCTCCGTCGCGGGGGTATGGCCGATGGCGATGAAAGCGCCGGTGACCTCGAGGCGGCGGGGCGCGCCGGTCTTGACGTTCTTCAGCATTACGGCCGTGAGCTTGGTCTCGCCGGCGAACTCCTCGGGGATATGGTCGTAGACTATCTCCACTTTGGGATTGGCCCTGAGTTTCTCCTGCAGGCGGAAGTTGGCCCGCAGCGCGTCGCGGCGGTGCACCAGGTAGACCTTGGTGGCGAACTTGGTAAGGAACAGCGCGTCCTCGGCGGCGGTGTCGCCGCCGCCTATCACCGCCACTTCCTTCCCGCGGAAGAAGAAGCCGTCGCAGGTGGCGCAGCCGGAGACGCCCTTGCCCTTGTACTTCTCCTCGGAAGGCATGCCCAGCCACTTGGCCTGCGCGCCGGTGGCGAGGATCACGGCGTCGGCGGTGTAATCCTTGCCGCTGGAAGCCTTCAGCCTGAAGGGCCTGGCCGAGAAGTCGGCGGAGGTTATGGACTCCTGAAAAACGGCGGCGCCCAGGCGCTGGGTCTGCTTGAGCATCTTCTGCATCAGGTCCGCGCCCACCACGGGATCCACGAAGCCGGGGTAGTTCTCTATCTCCATAGTCTGCAGCAGCTGGCCGCCGGGGGCGACCCCGCCGAACAGGGCCGTGGCGGCGCCTCCGCGCACGGCGTAGATGGCGGCGGTGAAGCCGGCCGGGCCGGAGCCGACGACGACTATCTCGAAATGGTTCTGTTCTGTCATAAAAGTTCCTTATTCCCTGTAGGAGGCCATCGACGTCGGGGTTTCCCAGAAACCGGTCTCTTCCACCGGCAGCCCCATGGCGCGGGCCTCGGCGTAGATCAGCCGCGCCAGCACCTCGGCGGTTGGGTTCTCCGCCGTGAGGTAGCAGGCCTGGCCCTGCGCCGCGAGCACCGGCGCCAGCGGGTCGGCCTTGGCCAGGATCACCTTGTGGTCCAGGTTGTCGTCCAGCCAGGTCTTCATCCTGCCGCCCAGCACCGTGAAATCCATCACCATCCGCTCGGAGTTGAGCTCCGCGGCCTTCAGCGTCACTTCCACGACGCCGTTGTGGCCGTGCAGGTTCTCGCACTTGCCGTTGTAGTTGAGCAGCCTGTGCCCGTAGGCCAGATGGAAAGTTTTCTTTACCCTGTGTTCAGCCATTAGTTCGCTCCTGCCCGCTTCATGAATTTGCGCACGAGGCTCATCGGCAGCCCCACTACGGTGTCGTAACGGCCTTCGATCTTCTCGATGAAGGCGTCGTCCTTGTCCTGCACGGCGTAGGCCCCGGCCTTGTCGTGATGTTTAGATGCGAAAGACTTCAATTCGGTTTCAGAGAGTTTCCTGGCCTTACAGCGGGCGACCTCGCTGCCGGCGAGGAAGATGCCCTTGTCCAGCCAGACCAGCGCCACGCCGGTGTGCACGGCCTGCCAGGAGCCGTTAAGCAGCCGCAGCAGGCGCAGCGCGTCCTTGTGGCCGGCCGGCTTGCCCATCACCTCGCCCTTGCAGTAGACCAGCGTGTCCGAGCCCAGCACCGGGGCTCCGGGATGCTTGAGCGCCACGCTGAGGGCCTTCTTATAGGCCAGCTCGCGCACTATCAGCGCGGGGCGCTTGTAGTCGGAGACCTCCTCGATATGGCTGGGGACGACGCGGTACTTTATCCCCGCTTCCGAGAGCAGTTCCATGCGGCGCGGCGACTTGGAGGCGAGTATCAGCCTGGGCATTATTTCACGAGCTGCTTGTAGATCACGGCGGCGACGAAAATGCCGAGGATGCTGGCGATGTTGAATTTGAAGACCAGGCCGGCCGTCACCTCGAGCAGGTTCAGGTCCACGGTGGTGGGCCTCAGCCCGGTGTTGATGCCGGTATTGATCAGGCCGGCTACCTGGCTGCCGGCCGGGAACCAGATGCCGGTCAGCTTGGTGATGAACATCCCCAGCAGGGAGCCCACCACGACCACCACTATCACGTGCAGTATGTTCTTGACGTCCATTTATTTCCTCTTCGGGGCGCTTTTAATTTTCTTCGGGGCCGTGTTCTCGCCGAGCCAGTCCAGGTACGGCCGCGAACCGGCGTCGATCGCGGCGAATATGATCTCGGGCACCTCGTAGGGGTGGTTGCGCTTTACGAAGTCCGTCACGCCGCTGCGCAGCGCGCGGCGCGTCTTTACCAGCAGCAGTATCTCCTCCGCTTTTTCCACGCGGCCCTTCCACAGGTACGCCGAGCTCGCGCCGGGCAGGGCGGTCACGCAGGCGGCCAGGCGCTCGCGCAGCAGGCCCGCGGTCAGCCGGTCGGCCGTGGCGCGGTCGCCGGCGGTAACTAGGCAGAGGTCGTACTGTGTGGCCATATTATAATGATATAAAATCCGCGGCCGGCCTTTAACGCATGTCGCAGTCGGAGAATTCGGTCCTGGCCCGGTCTATCTCCGCCTGGTGCGCCGCGCGCCAGGCCGCGTCGCGGGCCACCTCCGCCGCGTAGAGCCTGGCGAAGCGCTTGAAGACTTCGTTCTGGTCGTCGTAGAAGGTGCGCTGGAAACGGTAGACCTCGTAGGTGGGCAGGGCCCGCACGGCGGCGTCCCGCTTCATGGCTTCGCTGGAGGTCATCGAGCCCTTCTTCACGCGCGCCTGGTCGCGCTCGTAGAGCAGCTGGTAAAAAGTCTCGTCGTTGATGGCCTTGCGCGTCTTCTCCAGCCAGACGCGCTGGTTCTCCAGGGTCTCCAGCGGGCGCTGGCAGTCCGCGTCGGCCGTCAGCGCTTCGCGGCGGGCCTGCGCCATGGCGTAGCGGGAGGTCTCCAGCACGTAGGTGCAGAAATCAGTCTTTATTTCGGGGGCTCCGCCGGCTTTTGCGAAATCGGCGGCGACGAGGTTTATCTCCAGCGCTATCCTGGCCTGGAACAGCGAGCCCAGTTCCTCCTCCTCGGAGATGATCTCCTCCAGGCCGCTCTGCGCGGAGAGGCGGTAGATCTGGGCGGCGCGGGCTATGGCCAGCGCCAGCACCAGGTCCGAGCCCTTGTAGCCGGCCGGCATGAAGATCTGCCCGCTCTTCAGCGCGAACTTGTGGCACAGCCCCGGGGTGTTGGCGTACTCGAAGCGCACAGGGCTCTTGCGCAGGAACTTCATCAGCGACTTGCCTTCCGGTACCGAGGCGATAATGTCGAACGCGCGCTCTATGGAGGGCTCGCTGGTAAGGCGCACGTCGGGCCGGGTGCCCGCGCAGCCGGCCAGCGCCAGCGCCGCGGTCAGGAGTATCGGGTATGTTTTCATTTGTTAAAAAGGCCTTTAAGCAGCTTCTCCGCCTTGGGGGCGAGGCGCTCCACCGCTTTCTTTACGGCCGGCTGGTCCGCTATGGACTTTACGTCCGGCTTTACCGCCGGGTCGGCGAACGTCCCCTTTACGAACAGGCCTACCGGCACGCTCATGCTGATGCCGCTGGCCCGCTTCATGGCCACGCTCAGGCGCATGTCCAGGCGCTCGGCTGGCAGATTGATGGAGCCGGTGGAGGACACGTCCGCCACGGAGGCGATCAGCCCGGACTTGTTGAGCCGCATCTGGCCTTTGGTGAAGGCGTAGTCCCCCTCCGCCAGTTCGAAGTCTATGTTGTCGAAGTCGGGCAGGTTCAGGCCCTTCGCCGCCTTGGAGGCCTTCTGCAGCACCAGCAGCGGGTAGAGGGCCACCTTGGCCGCCTTGTAGCGCGCGGCCAGCTTGTAGAGCTCCGAGAACTTGCCCGGCCCGGCGGAGAAGGACGCGGAGCCGTCGAGCGCCTGCAGGTCCGCCGAGACGTTGCGCAGGTTCAGCCGGAACGCGGCGGGGCCGCAGCGCAGGTTCGGGTGCTCTATGGCCCCGGCGCGCGCCGAGCCGGAGATATCGGCGTAGAAAGGTTTCCCGGCCGGGGCCGCGGGCGAAACCTTGGCGGCCGGCGCGGCGGCGGGAGGCGCGTCCTTTAGCGTCAGCTTGCTGATGTCCAGGTCGAATTCCGCTTTGGGGTGCGCCAGCGCGTCGCGCAGGCTGAAGGAGGCGGTGAAGTCCCCGCCGTCCAGCCGGCCCTGGATCTTTTTGGAGGCGGCCGAGTCGCCGGTGAAGTCCACGTCGCCGCGCAGGCCGCTCAGGCTGTAGCCGGCGTAGGCGGCGCCCGCGTCCTTCAGCGAGGCCTTGCCGGAGAGCGAGAGCGCGCCGGCGTAGGTATAGTCGAAAGCGGCGGAGGCGGCGCCGGACAGGCCGTAGGCCGCCAGCGCGGCGGGCGCTATCTCGGCGAGGCGCGCGAGGTTGTGCATCTCGGCCCTGGCCGAGCCGGAGGCCCTGAGGCGCGCTCCGGAGAAAGCCACCACGGCTTTGCCCTTAACCGCGCACGGCGCGGCGTCGGCGGCGAAAGAGCGTATTTCGGCCTTGCCGTCCCTCAGCCGCAGCGAGGCGGAGACTTCGGTCAGCGGCAGCTTCAGGCCCCGCGGCACCGGGTACATCTTGGCCTTCCTGGCCAGCAGGGTGGTGTCTATCTCGGGGATCTGGGCGCTGGCGTCGGCCTGCAGGTCGTAGCTGAGCCGCGGGGCCCAGGCGGCGCGGCCTTTGAGGGCGGCCTTGAGAGGGCCGGCCCGCAGCCGCGCGGAGCGTATCTTTATGTCCTTCTGCGTGAGCTTGAAATCGGCCTCCGCCTCGATCTCCGGCAGCAGTATCTTGGGCGGCAGGTTGCCGTAGACCTGGCGCAGGTCGGCGGTGGAGAACTGGCGGACGGTCAGCTGCAGCCGGGCGTCCGGCTCGAGCAGGTTCTTCAGGGTTCCCTTCAGGTCCGCCTCTACCTTGCCCAGCGTGAAGGAAGCTTTTTCGATTTCAGCGCTGCCCCGCTCCGGAGCGAAGCCGCCCAGGGCGAGGCGGCCTTTTACCCGGGCCGGCACCTCGCCGTTGAAGTACGGGGAGGCCACGGCCAGAGTGAACTTCCCCTCCGCGGGGAAAAGGCCGTCTGGCGAGATGGCCGAAGCCGACAGGTCTATGTCGCGCAGCGTCACCGACAGGTCGCCGGCGGCGTTGGTATAGACGAAGCGCGAGCCCCGCACCTTGAGGCTGGAGACGGTCAGGCGCGGGGCGGCCGCTTCCGGCTGCGCCTGCCGCTGGGGTTTGGGCGCCGGTTCGGCGGCCAGCAGGTCGGAGAAATTGTAGGTCTCCGGCTTCACCTCGGTCACGCGCACGCTGAGGCCCGAGGCGGAGACGGACTCTATGCGCACCTCGCGCCGCAGCAGCGCCCGGAAAGAGGGCCGCATGGAGAAGGAGTCGGCGCTGAAAAATTCGCCTTTTTTGAAATCCGGATATTCCGAGACGCGCAGTTTGGCGATGGAGATGCCTGAGAGGTTCAGCGCCACCGCCTCGAAGGCTATCTCGCGGCGCAGGTTTTTGCGGGCGTAGTCGGTGGTCAGGGCCTTAAGGCGCTCCTGCGTGAAATAGAACTTCGCCGCGGCGGCCGCGGCGCCCAGGGCCAGGACGGCCCCCGCGGCGGTCCAGAGCAGGATTTTTAGAGCTTTGCCCATTAAGGATATTATATAAAAAGTCAGGTTTTCCCTCTTCCCATAAAAATGCTAAATTTAAAAACAAGACAACAATGAACGCCCTAATCGTAAACCTCAACCTGTCCGTGGATAAAACGGCCCTGATCCCGTCTTTCGAGCCCGGCCGCATCTTCCGCATAGGTTCCACCATCACTCTGCCCGGAGGCAAGGGCGTCAACGTGGCTCGCGCGCTGCGCTCGCTGGGCCTGGAGTGCCCTATCGCCGGCTTCGCCAGCGGCCACAACGGCCAATGGATAACCTCCAGCCTGGGCAAGGAGGGCTTCAAGACCTTCATCGAGACCCACCGCGCCGGCGAGTCGCGCGTCTGCTATACGGTGGCCGACGCCGGAGGCCGCACCACGGACCTCAACGAGGAAGGGCCCGCCGTGCCCGCCTCCTCGCAGCGCGCTTTCCTCAAAAACTTTTCCGGGCTGGCCCCGCGCTTCCGCGCCGCCGCCGTCTGCGGCCGCACTTCGGCCGGGCTGAAGAAGGGCTTTTACGCCGCGCTGGTGCGCCAGGCGGCGGCCCACGGCTGCTTCTGCGTGTTAGACACCAGCGGCCCCGCGCTGGCCGAGGCCGTGGCCGCCGGCGCAGCCGGAGTTAAGATCAACCGCTACGAGTTCGAGGAACTGTGCGGCCGCCGCTTCTCGCAAACCGCCGTGCTGGAGTTCTTCGGCAGCAAAGCCCCGCTCGGGCTCAAAACGCTCATAGTGACGGACGGCCCGGACCACGCTTACGCCGCTTCCCCCTTCGGGCTGTGGCGGGTCACCCCGCCGCGGCTGCGCCGCCTTACCAGCGCCGTCGGCGCCGGGGATTCGTTCATGGCCGGGTTCCTGTTCGGCTTCATCAACGGTTTCGATTTCGAGCGCACCCTGCGGCTGGCGGCCGGCGCGGCCGCCTCGGACTGCCTGAGCCTTGGCGCGGGGTTCATAGACCGCGCGCAGGCGCTGGACTACGCCAGCCGGGCGGCCGTGCGGAAAATAAAGTGACGCGGAGGGAGACAACATGGAAAATTTCAACGAGATAGAGAAGATGCTGGCCTACGCCGGGGCGCAGGGCCGCAAGAGCCTCAGCGAACCGGAGGTTTACCGCGTGCTGGAGCTGGCCGGCCTAGAGGCCCCGAAGCACTTCCTTTTCCCCGCCACCGGTTTCTCCCCCGCGGCGGCCGCGCGCGAAGCCTGCGAAGGTCTGCCCGGCGACAAAGCCGTGCTCAAACTGGTCTCGTCCAAGACCCTGCACAAGACCGAAGCCGGCGGCGTGAAGGTCTGCGACAAGACCCCCGAAGCGCTGGGCGAGGCTATGAAAACCATGGCGGCCAAGTTCCCCGAGGCCGAGGGCTTCATGGCGGTGGAGTTCGTGCCGCATTCCGCTTTCGCGCTGGGCGAGGAGCTGCTGCTCGGCGCGCGTTCCGACGACGCCTTCGGCCCGGTCATCACCCTCGGCCCGGGCGGCACCAATGCCGAGTCACTGATAAAATCACTGCGCCCCGGCACCGCCCCCTCCGTGCTGCCGGCGGACCTGGCTTTTAATCCCAAGGCCTGGGAGGCCTTCCTGGCCGGCAGCTGGATCTGGCGCTACAGCGCGGGCGAAGTGCGCGGCGGCCGGCGCCTGGCGGCTGACGGCGAGATGGTGAAGTGGCTGGAGGGTTTCTCCCACCTCATGCGCCAATTCCGCGACGGCGGCGATCGCGACTGGGCGATAGAGGAATTCGAGATCAACCCGATAGCCGTGAGCAAAGGCAGACTGACCGCGCTCGACGGCGTGCTGCGCTTCAGGCCCGCGAAGAAGGCCGCGCCCAGGGTGAAGCCCTCCCGCCAGGGCGTGGACGGCCTCATACACACCAGGAGCGCCGCGGTGGTGGGCGTCAGCGAGAAGAAGATGAACATGGCGCGCATCATCCTCAACAATATTTCCAAGGCCGGTTTTCCCAAAGAGCATACCTATATCATCAAGGAAGGCGCCGCCGAGATCGACGGTGTAAAATGCTACGCCTCGCCGGCGCTGCTGCCGGAGAAGGTGGACATGTACGTTGTGGCCGTCCCCTCGCCCGAGGTGCCGCGCGTGCTGGCCGAGGCCGGCGATTCCGGCAAGGTCAACGGCGTGGTGCTGATCTCCGGCGGCATGGGCGAGAAGGCCGGCTCCGAGGGTATGGCCGGCAGCGTGGTGGACGCCATCGCCGCCGCCCGCGCCAAGAACCCGGATTTCGCCCTCTCCGGCGGCAATTCCATGGGCATCGTGCTCAACGGCGTGAAGCTGAACACCTTCTTCATCCCCGAGTACAAGATGGAGCACCCGCTCGGCGTGAACCCCAACATGGCCAAGACGGCCTTCGTCAGCCAGAGCGGCGCCTTCGTGATCTCGGCCATCAGCAAGATGCCGTGGCTCAAGCCCGCCTACAGCGTCACCGTGGGCAACCAGCAGGACGTGACGGTGCCGGATTACGTCGAGCGCCTCGCCGACGAGGACGACCTGAAAGTGATCCTGGTCTACATGGAGGGCTTCAAGCCCGGCGACGGCCTGGCCCTGGCCAAGGTCATCGAGAAGGCCCGCCTGAAGGGCAAGCAGGTGGTGCTCTACAAGGCGGGCCGCACCGCCGTGGGCCAGAAGGCCGTGATGGGGCATACCGCCTCCATCGCCGGCGACTACCTGGTGACGCGCCTGATCATGGAGCGGGCGGGCGCGCTGGTGGCCGAGACTTTCGACGATTTCACCGACCTGGCCGCGCTGGCCTGCTCTTTCGGCGGCTTCGAATTGAAGCACGGCAATACTTTCTTTATGAGCAACGCCGGTTTCGAGGGCGCCGGCATGGCCGACTCCGTAGGCGGCCGCGTCACGGCCGAGATGCACGCCCCCACGGCGGCCGCGATGGCGGCCACGCTCAAGGAGTTCAAGCTGGACTCCATCGTGGACGCCAAGAACCCGCTGGACATCACGCCGATGGCCTCGGACGCGGCGATAGGCGGAGTGGTGGCTTCGGCGCTCGCGGCCGACGAGTTCTCGGGGGCCGTGGTCTCCATGGTGCCGCTGACGGCCATGATGAACACGCTGCCCAAGGGCGGCCAGTACCCGGACGACTTCGACAAGTCCTTCCTGAAGCCGGCGGCGGAAGCCGCGCGCAAGGCGCGCAAGCCGCTGCTCTTCGTGGTGGCGGCCGGCACTCTCTACGAGCCCTACTGCGCCTACGCGCAGTCCCTGGGCCTGCCTGTGTTCCGCTCGGCGGACCGCGCCGTGCGCCTGTACGCTAAATACCTGGAGTACATACTCGGTTAGCGCGTTGCCGGGAGTAAAAAAGAAGGCCCCTTCCGGGGCCTTCTTTTTTGCGGTACGGCGGCTTAAACGGCGAGGCGCAGTATCTTCTCTATCTCCGGCTGCTCGTGTTTCATCCCCCACAGGCGGATGAGGCCCATGGCGTTGGCGGAGATTTTTGGGATGTCCTCCGCCGGTATGCCGGCCTCGGCCAGGCGCACCGGGGCCCCCGCTCTGCGGAAGAAGTCCTCGAAAGCCGCTATGGTTTCGGCCGCGCCGCTCACGCCGAACACGGCCGCGCCGAACTTCTCCAGCCGGGCCGGGCCCGCGGTTTCCAGGTGATGCCGGAACCAGGCGGGCATCACTATGGCCAGGCCGGCGCCGTGGGCGATGTCATAGATGGCGCTGAGGGAATGCTCGATGGCGTGGTTGATGAAGGACGTCCCGCCATAGCCGCAGGTGGCCAGGCCGTTGAGGGCCAGCGTGGCGGACCACATCATGGAGGCGCGGGCGTTGTAGTCGGCCGGGTCTTTGAGGATGCGCAGCGTGGAGGCGACTACCGAGCGGGCCAGCGCGTGCACTATCTCGTCGGTAACTTCGGCGTCGGCGTCCCTGGTGGTGAAATAGCCCTCGATGATGTGCGCTATGGAGTCGACCGCGCCGTAGGCCACCTGCTCGCGCGGCAGCGTCAGCGTGGTCTCGGGGTCCAGCGCGGAAACGCGCGGGAACAGCGCCGGGGAGTGGGCGGAATATTTCTGGGCGGTGACCTCGTTGGTCACCACGCAGCCGGCGTTCATCTCCGAGCCGGTGGCGGGCAGCGTGAGCGCCGTGAAGAGCGGCAGAGCCTGGCGGATCTCGGCCTTGCCGCAGAAAAAGTCCCAGACGTCGCCCTCGTACATCGCCCCGGCGGCTATGGCCTTGGCCTCGTCTATAACGGAGCCGCCCCCCGCCGCCACTACCAGGTCGCAGCCGGCCGCGCGGGCCTTCGCTATGCCGGCCTGCACGTGCGAGAGCGCCGGGTTCGGCTTTACGCCGGCATGCTCCGTCACCGCCACGCCGTTCCTGGCGAGGGATTCCATTATGACGTCGTAGACGCCGTTCTTCTTGATGCTGCCGCCGCCGTAGACGAACAGCGCCTTCTTGCCGGCCTTCGCGGCCTCGGGCCCGAGCTTGGCCACCACGGCCTTGCCGAAGATTATCCTCGTGGGATTTACGAAAGTGAAGTTCTGCATAGGGTCTCCTTTACTGCTGTTTAACCGCGCAATCCTTCAGGTGGGCCAGGTCGTCGATGCCGTCGAGCAGGCAGGGGCGCCTGACGTCGCGCAGCGCCGGGATAGGCCGCCGCGCCGCCTGGGCTTCGCCGATGGCCTTCTCCCAGTTCAAATGCCACAGGTACAGCATGGCCGTGAACATCTGCTCCAGGTAGATGCTGTAGCTCCAGGCCAGCGCGATATACGCGATCGTGCCGAACCAGACCCATTCCGGGAAAGTGATCTTGCCCTCGCTGGAAATATAGAGGAGGATGGCCGGAGGGATGAAGACGATGGTCGCCGCCAGCTCCGACAGCGCGTAGCCGGTCATGAAGGTGCCGATGTTCATACGCAGTATGCGCATGCCGCGGGTGAAGGCGTCCCATGGCCCCTGGTTCTGCCAGGCTATGGCCGGCAGTACCAGGAACACCGCCATCCTCACGCCCTTGTTGAGCGCGCGGAAGAAGGCGGCCGACAGCGAGAACCTGGTATCGCCGGCCAGCGTGCGGGCGGCGTTCTCGGCGCTGAAATTATCGTCCCGCGCAGAAGAGGAGCCGCGCTTCTTGCGCGTCAGCAGCGCCGTCAGCACGGTCAGCACGAACCACACCAGCGTCCAGACCACCACTATGGGCAGCATGCGCAGCAGGTTGGAGCCGAGCGAGTCGGCGAAGGCCTCCGTGAGCGAGAGTTCCCGGCCGGACTCGGCCTGCTGTATGAGCTCCAGCAGCATCGAGGCCGAAAAGGCCAGCAGCAGGGCGAAGAAGAAGGTGATGCCCAGCACCGTCAGCAGCGTCTGCTGCAGCGTCAGCGGGTCCCAGTCGAAGCGGTATTTAAAATAGAGGACGGTGGGCGCGTACAGCAGCCAGGTGAACAGCAGCGGCATCAGCATGACGGGATGTCTCAGGAACAGCGTGGTGGAATATTTGATGAGGTCCCAGCCGCTCTTGATGGAGTTCATGCCTTCAGTTTAATATTTAAGGCGGCAAAAGAAAAGCCCCCCGGCCGCTCCGGGGGGCTCTGCCGCGCCGGAGCGCTTTATTCGGCGTCCACCCAGATGCGCCCGGGGAGCTGCGCGCCGCCGAAGCCCTTGGTGCCCACGGGCGCCTCGGAGGCCAGGCAGCCGGAGATGAAGGCGCGGGCCTTCACGAGTTCATGCATGGGGTTGATCAGGATAGCCTTGCTCTTGCCCTTCTTGAAGTCCACGTGGTCCTTCTTTACGATGTACTTGGAGTTCAGCTGGCCGGAGTAATCGTTGTAGATGATCTCGACGTGGCAGTCCAGGTAGTCCCGGGACAGGGGCTTGAGCCACATGCGCGCCTCGTCGAGCGAGACCTTGAAGTCCGTGCTCTCCACGTACTCTATGCGGTCGCGGAAATCCTCGGAGAGGTCCAGGTAGACGTTGGGGTCGCAGTAGTTCTTGTCGGGGGTGAAGGCCTCGAAGAGCCGTTCGCGCAGCACCTTGGCCAGGCGGGCGCCTATCTTGCCGCCGGTGGAGTTGACGTAGTCCTCCTGCTGTTCGTCGCTGGCATCGTGGGCGCTGCCCAGCACGTGCGAGCCGGCGGTCTCGATGCCGCCTATCAGCGCGGCCCTGAAGCCGCCGCGCACGTAGCCGTAGAGCATGATGCCGTGGAAGTGGTACCAGGCGCCGTACTTGTCGCCCTTGCCCTGGTAGAAATTGCTGATGCCGGCCAGCTTGCGGGTGACGGCCAGTTTGTCGCGGTCCGGGTGGCGCCAGTTATCGCCCAGGATGTTCTCGATGGTCAGGATGGCCAGGTAGACGTCGCCGCCAGCCAGGCGGTAGCTGGCGCGGAACAGCTGGTCCATCGTCACGGAGCCTTCCTCGCGGGAGAGGATGAAATTGATCAGCTCCACCTCGGTGCCGGTCTTGAAGTGCCTGGAGGTCACGCCGGAGGCCAGCGCGGTCAGCAGCTTGGTGAAGGTCAGCGGGATGACTTCCCCCTTCTCGCGGCAGTACTGCATGAACTCGGGGCTCCACTCATGCGGCAGGCCGAAGGAGGGCTGCAGGCCGCGTTCGCGCTCCTCCACGATGATCTGCTGGTACATCTTGAGCATCTCTTTCTTGCGGAAGGGGTTGATGCGGCCCTCGATGTGCAGCTTGGAGTTGCGCAGCTGCACCAGCAGGCGCTGCTTTTCGTCCTCGGGGATGTCGAGGGCCAGGATGTCGGCCTCGGTGGGCATGGCCACCGGCGGGTCCTGCACCACCGGGTTCTGGTCGCTGTAGGTGCCGCCGGCGGGGTTGCCGTTGTCCTCGGCGATGCCGAACAGCACCTGGAAGAGGACCTTGGGCAGGTTCTTGGTATACACCGCCAGGGCCACGTCGCTCTGCAGGTCGTGGCGCTGGTAGGCGGCCTGCCTGTACTGGCGGGCGAAATCTATGGTGCCGTCTATGCCGGGGATCTCTATCTTGCCGCCGATGATGTGGATCTTCTCGCCCTGGCGCGAGGGGCGCTGCAGCAGGGGATCGTAGGAATTGACGTCCAGGTAATAGTTCCCGCGCCTTACGGGCTGGGCGTCGGCGGAAATCTTCGAGGAGGCTTTGAGCTGCTGCACGTCCGGATACTCTAGCTGCTGGGCGCCGGCGGGCAGCGCGGCGAGGCAGGCGGTCAGGGCGAATAGGGCTTTTTTCATCAGTTTCTCCGTTGGTTACGGCTCGATATACTATAATTTAACAGAAGGACGGGCCTTTGTAATGCGCATAAAGGCCCAGGCGCGGCCGGTATTTGGACCTAGGCCGCTCATAGGCCCCATGACCGACAAACTTAAAATACTGCACGTTACCGAGAGCTTCGGCTGGTCCGGAGGGGCCGCCCAGGCCCTTTACCTGGCCCGCGGCCTGCGCGAACTGGGCCACGACTGCTATTTCGCCTGCCCGCTGGGCGGCGACCTGGGCCGCAAGGCCGCCGCCGACGGCTTTCCGGTGCGCCACTTCCAGCCCCGCCGCGACTACGACCTGAAGACCGCCAGGAGCCTGGCCCGCCTGCTGGACGAACTGAGGCCGGACGTGATGCAGGCCCACCATCCCAAGGCGCACGCCATGGGGCTGATAGCCAAGTTCCTGGCCAGTCACAAACCGTTGTTCATCTTCACCCGCCGCGTCTCACACCCCATCGTCAAAGGCTTTTTCGCCAAACTCAAATATACCAGCCGGCTGATAGACGGCGTGATAGCCGTGGCCGGCTCGGTGCGGGACATTCTGACGGCTTACGGCGTGGCCCCGGAGCGGGTGCGCGTGATCTACAGCGGCACGGACCCGGCCCGCTTCTCCCCCCGCCCTCCAGACGAGGGCATAGCCCGGGAGCTGGCCCTGCCGCCGGGCCTGCCGGTGGTGATGCTGGTGGGCAATTTCAGCGCGCATAAGGGCCAGCACGTGCTGGTGAAGGCGGCCGCCCTGCTGAAGGCTCGCGGCCTGGATTTCATACTGGTGTTCGCCGGGCGCGGCACGGATTCCGCGGAATTGAAGGCGATGTACGCCGCCGCCGGTCTGGACCCGCGGAAGGGCCGCTTCCTGGGTCTGCGCGACGATGTGGAGCGCCTGCTCTCCGTGGCCTCGGTCAGCGTGAACGCGGCCGTGAAGGGCGAGGCGCTGAGCGGCAGCGTCCGCGAGTCGCTGGCCATGGGCGTGCCGGCGGTGGCCAGCGATATTTCCGGGAATTCCGAGATCGTGAAGGAGGGCGCTACCGGCCTGCTGTTCCCTCCCGGCGACCACCTCGCCATGGCGGACCGCCTGGAGGCCGTGCTGAAGGACCCGTCCTTGCGCGCGCGCTTCTCCGCGGAGTCCGTCTCGCTGGTGCGAGGCGCTTTCACCACGGCCATCATGGCCCGGCGCACGCTGGATTATTACCTGGAATTGCTGGCCCGCAGGAAAAGCGGGGCCGCGGACTAGCCGGTCAGGTCGCGCGTAGAAAATAAAAAACCGCGGCGCCTCTTAAGGGGCGCCGCGGTTTTAGCTTTTATACGAGTTTTCCCTGCAGCAGCCAGGCGGTGCTGAGGAAGGCGAAGAAGCCGACCACGTCGGTGACGGTGGTCAGGAAGATGCCGGAGGAATGGGCGGGGTCGTAGCCGAGGCGCTTCATCGCGAGCGGTATCATGGCCCCGGACGCGCCGGCCGCCACCATGTTGACCACCATCGCGATGCCGACTACGAGGCCGAGCCAGGGGTTGCCTTTCCAGAGCAGGGCCGCGGCCGCGGTGATAAGCCCGGTGGCCGTGCCGTTGACCAGGCCCACGAAAAGTTCGGTCTTGACCAGCTGCCAGGCGTTGTGGGACGCCACCTCGCGCATCAGCATGCCGCGGATCACCACGGCCAGCGTCTGCGTGCCGGCGTTGCCGCCCTGCCCGGCGATGATGGGCAGGAAGACGGCCAGCACGGCCACGCGGGCGATGAAATCCTCGAACAGCGCCACCACGGAGCCGGCCAGGAAGGCCGTGGCCAAATTCACCGTCAGCCACGGCAAACGGCGGGTGATCTTGAACCAGGCCGGGGAGAAGGCGCGCTCTTCGGCGCTGCCGCCGAAGAGCAGCTGCAGGTCCTCGGTGGCTTCCTCCTCTGTGGAGGCTATGATGTTCTTGGTGTTGACGATGCCGATCAGGCGGCCGTTCTCGTCGGTGACGGGCACCGCCAGATAGTGGCGCCGCGCCGCCAGGGCCACCAGTTCCTCTCGGTCCGTGAACGGCGAAACCTTCACCACGTCCCGGATCATGATCTCCGCCACGCCGGTCTCAGGAGAGGCCAGCAGCAGATCGCGCATGTTCAGCACTCCGGAGAGGGAGTTGTTGAGGTCCACGACGTAGCAGTAGGTGGCGGCCGGCAGCTGCTTTTTTGCCATCTGGCGGAGGCGGGCCACCACCTCGCGCACTTTGGAATTATCCCTGAAAGCCAGGAAGTCGGTATGCATCATGCGGCCGGCGCTCTCGCGCGGGTAGGCCAGGATCTCGGAGACGTCCTTGGAGAACTCCTGGTTGAGCAGCGGGATGACGGCCTTGGAAAAATCGGGGCTGAGGCGCCGGAAGATGTCGGCCGCCTGGTATTTCCCGATGCGGTGCAGCACCTCGGCCGCTTCGCCCAGGGACAGTTCGGAGAGGATGGCCGCCGCTTCCTGCGGCGGCAGGTTCTCCATGGCCTGCGCGGCCACCGAGGGCGGCAGGTCCTTGATCAACTGCGCCGCGTCGCGCGGCGGCAGCGTTTCGAGCGCCTGCGCGGCCCGCACCGGGTCGGTCTGTATGAAACTTTTTACAAGTTCTATGGCGGCTTCTTTCTTTTTCATGTTAAGCGGAGGCCCGGCGCAGCCGGTCCATGATGGCCCGGCCCAGGCCGTGCTGCGGCACTTTTTCCGCGTAGATGACGCGGGCGCCGGAGCGTTCCAGGGCGTGCAGCGCCCCGAACAGCCCGGCTGCGGCCTCCCGCAGGTCTCCCGACGGGGAAAGAACTTTTACGGCGGCCCACTTGCCCGCCGGCCTGCCGGTGAAGGCCAGGTAGGCCGCGCTCGCGGAGGGCCTCACGGCGGCCCCGGGGGTTATCAGCCTGAGTTTCACCTGCGGGGCGTAATGTTTTTTGAGGCAGCCGGGGGCGGCCGGCCTGGCGGCGCGCCGCGACGGGGCGGACACCGGTCCCACTACCGCTTCTATCTCCTCCAGCGGCAGACCGCCGGGCCGCAGCAGTACCGGGACGCCGCGCGCGAAGGTTATGATCGTGGATTCCACCCCTATGCGGGTCTTTCCCCCGTCGAGGATGATATCGGGGCCGCCGTCCAATTGCGTTTTTACGTGCGCGGCGGTGGTGGGGCTCAATGCCCCGAAACGGTTGGCGCTGGGCGCGGCCACCGGCCGGCCCGCGGCCTTTATCAGGGCGAGCGCGTGCCTGCCGGCGGGCACCCTTACGGCGACGGTCCCGAGCCCCGCCGTGACGATATCCGGCACCGCTTTGGCCTTGGGCAGCACCAGGGTCAGCGGCCCCGGCCAGAACTTCTTCATCAGCCTTTCGGCGGCCGGCGGCACCGACGAGAAAAGTTTTTTGGCCCTGGCGGCCGAGCACTCGTGCAGGATGAGCGGGTCGAAGTGGGGCCGGCCCTTGATCTCGAAGATCCGGGCGCAGGCGACGGGGTCGAGGCCGTCGGCGCCGAGCCCGTAGACGGTCTCCGTCGGAAAAGCTACCACGCCGCCCCGTTTGAGGGCGGCGGCGGCTTTCCTGATGCCGGCTTTTCCGGCTTTGAGTATTTCGGTCATGGGGCGGATTAGATTTTAGCAATTTCGGCGGTCCGCCCGGCGCCGGGGCTATTCGCCGGCGGGCGGGTTACAGTGTCCGGGCAGGCCGTCGATGATCTGGCGGCAGCGCAGTTCGGATTCCTTAAGCGGCGTGATGTCTGTCCACGAGCCGGTGATCTCGCCGGCCGCTTCCGGCCCGGCCTTGAGCTGGCTGTGTACCCAGACATAGCCCTTGCCGTCCTTGCGCCGCACGCGGAAATCCTGTGATAGCGAGCCTTTGGCGAAGATCTGCTGCTTCTCGGCCAGCACCCACTCCTTGTCTTCCGGGTGCACCGTGCTCTCGAACCAGCCGGGCGCCAGCATCTCCGCCGGCTCGTGGCCGGTCACCAGGTTGGAGTTGCCGCTGACCCACTGGGTTATGAAACGGTCTTTGACTTTGCGCAGCGTGAACAGGATTATCGACGTGGCTTCCATCACGTGGGTCAGGTGGTCGGCCGTGCGCTCCAGCGCCGCCTGCGCGGCGGCGCGCTTCTCTTCGGCTGAGATGGCCTCTATGGCCAGGCCCGTCTCGGCCTGTATCGCCGCCAGCATTTTTAGTTCCTCGTCGGTGAAGGCGTACTTGTCAGCGCTGTAGAGGTTGAGGATGTTAGTTAGCTTGTCGCCGTCGTAGAGCGGTATCGCGGCCGAGGAGGCGTAGCCCATCTCCAGCGCTTTCTCCCGCCACGGCTCCATGCGCGGGTCGGCCGCGATGTCCTGGCACGCCGAGATGCGGCCGGTCCTGGCGGCTTCTCCCGTAGGCCCCTTTGAGGCTGGACCTTCGGTCATGAAGATCTTTATCGGGTTCAGGTAATCCTTGGCGTCCCCGGCCGAGCAGAGCGGCAGCACGCGGCCTGTGTCCTTGTCCGGGTAGCCTACCCAGGCCATCTTGAAGCCCCCTGCCACTACGGCAATGTCGCAGATCCGCTCCAGCAGCTGCTTGCGGTCCTTTATCAGCGAGGCCGCCTGGTTGATCTGGGCCAGCATAGTGTAGAGGCGCAGGTTCTTGGCGAGGTCCCGGTTGAGCTCCTCGCCGCGCAGCTCGGCTTCTTTCCTGGGCGTGATATCGAAGAAGGTGGTGGCGAACTGGCCCCGGCGCGGGCTGAAGGCGCTGACCTCGAACCATTTCCCCAGTTCCTCGGCGCGGCTCTCGAAATGTATGAGCTTGCCGGTCAGGGCCACGTCGGCGTACTTCTCTATCCAGCCCCGCTCCGTTTTTGGCAGGACCTCAAGCACGCGCTTGCCCAGGACGCTGGCGCGCTTTAGCCCGGTAAGGCGCTCGAAAGCCGGGTTCACCTCGAGGAAGCGGTAATCCACCGGGCGGTTCTTTTCGTCGTAAATTATCTCGTGGCAGGCGAAACCTTCGTCCATGGTCTCGAACAGGTGCTTGTAGGACTCCTGGCTCTCGCGCAGCGCGGTCTCGGCGGCGGCCTTGTCCGTGCTGTCCATGATCAACCCCTCCAGGGCCTCCACCTTGCCGTTCTCTCCGGCGATGCCCGCGCCCTGCTCCCAGACCGTGCGTACCTGCCCGTCCCTGCGGCGGATGCGGTATAGCAGGCGGAAGGGCCGGCGCGCGCCGACGGCTTTCTGCACTTCCCTCCAGACCATGTCACGGTCCGCAGGGATTATCAGGTCGCTGTATCTCAGCGCGTTGTCCCCGGTGAGTTCCGAAGCCTTATACCCGGTGAGGGGCTCGCAGCCCGGGCTGACGAATTCCAGCGTCCATTCGGGGTCGTTCTTGCAGCGGTAGGCCATGCCGGGCAGGTTGCTCATTATTCCGGCCAGCTTGCGCTCCTTCTCCTTAAGCTCCGCCTCCAGGCGGCGCCGTTCCGTAACGTCGCGGCAGATGAAATAGACCAGGTCCCGGCCGTCCTGGCGTACGCCGGTGGCGCTGACCTCTATGCGGAAACGCTCGCCGTTCTTCTTCATGTGCGTGACTTCGTAAATAGCGCTCTCTCCGGCCGCCAGCGCTTTGTATCGCGCGTAAAACCGCTGGATGTCCTCCGGCGGTATCATGTCCTCCGGGTGCAGCTTCAGCATCTCCTCCTCGGAGTAGCCGTAGGTCTCGCAGGTCTTGCGGTTCACCATCAGCAGGGAGTGCTTCTCCGGGTCGGACAGGAGTATCATGTCATTGGCCCGGTCGGTCAGCGTCTCGAGGTTGATGCGGTATTTTTCCTTCTCGGATTCTATCTCCAGCAGGCTGCGGGTGTAGGCCGAGGCCTGGAGGCGGAAGAGCAGGTAGGCGGTGACGGCGGCGGCCAGGAGCATGGCCAGCGTGAAGAGCAGGATGAGCGCCGACGCCTGCCCTGCATCGGCCAGGATCTCCTTCCAGTCCATCTTAACCACGATGCCCCAGTCGGAGTCCGGGATCATGCCCAGCGAGGCCAGCACCGTCTCGCCGCGGTAGTCCTTGGCGAAGACGACCCCAGTCTCTCCGCTCAGGGCCTTGGTCATGGGCATGTCCAGCGCGGACATCGGGTAGCGAAGACGCAGCGGGGTGGTCTTGTCGTAGCGGAATTCGTTGAGGGCTACCGCGGTATCCCCCTCCCTGCGGCCCAGCGTTATCTCGCCGGTGGCGCTGTTGGTGGGCCACTGCGAGATCATCGGGTAGAGGTATTCGGCGGGGGCTACCTTGAGCACCAGGAACAGCCTTTTGCCGTTGGCGGCGGCGGCCCTGCCAGCCACGTCGAGATGCGGCTTGCCGTCAGGCCCAAGGTAGAAATCTCCCAGCTCTACCTTGCCCGACGCGGCCGACTTGGCGATCAGATCCCTGGTCTCCTGTTCCAGCCGTTTCGGTGCGTTTCCCGCGGAGATCAGGATCCTGCCGTCGGGCCAGGCCAGCATCGCGGAGGTGTAGCGGTTATATTTGAGGTAAACCTGCAGGCGCGAGCGCATCCAGGCCTGGAGTTCCTTGTCGTCCGGGCTCAGCGCCAGGCGGTTGAAGAAGACCGAGAGGACTGGGGTGTCGAGCAGCGAATTGGTGTCGTTTATGCGGTCGGACCGCCAGAATACGATCTGGTCGGTTTTCAACTGCCGGATGGAAGACAGCAGTTCGGACGCGTCCTTGCGTATGGCTTTCTGGAAATGGTGGTGATAGGCGAAGCCGCCCGTCAGTATGCAGGCCGCCGCGACCGCAAAGATCACTGCCAGGCGCTTTTTTAGCCTGGCCAGTTCGCTGGAAAGATGAGGGTCTGACAATTTGCCCCCTGAAAAAATAGGCGGCCCGCGGCCGCCTCCCCAAACCCTAAAACAAACACCCTGTACTGAAAAAACTACGGAGAGGAAGGGATTCGAACCCTTGATACGGGTTTACCCCGTATGCCGGTTTAGCAAACCGGTGCCTTCAACCACTCGGCCACCTCTCCATCAAAACTGTTCAGAGAACTTCAGGGCCACACACTAGGCCTAAACCGCCCGACTGCCCCGATTGTGTCCGTAGTGTCGCGAGAAGCGAAGTCCACCCGGCCACCTCTCCATCAAAACTGTTCAACGTAATTATATAAAAATATGCGCGAAGGGAACTCAGGAAAAAGTTTTCCTTATGCCTTCTTCCAGCGGCGTCCACTGCGCGCCGCCCGCGGTCTTCTCCCAGAGGGCCGGAGTCGCGGTCCAATTTGGCGCCGAGGCTTCCCTGGCCTTGTCCCGGTTCATCACCGGCTCCGCGCCGGCCAGGGCGCTGACGGTCTCGTAGAGCCAGCCCACCGCGCAGACGGCCGCCGGCGGCAGCGAGAGCATGACCGGCATCTTCACGCCCATGCCGGCCGCCAGCAGGCGGATGAATTCCCGCCACTCGTAGGAGCGGCCCTCGCAGACGTAGAAAGTGCCGCCGTCGAATTTAGGGGTTTCTAGCGCGTCCACGATGGCGCCCACCAGGTCGTCGACGTAGATGAAGCTGAAGCGGCCGCCCGCCGAGCCGGCGTTCACCATCACGCCTTTGCGCACCCATTCCGCTATCTTGGAGAGGCCGGAGTCCTTCTTGCCGTAGACTATGGGCGGGCGCAGAATGACGGCAGGCCCGTTGGCGAAGGCGCGCGCCGCCTTTTCCCCCGCCAGTTTGCTCTGCCCGTAATAGGATACCGGCGCCTCCGGCTCTGCCTCGCTGCGGGGCCGGTCGGCGGAGGAGGGCCCGCCGGCGGCCAGGCTGGAGATATAGACCAGCTTCCTGAGTGTCGGGACCTGGCCGGCTGCGGCGACCAGATTGGCCGTGCCCTCGGCGTTGGCGCGCATGAACTGCTCGCGCGAGCGGCAGAAGAGCGCCGCCGCCAGGTGCACCGCGGCGTCCGCTCCGTCGAGCGCCCGGCGCAGGCTCGCCTTGTCTGAGAAATCGGCTTCGGCGTAGGCCGCGCCTTCCAGCACCGCGGCCGGCTTGCGGCGCGTGATCACGCGCACGGCGCAGCCCCTGGCGAGCAGGGCTTTGCACAGCGCCCGCCCCACGAACCCGGTGCCTCCGGTAACGGCGATGGTCTTCATAGGCTTAGTCTTCCTTGAGCTTCTTCAGCGCTTTGCCGGCTTCCCGGTCCACCACGTTCCTTACCGCGCCGCCCACGTCGCGGTCGAGGTGGATGCCGAAGCGCAGCAGGCCGGAGCTGATGGTAGCCCGGTCGGGGTATTTCCCCTTCTGCAGCTTCTCGAGCACGCTGGTCTTGTCGTACTGCGGCATGGTGGCCGCCAGGGCCAGGGCTATCAGCGCGAAGGCGGCCAGGTTGACGGCGATGCCGGCCAGGCCGCTGATCAGCCGCACGATCTTCGTGCTGGTGTTGATGAACAGGATGAAGACGGCCCAGACCAGCAGCGAGGCGGCGAGGTAATAATCGCCGTAAGGCCCGGTGCCGGGGTAGGAGACGTAGAAGGCCGCGTGCAGCAGCGCGACGGCCAGCAGTTTGAATATAAGGCTCATAATGGCGTTTCTTCCTTTTTTGGCGGGGCCAGCGCGGGGACTTCCACGCCGAGCCGCAGCAGGCCGATATAGAAGTCGGCTTTAACCGGGTAGCTGCCGGCTAAGAACTTCTTCAGGGCGGGCCGTCCGTCCTTCTGCGGCAGCAGGGCCAGCGCCGAGAAGGCGCAGGCCAGGGCGAACAGCGCGGCGAAAGCCGCCTTGCCAGCCCTGTCGTAGTTTTCCGTGATCCTCGCGATGAAGACCGAAAAGCCCGTCCAGAGCAGCATGGAGACGAAAATGAAGGGCTGGCCGAACCGGCCGCTGTGCGGGTAAGAGAGGAAGGCGGCCAGGTGTACAGCGGCGGCGATGAGGACGAGGGCGCTTATGGGCACGGCTAGTCCATCGCCTTGAACTCGACGTGTACGGTCAGGCGGTCCTCGAAGAAATCGTCGGGCAGCGGTTCGAACGGCGCGGCGGCCTGGGCGGCGCTCTCGGCCGCGGTGTCGAAGAGGCGGTTGCCGGAGGACTTCTCCACGCTCACCGACTTTATGTCCCCCTCCCGGGAGATGCTGAAGCGCACGGTGCAGCGCAGGCTGCCGGCGGAGGGCATGCGGGAGGTCCAGGAGTTCCAGAGCGCCTCGCGCACCTGGGTGATATACCAGGGGTAAGGGAAATTGGCGGAATCGGTGACGAGCGGCGTGCCGCCCTCGCCGCCGGGCGCGGGCTTTTCCGTCTCGAAGAGCTTGGCGCCGCCGGAAAGTACGCTGGGCTTGGGCAGGGCCCCGCCGGAAAAATCGTCCTCTTCGGGCTGTTCGGTCTTGGCGGCGGCACCGGCGGCCTTGGCCGCGGTTTTGGCTGCGGGCAGGTCGCCGCGGCCCGGGGCGTCGGCGGCCTTGGCCATGGTGACCACGCTCGACGGGCCGACGAAATCTATGTAATAGGCCTGCTGCTTCTTGGCGCCGACGGCGTGGCGCCCGGCGAAGAACAGGGCCGCCAGCAGCACGAAGTGGGCGGAGGAGGAATAGAGGAGGTAGGAGCGCACGCTAGTCTTCCGGTTTGACGGCGATGCCGATCTTGCCGGCGCCCAGTTTCTTGGCGGCGTCGAACACCGCCACCACGCGCTCGACCGGCACGCTCTTGTCGGCTTCCACCAGCACGGTCTTCTTGTGGGATTTGGCCAGGCGCAGCGTCAGCTCCTTCTCCAGGCGCTGGAACTTCACGGCGCGGCCGTCGATGGTCATGGCGCCGTTGGCGGCCAGCTGCACCTTGAGCACCTGCTCGTCGGCGGTCTTGATGCCGGTGGAGGCCTTGGGCAGGTTCACCTGTATCTGGGACTGCACCAGGAACGGCGTGATCACCATGAAGATGATCAGCAGGATCAGCGAGACGTCGATGAGCGGGATCATGTTGATCTCCGCTATGATGCCGCCTTTCTTGGAGTGTACTCTCATGGTCAGCGCGCCGCCGCCTCCGGGAGGCCGGACTCGCGGGGCACCGAGCGGTCTATCACCTGCTCGGCCACCCAGTTGATCTCGCTGGCGAAGTCGTTGGCCTTATGCGTGAAATAGTTGTAAGCCACGATGGCGGGGATGGCCACGAAGAGGCCCGCCGCGGTGTTGACCAGCGCCTCGGCTATGCCCATGGCCACCACGGAGGGGCCGGCGCCGGCGTACATCGACAGGTCGCGGAAGGCCCGCACGACGCCGATCACGGTGCCGAAGAGGCCGATGAAGGGGCTGATGCTGCCTATGGTGGCTATCGGGGTCAGGCCCTTGCTCAGGCGCGAGACGTGCCAGTCCACGGCCTTCTCCGCCAGCTCGCGCTTCTCGAACGGCGTGCCGTAGTGGTTGATGACCTTGTGGATGATGTCGCCCGCCGGGTTCCTGGCCTTGGCGCACAGCTCCGAGATCTGGCGGATCTCTCCGGTGCGCAGCAGCGCGTGCACCTTGTGCAGCAGGTCGTCGAGGCCTTTCATGGTGCGCTTGTACGCGGTCCAGCGCTCCCAGATCAGGGCTATGGAATAGATGGAAAGGCCGGCCAGCAGGAAGAGTATCGGGCCGCCGGCTATGATAAGTTGTTTAAAGGTGATGTTCATCGCTTCTCCGGTGCTATATATTAGTTTAAATTATACCAATTCGGGAGGACGGCGGCGGGGCGCGAAAAAGCCGGCGCCCGGGAAGGGACGCCGGCCGGCGGCCGCGCGGGCGTTCAGGCTTTCCTGAAGGCGTACTTCACGCGGGCTTCCAGGTTCTCGAAATAGCCTGAGAGCAGCTTGAGCTTGGCGCCCAGCACGTCGTAGAGCTCTTCCTGCTCGCGGCTCTTGATCTCGTCCACGGCCTCGAACTCCTTGAGCTTGTTGACGGCCGAGAACAGCTCCTCGCGGATCTTGGCCGTTTCCTGGTCGCGCCATTTGAGGTCGGCGCGCAGGCGGCCTATCTCCTCGCAGAACTTCTTGTTCTGCTCCTCATAGTCGCGGCGCTCGTCGAACATGATCTTCTGGAATTCTTCGTTCTTGCCGGCCAGGGAGGCGATGTTATCGCTCAGCGTGCGGGCCAGCATGTCCTTCTCCTCGAACTGGGACCGGAGCTCTCTGATCTCGCGCTCCAGGTCGGCCGTTCTGGCGGCGGCTTCGCCCTGGGCGCGCTTGAGCGAGGCGTCGGCGTTCTCGGCGGCGGCCATCAGGCGCTCGCGCAGGCGGGCGTTCTCGGCCGCCTTCTCGGAGAGGTCCTGCGTGGCTTCGCAGAGCTTCTCCTCGGAGCGCTTCTTGAGGGTCTTGTACAGGGTTTCCCACGACGGGTGTTCCCCCTTCGCGGCCTGGGTGTTCTGTATGGAGCGCTTGAGCTTCTCGGTGAGGGCGTGGACTTCTCCCTCCTTGCGCTTGAGCTGCTCCTCGAAAGCGTGCTTTTCGGTAGTGTAGGCCTTGCGCAGGTCCTTGACCTCGCGCTCCAGGTGGGCGTTCTTGTTGATGGCCTTTTCCAGCAGCGAGCGGGCCGCGGTCTCTTCGGCGGCCTCCACCGTCATCGGCGGGCGCGGCTTGGCCGGGGCCTGCGGGGGCATTTCGATCAGCGCCTGGAAAGCGGGTTCGAGCGAGGCTTCGCGCCACTGGCCCAGGGCCTTCTCGGGGCAGACCAGCGAGGAGCGCCCGAAGCCGGGCTGCAGCGCCGCGTCCTTGGGCGAGAAAGGCCCGCGAATGCTCTTTTTGATGTAGACGTAAAAACGGGAAATCGGTTCGGTCATGGTTAAATCTTACCAAAGGGGTGTTACAAAGAGATTACAGATAAGATAATAGTTCCGGGTCTTGTCTGCCGGCGGCCCGGCCCCTCGCTCCTGGGGGAACCGTTACGCGGTTCCCCCCGCGGCGGGGCCCCCCTCCCCGAAGTCGCTCGGAACCTGGCCGCCGGCCGACCTGGGCAGGCACACCACGGCCAGCCGGGGCCGGGCTTAATTGGCCAGGTTCTTTTTGATGTTGGCGCGGGTGACGGGGCTGATGACGCCTTTCTCGGTTATGAGGGCGGTGATGAGGCCGGCCGGGGTGACGTCGAAGGCCGGGTGGCGCACCCGCACGTTCTTCGGCGCTATGCGGTTGCCCTTCACGAAGGTGACCTCTTCGCAGGACCGCTCCTCTATCACGATCGCGTCTCCGTCTTTGGCCTTCAGGTCTATCGTCGGGGTGGGCGCGGCCACGTAGAACGGGACATTGTGATGTTTGGCTATCACGGCCAAACCGTAGGTGCCTATCTTGTTGGCGGTGTCGCCGTTGGCGGCTATGCGGTCGGCGCCCACCACGATGGCGTTGACGCCGCAGGTCTTGATGATGTGCGCGGCCATGTTGTCTGTCAGCAGCTCCGACGGCACGCCCTCGCGCATCAGCTCCCAGATGGTCAGGCGGGCGCCCTGCAGGTAGGGGCGCGTCTCGCAGGAGTAGGCGTGCCTGATCTTCCCCCGCTTGTGCGCGGCGGTGATCACGCCCACGGCCGTGCCTATGCCCATGGTGGCCAGCGCGCCGGCGTTGCAATGCGTCATGATCACGCAGTTCCTGGGCAGCAGGGCGGCCCCGTAGCGGCCCATAGCGTCGCAGGCGGCCTCGTCCTCGGCGGTTATCAGCCGGGCTTCTTTGTCGGCCAGGGCGAGCAGCTTTTTAAGCGTGGCCGGGGAGAACCTGCCGTGGTGGCGGGCCGCGAAATTCACGGCCAGGTCGAGCATGCGGTCGGCGGCATAGAACAGCGCCACGGCCGTAGGGCGGGCGGCCTTCAGCAGGCCGGCCGTACGGGCGGCGGTCTTGATGAGTTCGGCGGCGGAGGCGGGCTTGAGGCGGCGCAGTTCCAGGGCGAAGCCGAAGGCGGCGGCGCAGCCTATCAGGGGCGCGCCGCGCAGGGCCATGTCCCTGGTGGCTTTGGCGGCGCCGGCGGCGTCGCGCACGGTAATGAACTTTACCCGGTCCGGCAGCAGGCGCTGGTCGAGCACCTTCAGCCTGCCCCTGCTGAAGATCAAGCGCGGCGGTATCATGTTTCCCCCTTAAAAGTAAGGGCCCGCTTGCGCGGGCCCGGCGTAAAACCCCTGGGGGGTTTACGGGATGGAATCGAGCAGGTTCTTGAGCTCTTCCTCGGTCTTGCCGGTGATCTCCACGGTCTTCTCCCGGCCTTTGGCGCCGCGGATGATGTTGACCAGCTTGGAAGGCACCTCGAAGAACTCCGAAAGATAATCCCTGAGCAGCAGGTTTATCTTCAGGTCGGCGGCCGGCGCGCAGATCTTCACGCGCAGCACGCTGCCAATGCGGGAAACTACCTCGTTGTCTTCGCAGTTCGGTATAACTCTGACTTTTACGATCATGTCCCCTACCTCTCTGTTGCGGCCCGCGCCGCGGTTGTTTTCCCCCTGCTGTGCGGGGCTTCCTGAATGCTAAGCGAAAAGGGAACTGCCGATGCGCGGCAGGCTAGAGCCAGCCTCCACCGCCAGTTCATAATCCCCGCTCATCCCGAGCGACAGGCGGTTCCCGGTTCCCGGGAAATCCCTGTCGAAGAGAACTTTGGCCTTGTTGAAGGCGGCTTTCAGCTCTTCCGGGCCGGCGTCGGCGGGAGCTATGCCCATGTAGCCGCGCGGGTCGAGGTTCTTGAAACCGCGCAGGCCGGCCAGCAGCGCGCCCGCTTCTTCGGGCGAGACGCCGGACTGGGTGGGTGAGGCGTTGAGCTTGAGCTGTATCATTACCGGCATGGTCTTGCCCAGGGCGGCGGCGTGGCGGTCCAGTTCGGCGGCTATCTTGAGGCTGTCCACGCAGTCTATCCAGTCGAAAGTCTCTACGGCGGCTTTGGCTTTGTTGGTCTGCAGGTGGCCTATGAAATGGAGCTGTACACGGGAGCGCAGCGGGGCCAGGGCGCCATTGAGCCATTTGGCCCGCGCGTCCTGCACCTTGTTCTCGCCGGCGGTCTTGAGGGCGCCGGCCTCTATAAGGAGCTTCACGTCCTCGTCAGCGGCGTACTTGGTGACAGCCAGCAGTTCTACCCCGGCGGGGTTGCGGCCGGACCTGGCGCAGGCGGCGGCAATGCGTGCCGTTATGTTCTGGAAATTGGAAAGTAGTGTGCCCTTGCGTGTGATTTCAGCGGTCGGCATGGTTGGGGATAACTATAGTTTAGCAAAAAATGGCTGTTTTTCATAGGGAAATCCGGCCCGCCCGTCGTAAATGCTATTATTTGCTCATGAGTTTGCCGCCCGGTTTCTGGATCCTGGCCGCCGCCGAGGGGCTGCTGACGGCCGGTTACGCCATTTCTTTCCCTTTCCTGGCCGTCTACTTGAGCGGTGAGCGGGGCATGCCCATGGCCTGGACCGGCGCTTTCCTGGCCCTGTCCATGCTGGTCTCTTCGGCGGCGCAGTTCATAGGCGGCGAGGTGTCCGACGCGGTCGGCCGCCGCAAGGTGATGGTCTGGTCCATGGGCCTGCGCACGCTGCTCATAGGCGTTATAGCCTGGGCCATCTATACCAGGGCCCCGCTGTGGGTGGTCTTCGCCTTCCACCCGCTGGGCATGTTCATCGGCTCCTTTTTTCATCCGGCCGCGCGCTCCTGGGTGGCCGACTTTACGCCGCCGGCCGGCCGCATGCGGGCCTACGGCTTCCTGCGCATGGGCAATAACGCCGGCTGGGCGCTGGGCCCGGCGCTGGGCGGCCTGCTGGCCGAAGGCTCGTACTCGCTGATGTTCTTCGTGACGGCGCTGGTGTTCGGCATCTGCACGGCCATAGTGTGGCTGTCGGTGCGCGACGTGCCGGGCCTTGCGAAGGGCCGCTTTGTTTCACCGGGGCTGGCCGGGGCCGCGCACGCGCTATCCAATAAGATTTTCCTGCGCTTCTGTGTCTTCTCCTTCATCATGAGCGCGGCGATGAGCCAGCTGGTTGTGTCCAGCTCCCTGTATTCCAAAGCCTATCTCGGCTTCTCCGAGCGGGAGATAGGCCTGCTGTTCTCCATCAACGGCCTGATGGTGGTGGTGTTCCAGTATTTCGTGACCGAGTTGCTGGGGCGGCGACGTATCACCACGGGGCTGGCGGCGGGCGCGCTGTGCTACGCCGCGGGCTACCTGTGCTTCGGCTACGCGCCCTCCTTCTTCTACGCCGCGGCGGCCATAGTGGTGGTGACTTTCGGCGAGATAGCGGTGTCGCCTGGCATGCAGGCGTTGGGCGCCAACATGGCCCCGCGCGCCGAGAAGGGCCGCTACCTGGGCCTGCAGGGACTTTTTCAGCAGGTGGGCAGTTCCGCCGGCATCCTGATAGGTTCCAACGCCATCGGCTTCATCAGCCCGGTTTTTCAGCAGGGCCCCTGGTTCATCATCGCGGCGCTGGCAATAACTTCCTGCTTTGGCTTCCTGGGCCTGGGCCGCCGCCTCACCGCCGACCAGGACGGCCTGCGCTCCTCCCCGCCTCCCCCCGCCCCCGAACAAGCCACCGAACCCGCCTAGGGGACGCTGCTTCCTATCTTCCTAACCATTTATGGCGCGGGGTCCGCTTTTTTTCAAAATAAAGCCACCTGCCTTCCCTAGCGGCTTCATTAGGAAGATAGGAAGCAGCGTCCCCTAATTTTGTTTAATCTTATCGGGCTATCTTATGATCAAATACAATGATGATTTGAAGGGTATTACGGCTCGGAAGCTGGGCGGGTTCTTTGTCGGCTGGCCGAATCCTCCAAAGCCGGCTGCTCATCTTAAACTGCTCAGGGGCAGCGACCTGACGGTTCTGGCCGTGGACGGGGGCAGGGTAGTCGGGTTCATTACGGCCATTACCGACGGGGTGCTGGCGGCCTATATCCCTTTCCTGGAAGTGCTGCCGGAGTACCAGGGCCGCGGCATAGGCGGGCAACTGGTCAAGCGCATGTTGCGCAAACTGGGCAAAGCCTATATGGTGGATCTGCTCTGTGACAAGGAACTGCAGCAGTTCTATAAACAGTTCAAGATGTTCCCCGCCACCGGCATGATGCTGCGCAACCGCCGCTGCCAGTCCGGCTCCCGTATCCAACCGTTAAAATAGGGCTCCGTTCCTGCATATTATAAAACGAGACTGCCGGGCTTACCGGTGGTCTCGTTTAGGAAGATAGGAAGCAGCGTCCCCTGCCCCCTCCCCATGTTTGTTACAATACGGGGACTAAGTTGCTGTGAGGTTACGGATGCTCTCAAGATATATCTATATCCAGGTATTTAAGGACCGATTTGTCGTGCGCGACGCCGGGAATCCGGTTGGCGAGCCGATGGAGGCCAGAGGCGCTTTTTCTCAGCCAAGGCTTCTTCTTGGCAATTTTGATGCCGCTCTGACTTGCCTTAAGCCGCTGCTATTGGGAGTTCGCGGATCTTTTATACATGCCCCGTTCACATACGCGGTTATTCATCCGGCAGAGCAGTTTGAAGGCGGCCTGGCCGAGATAGAGCAGAGAGCCTTTGCGGAACTTGTAGAGCAGGCTGGTGCGGCCAAGGTTGTTGTCTGGACAGGGCCACAACTCAGTAATCTTGAAGTTATTGAGAAATTGAAAAAATAGTCTAAAGTAAGAAATAATAAAAACCCCGGCTTTGGGCCGGGGTTTTTATTTACTTCAGCGTCGCCGATTAGTACATGTCGGCGCCGGGGGGCATGCCGCCGGGCATACCCGACATGGCGGGCTGCTTCTTCTCGGGCATGTCGGCCACGAGGCAGTCCGTGTTCAGCAGGGTGCTGGCGATGGAGGCGGCGTTCTCGAGGGCCGTGCGGGTTACTTTGCACGGGTCCACGATGCCGGCCTTCAGCATGTCGACGTATTCCAGGGTGTCGGCGTCGAAGCCGATGTCCGTGGCGGAGTTCATGATCTTGTCCACCACTATGGAGCCGTCGGCGCCCGCGTTCTCGGCGATGATGCGCAGCGGGGCGTAGATGGCGCGGCGCACTATGTTCACGCCGGTCTTCTCGTCCTCGTGGTCGGTCTTCACCTTGTCGAGCACCTTGGAGGCGCGGATAAGGGCCACGCCGCCGCCGGGCAGCAGGCCTTCCTGCACGCCGGCCTTGGTGGCGTTCTTGGCGTCTTCGATCTTGGACTTCTTGGCCTTCATCTCGGTCTCGGTGGCCGCGCCCACGCGGATCACGGCTACGCCGCCGGACAGTTTGGCCAGGCGCTCTTCCAGCTTTTCCTTGTCGTAGTCGCTGGTGGAGTCCTCCATCTGCTTGCGGATCTGGGAGGTGCGCTTCTTGATCTCGTTCTTGTCGCCGCCGCCGTCGACGATGGTGGTGTTCTCCTTGTCGATGACGATGCGCTTGGCGTGGCCGAGCTGCTTGATGTCGGTCTTGTCGAGCTTCATGCCGCGCTCTTCGCTGATGACTTCGCCGCCGGTGAGGATGGCGATGTCTTCCAGCATTTCCTTGCGGCGGTCGCCGAAGCCGGGGGCCTTAACGGCCGCGCCCTTGAGGGTGCCGCGCAGCTTGTTGACCACCAGGGTGGCCAGGGCTTCGCCTTCCAGGTCCTCGGCGAGGATCAGGAACTGCTTGCCGGTCTGCACGATCTTCTCGAGCACGGGCAGCAGGTCGCTCATGGCGGAGATCTTCTTGTCGGTGATCAGGACGACGGCGTCCTCGAGCACGCATTCCATCCGCTCGGAGTCGGTCACGAAGTAAGGGGACACGTAGCCGCGGTCGAACTGCATACCCTCGACGACGTCCAGCTCGGTCTTGGAGGACTTGCCCTCTTCGACGGTGATCACGCCCTCGTGGCCCACTTTCTCCATCGCGTTGGCGATGAGCTCTCCGACCTCGCGGTCGTTGGCGGAGATGGTGGCGATCTGGGTCTTCTCTTCCTTGGTCTTCACGGGCTTGGCCATTTTCTTCAGCTCTTCAACCAGGGCGGTGACGGCCTTGTCTATGCCCTTCTTGATGTAGGTGGAGTTGGCGCCGGCGGTGATGTTCTTGAGGCCCTCGGTGTAGATGGCCTGGGTGAGCACGGTGGCGGTGGTGGTGCCGTCGCCCGCGACGTCGTTGGTCTTGGAGGCGGCTTCGCGCACCAGCTGCGCGCCCATATCCTCGAAATGATCTTCGAGCTCGATCTCTTTGGCGATGGTCACGCCGTCGTCGATGATGGTCGGGGAGCCGAACTTCTTGGAGAGGATGACGGCGCGGCCTTTCGGGCCGAGGGTCACCTTCACCGCGTTGGCCAGCTTGTCCACGCCGGCCTTTATGCGCATCCTGCCTTCTTCGGAATAAATTATCTGTTTAGCCATGTTCTTTGTCCTTCCTTATATATTACTTTACGATGCCGAGGACGTCTTCCTCGCGCATGATGAGGTATTCCTCATCGTTAAGCTTTATCTCGGTGCCGGAGTATTTCCCGTACAGCACGATGTCGCCGGTCTTTATTTCCATGGCGATCAGCTTGCCTTCGGGGGTAAGTCTGCCTTTGCCCACGGCCACGACTTCGCCTTCCTGGGGCTTCTCTTTGGCGGAATCGGGGATGATGATGCCGCTCTTCTTGATCTCCTTGGGTTCGACGGCTTTCACTATGAGCCTGTCGCCAAGGGGCTGTATCTTTATTTTGGTAGCTGTGTCTGACATGTTACTTCCCTCCTGTTTGTTCTTTAATCTTTCCCCGCCTTGCGCGGGCTTTCAAATTTAGCAGTTGCTGGCTACAAGTGCTATTTTACAAAATATCGGGGTGGTGTCAATAGCACTCATGTGTTCCGACTGCTAAAAAAGAAAAAGCCGCCGGTGAGGGCGGCTTTCTCCCGGGCGCCGGGCGCTACTTCTTTATGAAGAAGCGGAACCGGGTGGCCCCGACCTCTATCACGTCGTCGTCCTTGAGCATCACCTTCTCGTTGAGGGCGTTGCCGTTGTATTTGGAGTAGCCTTCCTTTATGGGGTTGAGGTAGTAGCCTTCCGGGCGCAGCGTGATCACCACGGCCAGCTCCGGCCCGCCGCCGAACAGCCCCCCCGCCTTGTAAGGGATGGCGGCCTGCGCCGACTTGCCGATATAGGTGGACAGGGCCGTCAGCTCGAAATCCTTGCGGGCGTCGGCGGGGTTCTCCAGCACTTCCAGCGCGCCCTGCGGCGGCTTGCCGCGCTGCGGGGGCAACGTCTGCTCGGCCTTGACGGCGGCGGCGGGAGCGCTGTCCTCGGTGAAGACCAGCGAGTATTTGACCAGCGTGATGATATCTCCCGGCTTCAGGCCGGACTTGAGCGTCTTCTTGCCGTTGACGAAGGTGCCGTTGGTGGAGTTCAGGTCCTCCACGAACCAGGTGCCGCCGGACTCGTACATCTTGCAGTGGTGGCCCGAGACGGCCGCGTTGTCGAGCACGATGTCGTTGTCCGGCTTGCGCCCCATGGAGAAGGCCGGTTTGTCCAGCTTTATCTCCCTGATGAAGGCGGCTTCAAATTTAAGCATCAGTTTAGGCATATTATTTCCTGAACATGTCCTTTAAGTTTTCTTTAAAAGTCTTCTTGCCGACGGTACCGATAACTACCGTGATATTGTCGGGGCCGCCGGCGGCGTTGGCCGCGGCCACCAGTTCGGCGCAGGCCTTGGCGTCGTCGGGCTGGGCCGCGACCATCTGCTGTATCCTGGGCTCCTTGACGGCCTTGAAGAGCCCGTCGCTGCAGAAGAGCAGCCGGTCGCCGGGTTCCAGGGCGGTTTCCACCAGGTCCACGGCGGGAGCTTTCTGCGTGCCGAGGGCGCGCGTCAGAATGTTCTGCAGCGGGGAGACGTCCGCCTGTTCGCGGGTGAGCAGGCCCTTCTTCACGTGCTCCATCACCAGCGAGTGGTCCTCGGTCAACTGCTGCATCGCGGCGCCGCGCAGCAGGTAGATGCGGGAATCGCCGATGTGGGCGATGCAGAGCTTGTCCTTGTTGAGCAGGGCCGCGCTCAGCGTGGTGCCCATGCCCTTGTTGTCGGGCCCGGCGCTGCCGGCCTCGTAGATCACGGAGTTGGCCAGCTGCACGGCGAAGCCCAGCTGGTTGGCCTCTAGCGAGACCTTGTCGTTGTACTGGGCGGGCTTCATCCCGGTCAGCCGCATGGACTCGTACTTGTCGCGGGTCACCTTGACCGCCAGGGAGCTCGCCACCTCGCCGGAGTTATGGCCCCCCATGCCGTCGGCTACGAGGGCCAGTTCCAGGTCGGGGGCCAGCAGGTAGCTGTCCTCGTTGTTCTTGCGCACCTTGCCCACGTCGGAGGCCGCCGCGAATTCTATTTTAAGGCTCATTTTTTATCCTCTTCGGGGAAGATTACCGGCAGGCTGCTGTCGAAGTCGTCGCCGGCAGGCTTGGGCGCCGGTCTGGGCGCGGGGGCCGGGGCGGGCTTGGGTGCGGGCGCCGCAGCCGGCGCGGGCTGGGCCGCGGGAGCGGGCTTGGGCGCGGCCTGCGGGGGCGCGCTCATGCTGCCGTCCCGGGGGGCCAGTTCCAGGCCGGGCTGCGCGGCGGCGGGCTGGGCCGGTTTAGGCGCCGGAGCTGGGACCGGCTTGGGCGCCGCGGCGGCCGCGGGCCTGGGCGCGGGGGCCGGGGCGGGTTTGGGCGCCGGGGCCAGCGTCGGGGCGGGCTGGGCCGCGGGGGCCGGCGCCGGGGCGCCGTTATCTATCTTCGGCGGGCGGCCGGCCAGCACGTCCCTGAGGGCGGCGGCCATATCCATGCCGGTCTGGAAGCGTTCCTCGGGCTTCTTCTTGAGGGCCTTGTCTATCACGGCGAGTATGCCGGGCGGCAGGTCCTTGCGTATCACCATCGGGTCGGGGTAGGGGTCGCTGGTGATCTGGAACAGCAGCGTGCCGATGGATTCCCCTCCCTTCCACGGGCGCTCGCCGGTGAGCATCTCATAGAGGGTGACGCCGAGGGAGAAGAGGTCGGCGCGGCCGTCCACTTTCTTGCCGGCGATCTGCTCGGGACTCATGTAGTACGGCGTGCCCAGCACGGTGCCGGTAGCCGTCTTGGAGGATTCGGTGATGCGGGCTATGCCGAAGTCGCAGACGCGCAGCGAGCCGTCGTCGAGCAGCATGATGTTGGCGGGCTTGATGTCGCGGTGCACGATCCCGCTCTTGTGCGCGTAGCCCAGGGCGTCGGCGGCCAGCGCCACGTACTCCAGCACCTTTTCCACCGGCAGCAGCTTGTCCTTGGCCGTCCATTTCTTCAGGTCGTCGCCCTTGAGCAGCTCCATCGCTATGTAGGCGATGTCCTGCTCCTCGCCGGCGTCGAAGATCTTCACGATGTTGGGGTGCTGCAGGTTGCCCGCGGCCTGCGCCTCGCGGAAGAACCGGTCCTTGAGGTCCTTCATCGCTTTCTCCTCGAGACCTTCCTCGAAGCGCATGGTCTTGATGGCCACCGAACGGTTTATCTTGGGGTCCACGCCGAGGTAGACTATGCCCATGGCGCCCTTGCCCAGTTCCTTCTTTATCTCATAGCGGCCCAGCATCGGGGTAGCGGAGGAGCCGGCCATCATCATGGTGGCCTCGGCGCCGCCGCCCTTGCCGCCCACGCCGCCGAACACGGCGCCGTCGGCCGCCTTCTTGAGCACGTCGATCTTGCCCTTGATGTCCTTGAACTCCGGGTCCTTGCCGGAGATGTGCTCGTAGACCGCCACGGCCTTGTTGTACTGCCGCTTGCGCTCGAAGTCCAGCGCCAGGTTGTAGAGCGTGTCCTTCATATTGTCGTCTAGCGGGCACAGGCGGAACTTCTCGAAAGCGAGGTCCAGCATGCCCTGGCCCTGGAAGGACAGGCCCAGCATCTTGTTGGTCTCGATCTGCGAGACTTCGATGAGTTCCTTCTTCTTCTCGGTCAGGAAGAAGCGCTTGCTGATGACGAACACGTAGCCGGCCACCAGCACCAGCGACGGGTACATGATCTTGAGCCAGAGGCCCTTGGAGGTGAACAGGAAGACGCCCGATCCCACCAGCGCGGCGAACAGGATGCCCGCCAGCACGGCGCCGGAGCCGGCCTTGAGCCGCGGCAGCAGGAAGGCCGTGAACAGGCCGGACAGGAGGATCAGGCCCAGCTCGGTGGGGCCCGCCCATTCGGGCCGGGACACGAAGCGGCCCGAGAGGATGTTGTCCGCCACGGTGGCGGTAAAGTCCACGGCGGACATGGCGCTGTCCGTCGGGGTGACGTAGAGGCTGCCCACGCCCTGCGCCGTGAGGCCGATGAGGACGATCTTGTCCTTGAAGGCCTCGGGCACTATCTTGCCGTTCATCACGTCGTAGAAGGAGTAATACTTGAAGGCCTTGCTCTTGTTGAAGGCCAGCAGCGCCGAGGAGGAGCCGTCGAGCGGCATGCGGCTCTTGCCGAACAGGGCTTCGGAGCCGGGGGCCAGGACCACCTTGTCCGGGGCCAGGCCCAGGCGGACGCGCACGATCTCGGCCGCGAAGGACGGGTAGAAGTTCTGGCCGTACGGGATGTAGGGGTACTCGCGGCGCACCGCGCCGTCGATCTCGCTGAAAACGTTCACGTGGCCCGCGCCGGCCGCCGACGAGGCCAGCACGTCTATCGGGGCCGTTATGCCGGAGGCTTCCACGGCCGCGCCTTCCATTACGGCCGCGTGCGAGATGGAGGGCGCCAGCAGTTTCATCCAGTCGGGCTCGGGCTTGGGCTTGGAGACGGGCATGCCGGTGTCGAAGTAGAGCGGCAGCACCACGTTGCCGGCCGCGGTAATGGCCTCGGCCAGCTTGGCGTCGTTATCCATCTCGCGCTTGGCCAGGTCCACGGCTTTCAGGAATTCGGAGTCCTTGCCGGTCTCGCGGATCTTTTTAGCGGCCAGGAGTTCCGAATACTTGGCCTTGAGCTGGTCGGCTATCTGCGTGCCGCCGTTCTTCTCGGGCTCGGAGAACAGGATATTGAGGCCGATGACGGAGGGCTTGGCCGGCTCGGAGGAGAGCCAGACCAGCATGTCCGCTATCCTGGAGCGCGACCAGGGCCAGCGGCCTATCTTGGAGATGCTGTCGTCGTTGATCTCGATGACGGCGATATCCCCCCTGTCCGGGGCGGCGGCGCTCAGGCGGGCGCGGAAGTCGTAGAACTTCAGCTCCGCCGACTCCAGGCCGGTCCCGGTGAAATAGAAGAACAGGGCTGCCAGCGTCAGCGCCGTGCCCCAGAGTATGTCGGAAAAAATGAATTTGCGCACTTACGGTTCTCCTTTAGTACAGGTCCCGCTCCCTGATGGATTGCGCCAGTTCCTCGAGGAAGCAGGCGTTGGCCATCAGGGCCAGGAAGAAAGCTATGAAGATGATGCCGGCCGAGCCGGCCAGCGTGCCGCTGATACGGGCGCCCAGCGCCGCGTAGTATTCCATGCGGGCCTGGTTGCGCAGTTTTCCCCGCACCGGCGGGTGCACTACCGCGGGCCTGTCCGGGGGCTTGACCTCCAGCGGGCGGCCTTCCTCGTCGTAGAGCACCTCGGACTGCGCGGCCATCAGGGCCTGCTGGTACTGCTGCTGGATGGCGGCGTTGGCCCGGCGGGCGGCCTCGGCTTCCACGCGCTCCTTGCGGTCCGTTATCATTTCCACCTGCGGGTTCGTGAACATCGCGAACATGGCCAGGTTGGCCACGAGGAAAAGGGACTGCGGGTTGAAGAACAGCGAGAAAGTTTTCTGCGTCAGCGCGGCGGCCAGCCCCAGCAGGGCCAGCGCCCCGCCCACGGCCAGCCACAGTTTTTCCGGGGTCACTTCGGCGCCCGCCTTGAAATAGGCGTAGGTAAGGGCCAGGCCCAGCAGGTAGGCCGCCACGGCGAAGGCCTTGAGGCCCCAGCCTTTGAAGACGGCCTTGGAGGCCGCGAGGTACAGGAACAGCGCGTAGACGATAAGGTTCGCCGAGGCGAACATGTTCTCCAGCCCCAGCCTTACGGCCAGGAAGGCTTTGGCTACCGTGTCGGTGCCGTGCGGGGCCGGGATATAGGCGCCGCCGGCGTAGGCCGCGGCCGCGGCGGCCGCCGCGAACAGGGCGTAAACCGGAGTGAATTTATAGGGCTTCTGCCACAGCGCCCAAAGGTAAAGCCCGGCGCCGGCCAGGGCCAGCAGGCCGGCCGTGCCCGGGTTAGAGGTGAAAGGGGCGGCGAGACTGCCCGAGGTGCCGCCGGAGGCGCCGGCCAGCACGAAGCAGCCGGTGCCGGCCATCGTCAGCGCCAGGTGCACGCCGGCCTTGAGGCCGTTATGCAGGGCGGCCAGCTGCAGCGCCGGCCTGGCGGCGGCGGGTCCGGGGTGGACCCGGGGCGGCTCGGCGGCGGGGCGGGTCTGGGAATCCCAGGGCTGCGGCGCGGCGGGCGGAGGCGGCGGCGCGGGCTGGTGCGGCTGCGAGCTTTCCAGCGAAGCCACCGGCGCGGCGGCGCTGGCGTTCATCCTGGCCGTTACGTCGGGCATGTCGAAAGTGGATTCGGCGGACACCCGTACCTCGTTGCCGTTGTCCGAGGCGTGCTTGGCGAATTCTTCTATGACCTCGCCGGCGGTCTGGTAGCGCTCCTCCGGCTTCTTGCGCATCAGGCGCTCTATCACGCGCGAGGCCCAGAGCGGGACGTCCGGATTTATCATGATCACGTTCGGCACTGGCTCGCCGATGTGCTTGTGGATGACCTCTATGGAAGATTTTCCGTCGAAGGGGTACTTGCCGGTGAGGATGTAGAAGTAGGTGGCACCGGCGGCGTACAGGTCGGCGCGGGCGTCCACCGTGCCGGCCAGGCCCTGCTCGGGCGACATGAAATAGGCCGTGCCCACCATTTCCCCCGCCATCGTCAGCTGCTTCTCCTCGGTGATGCTGCGCGCCAGGCCGAAGTCGGCGATGCGCGGCACGTTGTCCGTGCCTACCAGGATATTGGCCGGCTTGATGTCGCGGTGGATGACGGACTTGGAGTGGGCGTGGGACAGCCCCTGCAGCACGCCGGTCATGATCTCGGTGGCCGCCTTGACGGGCAGCGGCCCCGTCTCGTTGAGCATGTCCTGCAGGCTCTTGCCCTCCACGTAGGACATGATGATGAAGTAGGCGCCGTTCTCCTGACCGAAATTGTAGACGTGGACTATGTTGGGATGCTCCAGCTTGGCCGCGGAGCGGGCCTCGCGCAGGAAGAAATCTATATTGCGCTGCTCGCGCGCCAGCTCGGAGGCCAGCAGCTTGACGCAGACGAACTTGTCGAGCGCCTCATGGCGCGCCTTGTAGACCGAGCCCATGCCGCCCTGGCCCAGCTTGCTGACTATCTTGCAGCCCGCGAAAACCGCTCCTAAAAGATTGGGTTCAATTTCCATTGTCAGATGCGCCTGTCCTTTACAAAGATGCTCCCTTTCCTGTCCCCGAGGTCCTTGGCGTAGCGCTTAAGTTCCGCCGCGCTCTCCACTATCTTGGCGTAATGGCGCTGCGTGCGCGGGGCCACGATGGCCACCGTCAGCGTCATCAGCGGGAAATCCCGGGTCTGGTTCTTGCGGTCCATCGTGGTGATGTAGCCGCGGTCGCGGTCGGCCTCGCTGTAGAAGCCGGGGATGATCCTGTCGAACTCCTCGGTGATGGCCTTGGCCGCGGCCTCGGCGGCATCGGGGGCGGCCAGGTAGACGAAGTCGTCCCCGCCCACGTGCCCGACGAAATAGTCCTGGCCGGCCAGGGCCTTGGTTTTCTCCGCGAGCAGGCGGGCGATGCTCTTTATGACGTCGTCGCCCTTGGCGTAGCCGTAGACGTCGTTATAGGCCTTGAAATTGTCGGCGTCGACGTAGCAGAACGCGAACGGGATCTCCTCCGCGACGCGGCGCAGCACTTCCTCCTCTATGGCCGGGCTGCCGGGCAGGCGGGTAAGCGGGTTCAGCGCGGTGTCGGCGCTCTTGCGCTTGAGGATGCGGTTGATGCGGGCCCTGAGCTCGCGCACGTCGAAGGGTTTGGTGATGAAGTCGTCGGCGCCCAGCTCTATGGTGTTCACGCGGGCCTCCACCTCGGAGACGCCGCTGAGGATGACGATGGGGATGTCGCGGGTATCGGGGACCTCGCGGATGCGCTTGCACAGCGCGTAGCCGTCGATGCCCGGCATGCGCAGGTCCAGCAGGATCAAATCCGGCTTGTTGTCCTTGAGGAAAACCAGGACCTCCTCCCCGTGGTACAGGGTGGTGACGATGTAGTTGTATTTCTTCAGGACTGCGGAAATGAGCAGGCCCACGCTTGGGTCGTCATCCACCACCAGAATTTTTTTTCCCTGCAAGGTGTCCCCCGGTAAATTAGCTCGGCTAACTCTCTTCTAATTATAAAAGATAGTATATTTAAAAGCAAGAGAGCGGCCCCCCCCGGGCCGGGAGGGCCCGGAACGGTGTGTATTCAATGTTTCACTGGTCCGGGGTTGCCAAAAGTCAGGATTATGTTATAATATCAAAAAGGTTAAAAGTCGCAAAAATCACAACAGCGAGGATGCAACAATGAGACAGAAAATTTTTAGCACGTTCGAAGTGGCTAAGATGCTGGAACTCTCCCCCGGGACGGTGGCGAACTGGGTGGATGCCGGGCGCCTGAAGGCTTTTACCACCCTGGGCGGCCACAGGCGGATAAAGGCGGAGGATCTTAAATCTTTCCTGGAAGAGAACAAGATCCCAGTCCCGAAGGAACTGTCCGATCGTATGGATACGAATAAGAAGGTCCTCATCGTGGAAGACGACGTTCATTTCCTGAAAGTGATCGAGCGCTTCTTCAAGGTCTCCCGCAAGAACTGGGAGATCTTCTCCGCGGCCGACGGCTTCCAGGCCGGCTCGCTGGTGGGCAGCGAGAAGCCCGACGTCGTTATCCTCGACATCATGCTGCCGGACATCAACGGGTTCAAGGTCTGCGAGATCATCAAGGCCAGCGACAAGAAGACGCTGGTGATCGCCGTGACCGGCTACGACTCCGAGGATATCCGCAACAAGATCCTCGCGGCCGGCGCCGACGACTATTTTGTGAAGCCGCTCAAATTCGAGAAGCTGGTGGAGCGCATAGAGGCCTGGAGCGGGGCCTAGGAAGATCAGGGGTATGGGTTAGGGAGGCGCACCTCCCGGCCCCCGCTTCGAAAGGAGCGGGGGCTTTTATTTGCCGCCGGAGGGTCTGTAACTTGCGATACACTCGGTACTTGACAAAGGTCAGGCAGGGTGCTAGAATTAATTCGTCAGGGCTGCCTCCCTCACCCTACCCCCCAAAAGGCAGCCCTGCCTTTTTTTTATAATATAAACACATGACAGGACGCATCAAGGCGATACTCGCCGCCGGCGCGGCGGCCGCGCTGGCGCTGGCCGGGGCGTATTCCGCCCTGGAGCGCTCGTACGAAGCTGGCCGGGGCCGCCTGGACTGGCGCGACATCAGCGCCCTTTCCTCTTCGCGCGGCCCCCTCGCCGCCGCCGCGGCGGTCGAGCGCAGGCTGAAAGATCACCCCAACGACGCGCTGCTCCACTACTACCGCGCCAGGCTCTATTACGAGGAGGGCCGCGCTGAGGAGGCCCTTGGCGCCGCCGACCGGGCCATAAAGCTCGGCTACGCGCAGGAGATCTCTCACCTGCTCAAAGCCCTGACCTGGGGCCGCCTGCGGGGCGACTACGCGCGCCAGCGCGAACTGGCTTCAAAGGCGCTCTCCTACGACCCCACTTTCGACGAGGCTTATCTCGCGCGCGCCGAGGCCGGATACTCGCTGGGAGACGACGCGGCCTGCGCGGCCGACGCGGCCGCTTATTCCAGCCTGCGCCCGAAGGAGACCGACGGGCGCGAGCTCGCCATGCTGTGCCTGGAGCGGGCAGGCGACCTGCGCGGCGCCGAGGCCGAGGGCCTGAAGATAGTTAAACTGAAGCCGGACAGCCACGCCGCGTACTGGCGGCTGGGCCGGATTTACGCGGCCCTGGGCCAGCAGGGGCGCGCGCTGAAGAACTTCTCCGAAGCCATACGGCTCAACCCCGACCGGCCCGCCTATTATCTCGACCGGGCCGCCGCCTGCGCCGCGCTGGGCGACCGCCTTGGCGAGGCCCGCGACTACGCGGCGGCGCTGGAATGGAAGGCGCCGGCCGCCGACGCTGGTAATTACCGCCGGCTCGCCGCCGCGCTGCACAGCACGGGCGAGCTGGAGCGCGGGCTGCAGGCGGCCTCGGCCGCCGTGGAGCTGGAGCCAGAAAGCGCCGCCAACTACGAGATCCGCGGCCGGCTGCGCGCGGAGTACGGCGACCGCGACGGCGCGCGCCGCGACTTCCGGGCCGCCGCCGCGCTGGAGCCCGCGCGGGCGAAGGAACTGCTCCGCCTGGTCCCGGCCGGCGCTTCTAAAGAGCGGCAATAACTTATAAAATACAACCTGATGCAACACCCGGCCGCGAATAAAATCTCCCTCCCCGCCTGGCTGCCGCCGGCGCTGCTCGCGCTGGCGCTGGTGCCGCTGTATCTTTACTGCCTCCCCCCGGTGCTCCCCCCCTACCGCGACGCCGGGGAAATGGCCGGGGCCGCCTGGACGCTCGGCGTGGCGCATCAGCCCGGCTACCCGCTTTATATCATCTCTGCCAAGCTCTTCTCCCTGCTGCCGCTCGGCAACCCGGCCTGGCGCTTTAACCTTTTCTCGGCGCTGGCGGGGCTGGCCGGCGTTCTGGTTTTCTGGCGCGCGGCGGCCGCGCAGTTCTCGGGCTGGACCGCGCTGCCGGCCGCGCTGCTGCTCGGCCTCAACTTCACGCTGCGCACGGTCTCGTCCGTGCCGGAGATGTACGCGCTCAATTTACTTTTCGCCGCGTCGGTGCTGCTCACGGCCTCGCTGCCGGGGCGGTCGGCGGTCTTCCTCTCCGCTTTCCTGCTGGGCCTTGGGATGGCCAACCGCATGGACCTGCTGCTGGCGGCGCCGGCGGTGCTGATCCTGCTCTGGCCCGCGCTGCGCGCCGGGGGCTGGCCGCTGTTCTTCAAGGCCGTCGGCTTCGCCCTTCTTGGTTTCTCCCTGTATCTCTTCCTGCCGCTGCGCAGCGCCGGCTGGCCATTGTTCGACTGGAGCCACCCCGCCGACCCCGCCACCTTCCTCGCCGTGATTACCCGCAAGAGCTACGGCTCCACGCTGGACCTGATCTCGCTGAACTACGCCCGGGGCGAGCTTTTTCTGCCGTCACTTAAGTATTACGCCGCGCACCTGTGGCAGAACTTCAGCCTGGCGCTGGCCCTGGCCGCGGCCGGGCTGTGGCTGGAATGGCGCAGCGACCGGCGCCGGCTGGCCGCCCTGGGCGCGCTGTTCCTCTTCTCCGGGCCCCTGTTCCTCTACATGGCCAACATGCCGCCCAACCCGCACGCGCTGGCCATCGTCGAGCCCTATTATCTGCTGCCCGATCTGGCCGTCGCGTTCTGGGCCGCCGCCGGGCTGTTCCACCTGCTCGCCCTATTTCCCCGGGCCTTGCCGCCGCTGGCGCTGGCCGCTGCGGCCGCCGTCGGTCTGGTCTGGCACAACGGGGCCTACGCCTCCGACCGACGCTGGCTTTTCGCCGCCGAGGATTACGCCGCCGACGCGCTGCGCTCCGTTCCGCCGGGCGCGACGCTGGTGGCCAAGAAGGACGTGCAGCTTTTCTCGCTTTGGTACCTGCAGTCGGTAAAGGGCCTGCGCCCCGACGTCAGCGTGGTGGCGCAGGGGCTCTCCGGCGCGCCCTGGTACCGCGCGCTGCAGGGGCGCCATCAGCCGGGACTGAAACTCTACAACCTCAACGGCGGCGGCGCCGACCAGTGGCGGGCCTTCGCCGCGGACAACCCCGGCGGCGTGTACGCCACGATGGACGCCGAGCTGCCGCGCGAGGTGCCGGCGCGGCCGCGCGGCCTGGTCAGCGAGCTGTACCCGGCGCGCGGTGCCGCCAGCGCTCCGACGTGGGAACTGTACGCGCTGCCCCGGCTGGACTGGCGCTACAGGGATTTCTTCGACCGGGACCTCGGCACTTCCTACGCGCAGGCGCTGCTGGCGGGCGCGGCGCGGCGCAGCGCCGACGGCGGCCTGGACCCCGCCTCGCTGCGGCAGCTGCGCCTGGCTTCCGTTCTCGACGCGGACCTGCCCGACGCGCCGCTGTACGAGGGCTTCTATTATTCCTCCAAGGGGGACTGGCGCGCGGCGGGGGGCTGCTTCCGCGCTTCCGCGGAGACCTACGAGCGCCTGCTGCTGCTGGGCGCCAAATACTACGCGCTGCCCCAGCTGCGCCGCGGCCTCGAAAACGCCAGCGCCTACGCCTGGCTGAATTACGGCGTGGCCGCCGAGAAGACCGGCGACCGCCGCGCCGCCGAGGAGGCCTACACGCTGGCGCTGCGGCGCAACCCCGGCCTGGCCGACGCGCATTACAACCTGGCCATACTCTACTGGAACCGGGACTGGGACCGGGTGCGCCGCGAGCTGACGGAAACGCTGCGCGTAAACCCCGCCCACCAGCAGGCTCGCCGTTATCTGGCGCAGCTCGGGGCAAGGTAAACAAGTTACCGTTCCCGGCAATTAAAAAAGACCGCCTCGGCGGTCTTTTTTATGGTCGGGCGAAGCCGGCGCTATTTAGGCAGGTAGTTGTAGCGGAACTGGAACATGCCCATCAGGTCCCAGCCGCCCTTGAAGGTGAGGTAGGAGAGCTCGAAGTTCAGCTTGAGCAGGGTGCCCAGGTGCAGGTTGATGAGCTTGGGCGACTGCGGCGCCCCCTGCGGCACCATGAGCTCGAGGCCTATCGGGGAATCCTTGGTAGGCAGCCAGACCAGGCCGGCGAACAGCATGCCGGTGGGGATGTTGACGGCGGAGGTGCTGTCCCGGCCGTTGCTGAGGTTTATGGCTTCCCTGGAGAGGAACTCGGAGAGGCTGTAGATGACCTTGGGCATGTCGCCGTCGGAGTAGCCGGCGTTCACCAGGAAGTTCGGGTGCAGGCGCTTGGTCAGCGCCACGTAGGCGTTGGCGTAGGTGTCGGTGTTCTTGGAATCTATCTTGGTCGTGACCGACGGGCTGTTGAGCGAGGGCTGGGCCGCGTCTCGGAATTTAAGTATGCCCTGCACGCCGGCGGCCATCGCCGGGCGCCATTTTCCCTCGGTCTGCACCTGCATCTTGGAGTCGGCCGAGAGCAGCCAGAGGCCGACGCGGTCCAGGTAGTTCTTCTTCTCTATCGTCCAGGCGTAGGAATTCTTGCCGTAAAGGCGGCCGATGTAATACGCCGCGTTGAAATCGAGGCCGAGGCCGATGGCGTTGCGGCCGCGCCCGCGGTAGGCGGTGGGCATCAGCACGATGCCGCTGAGCGGCACCCTGCCCTCGCCGTAGGCGGCGGGGCGGGAGGGTCCGGGCTTGGCCGGGCCGGGGGCGCCCATGCCGGGCAGGGCCGCGGCCGGTTCGGCCTGGGCCGGGGCCGCGGTGGAGGGCACGACGATGGGTTTGTCCTCTGGGGGCAGGACCACGTTCTGCTGCGCCCGGGCTAAACCGGGGGCGGCCAGGAAAAAAGTCAGGAGCAGTATCGCGGGTTTCATAAGAAGATAAAGGCCGCCAGCCTGGCGAGCAGGTTCGCTTCGGCGCCGGCCAGCACGTCGTCTATAATTATACCAAAACCCCCGCGGACCGAAGTCTCGAGCTGCTTGATCGGCCAGGGCTTGAGCGTGTCCAGGGCCCGGAAAAAAATGAAGGCCGCCGCCAGGTTGAAAGGCGTGCGGTCCAGGAAGAGCAGCGCCGTCCACAGGCCGATGAACTCGTCGATGACTATGCGGGGGTCGTCGTGCGTGTCGTAGAGGTCGGAGGCGCGGCCCGCGATCCAGACCGAGAAAGGCAGGAAGGCCAGGCAGAAAAAGGCGAAGTTCCTCCCCTCCGGCAGGAAGGGCACCAGCGCCATCGCCAGCAGCGAGCCCGCCATGCCGGAACCGGTGAATTTTTTGAAACCGGTGAGGCGGGCCGGCACATAGCTGACGAAGCCGCCGCTGGCCAGGAAGCGCACGGCGAAATTCGCGGCGGGCGACATCAGGGCTGCCGTCCCCGTTCGCTCCAGGACTTGTAGAGCAGGGCGCGGTGATTGTAGAGGTAGATGGCGCCGCTGATGAGGGTGAAGAAAGCGGTGACTACCGTCAGCCACCAGGAGATGGGTTTGGCCTGGCTGACGATCTCTGTCAGCGGCGCGGGGAGCCCGTGCTTCCTGGCCCAGACTATCAGCACCAGCAGCACCATGATCGTGAAGGCGGTGATGAGCTGTATCGTGGTCTTGATCTTGCCGGCGGCTTCGGCCTTCATCACGTCGCCGTGCAGGGCGGCCAGCACGCGCAGCGTGGAGATGGTCAGCTCGCGCAGCAGGATCAGGAACACCGCCCAGAGCGGGACGGACAGCTCCTTGATGGAGGCGAAGGCCAGGAAGACGGCCATCACCAGCAGCTTGTCGGCGAACGGGTCGGCGATGGCGCCGAAGGAGGTGGTGGTCTTGGTGCGGCGGGCTATCGCGCCGTCGATGCCGTCGGAGATGCTGGCGACGGTCAGCAGGAACAGGGCCGCGATCTCGGTCCAGAAGGTTTGAGAGAGTATCAGCGCGAAGATGGCCAGGCTCAGGCCCATCCGGCCCATGGTTATGCGGTTTGCCAGCGTCATTTTTTAGTTCTTGAACTCCAGGATCTCCGCGCCCTTGGGCGGAGAGAATTTAAACACGGCGGCGTCCGCCGGCCCGTTCTTTTCCACCGCCGTCAGGCGCGTCTTTATGACGGTGCCTTCCACCGAGAGTTCCGCGCCGAGCGGGAAATAGTCGGTGGCCGATAGGGTGAGCGAGAGCGAATAGTCCTTGCCGGACCTGGGGACGAATTTTACGGTGACCGGGGCGCCGTCCTTCCCCCCGCTGACGGTGGCCGTGTTCTTTTCGGTCAGCGCGGCGTAATTGCCGAAATCCAGGATGCCGGAGAAGTTCTGGTCCTGCGTGCGGCGCCAGGCGTCCCAGGCGGCGCGCACCACCTGGTTGTCCTCGGGCTTGTAGATCCAGATGTCCTTCTTGTCGGTCACTACGATCTGCCTGGAGGGCTTTATATGCTCGATGCGCAGCAAATTGGGGCGGGAGTAGTTCAGTGTGCCTTCTATGGTCTGCTTCAGGCCCGCTTCCGTGAAATTCAGCTCCTGCGTGAAATCCGCCTTGAGGGTCTGCAGGGCGGCGTCCCAGGCCTTGAGCTTCTCGAGCACGGGGGCGGCGGGGTCTTCCGCCTTCTCCCCGGCCGGCTTGGCGGCGGTCTTCGCCGGGGCCGCCTTGGCGGGCGCGGCTTTCTTGGTCTCGGCCGCCGGCTTGGCGGCTGGTTTCTGCTGTGCCATCGCGCCCTGAGCAAAAGCAAGGAGCAATACTGCCGTTATCAGCTTATTCATTTCTGGTGAACTCCTTTTCCAGCGGCTCGTTATCGATCTCCGGCTGCGGCTGCGGGCCCGCGGCGGCGGAAGCGAGATGGGACTCTATCTTGTCGAAATAGATCTCCCAGCGGTTCGAGCCTTCCGGCTTGTGAATGAAGTTGTTCATCTCAAGTATGCTCAGAATGTTGGTGGCCCGGGCCGAGGAGCCGAAGTGGGCCTTCAGCAGGTCCTGCGAGACGCGACGGCGCTCCATGACCAGGCGCAGCGCGGCTATCATCTCTTCGGAGGAGCTGCCCTTGCCCGTGCCGGCGGCGTCCTCGTCCTCGGTGAGCGGCATGTAGTTGGGCCGGGCCTGGGCCTTGGTATAGTCGGCCACGCGGCGGATCTCGTCCTCGCTGACGTAGGCGCCCTGGATGCGCGAGGGCTTCTGGGCGTCGATCGCGAGGTACAGCAGGTCGCCGCGGCCTATCAGGGCCTCGGCGCCGGGGCAGTCCAGGATGACGCGGGAATCGGTCTTGGAGGCTACCTGCAGCGCCACGCGCGACGGCAGGTTGGCCTTGATGACGCCGGTGATGACGTCCACCGACGGGCGCTGCGTGGCCAGCACCAGGTGGATGCCGACGGCGCGGGCCATCTGGGCCAGGCGCTGGATGGCGTCCTCCACCACGTTGCGGGTCTGCAGCATCAGGTCGGCCAGCTCGTCGATGACGACGATGATGTAGTATTCCTGGGGCTCGCCGTTCTCGAGGGCCCACTTGTTATAGGAAGCGATGTTCTTGACGCGCGCCTTCTCGAATTTCTTGTAACGCTTCATCATCACGCGGGTCAGCGCCACCAGGGACTTGGCCGCGTCCTTGGGATCGGTGATGACCGAGACGCGGTCCGGCGTCTCCTTGGGGTCGTATAGATAAGGGATGTCCTCGTAGAAGGTGAGCTCGAGGCGCTTGGGGTCGATGAAGAGGAACTTGACCTCGTCGGGCTTGTTGCGGAACATCAGCGACAGGATCAGCGACTGCATGAATACGCTCTTGCCGCTGGCGGTGGCGCCGGCGACCAGCAGGTGCGGCATGGTCTCGAGGTTGGCCACGGCCACGGCGCCCTCGGCGTAGCGGCCCAGCGCGAAAGTGAGCGGGGCGCGGGCCTCGTTGAACTGCGAACTTTCTATCAGCTCGCGCAGCGAGACCTTGGCGCGCTTGTTGTTGGGGATCTCGAAGCCGATGGCGGATTTGCCGGGAATGGGCGCGATCACGCGGATGGCGCCGGCGGACTTCATGGCCAGCGCGACGTCGTTGCAGAGCGACACGATGGAGCTGATCTTGACGCCGGGGGCAGGCGTTACCTCGTAGCGGGTGACGACGGGGCCGGGGTAGACGCCGGAGACGTGCACCTCGATGTTGAAACTCTTGAAGGTGGTCTCCAGCTGCAGGCGGGCGGAGTTGATCTCGTCCTCGGCGGGGCCTATCAGGCCGTCCTGCTTGGCGGGCGGGTCCAGCAGGTCGGCGCCGGGCAGCTTGAAATTCTTGAAATAGGGGTCGGCCAGCTTTTCTTTGGAGGGGTCCGCCTTGGTCTCGGCGGCCGGCTTCGGGGCCGGGGCGGCGGCCTTCTGCGGCGCCGCTTCCTGGGCGCGGACTATCTTCATCTCGGGCCTGGGCGCGGGTTCGGGGGCGGGTTTGGGTTCCTGCGCCCTGATCACGGGCGCCGCCTCGGGGATGGGCTTGGCCTCGTAGGCCGGCGTGCCGGCCTGCTCCTTCTCCGCTATCACCTTCAGCTTGGCGTTGAGCTCCCGGCGGGCGGAAAGCCAGTTGCGGTAGTCGTCCACCGCGGCGGCGCTGACGGTCTTGAGCAGCTTGCGCCACGAGATCTTGAAGAGCAGCTGCAGGCCGGCGAAGAAGATCACCGCCGCTATCAGCCCGGCCCCCAGCTCGCCGAACATCCGGAACAGCACCTGGTGCAGGAAATAGCCCAGCCAGCCGCCGGCGGCCTGCCAGCCGTGGAAAGTGGTGTTGCGCAGCAGCTCCAGGAGCGCGGACATGGAGCCCAGCATCATCAGCGTGCCGGCCGTCAGGGTGAGCACGCCCTTATGGGGTTTGTTGAGGTTGATCAGCAGCGCTACCAGGCCGTAGAGGAAAACGAACGGGAACAGGTAGGCCGTGTTGCCGAGGAAATCGGTAAGGGCCGCGGAGACGGTATCGCCGACTATGCCGTGCGCTTTGGAACTGAGCAGTACCCAGATGAGCCATATATTAAAGGAAAAGGCCCCCAGCCAGTACAGGACATGGGAGAGTGCTGAGGACTTTTTTTTCCCCTGGGCGGAGGCTCTGTTCTTTGCTGGGTCGCGCATGGTAGGCGCGCGCGCCTGGCGGCGCGCGCTATTTCCCGGTCAGTACTACCCTGAAGTTGAGTTCCTTGGGGTAAAGTTCCACCTTTCCCTGCGCCGCCAGCCAGCCGAGGGCCAGGTACAGCGAAGAACTGGAAAGGTGGAGCTTCAGCTTTAAGTCCCAGGACGAGGCGTCGCCGCCGGAGGCCTTGACCGCTTCAAGGAGATTCTCGGCGGTCTGCGCCAGCGTGTCGGTGAACTTGGCGGCGTCCTGCATGTTACCTCTTAACGGCGAACAGGTCGCCGTTGGGTTCCACGGGCTTGCCGTTCTCCTGCACCACCTTCTCGATGACGCAGTTGAATTCGGCCTTGATCTCGTTGAAGACCTTCATGGCCTCGATGACACAGATGACCTGGCCTTCCTTGACGGCGTCCCCCTCCCTGACGTAGGGCGGGCTGGACGGGCTGGGCGCGCGGTAGAAGATGCCGGACATGGGCGCCTTGATGGTCTCGCCGGCGTGCGCCGCGGGGGCCTGGGCCCTGGGGGCGGATTTGCCGGCCGGGGCCGCGCCCGCGGCCGGGGCGAAAACGGGGATCTGGTGCACGGCGTTATTGTGTTTGCGCACCAGCTTTACGTAGGTATTGTCTTTGGAAAATTCGATGACCTCCAGCTTGTTGGAGTTCATGAACTGGTAGAACTTCTGCACCTGTTCGAAAGCGGTTTCCTGGGGTTTTGCGGTTTTTTTCATGTTGAACCTCCGGAGATATCCCGGCCCCCGCGCAAGCGCGGGGGCCGGATACATTCTTACTTCTTTAAGGCGTCCTGCAGGAGCACGCGGCGGGACAGGCGGTACTTACCGTTGTTCACTTCCACGCACTTCACTTCCACTTCCTGGCCCATCTTGAGCACGTCTTCCACGCGGTTGACCCGCTTGGTGTCGATCTCGGAGATGTGCAGCAGGCCTTCCTTGCCGGGCAGCACTTCGACGAAAGCGCCGAAGTCCACTATGGAGACGACGTGGCCCTTGTAGATCTTGCCCACTTCGACGTCCATGGAGAACTGCTCCACGAAGAGTTTCGCGGCGTCCAGGCTGGCTTTGTCGCAGCTGGAGATAAACACTGAACCATCGTCCTCTACGGCGATCTCGGCGCCCGTGCGCTCCTGGATGCCGCGGATGTTCTTGCCGCCGGGCCCGATGAAGGCGCCGATCTTGTCGCGGGGGATCATCAGCTTGACGATGCGCGGCGCGAACTCGGAGATGTCGGCGCGGGGCGCCGGCATGGCCTTTTCCATCAGGTCCAGGATGTGGTTGCGGCCGCGGGTGGCCTGCTCGATGGCCTGCTTCATGATGTCCATCGGGATGCCGGTCGCGAGCTTCACGTCCATCTGGAGCGCGGTCACGCCCTGGCGGGTGCCGGTGATCTTGAAGTCCATGTCGCCGTAATGGTCTTCCAGGCCCGCGATGTCCGAGAGGACCGCGAACTTGGCGCCGTCGGTGATCAGGCCCATCGCTATGCCGGAGCAGGCGGCCTTAAGGGGCACGCCGGCGTCGAACATGGCGAGGGAGCCGCCGCAGACGGTGGCCATCGACGAGGAGCCGTTGGACTCCAGGATGTCGGACACCAGGCGGATGGTATAAGGGAACACTTCTTCGCTGGGGAGCAGCGGCAGCAGCGCGCGCTTGGCGAGGTGGCCATGGCCTATTTCGCGGCGGCCGGGGCCCCTGTCAGGCTTCACTTCGCCCACCGAGTAGCTCGGGAAGTTGTAGTGCAGCATGAAGCGGTCGAAGGTTTTGCCTTCCAGCGCGTCGAGCATCTGCTTGTCGTCGGAGGTGCCGAGCGTGGCCGTCACGAGGGCCTGGGTCTGGCCGCGGGTGAACACGGCCGATCCGTGGGTGCGGGGCAGGAAGCCGGGGTCGATGTTGATCTCGCGGATCTCGTCGGTCTTGCGGCCGTCGGTGCGGATCATCGTGCTCAGCGTGATGCGGCGCCAGACGGTGTGGAGGACATCCTCGAACACGGTCTTGGCCTGGTAGGAGGCCGTGGCGTCCTCGGGGTACTTCTGCGTCATGGCGGTGTAGGCCTCGACGCGGATCTTCTCGAGAGCCTTCTCCATGGCGTGCTTCTCGGGCTTGGAGGAGAGGATCCTCTCGACCTCGGCCGTGACCATCGCTTCGACGGCGGCCTTCAGGTCGGCCTTGATCTCGGGGGTGGCGATAGGGGTTTTTGCCTTGCCCACCTGCTCCTTCATCTTGATCTGGAGCTGGCAGAGCTTCTCGAGCTCGGGCTTGGCGGTTTCCATCGCGGCGATGAGGTCGGAGTTGGGGAGCTCTTTGCAGCCGCCCTCGACCATCAGGATGCCGTTGAGCGTGCCGCAGATGACCATTTCCATCTCGGCGGTCTCGCGCTGCTCGTTGGTGGGGTTCATCACGAACTTGCCGTCGATCTTGCCCATGCGCAGGGCGGCCACGGGGCCGTTCCACGGGATGTCGGAGATCATCAGGGCCGCGGAGGCGGAGTTGATGGCGATCACGTCGGCGTCGTTGACGCCGTCGAAGGACATCACCATGTTTACCACCTGCGTCTCGGTGTTGAAATAATCCGGGAACAGGGGGCGCACGGCGCGGTCCGTCAGGCGGGAGGCCAGGACTTCCTTCTCGCGGGCTTTGCCCTCGCGCTTGAAGAAGCCGCCGGGGATCTTGCCGGCCGCGTAGGTGCGCTCTTTGTAGTCGCAGCTGAGCGGTACGAAAGAAGGCGGGGTGTCCTTGGGCTTGTTGGCCTGCTGCGCGGTGGAGAGCACCACGGTGTCTCCTATGCGGATGATCACGGCGCCGCCGGCCTGCTTGGCGATGGCTCCGGTCTCGAACGAAATGGACTTATCCCCCACCTGGGTTTCCAGGCGGAGCGGTTTAGGATAATTTGTCATTGGTTATTTCCTTAAGCCTAAAGCTTTGATGACCTTCTTGTACTCTTCCCGGTTGTTGGCTTCCAGGTAGGAAAGAAGGCGCTTGCGCTGCGAGACCAGCTTGGACAGGCCGCGCTTGCACGCGTTGTCCTTGGGGCTGGTTAAGCTGTGCTTCGAAAGATACTGTATGCGCTCGGTGACCAGCGCTATCTGCACCGAGGTTGAGCCGGTATCGTTGGGTTTAGGGGAGAATTTCTCCGCTATTTCTCTGATTTTGTTCTTGGTTAATGCCATTGTGTATACACTCTCTTTGTTCTAGGTTTAGTTCCTTTTGTCGTTTCTAATTATATTAATTACTTACCTCTCTAGTCAACGAAAAGCCCCCCTGTTGCGGGGGGCTCCTGCGCGAAAAAACCTTGTTTTTCCTCTATTTTACGTACCAGTACCTGCCAGAGAGGGTGCGCGATATCCGCAACTTGCCCCCCTCCTCCTTGAGTTCGTCGCAGACCGAGGCCTTTTCCTCATGCTTGAGGTTGCGCTTGAAGATGCGGCTGGTGATGACCGTGTCGTAGCAGGCCTGGTGGGTACCCCCCTGGCTGGTCACCTTTAACCCTGAAACCGAGAACTTTATCTCGTCATAGAGACGGAAGTTGGCGCGCAGGTTCTCCTCCAGGTCCGTGAGGGCGGTGTCTTCCCCGGCAGCGGTCCAGTCGGGCGAGAGCAGCGCCATCACCGCAGGCGCGTTGCGGGCCTCGTAGGCGGATTTGAACCTGTCATAGAAAGCCTGTACCTGAGCGCTCATGTCCTCGCCGGCCATTTTAAGCGTGATGTGGCCGTTGGAAGGCAGGGTCTGGGACTGCCTGCCGTCCGGGCCGCCTATCGCCTGCACTCCCACGTAATAGGTCTCGCCCTGGGCCGGTTCGAAAGAAAATTCGAAAGCCCCCCCGCTTACCGGGACCGTGTGCCCCGGTTCGGCGTGCGCGTAATCGCCGTTGAGCGAGACATAGACCTGGGCGTAGGCCGGCGCGTCGGGGTGAAGGGTGCCGCGCACCACGGCTTTCCCCCCGGGCAGGTCTCCCTTCTTCAACTGCAGGTCCCCGGCAAGCGGGCGCCCGGCTATGGTGACCTCCTGGAACGGCGTGTACTTGCGGAATTCCTTCACGGACAGGTCCCACTTTATCTTATCCGCGGCGCCGCAGACCTTCACTATCTGGGGAGACGGCTTCCACTTTTTGCCGCCGAAGAAATGGGCGGTGAAGTCCCGGTAGTCGAAGGCCGGGTCGGCTATGCTCTTGTTGCAGGCCTCCAGCGCTTTCTTCTCGTACTCCTCGGACTTGCGTATTTTGGCTTCGTACGCTTTGAACTTCTCGTCGAAGATGGCGTAGGCCAGGCAGGCGTCCCCGGTGTTGACGGAATAGGCGTTGCAGTAGCCGATGAGATTGCCGCGCTTGGCGGACTCGGTGTTGATCTCGGCGTACAGGGTTCCCGTTTCAGCGGAGCGCACCCCGATCTTGGCGAGGGCGGCTTCCATCCCGGACTGGATGGCGGCGGCCCTGGCAGCCCGGCCCTCCAGGTCCAGGTCCTTGAGTTCCGCCAGCTTCTTGCGGAACTCCTCCAGCTTGGCGTTGTGCTCCGGCAGGGAAGCGTAGGCGGGCGTGTCGGCTATCTCCATGACGGTCTTGTAGCCGGAGCCGAAGGGCTTGGCCTCCTGCGGCTGGCCGGTCATGAACTGGCCGCGGGTGTTCTCGTCGAGGAGGATCAGCGCGCCCTGCAGGAAGTTCACCATGAAGTCCTTCAGGTTGGCGTCGTAGTAATCCTCGAGGTTTTTCTGGCCGAGCTGCATGGGCCCCTTCGGGCCGGTCCAGACCGCCAGCTTCTTCATCTCCTCCCTGGCCGGGGTGAAGTCGGTTATGAATTTTTCATTGAGCGCGATGCTGCTGTTCCAGGCGGCCTGTTCCTTTCGCGCGAGCCCGCCGCGCGAGCGCCGCTTCTCTATGAAGGCCGGGGAGAGGGTGCAATATTCATCGTTCAGGGAGGCCCTGGCGGTTTCCATTTCCCTCACCTGGGTGGCGAACCGGTACTGCTCCACCCCGAAGCGGTCGGCCATGCCGGAGTTCTGCTGGAAGAGGGCGGCGTACTTCGCGGAGTTCGCGTTGTAGGTTTCTTCGAATTCCTTTATCGCTTTTTCATACTGGGTCGCCTTGTCCTGGGCCTGGCTTACCAGCGTCTCGTAGAGGGCGCCGCGGGCGGCCATGCCGTCGCGGTAGCGCTTCAGCTGCTCCAGGGGCGGATCTTTTTTCCCCTCCCAGCTGTACTTCGCCCAGTGGGAGTGCGCTTCGTCGGCGTTATCGTTCTCTACCGAGTCCATGACCCCGTCGGCTTTTTCTAGGCCCTGTCCCTGCGGCGTGGCGTAGAGCTCCGCTTTAAGCTTTTCCTTCAGGTCCGAGAGCGGGACGGCTTTCCAGCCGCCCATCGTGAGCGCCTCCAGGTCGGCCTTGAGCTTCATGGCGTAATCGTACAGGCGCTTGTCCACCGCGTCCTGGTCGGTGTAATGGGCCTGCAGGTTTTTGTTGCAGGCCTCTACCAGACCCTGCAGCCGCCTGCGTTCTTCCTGCCCGGCGTAAGACATGTTGCCCACGTGGGGTCCGGTGCAGGCGTCGTTCAGGCTGGCGGCCGCCGAGCGCAGCGCGTCGCGGACATTGGCGTATTCGGAGGCGGAGACGTTGTTGGTGAGCAGGCGGTCGGCGTTGAGGCCGTACTCGCGCAGGAGGGGCCCGTAGTCGGGCGCAGTATTGCCGGCGGCGGCCTGTTTCTTGGCGTCGCCCATGAGCGCGGTGGCCTTGTCCAGGTTCGGGTCGCCGGAAGGCGGGAGCCTCGCGGCGTCCTTGGCCGCGGCGGCTTTGTCTACCTCGGCCCACCATTTCTTCACAAGTTCGTTGTTGTAACCGGTGTCCTTAAGTGCGCGCTTGATGTTCGCGGTAGTGACAGGGGTGCCGGTGAGCTTGAGCATGGAGACTATGCCGTTCACTTTCAGCTCCGCATCCTTTTTTATCCAGTTTAGGCGCTTTATGGCCTTCTCCTTCGCCTCCGCGAGCTTTGCCGGCGCCTCCCGGCGGGCTATCTCGACGGCCAGGTGCTTGCGCGCCACCGCGTAAGCGGCTTTCATCTGGCGCAGGAAATCCGCCCGGTCCGCGTAAAAAATGCCGCGGTCCGCGCTTTCGGTATAGACGTAGTCCTGCTGGAAAGTGTTCCAAAGGGCGTCCATCTGCTCGGGGGTTTTGGCCTTGTCTATCACTTCGCGCTTGAAGACGGCCATGTTGGTCTCTTTGGCCCAATCCTGGAAGTACTCCACTCCCTTGTAGGCCGCGTCGTTCATCATCAGCAGCACCCCTACCGGGCCGGCGGCTTCCGGAACGAGGCGCTCAAGTATTTTAAGGGCGACGTCCTTGGGCAGGCCGGACGGGTCGTAATTGCCCAGCAGGTTCTCCACCGGCTTATCTGCTTTGCCCAGGTAGACGTAGGTGCAGAGCTCGGCCAGGTAGGCCTTGCTGGCGAGGTTGCCTATGTCCCCCTCTATCTTGTCCTTGATGACGTCCTTGATGGCGTCGGCTATCATGTCCGCCTGCGCGAAAACGCGCGGGCACAGGGTCAGTACCAGGAGCGCGGCCAGAAGTTTCTTTTTCATTTTTGTCTCCGGAAATTGGAAGGGACCGGCCGCCCGGTCCCTTCCGCGGTCCGCATCAGAACGCTTTAGTTTTTATGGTTATCGAGTAAGGGCCGCCGCCGGACCCCGAGAGGCTTGTTACCTCCACGGCGTAATAATCGGCGCCGTATTTGAGGCCATAGGTGCTGCCGGCCGTAAGCGTCGTCTGCTGGTTGACCGCGGCCGCCTGGGCGTCAGCCTGGGTGGCGGTGGAGACCGTCTTGCCGGGGATCGGCCCGATGAAGGCGCTGGTCGGCACGTCGTCCGCGGCTATATAAGGAATGCCCGGCATGAACAGGAGGTGGCCGCCGCAGTTCGGGGCCGTGGCGTCGCAATCCTCGAAAGTCTCCGTTTCTATGTTATAGCCGAAGCTCTGGTCAGGGTTGGTGTAGCTTTTTGTCACTACGAGCCCGGTGCTGAGATCCCCGGAGTCGTCGAGCACCAGGCCCTCGCCTCCGCCCAGAACCACGCCGGTCCCGACTTCGGGGTCCGACAGGCCGAACATCAGCGGCTGCTTCATGCTGTAGAGCGCGAGCTGGCCTTCGTTCATGTCGAAAACGAATTCGGTGGCGCCGCTGTCGGTGCTGGTGGTCCCGGTCTTGTTGACGAGGACCATGCGGTTGTAGGTCACCGAGACGAAGATGCGGCCCTGGGCCCCGGCTGCGACGTTGTTGAGGGTATAGCGCAGGTTTATCGCGCTGAGGGCGTCGAAGTCGCGCTTTACGGCCCGTTCGAGGATGGCCTTGTCGCCCGCGAAATTCTCCCCCACGTTGGCGAGGAACCTGGTCAGGTCCTCGCGGCTGTAGGCGGTGAACATTATGTCCAGGGTTTCCTTTACTTTGGCCTGGATGTTCTCGTCCGAGAGCGACAGTTCCTTGCGGGTCTCTTCCGGTTTGTTGGTCTTGCCGGCGGTGTCGGTAACCTCTACCAGCATTATATAGGTCTTCCCCTGCTCCGGCTTGAAGGCGTGCTCGAAAGTGCCGTTCTCCGCGAATTTCACGTCCGTCCAGGTGCCCTTATCGTCCAGGCTGATCCGCACCGAACCCACCGAGCTTTTCCCGACGGAAGCCTTGCCCGTTATCTTGATAAGGCCGTCGGCCCCCAGCGTCTCCTTGAAGACCTTTATCTTCGGGCCGGTTTCGTCGGCGGAGACCTTGTTCACGTAAAGGTATTTAAGGCCCACTTCGCCGCCGGACTTGCCGAAGATCCACCACTTGGCGTCGGCCGTGCCGGCCGAGATCAGTATTGCCGCTGCGATGATCAGTAGTTTTTTCATGTGTTTTTCCCCCGGGTCAGAACGAAGTGTTCAGGCCTATCGTAACGCTTTTCTCGCGGAAGTTGCGGTTGGTGGTGCTGAAGGAGTAGTCGTTGAAGCCGGCGCGCAGGAAGACGGTCGAGTCGTTGAGCTTCGCCAGCAGTTTGGGGCGCCAGTAAGTATTGAGGGCGGCGAAGAATTTGTCGGAGTCGTCCGTGCCGGCCGCCGATTTGCGCAGCATGTTCGCCCCGCAGCGCAGGTCGCCGGTCAGGTTGGTGTCCGGGGCTTCGAAGCCCAGGCCCAGGGAGTATTCATAGAGCTTGTCCGTCTCGTCGGACAGTTCGTCCTTCGAGTACCAGGTGCCGAGGTTCACGGAAGGTTTAAGCACTACGGATCTGACCTGGTGGCGGGAGTTGAGCGAGGTGTTGAAGTTCACTTCCTTCGCGTCGCGCACGGCGGTCTTGGTCCTGTAGAGGGTATAGCCCAGGTTGGTGTCGGAGTCCAGTCCTCCGAAGCGGTCGCGGTAATTGGCGTTCAGGTAATGGTCCGCCCCGCTGGAGCCGCCGCCGTACTTGCGGTCGAACTTGTAGGACAGGTCCGCGAAAGAATAGGGCCTGCCGGAGAAAGGCTTCTTTATTGCGGCGGAGAGTTCCGGCTTCCAGTTGTAGGTTGTGCCGGCGGTCTTGTCTCCATCGAGGTTGTTCCGGTACCAGAGCAGGCCGGAGGTGAAGGTTACCCGCTTGGTGTACTTGTAGCGCCAGCGGGCCTTTACCTTGCGGCGGTCCGGGCTGGCGGAGCCGAGGGCGGAGAAGAAATCCGGTTCCACGTTCTCGTACTCCACGGAGACGCGGCTGGGGTCGGCGTCTCCTACAAGTTCCAGGCGGGCGGCGCTGCCCTTCGAGGAGGTTTTTGCGGTTCCGGCCGCGGGTGAGAGTTCCGAGTCCGACAGTGAGTATTCCCCCGCCGCGGTAAGGCCGGGCATTGGCAGATAGCTGAAGTCCAGCGTGTAGTTCTTCGCGTCGTAAAGCGCATCCGTGGCGGTTATCCTGCCTGTGTCCTTGGCCGATACGGCACTTAAGCCCGCCCAGAGGTCGCCGTTGAAATTCTCCTTGACCCTGAGGCCCGCGGCCTGGCGGTTGACGGTGCGGGTCACCGGGTCTTTCCAGACCGAGTCCCAGCGCGGGTAGGCCCAGCCGAATACGCCTGTGACCTCGGGCAGTTTTGTCCCCTCTTTAAGGAAGCGGTATGACGCGCCCTTAAGCGAGGTGGCCAGCGCGTACTGCGAGAAGGATTCGAACACGTCGCCCACGGTCACGGTGTGGACGTTGTCGGTGGCGCGGCCCTGGATGTTGGTCAGAGAAAGTTTCTTGGAGTCATTCCTGAGGTCGTCGGTGGCCTTGCCGCCCGCCGTGTAGTTGTAGGTCCAGGCGCCTTTAACGCCGCTGCCATAAAGGTTCAGGACCTCGAGATAATTCAGGCCTTTGGTAAGGGAGGAAGCGCTTTTGCCGGGACCGTTCAGCTCGTTCGACACGACGGAGAATTCGTTCGTCGCGTGGAATTCGCTGGCGCCGGCGGGAGCCGGCGCGGCGTCCTGGGCGTAAACCTGTGCGCTCAATGCCAGGCATATCATGGCTGTAATGGTTGCGCTGAATTTCATCAATTCCTCCCTAACTATCCGCTATTATATAAGTTTGCGCTACTTAAATTCCCAGAAATTACCTTTGATCGTCTTTGCTATCACCGGGTTCCCGCGGTCGGTGAGCACCACTTCTTCTTCCACCGTTGAACGCTCCTCGTGCCTGATATTCTGGTCGAAGATCCTGCCTGTTATGACCATGGTATAAACGGCCTTGTAGGTTCCTTCGGATTTTTTTGTCACCCGCAGACCGATGATGCTGCACCGTACTTCGTTGAAGACCGTGAAGATATTGCGCAGGTAGCCGGAAAGTTCGCTCATGGTGGTGCCGTCACCGGCGTCCCAGTCGGGGGAGATGAACTTCAGCACGCGGGACTCGTTCCTGGCTTCGTAGGCCGCGCGGAAGTCCGAGTACATGGCGCCGACGGCTTCCGTCGCCGGGTCGGTAACGGGCGGGACGAGCGGCGGGAAAGGCTGGTCGGTGGGACCTGTCTTCTGGGTCTTCAGATACTCCTCGCGCGCGTCGAAAGTGTTCTGGACCGCCGCGAGCAGTCCGATGTAACGCCCGCCGAGAGTGTTGTCGTAGTCACCGGGATACTTCTTGTAAGTATCAGCCGCGGCGTAGCGCACCTTCTTGTCGGCGGCCGCGGGGATTATGGCGCTTTCCAGCCCGGTAATGTTCTGCAGCGCAAGCATCTGCAGGGAAAAATCAAGGTCGGAGGCGTTGTACTTTACCCCGCCTGCCGCCTTTTCGAACTTGTCCAGGACGCTGCCCCAGAGGGTGATGCTCGCGCTTTCGCCGGTCCTGGCGATAACGTTTTCTTCCGCGGCGGGCTTAACGTCCGGGACGGCCGCGGCTTTCAATTTCGCGTAGACCTGCGGCGCGTGTGTTTTTATAAACTTAAAACCTTCGTAGGCTTCCCAGCCCTTCTCCACGCTTTGGGCATAGGCGGCAAGGTCGCTTTGCAGCATGTAGTGCCGATACGGGGTATTCGTTATGGCCATGCCGTCCGCTTCTTCGAACTCCGCTTCATATTCCGGAGAGGTCTCGGTTCCCTTGTTCTTAAGCAGCTTCAGGTTTTCCTGGGCCTTAAAAAAACCTTTAATCTCGCGGATCTTATCTTCCAGCCACAATGCGCCTTCACGGCGTTCCTTGGTGATATCATCGGCAAGGCTCAGGTATTCTTCCGCTTTCCTTTTGATATCGGCTTTCAGGGCCGGTATGCCGTTGATCAGATTATCGATATTATTTCTTTCCGTCGCATACGCCATAGCGCCTTCCGCATCGACCAAAACACCGATCTCGGCGAGTTCATCGGCCGGAACGGCGGCGATCCCCACCCAGCGCCCGGCCGCGTCATCCCACTTGCTAAAGGCCGCCGCGACAGCTTCCAGCCTCTGGTCCGCCTCCTGCGTATCTACGGGGACATTTATCTGCCCCGCGCGCTGCTGCAGTTGGGAATAAAGTTCGCCGATCGTTTCGGCATGATCGAACGGGGCATTGGCGGCGAACTTGTCTTCTTTCTTCACTTTCTCGAGAGCGGCGTCAAGCGCGGCTAGCTGGGGCTCCATCTCACGGCTGTAGTCTGTCCCCCCCAGCACCGCCTTGACGGACGCCTGGTATTGGCCCCACTGGCCCCTGCGCAGTTCCTGTATTCCCCTGGCGGCGGCGATAAGGCCCAGCAGTTCGTTCCTTTTCGCGAAATGCTCGTCGGTGGTCGTATGGCTGAGGGCGTCGTTGACCGCAAACGCCAGCTCGTACGCCTTATCGCGGATATCGATCTCCCTTTTGTGCTTCGCTATCCGCGTATTGTATTCCGCGATCTGCTGTTGATACTGCTTTATGTATGTTCCCAGGGCGTCGTAACGGGCGCTCATTTCAGCGGTCCGTCCGGCCGGAATGCCTCTGCGCTCCTTTTCCGCATCCAGGATCTTTTGCTGCGTCGCGTCCGCTTGTTCGCTGATGGCGGTTATTTCGCCGCGGGCGGCCTCGTTTAAACTATCCCTCGCCTTTATAACCGGGACGAGGAGAAGTCCCTTGTCATTGCAGGAGTAATAGCCGCCATTGTAGGAATCGTAGCCGTAATACGCCTGGATGCCGCCGAGCTCCTGATCGAAGTCCGCTATTAGCCGTTCCGCCGCGTCGAAATCCCCGCGGTTGAGCGCGGCGACAATCGCCGGCAGCGCCTGAGCGGGATCGGTCTTTCGCGCGTACGGCTTCATGAACGTTTCAAAATTCTCCTGGTATACCCGTTTTTCTTCGGTTATGGGTTCTTCCGCGCGCGGCGTGTAGACAAGCGTCGGATCTTTCACCAAAGCCTCCTGCTGTTTCCCGACCATTCCGCCAAGCGCCGTCTCAATATCGTACCAGGCCTGTTGCTGGACTTTAAGCGCGTTAAAGAGCTGTGTTTCACCCAGGACATGCGCGCCGCTTACGGCGGTGCGCATCCGGGATAGCCAGGTTTCGCACAATTGCCGCGCCGGTTTACCCTTGCCCGGGTCGGCGAGAAGCTTTTTAGCGCTCGCGACCGCGGCGGGACTTTCCGAGAGCCATGTCCGCCATTCCGGGATATTCTTTTGTGTCGTTTCCAGGGCTTTGAAACGGTTTTCAAGAGCCGCGAACTCGCGGCTGACAGAATTCAGCCTCTGCACATACGGGCCCAGGCCGTTGGCGGCCTGCCGCAGGCGCATCTCGCCCCAGCGGAGCCGCGCCTGCTCGTTCACGTCCTTTATGAGAATCTTGATCCATGGCAGGGTCTTCTTCCTGAAGGCGCTGTGCAACTCCTGATACTCGGCTATCCGTTTGGGGTCGGCGGACCAGGCGTCCGCAATATACGCGTTACGCACGCGGCGCCACTCTTCTTCCGACCAGCCGACCCCCTTCTTGTTGAAATACGCGGCCACAAGATTGCGCGTGTTCGTATCTTCCCAGATGTAATTCTGGTAGATGGTCTCGACCGTTTCATTGTCGAGGGGGATGAGGGCCGGCTGCTCTGCCTGGGCGTTCGCTTTCCCCAGCACCAGCCTGTCGCCGTCGAGAGCGCCGTAAAGGGCTTCAATATCGCGGGCGGCTCCGGTTTCCCTGACCTGCTTGTACGATTCATTGGTATAGACGATGGCGGCGACCGTGAGCTTTATGACGGGGTTCCCCATATATTCCGCGCCGGCCGAGGCCAGCTCCAGGACGGCCTCGTCATACTCCCCTCCGGTTGCCTTTTCGGCGGCCTTGGAGACCTGCAGGGTAATGTTAACCGCCTTGAGCATCTTTTTCATGTCCGCTTCCCAGACGGATTTCCACCCCTGCGGCGTAAGATCTTTTAATGCCGCCTTCTCTTTTCTTCCGATGAATTCGGCGGCCTTCTCGTAGGTGGTCTCGATGGCGAGCCTTTCCGTCTCCCATTGCGTATCCTGCCCTTTGGCGTTCAATGCCGTCGCCGAAAGATTGAGCGCGAAATCGGCCTTCGCCGAGCCTTCGGCGCCGGCCGTGCGGGGGAATACGGCGGCGGCGCAGAGCAGAAAGACAGGGAGGAACGTTCGCTTAAGGCGGTTTGTCATCAGAACAGGTTGGCGCCGTTCGGCTGGTATTTGTACCTTATGGTTATGGACGACGGGTTATTTATCGCCGTGATCTGCAGGACCACGTACTTGCCGGTGGTAAGGTAAAGAGCGTAGCCGCCATCGGGCATCAGCGGGCCGGAGGGCATTGACGCATAGGTGGACTGGTTGGGAACCGTGGTCACGGTCTCTACGTTGATCACTCCGAGCTGCGCGGACTTTGTTCCGGGTTTGAAGACTATGCTGCCGGGGTTGCCCGGGGGAAACGGCGGGTTTGTGGCGTCATAGACGACATCTCCCCCGGCTGAAAGGGTCCCGTCCGCGAAATTAAAACTCTGGCCGTTCGGGATCGTTACGTTGTAAGCGAGTATCGGGTCGCTCTCCGGCCCGCCCGGCTGAGTAATTGTGCCCGGCGGAACCGTGGTCACGGTTCCGCCCGTGCCGATAACTATGATCTCTCCGCCGCCCGGCGGCTGCGGGACCGAACCGGTGCCGACCTCGGAGGCCAGGCTGAGGCCGAAAATAAGCGGGTTCTTCATGCTGTAAACCTGCCAGCCCTTCTCCACCTGTTTGAACACGAACTCGGTCGTGCCGGAATCGGAATACGTTTCGCCGTCTTTTGAGGCAATCACCTGCCGCCGGAAGTTGATGGCGACGGAGGTTCTCCCGGAGTCACCGGAAGCCAGCCCCGAAAGCGTATAGGCCAGCCGTATGTCGCTGAACGCCGAGAAATCTTTGCGCACCGCCGTATCCAGGATATCCGCGTCACCTGCGAAGTCCGGGCTGACGTAGGTCATGAAAGCCGCCGCGTTCTCCGCCTGGTAGGCGGCTATCATCGCGTCCAGCGTTTTTATGATTTCCGCGCGGATATCCAGGTTTATAAACTGGAGTTCCCGCTCCGTGGAGGCGACCTCATTGGTCTTGCCGGAGGTGTCCATGGCTTTAACGGAAAACTTGTAAACCCTGCCTGTTTCCGGGGCGAAGGAATATTCAAAAGTTCCGGCGGAGGAGAGCTTCGCCTTTTGCCAGTCGGCGGGTTCGGCCAGGTTCACCTGCACGGCCCCTATCGTGCCTTTGCGCACCGAGGCGCGGCCTTTAACCACGGCAATCCCGTCTTTAAGGGAGGATCTGGGTATTTTAACTTTAGGTCCGGCTTCGTCCAGTGAAGCTCCGCAGACATAAAGGTAATTAATCTTCACTTCGTTCGCGGCTTGGCCGAATATCCACCAGCCCGCGCGGGCGCCGGGAAGAGTGACCATTAATACAGCTGCAAATATAAATGTGAAGCGCCCCATTTTATCCCCTTTGTAAACCACCAAAAGCATAATATAGCAAATTCACTCCGGTCGCGAAAATTTGTTATCATTTTTGATTGACACGCGTTTAACGGAGTTCCCAACATGAGCCAGAACAAGATCTACGCCAACAAGATAGCCGCTTTCCTCGACAAGGAGCCGCGCGATTTCACCCGCCCCGACCTGGTCAAATACATCAAGGCCCACGGCATCAAGATGGTGAATTTCCGCTACGCCGCCGGCGACGGCCGTCTGAAGACCCTGAACTTCATCATCAACGACGAGCGCTACCTGGACCGCATCCTGTCCGCCGGCGAACGCGTGGACGGCTCCAGCCTGTTCAAGGGCATGATCGACGCGGGCTCCAGCGACCTCTACGTGGTGCCGCGCTACCGTACCGCCTTCGTCAACCCGTTCTCGCAGGTCCCGGCCGTGGACATTCTCTGCTCCTTCTACACCGCCGACGGCAAGCCTTTCGCCGGCGCCCCCGCCGAGGTGCTGCGCCGCTCGGAGGCGGAGTTCCGCAAGGTCTCCGGCCACGATTTCCACGCGCTGGGCGAACTGGAGTACTACGTCATCGCCCCCAAGAACCCGCTGTACCCTACCGGCACGCAGAAGGGCTATCACGAGGCCTTCCCGTTCGCCAAGTGGGAGGGCCTGCGCACGGAGGCGATGGCCGCCATCGCCGAGGCCGGCGGCCGCATCAAGTACGGCCACGCCGAGGTGGGCTTTATCCGCACCGAGGAGTCGGAGATGGCGCAGCAGGAGATAGAGTTCCTGCCCGTGCCCGCCTCCGAGGCCGCCGACCAGCTGGCCGTGGCCAAATGGATCCTTAACGGCATCGGCCACAAGTACGGCGTCGTCCTTTCTTTCGCGCCCAAGATCTCCATCGGCCACGCCGGCAGCGGCCTGCACGTGCATACCTGCCTCTACAAGAACGGCAGGAACGCGATGATCGATAAAGGCGTCCTCTCCGCCCCGGCCCGCAAGACGATAGCCGGCTTCATGGAGCTGGCCGCCCCGATGACGGCCTTCGGCAATACCGTGCCCACGTCTTATTTCCGCCTGGTCCCGCACCAGGAGGCGCCCATCAACGTCTGCTGGGCCTACCGCAACCGCTCGGCCCTGGTGCGCATCCCGCTGGGCTGGCTGAACGCCTCCTCCATGGTGAAGGACGCCAATCCCGGCTCCGCGGCCCCCGTGGTGGAGCATACCCAGACGGTGGAGTTCCGCTCCGCCGACGGCTCCGCCAACCTGCATTTCCTGATGGCCGGCCTGTGCGTGGCCGCCCGCCGCGGCTTCGAGCGCAAGGACGCGCTGGCCTACGCCGACAAGTTCTTCGTGGACAAGAACGTCAGCGACAAGGCTCACGCCGGCCTGCTGGAGAAGCTGCCCAAGCTGCCGGCCTCGTGCTGGGCTTCGGCCGAGTCCCTGGAGAAGCACCGCGACGCCTTCGAGGCCCGCGGCGTTTTCCCCCGGCAGGTCATCGACGGTACCATCAAGCGGCTCAAGAGCCACGACGACCGCAACCTCAGCGAGCGCCTCTACGGCAAGGAAGAGGAGATCAAGAAGCTCGTGGAAGACTACCTGTACTGCTGATGCGGCGCCCCGACTTCGTTTCCCGCGAAAGGGCCAAGTGGTTCCTGCTGGCCGGCGCCGCCGGGGCGGCGCTGCTGGCCGGCGCGCTCTACCTGTCGCGCCCCTGGCTGCCCGCCTTCCCCGACGAGCCTTCCGTTATCGTGTCCAGCGGCACGATCACCGGCACGCTGGATTCGGTGCTCAAGGAGCGCGGTCTGGGCGACGCCGACAGGTTTAAGATCTCCAGGGCGATGTCCCGGGAACTGAATCTCCGCAGGCTGCGGCCGCAGGACACCTACGAACTGACCGTCTCCACCTGGGGCTCGCTGGTGTCCCTCGCCGTCAACCGCGACCTCAAGACCTACCTGCTCTCCCCCTCCGAAACCGGCGAGTACGGCGTTTTCGTACAGGACGTGGAACTGGCCGAAGCCTCGGGCAAATTGTACGGGGAGATAAGTTCCTCGCTGTGGGAGTCCATGAGCGCGGCCGGCGTACCGGCGGCCGCTATCCTGGACTACGCCGACATCTTCTCCTGGTCCGTGGACTTCCTCACAGAAGTCCGGGCCGGCGACCGCTGGGCTATCGACTGGACCTACAGGAAGGACCCCGCCGGCAAGGTGGTCTCGCAGAAGATCTCGGCCGCTTTTTACGACGGGCGCGAGACCGGCCGCAAGAACGCGGCGGCCTGGAAGGACAATTACTTCGACGAGAAGGGAGAGTCCCTGCGCAGCATGTTCCTGCGCGCGCCGCTCCATTACCGCCGCATTTCCTCCTATTTCACCAACCGCCGCTTCCACCCGGTGCTGAAATACTACCGGCCGCATCACGGCATAGACTACGCCGCTCCCCGCGGTACGCCGGTCTCCGCCGTGGCCGACGGCACGGTTACCTTCGCCGGCTGGAAGGGCGGCAACGGCAAGCTGGTGATGCTCAAGCACGGCGGCGGCTATTCCACGACCTACGGCCACCTGTCGGGCTTCGCCAGGGGCGTGCGCTCCGGCCGCCGCGTGGCGCAGGGCGACGTGGTAGGTTACGTGGGCTCCACAGGGCTCTCCAGCGGGCCGCACCTGGACTTCCGCATCAAGCAGAACGGGAAGCCTCTTAATTTCCTGAAAATAAAGTACCGCTCCAGCGGGGGCGTGAGCGGCAAGGCGAAGGCCGTGGTGGCCGCCGCTATCGCCGGGCTCGGGGACTGACCGGGCCTATTTCAGCAGGCCGTAGAGGAAAGGCACTACCTCTATGGTGATCAGGATTATTATTATTATTTCCAGCCAGTGGCTGCGGCGGGTATTAACCTCGCCGTGGAGGATCTGGCTGATCTGGGCGAGCGTCTCCATCTTGCGGGAGATGCTCTTTTTCCAATCGTCGAAATGGAATTCCATGGCCGAGGCCCTGAACACGGTGGCCAGGTAGGGGTCGCCGACGGTCTTCAGCGAGTTTTCCAGCCGGCCCAGGAATTCCGAGAATTCCATGTACTTGCTGCTGGAGTCCTCCGCCGCGGCGTCGTAGAAGTTGCGGAAGATGTTGCCCACGCTCTCGCGCTTCTGCTCCATCGTGTCGTAGAGCTGGTCCAGCTTGCGGTCCAGCATTTCGTCGTAGTAGCGGAACTCGAGCAGGTGGGTCAGGGAGAACTCTATCACGTCGGCGACGTCCCGCTCGCCGTCCGGCTCTATCAGCAGGGCGGAGTTCCAGTCTATGATGGCCAGGTCGGAGCGGGAGTACTGCGTGGCGCTCTCGACGAGGAAGTTGCGGTGGTCGTCCACCAGCAGTTCCTTGGACTCGGCCAGGATCAGCGCCGCCACGTCCACTTTACGGATGAAGGCTTTAGGGTCGTCGGAGCCGTCGGCTTTTTCGACGATGTAGGTGATGTAGTCTTCGGAGATCTCCCAGTCGGCCGGATGGGACAGGGCCGGCATGATGCGGCTCTTCAGCGCGTCCTTGCGCGACACGGCCAGCAGCTCTATCTCCTCCGATTTTTCCAGCGCGGCGGCCATCCCGACCAGGTCCGTCCAGGAGGTGCCGGGCGGGATGGGCAGTTCTATGGTGACCGTTATGACGCCGTAGTTCCAGATGCGGGAGAAAAGCCTGACCTTGTGGTTGACGCCGGCCAGGGACAGCATCTCCTCGCCGAGGTCCGCCTTGAGCGGGGATTCCTTGATTATGATGGCGCGGCGGGTGTCGGTAGGGAACTTCAGGCGCGGCCCTTTGGCCTGGTCGCTGAGCAGTTGCTCGGCGCGCGGCAGCGAGATCTCCCCGGCCACGTCGAAGACCCGGTGCACCAGTATCGTCCCTTTCTGTATTTCAGTCGCCATTATCTTGTCCCCCCGTACCGCGTTACTTGCCGGCCAATACCGTTTCTACCGCCTTAAGGATAGAGCCGTCGTACTGTGGGTCGTAGCCCTCCCAGACGTCGTAGACTTCGTGGTTCTTGTCGAGCAGGTAGATATAGGGCACGCCCTGGGTGCGGTAATTGCGGGAGATCTCCTTGCCCTTGTAGGCCAGCGGGAAGGTGAGGCTGAAGTCCTGGGCGAAGTTTTTGGCGGCCTGCGCGCTGTCCTGCACGCAGATGCCGACCACGCTGAGGCCGGGGCCGTGAGAGGCGGCGACCTTCTGTATGAACGGCGCGGCCTTGCGGCAGTAGGGGCAGGTTTCGGTGAAGAACATCACGAGCACCGGCTTGCCGGCGTAGGCGGCCAGGTCCAGCTCGCCGCCCGCGGCGTTGGGCAGCTTGAAATAGGTTTCCTTTTTGGCATAGCCGGCGGCGGGGGCGGCCTGCGCCTGCGCGGGCTGCGCCTGAGCCGGCTGCGGTTCAGTCTGCGCGGCGGGCTGTTCTTTTTTGCCGCAGGCGGCCAGCAAGAGGGCCGAGGCGGCCAGCGGAAGCATGAAATTCTTCATATCGTTCTCCTTGAATCAAAGCGGATAAAACATCTCCGACTATTTTATTATTTTTCGCAGCTCGTCTAAAATAAAATTAGCGGCGCAGGCCCTTACGAACTGGCGCCCGCCCGGGAATTTACGCCGGAACACCCTGACGCCCCGCCCGCCGGCCAGACCGAAATAGACCAGGCCCACCGGCTTGTCCGCCGAGCCGCCGTCCGGCCCGGCGATGCCGGTCACGGAGTAGGCGTAATCGCTGCCGAAAACCCGGCGCGCGCCCTCGGCCAGTTCCCGCGCGCATTGCGCGGAAACAGCCCCGTGCTTCTTCAGGGTGGCGGACCTTACGCCGAGCAGCCCGCTCTTGGCGCCGTTGGAATAGACCACCGCGGCCCCGTTGAACCAGGCCGAGCTGCCGGGGATGTCGGTGATCAGACTCGCGGCCAGGCCCCCCGTGCAGGATTCGGCGCCGGCCGCGGTCCGTCCGGCGGCCTTCAGCCTGGCGCCCAGCGCCGAGGCCGGGGTGGCCTCCCCCTCGCCGTACAGGTTCTCGCCGAGCAGGCGGCGGCAGGCGGCGGCGGCACGCTCTACCGCGCCGCGGGCGTCGTCGCCGCCGATGATGAAGTCCACCGTGCCGGGACCGGCCAGGATGGTGAAGCGCAGGTCCTTATGACGGCGCATCACCGGGCGGAGCAGGCGCTCGGCCTGGGTCTCCCAGAGGCCTGCCGCGCGCAGCTTCACCTGCCGCTGCCCGGGCAGCCGGAAAAAGGAGCGGATCTCCTCCTCGAGAAAATTCGGGAACATCGGTTCCCACTCCCGGCGCGGGCCTGGCAGCAGCACCAGCATCTTGCGGCCGCGGGTCAGCACCTGGCCGAAGGCGGTGCCGTTGGTGTTCTCCAGCGTCTTGGCGCCCTCCACTATCAGGCACTGGTCCTTGAAGTTGGGCGGCAGGCGTTTCAGCCCGTAATTGTAAGAGAGGATGCGTTCGCAGGCCTTGGAATGTACCAGGCGCAGGCCCAGGGCGGCGGCCGCGGCCTGCCGCGTGACGTCGTCGAAAGTGGGGCCCAGGCCGCCGCAGGCCAGCACCAGGTCGGCGCGCCGCAGCGCCCCGGCCAGGCAGTCGCGCACGGCCTCGAGGCTGTCTCCGGAGCTCTGCTCCCGGGTTATCGCGAAGCCCAGCGGCGCGAGGCGTTCGTGGAAGAGCGGCACGTAAAGGTTGAGTTTGCCGGCCAGCAGCTCGGAGCCGGTGCAGACTATCTCGGCTTTTCCCATCATATTTCAAAGATTAGCATAATGGCGCGTTTATTTGACACCCCGGGGCGTATTTGGTAGTTTTGAGCGGTAGGAACATGGAGGCAACGTGATCAAAGACACTCTCGCTAAAATTGAATCCGCTATCGCCAAGGTGCAGGCCGGCGACTCAAAGGAAAAAGCCGAGTTGGTGGCCCTGCTGGGCAAACTGAAAGCCGAACTGGCCGAACTGCCGCCGTCCCGCCTCGACGAGGCCCGGAGCATAGGCTATTTCACCGAGGCCGCCGCGCACGAGGTCACGCGCGGCAACGCCAGCGTGCAGCTCAGGAACCTGTCCATTTCCGGCATCTCTTACGCCGTGAAAGGCTTCGAGGCTTCGCACCCCCAGATGGTCTCCGTCGTCAACGAGATCTGCATGATACTGGCCCGCATGGGCATTTAGCGATGTCGGCCGGAGGGACGGACCATGAGAGCGATATTCCTGGCGGCGGTATTTTGCGTGCCCGCTTTTGAGGGCGCGGCGGCCGTCCTGCCGCCCAGGGCAGAAAAGATACCTTACCGGCTCGAGAAGCACGGCCACGCGCGCGTGGACGATTACTACTGGCTCAAGGACCGCAAGAACCCCGGCGTGATAAAGTACCTCGCTGCCGAGAACGCCTACGCCGCCGCGGCGATGGCCCATACCGAGAATTTCCAGGCCGCGCTCTTCGACGAGATGAAGGCCCGCGTGAAGCAGGACGACTCGACCGTGCCGTTCAAATACGGCGATTACTATTACTATAAGACCTACAAGGCCGGCGGCGAATACCCCGTCTACGCCCGCCGCAAGGGTTCTCCCGAAGGCCGGGAGGAGGTGCTGCTGGACGTCAACGACCTGGCGAAGGGGAAGCCCTACTGCTCGGTGCTGTTCCCCGCCATCCGTCCCGACCACGCCATGATAGCCTACGCGCTGGACACCGGCGGGCGGCGTTTCTACGACGTGTATTTCAAGGACCTGCGCACCGGCGAGACGCTGAATGAAAAACTGGAGAAGACCGCCGGCAACATGACCTGGGCCGCGGACAATAAAACCCTTTTCTACGTGCGTCAGGACCCGGAGACGCTGCGCTGGGAGCGCGTGCTGGCGCACGAACTGGGCGCCGCCGCGGACCGCGAGGTCTTCTTCGAGGCCGACGAGACTTTCGAGGTCACCGTCTCCAAGTCCAACACCGATAAATTCATTTTCCTGCGTTCCGGCTCCACGCTGTCCACCGAGTACCGGCTTCTTGAGGCGGACAAGCCGGGCGCCGCCCCGCGGGTCTTCCAGGCCCGCCGGACCGGGCTCGAGTACGACGTGGAGGACGGGGGCGACAGGTTCTACGTGCTCAACAACGACGGCGCCCGCAACTTCAAGGTATCCGTCTGTCCCTCCTCCGCTACGGCCAGGGCGCACTGGGCCGAGCTGGTCCCCCACCGCGCGGATACCCTGGTGGAGTACATGGACGTGTTCGAGAACTGGCTGGTGCTCAAGGAGAGGACCAACGCCCTCGGCCGCCTCCACGTCTTCGACCGCGCGGCCGGCGCGGAGAGCTGGATAGATTTCGACGAGCCGGCTTACATGTTGGAGCTGGCGGAGAACTTCGAGTACAGGACCGGCACGCTGCGCGTCAGCTACGAGTCCATGACCACGCCGGACTCGGTGTACGACGTGGACCTGAAGACCGGCGCCAAGAAACTGATGAAGCGGCAGGAGGTGCTGGGCTCCTTCAAGCCGGAGGATTATAAGGCCGAACGCCTGTGGGTGGCCGCGCGCGACGGCGAGCGGGTGCCCGTCTCCATCGTCTATAAGAAAGGCCTGGACCTGAAGAGCGGCAAAAACCCCCTCTATATTTATTCCTACGGCTCCTACGGCTACAGCTCCGACCCGTACTTCAGCTCCGTGCGGCTGTCGCTGCTCGACCGCGGCTTCATCTGCGCCATCCCGCATATACGCGGCGGCTCCGAGCTGGGCCGGCGCTGGTACGAGGACGGCCGGCAGCTGAAGAAGAAGAACACCTTCTACGACTTCATCGACGTCACGAAGTTCCTGATCAAAGAGGGCTATACCTCTCCGGCCCATGTTTACGCAGAGGGCGGTTCGGCCGGCGGCCTGCTGATGGGCGCGGTGGCCAACCTGGCCCCGGAGCTGTACCGCGGCATCATCGCCGCGGTTCCCTTCGTGGATGTGGCGACTACGATGCTCGACCCGGATATCCCGCTGACCACCTCCGAGTACGACGAGTGGGGTAACCCGAACGTGAAGGAGTATTACGAGTACATCCTCTCCTACTCCCCTTACGATAACGTGGAACGCAAGGCTTACCCTAACCTGCTGATCACCACCGGCCTCAACGATTCGCAGGTGCAGTACTGGGAGCCGGCCAAGTGGGCGGCCAAGCTGCGCGACCTCAAGACCGACAGTAACCTGCTGCTGCTCAAGACCGACATGGATACCGGCCACGGCGGCAAGTCCGGCCGCTTCGAGTCGCTGAAACTGACCGCTTTTGAATTCGCTTTCATGCTGGACCTGGAAGGGATCAAAGAGTGAAACTCTCCGAAGTCAAGCGCCGCAACCGCATCCTGGGTATCATCGGCGCCGCCGTGCTCTTCCAGGCCGGCGGCGTGGATGCCCGCCTGCGCGCTCTCGGCGGCACGCTCTTCTCCTTCACCGTCCTCGTTCTCCTTTTCTTCCTCGTCCCCATCCTCATCGAATCCCTAGAACGCAAGTTCACAAAGTAACGCCTTCTTAAAGGCTGCCGCGAGAAGCACAGTCGGGGCATACCGCAGGGGCAGGAACGCAAAACGCGCTCGCGCACACCGTGCGCTCGCTCATCAATCGGGCTCGGCGCTATGCAAGCCTCGCCCTCATGAAGGTTTTGCTAACCCTGCCCCTGCGGTCTCCCCTTCCCCTCACCTTTTCCCGTCTTTCAGTGACTACGCTAAGTATAGCGGACCTGGCGGAAAGCGCGTGGATGGGGACAGAAAAAGCCTGTCGGAGGCCCGAGCTTGCATAGCGCGAGGGCCGAGACGGGCAGCCGCGAGCACGGTGTGCGAGACGGCGGTTTTTCGGGCCCCGTCCACGCGCTAGGCCGCCAATACGTTAGCGTTGTCCCACCCTTCCTTTATATTATTGCCCCTTTGGCCCCCCATTTTGTATCATTATGGAAAGCCCTCCCAACAGGGTTTCCGCCCGCACCCGCGGGCCAGACAGCCAAAGACAACAGGAGCCAACGTATATGCCCAAGACGGCCGTAAAATCCAAAGCTAAAGCATCCAATTCCGTGAAAATTTCCAAGAAAATGATCTACTTCTTCGGCGGCGGCAAAGCCGACGGCAAGGAGTCCATGAAGAACCTGCTGGGCGGCAAGGGCGCGAACCTCGCCGAGATGGCCGGCCACCCCTCCCTGCGCCTGCCCGTTCCCCCGGGCTTCACGCTGACCACCGAGATCTGCACCTACTACTGGGGCAACAAGCGCTCCTATCCCAAGGGTCTCACCCAGGAAGTCGAAAAGAACATCCGCAAGGTCGAGGAACTGACCGGCAAAAAGTTCGGCGACGCCAAGAACCCCCTCCTGCTGTCCATCCGCTCCGGCGCCCGCAAATCCATGCCCGGCATGATGGAGACCATCCTTAACTGCGGTCTCACCAGCGAGACCATCCCGGGCCTCATCGAGCTCACCAAGAACCCCCGCTTCGTTTACGACTCCTACCGCCGCCTGATCATGATGTACGCCGACGTCGTCATGGAAAAGGCCGCCGGCATAGAGGTCGAGGACAACAGGGGCGTGCGCAAGCAGCTCGAGCACCTGATGGAGGCCATGAAGAAGGCCCGCGGCGCCAAGCTCGACACCGACCTGAGCGCTGACGACCTGAAGACCCTGGCCGAGCAGTTCAAAGCCAAGGTCAAGGAAGTCATCGGCAAAGAATTCCCGGACAACCACATGGACCAGCTGTGGGGCTCCATCGGCGCCGTGTTCGCCTCCTGGATGGGCAACAAAGCCGTGCAGTACCGCAAGATCGAAGGCATCCCCGCCGAGTGGGGTACGGCCGTCAACGTGCAGAGCATGGTGTTCGGAAACATGGGCGACGCCTCCGCCACCGGCGTGGCCTTCACCCGCAACCCCGGCACCGGCGAGAACTACTTCTACGGCGAGTTCCTCGAGAACGCCCAGGGCGAGGACGTCGTCGCCGGCATCCGCACCCCACACCCCATCAACGAGCCCAGCCGCTCCGACCAGAGCCGCAACCTCAAGTCGATGGAGCAGATGATGCCCGCCTGCTACAAAGAGCTCGCCGGCATCCGCGCCAAGCTCGAAAAGCATTACCGCGACATGCTCGACATCGAGTTCACCGTCGAAAACGGCAAGCTGTACATGCTGCAGTGCCGCGTCGGCAAGCGCAACGGCCCCGCCGCCGTGCGCATGGCCATCGACATGCACAAGGAGCGCCTGGCGACCAAGGAAGAGGTCGTGATGCGCGTCACCCCCTCCCAGCTCGACGAGCTGCTGCACCCCACCATCGACCCCAAGGCCGAAGCCAAGATAAAGCCGATAGGCAAAGGCCTCCCGGCCGGCCCCGGCGGCGCCGTGGGGCAGATCGTCTTCACCGCGGCCGACGCCGTTAAGTGGTTCAAGGACGGCAAGAAGGTCATCCTGGTCCGCGAAGAGACCAACCCCGAGGACGTCGAGGGCATGCGCGCGGCCGAGGCCATCCTGACCGCCCGCGGCGGCATGACCTCCCACGCGGCCCTCGTGGCCCGCGGCTGGGGCAAGTGCTGCGTCGTCGGCTGCGCCGGCGTCGAGATCGAGCACGGCTCCAAGGTGCTGCGCCTCGGCGGCGAGACCTTCAAGGAAGGCGATTTCATCTCCCTGAACGGCTCCAAGGGCCTCGTGTACAAGGGCAAGATGGACATGGTTGACGCCAGCGAGTCCCTCGGGACCCTCGGCGAGTTCCTGAAGCTCTGCAACTCCATCCGCGCCCTCAAGGTGTGGACCAACGCCGACACTCCCGCCGACTCCACCGTCGCCCGCAAGTTCGGCGCCGAGGGCACCGGCCTGTTCCGCATCGAGCACATGTTCTACGGCAAGGGCTCCGACCAGGCGCTCTTCCAGCTGCGCAAGATGATCATGTCGAAGACGCTCGAGGAGCGCAAAGCCGCGCTCAACGACCTCTTCCCCTTCATGAAGAACGACCTTAAGGCGACGCTGAAGGTCATGGAAGGTTTCCATGTCACCATCCGCCTGATGGACCCGCCGCTGCACGAGTTCGTGCCCACCCAGAAAGAGAAGCTCGAGGAACTCGGCAAGTCCCTGGGCATCTCCTTCGACGAGCTGCAGGCCCGCGCGAGCGCCCTGCACGAGAGCAACCCGATGATGGGCCACCGCGGCGTGCGCCTCGGCGTGACCTACCCGGAGATCACCGAGATGCAGGCCCGCGCCATCTTCGAGGCGGCCGCCGAACTGTACAAGGAAGGCGTCAAGGTGTACCCGGACATCATGATCCCCGTGGTCTCCCTCGAGAACGAGGTCAAGCACCAGTCCGAGATCATCCACCGCGTCTACTCCGAGGTCTCCAAGGCCAAGGGCGTCAAACTGACCTACATGGTCGGCACGATGATCGAGATCCCGCGCGCCGCGCTGCAGGCCGGCAAGATCGCCGAGACGATGCAGTTCTTCTCGTTCGGCACCAACGACCTGACGCAGATGACGTTCGGCTACTCCCGCGACGACTCGGGCTTCTTCCTGAAAGAGTACACGGAAAAGGGCATCATCCCCGTGGACCCCTTCCAGACGATAGACCAGGACGGCGTCGGCGAGCTGATCAAGATCACCGTCGAGCGCGGCCGCAAGACCCGTAAAGACCTGAAGATCGGCATCTGCGGCGAGCAGGGCGGCGACCCGGCTTCCGTGGACTTCTGCCACAACGCGGGCCTGAACTACGTGAGCTGCTCCCCGTTCCGCGTGCCGATAGCTATACTGGCCGCGGCGCAGTCGCAGATCCGCAAGCCCCGCAAGAACAAGTAAGTGCAGCGCAGAACGCACAAGTACTTCCCGATGGTTCTTTCCGCCCCCTCAGGGGGCGGAAAGACCGTCGTGCGTTCCGGCCTGCTGAAGCTCAACCGGAAGTTCGCCTTCAGCGTGACCTGCACCACGAGGTCCAGGCGTCCAGGCGAGGTTGAGGGTAAGGATTATTTTTTCGTAACGATACCGCAGTTCCTCAAGCTCAGAGAGGAAGGCAAGCTGCTGGAGTGGGCGAAGGTGCACGGCAATTACTACGGCACCCCGGTCAAGTCGGTGATGGCGGTGCTGGAAAAGGGCCGCATCCCGGTGATGACGATAGATGTAAAGGGCGCCCGCTCGGTAAAAAAGATCTTTCCGGAGGCGGTCACGGTGTTCCTGCTGCCGCCGGATCTGAAGACGCTGGTACAGCGGCTGCGCGGCCGGGGCGAGGCCCCGGAGAACGTCGCGGTGCGGCTGGAGACGGCCCGCTCAGAGATAAAAGTGGCGTCAGGCTTCGACTACCTGGTCATCAACGACAGGCTGCCCGAGACGATACGCGAGGTGGCGGCCATAGCCGAGCTCGAAACGCTCAAGACCGCCAGGAACCTGGACAAGGTGCGCTCTTTCGGCACCCAGCTCTCCAGGAAAGATTTTTAAGTTCAACGGAGGTTCAAAATGACGACGCAAGCTAAGAACGTGAAAGAGAACGAGGCCGACCTGGAGCAGCTGATCTCGGACTACGGCCCGTCCAAGTACACCGATATCGTGCGCGCCATGCAGTGGGCCCGCCACCTGCGCCGCCAGGAGGACTCCCGCGGCATGACGATGGCCGAGCTGATCGACCGCTCCCTGCTCGACGTGGTCAGCGGCAAGGTACAGGTCCCCGAGATCGAAGAGGCCGTGAAGAAGGACCAGGAGATCGAGGAAAAGCTCTCCTCCAAGCGCCCCGATGACGCCAAGCGCGTTCGCAAGGACGCCAAGGAAGAGAAGCCTTCCAAGGAATAAGCATGAAGCGGCAGCTCGCTGAAACCGCGAAGGACCTGGCAGCCTATATCAGGTCTCTCGACGAGGATCTGACAGAGCCGCCGCCCGCGGGCGCCGCTACGACGGCGCCCGTCCTTTCCCGGGCCGGCAAGTCGGCCCCGGCCGCCGCCCCGGTACCCCCTGCGGCCTCCCTGGCCTCCCCCGCCCCACTTATGCCTGCAAAAATAAACGCCAGCATGGACGAGCTCGCCGAACAGGTTAAGGCCTGCCGCAACTGCGGCCTGGGCTCTGCCCGCCTCAATGCCGTCTTCGGCGTGGGCAACCGCAAGGCCAAAGTCGTCTTCGTCGGCGAGGGTCCCGGCTTCCAGGAGGACCACAAAGGCGAGCCCTTCGTGGGCCGCTCCGGCCAGCTGCTCGACAAGATCCTGGAGACCGTGCTTGGCCTCAAGCGCTCGGACGTCTATATCGCCAACATCGTCAAGTGCCACCCCATGAAGAACCCGGCGGACCCGGAGTCGCACGGCAACGACCGCCCGCCCACGCCCGATGAGATCGCCGCCTGCCGCCCGTACCTCGACGAGCAGCTGCGCGCCATCAAGCCGGCCTGCATCGTCACGCTCGGTTCCGTGCCGACCAAAGTGCTGCTCAATACCGACAAGGGCATCTCGCTGATGCGCGGCCGCGCCTACGATTATCCGGTAGAGATAGTCCCGGGCCGCCCCGTCAAACTGATCCCCACCTATCATCCCGCGGCCCTGCTGCGCAACCCCAACCTCAAACGCGACACCTGGGAAGACATGAAGATGCTCAAGGCCTTCCTGGAAACTGGTAAAATCTAATCCGGGGTCAGGTCTTTACTTTTGACCTGCGCCCGGTCCGCTGAAACTCCGCGGACGCAGTAGAAAAGGTCAAAAGTAAAGACCTGACCCCAATGCTGGCTGAACTTTCTTTTCCTATACCGCTGCGGCGGACTTTTTATTACCTGCTGCCCGACGAACTTGAGCTCCGGGCCGCCCCGGGCCTGCGCGCCGAGGCGCCGCTGGGCAAGCGCGCGGCCGCCGTGGGCGTTATCCTGCGCGTGCTGCCCGAGAAGGACGCCGACCTCACGCGCTTCAAAGAACTCAAATCCGTCACGCGCCTGCTCGACGAGGACCCGCTGTTCCCCGAGGACGCGCCCGCGCTGGCCGCCTGGATGTCGGCGCGCTGGGGCTCCCCCCACGGGCTCTGCCTGGGCGCCTTCTACGCCCACGCGCCGGCCGAGCGCTCCGCCCCGCCCCCTGCCGAGCCGCCCGCGGCCGGCTTCCCGCCGCCGGAACTGCCCGAGCTTAAGAAATTTATCGAAGCCCTCTCCTCGTCCAGGGCGGGCGGCTACCTGCTGCGCCTGGCCCCGCTGGAGCGCCGCGAGGCCGTGTACCCGGCGGTCTTCGCCGCCGCGCTGCAGGCCGATGCCGCGCAGGGCCTGCTGCTGGTGCCGGACCTAAATTTCATACCGCAACTCGCGGCCGCGCTGGAGACGGTGTTCCCCGGCCGCGTGGGCGTCTGGCACGCCAGGCTGACGCCCAAGAAACGCTCCGAGGCCTGGAACGGCGCCGTGGCCGGCCGCTATAAGGTAGTGATAGCCACCCGCACCGGGGCTTTCCTGCCTTTCAAGGACCTGCGCCTGGCCCTGATGGACGGCGAGCACGAGGAAGTGTACCGCCAGGAGGAGGCCGAGCCTTTTTACCATACCCGCGAGGTGCTGCTGCGGCGCATGCGCGCGCTGGGCGGCGCGGCCGTGCTGGCCAGTCCAACCCCGTCGATAGAGGCCTGGGGCGCCGCCGCCTCAGGAGAGCTGCGGCGCTTCGACGCCGTGCCGGCGGCGCGGCTGGCCGGCCCAGGGCCCGACGTGCGGGTGCTGGACATGACGCAGTACCCCGGCGATATCCTGGCCCGTCCGCTGGCCGACAGCCTGCGCCGGACCGTGGCCGCCGGGGGCCAGGCGCTGGTGATAGCCGCGCGCAAGGGCTACGCCTCGCGGCTGTTCTGCGCCAACTGCGGCTGGATGGCTCGCTGCGCCGACTGCGGCCCCGGCATGACGCTTTTAAAGACGGCCGAGGCCGGGCCGGTGCTGCTGTGCCGCCGCTGCGGCAAGAAGGAGCCCAAGCCGGTCGTCTGTCCCGCCTGCGGCGGGAAGGTGTTCCGCGATCTGGGCGCCGGCACGCAGAAGACGCAGGAGGCCATAGCCCGGCTGCTGCCCGGTTCCAAAATAGCGCGCTTCGACGGCGACGTGCTGCGCGGCTCGCTGAAGACCATGCGCGGCGAGCTGGAGAGCTTTTCTAAGGGCGAGGCCGACGTGCTGGTGGGCACCCGCATCGCGCTGCGCGAGCTGGGCGCCCCGCGCCTGAGCCTGGCGGCTTTCATAGACGCGGACTCGGACCTGTCCGGCGCCGATTTCAGGGCTTCCGAAAAATCCTACCGGGCCTTCTACGGCGCCTGGCGGCTGCTGGGCGCGCGCGGCGAGCTCTTCATCCAGACCCGGGAAGCCGGCCATTACGTCTTCTCCCGCCTCACAGAGATGGATTACCCCTCGTTCGCCGATGGGGAACTGGCGGCGCGCAAGGACTTCTTCTACCCACCCTTCTCCCATATACTCAAGGTGCGCCTGGCCTCGGTGGACCGGCGCGCGCTGGACGCCGCGGCCGCGGACCTGCTGGCGGCCCTCTCCTTTCTGGGCAGCGGCGCCGACGAGGGCGAGATCCTGGGCCCGGTCACGCCGCAGGGCCAGGAGAAGCGGCGCTTCCACAGCGAGTATTACCTGGTAAAGGCCGCCTCGGAGCGCACCGCCGCGCTCTGCCTGGAGCGCGCGCTGGCGCTGCCCCCCCGGCCCCGCGTCAAGTATTTCGTTGAGGCCGACCCTTACGGCTTCCAGTAAACCCGGGAGCAAGGCGCTCCTAAATTAATATAATTTATCCATGAACACTGACGAGATCCTTAAAGAGGTCACCCGCGGCGCCGTTGACGTAGTGGGCCGCGACGACCTGGCCAAGAAACTTTCCTCGGGCAAGCGGCTGCGCATCAAGTTCGGCGCGGACCCCTCCAGTCCGGACCTGCACCTCGGCCACAGCGTGGTCATGAGCAAGCTGCGCCGCTTCCAGGACCTCGGCCACACCGCCGTCCTGATCATAGGCGATTTCACCGCCCAGGTGGGCGATCCCTCGGGCCGCGACCTGACCCGGCCGGTGCTGGACCACGAGACCGTGGCCAAGAACGCCAAAACCTACACCGAGCAGGCTTTCAAGGTGCTCGACAGGGAGAAGACCGAGATCCGCTTCAACAGCGAGTGGCTCAAGCCCTTCTTCGCCAGCCCCGCCGTGGGCGTGTCGGATTTCGTCAATATCGCCAAGAGCGTCACCATCTCCCGCCTGCTCGAGCGCGAGGACTTCCGCGCCCGCATGAAGGCCGAGACCCCGATCAGCCTGCTGGAGATCCTCTACCCCATCCTGCAGGGCTACGACTCCGTGGCCGTGAAGGCCGACGTGGAGCTGGGCGGCCAGGACCAGATCTTCAACCTGCTGATGGGCCGCGACCTGCAGAAGCTGCACGCGCAGGAGCCGCAGGCCGTGATGACGATGCCGCTGCTCGTGGGCACCGACGGAGAGAAGAAGATGTCCAAGTCTTACGGCAATTATGTGGGCCTCAACGACCTGCCCAACGACATGTTCGGCAAGGTGATGTCGGTCTCCGACGCGCTGATGTACTCCTACTACGAGCTGCTGACCTCCGAGGACCTGGCCGCCGTGAAGGCCGAACACCCGATGGAGGCCAAGAAGCGCCTGGCCGGCCTGATCACCGCCCGCTTCCACGACGCCGAGCAGGCGGCTGCCGCGCGCCAGCATTTCGAGCAGGTATTTTCCCGCAAGGAGCTGCCCGAGGATATGCCGGTATACCGCGCCGAGAAGGCCGGCAAGCTGTCCTATCTGCTGGTGGCGGCCGGCCTGGCAAAGGGAATGAACGAAGCCCGGCGCCTGATAGACCAGGGCGCCGTGCGCCTGGACGGCGAGAAGGTGCCAGAGGACATCGTATTCGAGCCCCGCGCCTGCGTGCTGCAGGTGGGGCGCAGGCAGTTCCGGAAAATTGAAAAATAAGGCGGTGGCCGTTATGAAACTAAGCCTGAAACTCTTCGCTTTGCCGCTGCTGCTCGCGGCCGGCCCGGCCGCGTCCCAGGAGGCCGACGACGCCGACTACCGCAAGATGATGGAGCAGATGATGAAGTCCGGGAATTATTCGCAGGCCCAGACCCAGTCCTGGGACGCCCGGCTTAAGGTTATCTCCGGTACGGTCATGGTGAAGACCGTGGACGGGGACGAGTGGTCCAGGATCACCGGCGAGATGCCGCTGGACCCCAACGACATGGTCAAGACCTCGGCCGACGGCCTGGCCGAGATCTACCTCGACGACAAGGGCGCGATGTCCCTGGGCCGCAATACCGAGCTGGAGATCTCCTCGCTGGAGCAGGAGGACGCCGTCTTCTCCCTTAACTTCGGTTCCCTCGTGGCCAAGATCAAACATTTTCTAAACGAGAAACACCGCATGAAAGTGCGCACCCCCTCTGCGGTCTGCGCCGTGCGCGGCACGGAATTCGCGGTGGAATATTCTCAGCTCAGCAAGGAGTTCTCGGCGGGCGTCTTCGACGAGGGCCGCGTAGCCGTCACGCAGGAGGAAGACTCCGGCGGCACCCCGCAGGAATACCTGCTGGAGAAGAACAACGAGATCGTTTTCAGCCCGTCGCAGAAGCGCCTGCGCGTGACGCCCCTGTCGCGCCTGGGGCGCCACCGCACGGCCGTCTCCAACATGCGCAAGCGCCTGCCCGCGCTGAAGGGCTGGAAGCCCCGCTCCCTGGAGCGGCGCGCCGCGCTGCGCGACCAGGCTCTCAAGCGCAAGGTGATACGCAGGCAGCTCAAGAGTTCCGCCGCGCCGGCCGGCAAGGCCGCCCGCGCGGCCAAGGCAAAGGCTGCCGCCCGCGCCAAAGCCAAGGCGGCCCGGGCGAAGGCCGCGCGGCAGCGCGCGGACGAAGAACTGCAGGAGGAGGAATAGGGGTGCGGCTCTTCGTCGCCTCTTCCTTCGAGCCCGCTTTCACGGCCAGCGTAAAGGCGATAGCCGACTACGCCGCCGCTAACGCCGGTCGGGGCGCCGTGAAATGGGTGGCCCCGGAAAATTTCCACCTGACCTACGCCTTTCTCGGCGACCTGCCCAAAGCCGAGCAGGCGGTGAAGGGCCTCGACGCGGGGCTGGAGGGGATTAAGGCTTTCGACGTTTCGCTGGGAGGTTTCGGGGTGTTCCCCTCCGCCCGGCGGCCCAGCGTGCTGTGGGTGGGCATCGGGGAAGGCGCGCAGGAGCTGCGCGCCCTGGCCGACAAGCTGGCGGCCGGTCTGGCGGAGGCCGGGCTGATGTTCGAGAACCGCTTCGAGCCGCACGTCACCATAGGCCGGGTCAAGGGCGAACTGCCCGACAATTTTACGCGGCGCGTGGCCGATTTCGCCCCCGCCAAAAGGGCGCGCAGCCGGGTGGCTTCCGTGGAACTGATGGAGAGCGCGCTGACCCCGGCCGGGCCGGTTTACAGGCAGGTATACTCGCGGCGTCTGTTATGAGAAAACTTAAAACCATCCTTGTCGTCCTGGCGGCCGGCCTGCTGCTGCTGTCCCTCTATTTCTTCTGGCCCGGCCAGCCGGTAAAAGTCACCATCCCCGAAGGCGCGGGCGCCGGCAAGGTGGCCGCCGAGCTCAGGCAGAACGGCGTCATCCTCAGTTCCACCTGGTTCAAGATCCTGGTAAAGCTCACCGGCACCGGCAAGCGGCTGATGCCGGGCGAGTACGCGCTGCGTTCCAGCATGTCCGCCGAGGAGGCGCTGTGGAAACTGACGCACAGCACCTACGTCAGCAGCATCCGCGTGGTGATCCCCGAGGGGTGGCGCATGGAGCAGGTGGCCGAGCGCCTGGAGGCCAACAGTGTCACTTCGGGAGCGAAGTTCCTGGAACTGGCGCGCGCGCAGAAGCTGGAAGGTTATTTGTTCCCTTCCACCTACCTGCTCAAGAAAAATATGCCTCCACAGGAAGTTATAAATTTGCTAAAATCTGAATTCGACAGGCAAGTGCGGCCGTTGTTCTCTAAAGGTTTTCCGGAAGGGCTGGACGAGAAGAAAGTCCTGATAATCGCCTCCATCGTGGAGCGCGAGGCCATGGAAGACAGCGAGCGCCCCCTGATAGCGGCCGTCTACATCAACCGCTACCGGATCAGGATGCCGCTGGAAGCCGATCCGACCACGCAATACGCGCTGGGGTACTGGAAGAAGGCCCTTACGTACAAGGACCTCAAGTTCAAGTCCCCCTACAATACCTACGTGGTGGGCGGGTTGCCCCCGGGTCCTATCTGCAGTCCGGGACAGAGTTCGATAGCCGCGACGCTGGCGCCGGCCAACCTGGACGCCTTGTACTTCGTGGCGGACCGCAAAGGCAAGCATATTTTCAACTCCAGCTTTAAGGAGCACCTTAAGGCCAAGCGCAGGGTTGAGCAGGCGGCGAAGGAAGCCAGCCGTTAAAAATTTGGGCGTGTAGCTCAGTTGGGAGAGCGCCTCGTTCGCAACGAGGAGGTCGCAGGTTCGATCCCTGTCACGTCCACCAAATCAAAACCCCCGCAAGGGGGTTTTTGATTTGCTCCCCGGGATGGACTGCCCGCCGCGTCTCGAACGAGGCGCAGGCCGAGAGGGGCCGGCAACGAGGTGAGGCCCGGCTTTAGAGCGAAGCATAATTATGCTTCGCGTCCGGGCCGCAAGGGCGGAGGCAATTTTTACAGCGAAAAATTGCCGAGCCGGGGCCGCGCAAAACCGCTATGCGGTTTATGCGTGGCGGACAAAGTTTTAGAGGCCTATATCCGTTATCTTCGCGAAAATAATTGGTAAAATCTAATATAACCCGCGGCGTACAGGAGAAACTATGGCTGACTATTTCCCCCTCAAAGACCGGACCCGCTTCGAATATAAATTCACCAGCACCGAGTTCGAAGGCACGGCCCGCGTCTTCATCGATATCCTCGAAGTAAAGAAGAAGGCCGCCAAGCTGGTGGCCAGCGCCCGGATGATCTTCGAACTGCGCGACTCGCATACCACCGAGTACACCATCACGCGCGACGCCAAATGGCTGACCACGGCCGACGGCGTCATCGTAGGCGGCCGCCGCGAATTCCCCCTGCCCCCCAAGGAAGGCGCCAAGTGGGATGAGTCCCCGGATGCCAGCGAGGTCGTTTCCCTCTCCGACAAGGTCTCGATAAAGGCCGGCAAGTTCGCTAACTGCATGAAGATCGTGACGATGCTGGCCGGCGGCGACGCGGGCAAGTCCGTGCGCTACTACGCCCCCGGCGTCGGCTATATCCTCGAGGAATACAGCGGCGAGGATAAGACCTGCGAGCTGGAGCTCGTGGCCGTTTCCAAGGTTCCCGAAGAGAAGAAGAAAGGCAAGAAATAAGCGTCCGCCCCGCGGACGCGGTCAGACGAGGCGAATATGGCCCTTATAACCATCAAAGAACTGCTCAAAAGCCCGGCCCCGGTGCCCGGCGCCGTGGCGCGCGGCTGGATAAAGACCCGCCGCGACTCCAAGGTGCTCTCCTTCGCCGAGCTCAACGACGGCTCCTGCCGCGAAAGCCTGCAGGTGGTCTTCTCCTCCGAGAACGGCGACTTCTCCGCCGTGCTGCCAGCGCTTGTCACAGGCGCCGCCGTGGAGATAACCGGCGACCTGGTGGCCTCCCCCGCCGCCGGCCAGAAATACGAACTGCAGGCCAGGTCCGTGAAGATACACGGCGGCTGCGACGCCGAGAAATACCCGATCCAGAAGAAGAAGACCTCCGACGAGTTCCTGCGCACGGTGGCCCACCTGCGGCCCCGCACCAACAAGTACGCGGCCATGCTGCGCGTGCGCTCGGAGCTGGCCTTCGCGATCCACTCCTATTTCCGCGACAACGGCTTCACCTACGTGCACACGCCCATCTTCACCGCCTCCGACGCCGAAGGCGCCGGCCAGATGTTCTCGGCCACCGCCTTCGACCTGACCAAGCTGGCCGGCATCCCGAAGACCGAGGCCGGCGAGATAGATTTCTCGAAGGACCTGTTCGGCAAGAAGGTCGGCCTGACGGTGTCCGGCCAGATGGAGGGCGAGGCCCTGGCGCTGGCGCTGGGCAAGATATACACCTTCGGCCCCACGTTCCGCGCCGAGAACTCCAACACCTACCGCCACTGCGCCGAGTTCTGGCAGATAGAGCCCGAGATGGCTTTTTACGAGCTGGCCGACGACATGGACCTGGCGGAGGATTTCATCAAGACGATCACGAAGGCCGTGCTGCAGAAGTGCCCTTCCGACATCGAGCTGTTCGCCAAGTACGTCGAGCCGACGCTGATGGACAACCTGAAGAACATCATGGAGAACAAGTTCGAGCGCCTGCAGTATACGGACGCCGTGAAGATCCTGGAGCCGGTCAACGACCGCTTCGAGCTCAAGGTGAAGTGGGGCGTGGACCTGGCCAGCGAGCACGAGCGCTTCCTGGTGGAGCAGCATTTCAAGAAGCCGGTCATCCTTTATAACAAGCCCAAGGAAGTGGCCTCGTTCTACATGAAACTTAACGACGACGGCCGGACCGTGCGCGGCATGGACGTGCTGGTGCCCCGCATAGGCGAGCTGGTGGGAGGCAGCGAGCGCGAGAACAGGCTGGACGTGCTCGAGCGGCGCATGAACGACCTGAAGATGAAGGTGGAGGACTACCAGTGGTTCCTCGACCTGCGCCGCTACGGGTCCGTCCCGCATTCCGGTTTCGGCCTGGGCTTCGAGCGGATGATGATGCTGGTCACCGGCATCGCCAACATCCGCGACGTGACCGCGTTCCCCCGCGTGCCCGGCTACGCCGAGTTCTGAACCCGCCCCAAGGCGCAAAAAAGGCCGGACGCATGTCCGGCCTTTTCTTTTTCACCGCCGCTGACTAATGGCCGCCCGCGCGCAGGTGCGCCTCTATGCCCCGCGCTATCTTCAGGTTGGCGCCGAAATCGGCCGGCAGCGTGAGGAGCAGGGGTTTGGAATCTATCCTGACCCTGGAGCGCCCGTCCTCCGCGTCGGAGATGGTGACCGCTATCCTGCTGCCCAGCGTGAGCAGGTTCAGCGGCGTGAGCGCCTCCAGCCGTCCGGCGTCGGCGTCCCTGAGCGTAACGCGGCTGCGCCCGTACTGTTTAAGGTAAAGTTCCGCGGCGGCGAAGAGGCGCTCCCTGGGCAGGCCGCTCTCCAAAGTTCTGGTCTGCGAAACTGAATATATGTCCCCCGCCGTGTCCTGGCCGGCGGCGCGCCGGGCCGAGATTATCTGCGCTGTGCCCAGTATCGCCGCCAGGACGGCGCCGTAGACCAGCGCTTCGCCGGCGGCGCCGGTCAGGCTGGTGTCGGGGGCTATGCCGATGAACGTAGGCGTAAGCAGCACCAGCAGGAAGAGCAGCCAGCTTAGCAGCAGAGTTTTAGCATAGCACTTTATCATATCCCTCCCGTCTATCCCCAGGTATTCTATTAAAAATTCAGGCGCGCCGTCTTTTGAGCGAGGCCAGTACCCCGGCGGCGGCCAGCGCGGCGAAGATCCAGACCCCGGCGCCGAAGGCGGCGGAAAGCCCCTGGTGGTTCTCCGGTCCCAGGCGCACCTTGCCTACGTACAGCGAGAAGAGCGCCATCACCACGGCCATGCTGAACATCTGGCCCGTGACCCGCATAGTCGCCAGCGTGGCCGAAGCTACGCTGTAATGGCGTTTCTCTACCGATCCCATGACGGCGTTGGTGTTGGGCGCGGCGAAGAGGGCCAGGCCGAAACCCATCACCCCCAGGCCGGTCAGCACGCGCCAGAGCGGGAGCCCGGCCTGGGGCCAGGCGAAGAACAGCATGCCGGCGGCGGTCAGCCCCATGCCGAGCGAGGCTATAACGCCGGGGTCGTGCCTGTCCGAGAGGCGCCCGGCCCACGGCGAGAAAGCCACCATCAGCAGCGGCTGTACCATCAGGACGAAGCCCGCTTCTCTGGGGCCCAGGCCGGCGGCGTACTGCAGGTAGAGGCTGAGCAGGAAGCCCATGGCGAAAGTGGCGCTGTAATTTAGGAAGGCCGCAAGGTTGGAGAAGGCGAAGACCTTGTTCTGCAGGAAGAGCCTGGCGTTGAGTATCGGGTGCGGCGCGCGGGTTTCGCGGAAAAAGAAGGCTCCAAGCGCTGCCGCCCCGGCCAGCAGCGTCAGGCCGCCGGCGGGCGTGGTGACGGCGGACAGGCCGTACATCAGCCCCGCCAGGGCCGCGGCATAGAGCAGCGCGCCGGGCAGGTCGAACTGCTCGCCTTCAGCCCCTTTCCACTCTGCGCCGGCCAACTTGCTGCGCAGCAGCCAGAGCACGAAGAGCCCTACCGGCACATTGAGCAGGAAGATAGCCCGCCAGGACGCGTATTGCACCAGCAGGCCGCCCAGCGACGGGCCCAGGGAAAGTCCCGTGTAGACGGCGGCCGAGACCCAGCCCAGGGCCTTGCCGCGCCGCTCCGGCGGGAAGACGGAGGTCAGGATGGCCACCGAGGTGCCGAAGATCATGGAGGAGCCGGCGCCCTGCAGCACCCGCCCGGCCAGCAGTTGCGCCGGGGTGGCCGCCAGGCCGCAGAAGAGCGAGGCCAGGGTGAAAATTGAGAAGCCGGCGGCGAAGACCCGCTTGCGGCCGAAGATGTCGGCGGCCCGGCCCATCGGCACCAGCAGCGCCGCCGAGGCCAGCAGGAAGGAGAGCGAGACCCAGCCCATCGTCATCGCGTCCAGGCCCAGGGCCGGGGCCATGGCCGGCAGGGCTATGTTCACCGCCGAGAGCATGAACGGCGTGGAGAAAGACGCCAGCACGGTGATCAGCAGCACGGTGTTAGGATTGACCATCGCTATATTCTATAATTTTAGCAGGACCGCTTTTACGACGGAGGACTTATGCAAAGGGAAGAGGCGCTGGAACTGCTGAGCGCGCACGTTAAGAACGCAAATATGGTGAAGCATTGCCTGGCTTCGGAGGCCGTGATGCGCGCCCTGGCCGGGCGGCTGGGCGGGGACCCGGAACTGTGGGGCCTGGCCGGCCTGCTGCACGATCTGGACGTGGAACTTACGGAAGGAGACCCCGCGCGGCACACCCACGAGGCCGGGCGCATCCTAAGGGAGCGCGGGCTTCCCGAGGACCTGGTGGAGGCCGTGCTGCTGCACAACGAGGCCGCCCATGCGGGCAAGCGGCGTTCCGAGGTGTTCCATTGGGCGCTGGCGGCGGCCGAGACCGTGACCGGCCTTATCACCGCCACCACGCTGGTCTATCCCGACAAGCGGCTGGCAAGCGTTAAGGCCTCGTCGGTGGCCAAGCGCATGAAGGACAAGCGATTCGCGGCTACCGTGGACCGGTCCATCATCATGGAATGCGAGCAGCTGGGGCTCAAACTGGACGAGTTCGTGGAACTCGCGCTGGGCGCCATGCAGAAAATAGCCCCCGAGCTGGGGCTCTGATCAGCCGAGAACTTTCTTTATCTTCGCCAGCAGTTCGCCGGCCTCGTAGGGCTTGGTGATGACGCCGGAGAAATCGGCGTCCAGGCGGCGGCGGCGTATCTCCAGCGGGTCCAGCGCTGTAAAAGCTATGATGGGCGTCTTCGCCGCGCAAGGCACGGCGCGCAGCGCCTTGATCGCTTCCTCGGGCGGCATGTCGGGCAGCAGCAGGTCCAGCAGTATCAGGTCCGGCTCCTGCCGCAGCGCGGCCTCGGCCCCTTCCCGCGCGGTGAGCGCCGAGGTCACCTGCATGCCGTTGGCCTCCAAACGTATTCGCACGAGTCTTGCGTGCTGCGGCTCGTCCTCTATCAGCAGTATCTTAGGCATCTTTCCCCCAGCCCTCCGGCATCCGCCGGAGGAACTCCAACTCGTCGGAAAAATCAGCGGGATAGCTCAGCGCCGCGGCCAGCCGGCCGCTTTCAGGCGGCACTCCGGCCACCTGCCTTATCCCTTCTTCCAGCAAAGTCCCCGCCCTGGCGCATTCTCCGCCGCCGCACTTTGAAAGTATTACCAGGAAGCTCCTGTCCCCCCGCCTGACCACGGCGCGGGAGGAGGCGCGCAGCCTGGAATGTATGAAAGCTTCCACTTTGGAGGCCGCCGCGGCCAGCCCGGGCGGCAGCGTAACTCCGAGGGCGCAGAACTCGCCCTTGCCGCCGGCCAGGTCTATCTCCCTGCGCAGCAGGAAACCCGCGGCCTCGGAGAAGCCGGGCAGCGGCAGCTGCACCAGGAACCTGCAGTTGCGGCCGTAGTCGCTCTCGGCCCAGATGCGGCCGCGGTGCAGCTCCACGATGCCGCGGCAGATGGCCAGGCCGAGCCCGGTCCCCCGCTCCTTCGCCTGTCCCGAACTGGACACCTGGGCGAATTTATGGAACAGCTTGTGGATATCCTCCGGGGCTATGCCCTGACCGGTGTTTTCGACGCAGAGGCGCGCCCCTTCCGTTCCGGTTTCCAGCGACAGCGTGATCCTGCCGCCCCTGGGTGTAAATTTCAGCGCATTGAAGACCAGGTTAGCCAGCACCTCGCGGACCTTGTCCGCGTCGCAGTAAGCCACCGCCTTGCCGGCGGGCAGGCGGGTGGAGATCTCGATGCCGCGGTCCGCCGCCAGATAGGTATGCTCGGCGGCGCAGGCGGCCAGCATGGCGCCCAGGTCGGTCTCCGAGACGTACATCGGCATCACGCCGGCCTCCATCTTGGTGATGTCCAGCAGCGCGTCGATAAGGCGGTTGATCCTGTCGGCGCTGTCTATGCCCATCTGCAGTATCTCTTTCTGCTTGTCGGCGACCGTCCCGGCCGTCCCGTCGGCTACCAGACCCATAGCCTCCCGCACTATGGTCAGCGGTGCGCGCAGGTCGTGGGAGATGCGGGAGATGAATTCGTCGCGGTTGCGCTCCAGCAGGCGCACGGCCGTGAGGTCCCTGATCATCACCAGCCGGCAGTTCTCCTCGCCCCACTGCAGCTCGGCCGCCCGCACCTCGGCGGGAACCTTTACGCCGTCGGGGCGGGTGAGTTCGGTCTCTATGGTCCTCTCCAGGTCGGAGGGAAGGTCGGGCGGCAGGCCCGCCAGGTCGGCCCGGGACCGCCCTAGCAGCTGCTCCGCGCCGCGGTTGGCGAAGAGCACCCGCCCGGAGGGACCGATCACCAGGAAGCCGTCGGGCGCCTTCTCCAGCACCTCGCGCAGGCGGGCCTCGCGCTGCTGCAGCTTTGCGTCTATACGGGCGCGCTCTATGGCGTACTTTATGGAATAGGCCAGCAAGTTCGCGTTGATCTTGCCCTTCACCAGGTAATCCTGGGCGCCCTTCTTGATCATGTTGATGCCGAGGTGTTCCTCGTAGAAGCCGGTCAGCACGATGATAGGGCGGTCCTTGGCGAACTTCTGTACCTTGTGCAGGGTCTCGGGGCCGAAAGAGTCGGGCAGGTTCAGGTCCAGCAGCAGCACGTCGGCCTTTTCCAGGGCGTCGGCGGCCTGGGCCTCTTGCAGGGTGCCTGCCATGCGCCGCGAAAAGGAGGAATCCTTCATCGAAACGAACAGGTCCTCTACCACCTTGGCGTCAAAGGGGTTATCCTCTATCAGCAGGACTTTTATGTTTTTGTTCTGTTCCGACATGCGCTTTTCGGCGCCCTGTGGACGCCAGTAGCCGCGGAGATGCTGTCTCCCGGCCGAAATTCGATAAATATTTTAAGATCCCAAACCCTAAGGTTAGCGTATTAAATAAAACGGGCGCGGTCAAATGTTTTTATGTCACTTTGTATGCATAAAAAAACCGCCGGTTTCCCGGCGGTTCTTTTATCGGGGCGGTGCCCCTTACTGGAAGAAGTACAGCGCGGCGTAGTACCGGTAGGTGTGGTCGCCGACCACGAAGGGCTCGTCGAGCTTGGTGACCTTGGAGGCGATGAATTCCTTCTTGTGCTCGAGCAGGAACTTCTTGTAGTCGGCCACCTTGGCCGCTATGCCGGCCTCGTCGGCCGCCAGCTTGCCCTTGAAGCCGAGCAGCTTGCCGATGTAGACCATGGAGAAGGAGGCGTCCTTCTCCACCAGCGTGACGGAGTTGGTCAGCAGGTCGAAGTCTATGTCGTCGCCGTTCTTGAGCTGGCGCAGCTGGACCTCGTGGTCCGCGTTCTCGTCGCCCTGGGTCAGGTAGTATACGTTGAAGGTGGGGCGGAAGATCTCGTTCTTGATCATGAAGGCCGCGACCGGGGTCAGGCCCTGCTTCTCGAGCGCCTCTATGAGCATGTGCTGCTCTTTCTTCATCGCGTCGGCGCTGAGGGCGTCGTAGTTCATGCCCTCGCCGAGGAACATGCGCACTACTTTGCCGTCGGGAGACTCGTACTTGAGGATGCCGAGCTCGAGCTTGTACTCGGTGGAAACGACGCGCATGCCGTGCTTCTCGAGTATCGGCGTCCACATAGCTATGAATTCCTGGAACTCGGCCTCGGTCTTGGAGTGGCTGATCAACTGGCTCCGGGAGGCGGTGGCGAAGAGGTTCATCTTGGTGAGGTCGCCGGAGACATGGTCGCATTTTTCGGCGGCAACCTGTTCCAGGACGGGGGCCGGCGCTTCGATCTTGGAAGCTTTCACGTCGGCGGCTGAGAGGCCGTTGAGTTCTGCGGCGTTGAGCGTGGCGGCGCTAAGGAAAGCGGCCGCGGCGATAGCTAATCTTTTCATCAATTCTCCTCCTAAACTGTATCTGCTGTATTAATTCTACATTTTACCGCCGGGATATTAAAGGTCTTAAGACCCCGCGCTTTCTGGGCCGTAAGGCCTATGATTTTAGTCAACCGCGCTTCCGGCGCGCGGCCGCCCGGTGCTCCTTCCATTTGCCGAAGGATTTGCCGCGCGACTCCAGGCGCAGGATGAAGGCCTCCATGCGCGGGCCGATGACCGCGGCCGGCTCGCCTGCCAGCGGCGTGCCCGGCAGCGGCATGAAGGCGTGCGTGTGTATCATCGCCCCCAGTTCGGCCAGCTCCGTCATCATGGCCATGGAGGCGTCCTCGTCCTCCGGCGTCTCGCCCGGCAGGCCCAGGATGAAATCCATGTAGGGGGTAATCTTATGCGCCTTGCAGAGGCGCGCCGCGTTCATGATGTCCTCGGGGCCGTGGCCCCGCCGTATGGCCTTGAGCGCGGCCGCGGTGGCGGTCTGCGCCCCTATCACCAGCCGGCGGTTATAGGCGTATTTCTTCACCAGCGCCAGCGTCTCGGGCGTGACATGCTCCGGCCGTACCTCGGAAGGGAAGGATCCGACATAGATGCGCCCGCCCTTGGCCGCGGCCAGGTCGTGGGCGCGGCGCATGAATTCCTCCAGCGCCGGCAGGTCCAGGGCCCTGCCGTCGGCCGAACCGTAGGCGAAGGCGTCCGGGGTAATGAAGCGGATGTCCTTGAGTCCGCGCGAGAGCATGGCGTCCATCGCGCTCAGGATGACGGGCAGCGGGCGGTGCCTCGGCCTGGAGCCGAACAGGAAGGAGTTCTGGCAGTAGGTGCAGGCGAACGGGCAGCCGCGGGTGATCTCGATGGGCCCGAAGAGGCTGTAGCGCTCCGAGACCGCCGGGTAGGCGCCGAGGTCGGCCCTGGCGCCTTTTATTACACCTGGCGCCGGCGCCCGGCCCGCGGCCAGCGCGAGCAGCAGCTCCGGGAAAACCTTTTCCCCCTCGCCGGCCACGGCGTAGTCGAAGCCCAGCGCCAGCGTCTCTTGCGGTTCGGCGCTGGCATGCGGGCCGCCGGCTATGAAAACGGTCCCGGGATAGTCCGCCCGCAGGCGCGCCACCAGCTCGGCCGTCTCCTCCTTCTGCGAGGTAAAGAAAGAGAAAGCGGCGACGGTGATGCCGGGGGCGGGACGCTGAAGCGCCTCGCGCAGCGCCGCCTGGGTGTTGGGGAAAACGGCGTTAATATTCTCAAGCGGTTCGATGGCGCCGGCCAGCGCGTTGACGCTGCAGCGGTTCTCGCGGCTGTGGTAGAAGGCCAGGTTAAGCATCGGCCTGGGGCTGTTGCGGTTCCGGCGCTGGTTGGGACAGGAGCAGATTGTAAGCGCGGGCCATGGCGAGGCCGATCCAGGGCAGGAAAACGAAGGTCTTGAGCGCCGCGGCCGCCACCGTCCAGGGCTTAAGCACGAGCGAGGCCGACGGGTTCTTGAACGGCCCGGTCACCGCGTAGATGTCCGGTACTAGCGCGGTGATCAGCAGGGCCAGCGTGAAGACCGGGAACAGGCGGGTCTTCCAGCCGTCGGTGATGGCGGCGCTCAGGCGGAACGACTCCCGCACGCCGGTGCGCCGGTCCACTACGGCGTATTCGCTGAACAGGAAGGTCAGGTAGATGACTATGCCGGGTATTATGAGCAGCAGCGCGCCGCCCATGGCGGCCAGAGAGAGGAGAACGCTGACTGCGACGGCGCGGTGGTAGACCGGGAAGGCGCCGAACAGGTCGGCGTAGCGGGCTCCGGAGCCGCGGGCTATCTTGATATAGACCAGGTTCATCCCGGTGGTCAGCGGCGTCACTACCAGCAGCATGTAAGGGGCGGCGGCCAGCAGCGAATGCCAGCGGTGGATGATGTAGAAGGAGCCGGCGGAGACGAGCGCCTGCGTCAGTAGCACCGGGACCAGCAGCGGCAGCGCGCCGACGTAGTCGTCCCAGGCCAGCGTGAACCAGCGGAAGGACTCGCGGTCCTTCTCAAGCTCTTCCACGGGCCTCCTCATAAAGCTCGCGGGCCTTGTAAGAGCTGCGCACCAGGGGTCCCGAGAGCACGGCCTTGAGCCCCGCGGCTTTGGCTTTCTCCCCCCAAACGGCGAATTCTTCTTCGGTATAGTATTTCTGTACCGGCCGATGGGTCTTGGACGGGGCGAGGTACTGGCCGAGCGTCAGCAGGTCGCAGCCGGCGGCGGCCAGGTCGGCCAGCGCCCGCTCCAGTTCCTCAGGCTTCTCGCCGAGGCCCAGCATTATGCCGGATTTGGTCAGGATGTCGGGGCGCAGGCGCTTGGAGTTCGAGATGACTGCCAGCGAGCGGCCGTAGTCGGCGCCCGCTCTGGCCCCGGCGTAGAGACCGGCCACCATCTCCAGGTTATGGCCGAGCACGTCGGGGTCCGAGGCCAGCACGGCCTCGAGGGCCGCGACGTCGCCTTTAAAATCGGGGATCAGCGGCTCGGTGCGGATGCCCGGGGAAAGTTTCTTTATCAGTCTGTTGGTCTCGGCGAAATGGGCGGCCCCGCCGTCGGGCAGGTCGTCGCGGGTGGGCGAGGTGAAGACCACGTATTTGAGCTTCCACTCGCGGCACAGCTCGGCCGCGCGGCGCGGTTCGCCCGCGTCGGGCGGCAGCGGCGGCAGTCCCTTGGCGACGGCGCAGAAGCCGCAGTTGCGCGTGCAGATATCCCCGAGGATCAGGAAGGTCGCCTCCCCCCCGGAGAAGCACTTGCCCTTGTTGGGGCAGCGGGCCTCGTCGCAGACGGTATGCAGCGAACGCGCCTTCAGCTGGGCGGCCGTGCCGGAGGCGGCGGTGCCGCGCAGCTCTGCCTTGTTGCGGCGCACCTCTTTTACTATCCAGTCCGGGTAGGAGGTCATTAGTCCGTGATCTTGAGGTGCAGCTCCTTGAGCTGCTTGTCGTCTATGACCGAAGGCGCCTCGCTCATCAGGCAGGCGCCGCTGGTGGTCTTCGGGAACGCGATCACGTCGCGGATGGAATCGGTGCCGCAGATGATGCCGATCAGGCGGTCGTAGCCGATGCCGATGCCGCCGTGCGGGGGCGCGCCGAAGTCCATCGGGCTGACTATCATGCCGAAGCGCCGCTGCACGGCCGCCTTGTCGTAGCCCATCAGGGCGAAGATCTTTTCCTGCATGGCGCGGTTGTGGTTGCGCACGGAGCCGCTGCCGAGTTCCACGCCGTTGAGGACGAGGTCGTACTGGCAGGAGCGCACGTTGCCGGGGTCGGTGTCGAGCTTGTGCGCCTCTTCCGGAAGCGGGGCGGTGAACGGGTTGTGCGTGAAGGTCCAGGCGCCGCTCTCGGCGTCTCTCTCCAGCAGCGGGAAATGGCGCACCCAGAGGAAGGCCCATTTCTTGAGCTGGGCGGGCTTGAGGCGGGCGATCAGCTCGTTGCGCAGCGCGCCCAGGCAGGGGGCGGCCACGGCGGGCTTGTCGGCGGCGATGAAGACGGCGTCGCCCTCCTTTACGTCCAGGCGCTCCTTCAGCGCGGCCTGTTCGGCGTCGCTGATGAACTTCAGCGTCGGGGAGTCCCACTTGCCGTCCTTGAAGCGCAGCCAGACCAGGCCCTTGGCGCCGAGCTTCTTGACCAGGTCTGTCAGTTTGTCCATATCCCCGCGGCTGAAGGCGGCGGCGCCTTCGCCCTTGATCGCGCGCACTACGCCGCCTTCGGCGAGAGCGCCCGAGAAGACCTTGAAGCCGGAGGCTTTAAAGATGTCAGAGCACTCTTTGATCTCGAGCGCGTAGCGCAGGTCGGGCTTGTCGGAACCGAAGCGCAGCATCACGTCGGAGAACTCCAGCTCGGGGAACGGGGCGGCGATCTCCTCGCCCAGGTGGGCGAAGACGGCCTGCATCATGCCTTCCACCACGCGGGCCACGTCCTGTTCGTCCACGAAGGACATCTCCAGGTCCACCTGCGTGTGCTCGGGCTGCCGGTCGGAGCGGAGCTCCTCGTCGCGGAAATTGCGGGCCAGCTGGAAGTAGCGGTCCATGCCGCTCATCATCAGCACCTGCTTGAACTGCTGCGGGCTCTGCGGCAGGGCGTAGAATTCGCCGGGGTTGCTGCGGGACGGCACCACGAAGTCGCGCGCGCCCTCGGGCGTGGAGCGGGTGAGCATGGGGGTCTCGACCTCGTTGAAGTCGAGGCCGTAGAGGTAGTTGCGGATGACCTGCGAGAGGCGGCTGCGCAGCACGAGGTTCTTGGCCATCTTCGGGCGGCGCAGGTCGAGATAGCGGTACTTGAGCCTGGTCTCCTCGGAGACGCCGGCGTGCTCGCCGAGGTCGAACGGCAGCGGCTGCGAGGCGTTGAGCACGGTGATCTCGGCGGCCTCCAGCTCTATCTCGCCGGTGGGCATGTTCTTGTTGGCGTTGGCGCCGGGGCGGAGGGTGACCTTGCCGGTGACGCGCAGGGCGTATTCGCTCTTGGTCTCTTCGGCGGCGGCGAAGACGGGGCTGCCCGGGGCGGCCACCACCTGCGTGACGCCGTAGAGGTCGCGCAGGTTGATGAAGAGCACGCCGCCGTGGTTGCGCTTGCTGTCGGCCCAGCCGCACAGCGTGACGGTACTGCCGGCGTTGGCGGCGTTGAGTTCGCCGCAGGTATGAGTGCGGAGGGCGGTAGCTTTTGAAGAGTTGTTGGTCATAGGTTGTCTCTAACTGAAGATGCGATATCTTGCGAAACACATGGCTACTGATAGTCGCCGACGGGGCAGGGTTAGCAAAAGCCTGTCGGAGGCCCGAGCTTGCATAGCGCGAGGGCCGAGACGGGCAGCCGCGAGCACGGTGTGCGAGACGGCGGTTTTGCGTTCCTGCCTCGTCGGTGACTCTAGTCGCTAAACATTTACTGCCCCCTCTCCGCCCTTCAAGAGCTGCTTGAGGGTCGAGGGGACGGAGTCGAAGGGGACCAGGGTCTGCTCGCCGGCCTCCTTCAGGGGCTTGACGGCGCAGGTGCCGTCCCGCATCTCGTCCTCACCTAGGATCAGAGCGTAAAAGGCGCCGCTCTTGTCGGCGGAGCGCATCTGCGAGCGCAGGCTGAGGTCGAAATTGGAGAAGTCGGCGCTGATGCCGGCGGCGCGCAGGGCCGAGAGCAGGGCGTAGGCCTTGCTGCCAGTCTCCTTGCCGGCGGCCACCACGAAGGCTTTGGTGGAGGTATCGGGCGCGGGCTGGTCCTTCAGGAGCATGGCCAGGCGGTCCACGCCCATGGCCCAGCCTATGGCCGGGGCGGCCGGGCCGCCCATGGATTTCACCAGGTCGTCATAGCGGCCTCCGCCGCAAACGGCGTCCTGGCTGCCGAGGGCGCTGCTGCGCACCTCGAACACGGTGCGGGTATAGTAGTCCAGGCCGCGCACCAGACCGGGATTGACGTTATGCGGCACTCCGGAGATCTTCAGCAGTTCCTGAACGCGGGTGAAATGCCCGGCGCAGTCGGGGCAGAGGGACAGCCTGGGGGCGGAGTCCGCCAGCCACGGGCCGTCGATCTTGCAGTCCAGCGCGCGCAGAGGGTTGCGCTCTATGCGGCCGCGGCAGGGTTCGCAGAGGCGCTCCGAGCAGCCGCGCAGGTAGGCCAGCAGCGTCTGCCGGTAGTTCTTGCGGCATTCTCCGCAGCCGAGGGAATTCAGGTCCACGGAGCAGCCCGTGAGGCCGGCCCGCTCCAGCAGGCGCACCAGCATAGTGATGCTTTCGGCGTCGGCCAGCGGCGAGGCGTTGCCGATATGCTCGGCGCCGATCTGCTCGAACTCGCGGAAGCGGCCCGCCTGGGGGCGCTCGGCGCGGAACATGTTGCCGATATAGTAGAACTTGGCGTTGCGGCCGCTCTGGCTGATGTTCTGTTCTATGTAGGCGCGCACCACGCCGGGCGTGCCTTCGGGGCGCACCGCCACCTCGCGGCCCCCGCCGTCGGTGAAGGCGTACATCTCCTTCTCCACGATGTCGGTGGTTTCGCCGGTGGACTTCACGAACAGCTCTTTGAGCTCTATAGTCGGGATGCGCAGCTCCTGGTACCCGTAAAGGGCGAAGACCTCCCGCGCCGCGGCCTCTATGGCCGTAAAGCGCGCGGAGTCGGGCGGGAGGATGTCCCGGAATCCCCTCAGGGAATGCAGCGCCATCAGTCGCTCCCCGCCATGGACTGCAGCCTGGCCTGGTTGAGTATCACCAGCTCGCCGCGGCGGTAGTCGATGATGCCGGCGCGCTTGAGCGTGTTGATGGCGCGGCAGACCGGCACGCGCGTGGTGCCCAGGTACTGGGCCAGCTCGTTCTGGTCTATGGCCATCTTCACCGGCTTGGTGTGCTTGTCCTTGGAGAGTTCCAGGATGGCCTCGGCCAGGCGGCCGAGGATGTTGTGGAACAGCATGGACTCCATGTCCTTGTTGGCCTTGTGCAGCCGCTCCACCAGCGTCTGCAGCAGGTTCAGCGAGAAGTCGGGGTTCTCGATGATCAGGCGCTTGAAGTTCTTCTTGGAGATGACCAGCACCTCGCTGTCCTCGGTGGCCTGGGCCGAGGCCGAGCGCACCCTGCCGCCCAGCAGCGACATCTCGCCGAAGAAATCACCTTTCTTGAGGTAGGCGAAGGTCTTCTTTTTGCCGCCGCCTACGGTCGTGAAGATCTTGATGCGGCCGGTCTTCACGATGAAGAAATTGTTCCCCAGGTCGGCTTTCGCGAAGACCATCTGCCCGGCCGTGTACTGCTTGAGCCCGGCTATGGAGAAGAGTTTCTTCAGGTCGCTGTTGCTGAGGTCCTTGAAGAACGATATTTGTTTGAGCACGGAAGATACCATTTACTTTGTCTCCTGCATGGGCATGCCGCACTTGGGGCACTTGCCCGGCTTGTCGGCCTCCACGCATTTCATGGCGCAGGTGTATTTCTTGCCGGCTTTGGCGGCCTTCTTCGTATCGGCTTTCTTTTCCTTGGTCATCGCGGGGCCGTGGCCCTTATGCTCCTTGGCGGCGGCTTCCTGGATATTCTTCACGGCCTCGGGGGTGGCGCCGGTTATCGTAACCTTCACGCCGCCCTCAATGTTCTCCACTTTGGTCTGCGCGCCGGTCACCGTGGTGGGGCAGCCGGAGCATTTCTCGCCCTTGGCGCCGTAATGGACCAGCGCGAGTTCCTGTATCTGGGCGGCGGTCTCGGCGTCCTTGGCGGTCACCGTGGTCTCCACGCCTTTCTCTATGTTTTTGGTGGCTGTTTCGGCGCCCTTGATCTGCTCGGGGCAGGTCACGCCGCCGCATTTCTTGCCGGCCTGCTCTTTCTTGTGCATCGGGCAGTCGCCGCAGTCGTGCTTCTTGGCGCCCTTCATCTCCGCCTTGGCGGCGGGTTTCTTGTCTCCGGGGCAGTTGCCGCAATGGGCGAAGGCCGTGCCGGCGCCCAGGGCTAAAGCTATGATGGAAAGCAGTATGGTCTTTTTCATGTTCGTCTCCTTGCCTGCATTATCGCCTTATAATTATATAAATTAATGCGCCGCGGTAAACAGCGCCCGCGGCCCGGGGTGTTGACAAGCCGGTCCGGAACTGGCATAATGATAACCGTTATCAATATGCCGAAGAAGAGCAACACCAATAAGAAAGTCTGCGACTGCCAGGGCGCCCGCAAAAGCCGCCGCCGCGAGGCCATTCTTGACGTCCTTTCCTGCGGCACGTCCCATCTCACCGCGGAGCAGATCCATAAAGAGGCGCAGCGCCGCCTGGCGGGCATAGGCATCGCCACCGTCTACCGCGCCCTCAAATGCCTGTGCGGCTGCGGCAAGGTCTCCGAGTTCATCCCCGCCGACGGCGTGGCACGCTACGAGCCGGCCGGCGCCCGCGCCCACCACGACCACCTTATCTGCACCGCCTGCGGCGCCTTCATCGAGGCCGTGGACCCTGAAATAGAGCGCCTGCAGGAGCGCCTGGCCTCGCGGCACGGTTTTGTGATAGCCAGCCACAGGCTGGAGATCTACGGCCTGTGCCGGGCCTGCGCGAAAAAGAAGTAGGTATATATTTTTTAAATTTATAATGATAATGATTATCACAATCATTATGATGAGAGAGAAAAAAGGAGAACCGCAGCATGAAAGAGAACATGAATAACAGACTGCTGGCCGGGGCGGCCGTTGTCGCCGCCCTGCTGGCCGCGGGGCCCTCGCCCGCCAAGGCCGACCCCCGCTCGTATGTCTGGACCTACGAGTATATGACGGTGCGCGAGAACCACGCCGAGCTGGAGTATTACTCTACCACCGAGGTGGCCGACGCCGACGCGCCCGAAACTTCCTCCTGGAAACACCAGGTGGAGCTGGAGTACGGCCTCACGCCTAAAACGGACATAGCTATGTACCAGAACTTCACGCAGTCCAACACGCCGGCGACCAAGACGTTCAGCTATGACGGCATGAAGCTGCGCCTGCGCCACCGCCTGGCCGAGAAGGGCGAGCTGCCCGTGGACGCGCTGCTGTACGCCGAGTACGTGCGCAGCACCGACCTCTCCGCGCAGGGCGCGCTGGAGGCCAAGGTGGTGCTGGCCAAGGACCTGGGCCGCCTGAACCTGGCCTATAACCAGGTGGTGGAGTTCCCCCTCGAGCGGCTCGCCGACGCAGAGCACCGCTTCTCGGCGGGCGCCTCGTGGAAGTTCTCCGGGATGCTCAAGGCCGGCCTGGAAGCCACCGGCGATTACAAGGCCAACGCCTACCACGCCGGGCCCACCGTGCACCTGCGCGCCAGCGACATGAAGGTCTGGGCCAACCTGGGCTACCTCGCCGGGCTCAACTCCGACAGCAAGGACGTTCAGACCCGCCTGATAGTGGGCGTGCCGTTCTGAAACCCGCCCAGCGGCGCCGCGCCGCAGGGAGCGGTGCCGCCGGGAACCCGGGCGGTTGTGATGTCATAGGTCTTAATGTAGAATACATTTATCCGATTTAACGGAGGCCGCCATATGAAGATGATCTTGATGTTCGCCATGTTCGCCGCTCTCGCCGCCTGTGGACAACAGGAGACGGTCCAGACGGCGCAGTCCCCGGCCGCTCAGGGCGCCCTCGCCCCCGCGGGCGACAGGATACAGCTGCCGGGCGGCGGCTGGTTCACCTGGGGGTTCGCCGAAAAACCTAAGCTCGGCACCGCCATAATGAAGGTGCAGGTTTACGACAAGGCCGGAACGCGCGCGACCCCGTACGAGGTCATAGGTGAGTACGGCATGCCGTCCATGCGCTACCACGACTCCGGCCCGGTCAAGTTCCAGCTGAACAGGAAAGGGGATTACCTGCTGCCGGTCAACATCGTAATGGCCGGGGAATGGGAAGTGCTGATAAGGCTGATAGAAGGAAAGGAGAAGATCTATGAAGGCAAAGTTCTCTTTACTATTTAGCCTGCTGTTCTCCCCCGCCCTGCCGGCGGGCGCCGAGAGCCTGCTTTTCCTGGAGGCGCAGGGCGTGGCCGGCTATTCCTCCATGGATAGGGCTGTCGTCTGGCATTCCATGTCGGCCTCCGAGCCGATGCAAAAATCTTCGGTGGGCTTCGACCTGCTCAAGAAATTCTCCGGAGACACCGGCGACACCGGTACCCTGGCCGTGCAGGGCCGCCTGGCCCGGGACCCGGACGCGCCCAACCGCCTGGAGCCCCAGCTTTACAACGCCTACTACCGGGCCAAGACGCCCGCCGCCTACATCTGGGCCGGGCATAGCCGGGCCGCCGCCGGGCTGGAGTCCTACTTCGATACGCACGGGGCGCTGCTGCAGGCGCTGCCCATGTACGGCTACGGTTTCGACCGCGACTGGGGGTTCGGCGCCTCGCGGGACTTCGACTGGGGCGACGCCGCCCTTTCGCTGACCTCGGGCACCGGCATGCGCGCCCGCGCGGCCGGCAATTATCTGCTCTCCGGCCGCCTGGCGAGAGGCGTGCTCAACCGCGACAATTATGCCGCGGGTTTTTATTTCTCCTCCGGTAAGATCCCGGAAATGGCCGGCTACAAGGTCCTGGACGGCGAAGAAAGGACCTACACCGCCGCCGGGGCGGACGGCGCCCTGCTCTGGAACCGCTGGGAACTGCGCGGCGACCTGCGCGCCGGAGAAAAGGCCGGCATGCGTTACGTGGCCGGCCTGGGCCGCCTGGGGCTTAACCTGCTCGAGGAGAACCGGCTGAAGCTGGAGGCGCAGGCCGTCTACTCCGGCATGGAGCGTATGGAAGGCTGGGCGCTGGCTTCCGGCTTTTCCCTGGCCGTTACCCCCGCCCTGACCTGGCGGGCCCTGTTCGAATACGAGGACGCCATGCACGAGAGGCGCTTAGTCACCCAGCTGTACTATTACCTGCCCATATGAAAAAGATATTCCTGGCCCTGACCGCGCTGTTCCTCTCCGCGCCCGCCTTCGCGGCCGTAGGCTGCGACCTCAACGACCCCGACCGCGACGTGGCCCGCCTGTTCCCCGGCTCTACCGGCTACAGGACGCGCTACGTGTCCATCAAGGGCTCCGGCGGCCAGCCGCTGCTGGAGCGGGTGGAGACGCGCCTCGGCGATAAGTTCAAAGGCCTGTACGAGACCATGGACGTCCCCTACACCCTCTACGACATCTACAAGGGCAAGGAAGTCATCGGCTATATACACGGGGTCAACCAGAAGGGCGAGTACGGCGGCATACAGGTGTTCCTCGCGCTGGACCGGGCCGGCCTGATAAAATCCTTTTACATACAGAAACTCACCTCCCGCGCCGCGAGGGACCTGCGCGCCAGGGAGTTCGGCTCCCAGTTCGCCGGCCTGGCGCTGAAGGATTTCGAGGCCTACGACCCGGTCGCGGCCAAGGCGCTACCCGGCTCGGCCCCGGAGAAGATAAAAGGCCCGGCCAAAGCCGGCAAGGATTTCGCCGCGGTGCTGCGCGCCGTGAAGAAGAACCTGATACTGCTCGACGAGTTCGTCTTCTCGAAGAAGGAAAAATGAACGTATACGCCATAGCTTACAAGAACCTGCTCAGGAAAAAGACCCGGACCGCCCTCACGGCCGGCGGCATCATGCTGTCGGCCTGGGTGCTGGCCACGCTGCTGGGCTTCAACAAGGGCTACCAGCAGGGCCTCAACCGGGACATAGATAACATGGGTTTCCAGGTGCTGCTGACGGCCAAGGGCTGCCCGTACGAGGCGGCCACGCTGATGCTCAAGGGCGGCACCGGCCTGCGCTACATGCCCGAGTCCGTGGTGAAGACGGTGTTCCAGAACCCCGAAGTGGAGAAAGTCACGCCGATGCTGATGCATGGCGTCTTCGATCCCAACAAAGGCGAGAACGGCGCGGTGGCGGCCTACCTCGGCGTGGACGCGCAGAGCTTCCCGCCCATGAAGCCGTACCTCGAGTTCAAGCAGGGCGGCTGGTTCGGCAGCAATACGGCGCTGGAGGCCGTAATGGGTTACGAGGCGGCCGAGCTGGAGACCCGCGAGGTGGGCGACAAACTGCTCATCCCCGGCCTGGACCAGGAGATCACCGTGGTGGGCGTGCTCAAGCGCTCCGGCACGCAGGACGACGGGACTATCTTCCTGCCCATTACCGCGGTGCAGAAACTTTTCAACCGCGAGGGCCTGCTGACCGGCCTGGGCATCAAGGTTAAAAAAGAGGCGGATATTTCCGCGCTGGAGAACCGGCTCTATGACCTGCCCGACGTGCAGGTGGTGTCGATGGCGCAGGTGAAGACCACCATCATGAACCTGGTCAACAGCGCCCGCGTGATAGTGATGGGCATAGCCGGCATAGCCCTCATCATCGCGATGGCCGGCGTGATCAACACCATCCTCATGTCGGTGATGGAGCGCTACGCCGAGATCGGCATCATCAAGAGCATGGGCGCGATGCCGCTGGACGTGTTCAAGATGATCTGGATGGAGACCGCGATACTATGCGGCCTGGGCGGGGCGGCCGGGATACTGCTCTCCGCGGTGACCGCCCGCCTGAGCGAGGCCGCGGTGCGCTATTTCCTGCCCTACGCCCCCAACGGCGCCCTGATCGCCCTCGACGGGCAGATCACGGGCTTCGCCTTCCTGCTCATCGTGGCCGGCGGGCTCTTGAGCGGGGTCTACCCGGCCTGGCGCGCGGCGCGCGTGCGGCCGCTGGAGGCCATACGCATAGAGGGAGAGCAATAATGAATACCGCTAAAGTCATTTCCGCCAGGGACCTAGTGAAGGTATACCGGCGCGGCTCGGAGGAAGTCCGGGCCGTGGACGGGGTCAGCTTCGAGGCCGGCGCCGGCGAGATGGTGGCCATCATAGGCCCTTCCGGCTCCGGCAAGACCACGCTGCTGAACATGATAGGCTGCCTGGATAATCCCAGTTCCGGTTCGCTTTCGGTAGGCGGCCGCCAGGTCTTCGGCGGGCAGAAGGAGCTTTCGGAACGGGAACTTACCGTGATACGGCGCGAACTCTTCGGCTACGTTTTCCAGAAGTTCTACCTTATTCCCACCTTGACGGTAGAGGAGAACATCCTGCTGCCGGGCGCCTTTTACCGCGCGCCGGCCGCCAGGCAGGCCCGCGACGTGATGGCGCTGCTGGGGATAGAGCAGCGGCGCTCCCACCTGCCCGGCCAGCTGTCGGGCGGCGAGATGCAGCGCGTGGCCGTGGCGCGCGCCCTGATAAACAACCCCAAGGTGCTGCTGGCCGACGAGCCTACCGGCAGCCTGGACAGCCGCCGCACCGGGGAGATAAAGGAGATACTGCGCGGCCTGACCAAACAGGGGATCACCGTGGTGATGGTGACCCATAACCTGGAGCTGGCCCGTTCGGCCGACCGCCTGCTGGAGATCAGGGACGGAAAAATACACGCCTGAGTGCCCAAAGGGCCCTTGAAAAAAGCGCTTTCGTGAGCTAGACTATAATTGGGGAAGGGGTTCCACCCCAAGCGGGCAGTAGCGGTACAGTTGGAACCCTGGCAGAGGGCGGACCAAGCGGGTCCGCCCCGATTTTTTATGCCCTCTCGGCGGCCAGGGTCCCGGCGGGCACCAGCGAGGCGTCCCAGAGCTTTTCGGACCTGGCCACGTAGGCCGTGGCGCTGAGATCACCGTAGACGTTGACCGCGGTGCGGCTCATGTCCAGCAGCCGGTCCACCCCGAGTATTATCGCTATGCCCTCCCCGGGCACTCCCACCATGGCCACTATGCCGGCCAGCAGCGGTATGGAGCCGCCCGGCACTCCGGCCGCGCCCACGGCCGTTATCACCGCCATCACCACCACCACCGCCATCTGGCCCAGGCTCAGCTCCACGCCGAACACCTGGCAGAGGAAGATGGCGGTGATGCCCTCGAAAATGGCCGTGCCGTTCATGCACATCGTCGAGCCCAGCGGCAGCACGAAGCCGGCTATCTTGGGCGGCACGCCCAGCCCCTGTTCGGCCGCTTCCAGGGCCGTGGGCAGCGTGGCGGAGCTGGAACTGGTGGAGAAAGCCGTGACCACGGCAGAGCGCACGCGGCTGAAGAAGAGCGCCGGCGGGATGCCGACTAGCAGGCGCAGCACCAGCGACAGGTTGACCAGCGCGTGGAAGAGCAGCGCCCCCAGCACCACCAGCATGTAGCCGCCCAGCGGCAGCAGCAGCGCGAAGCCGAAGCGGGAGGTGACGCCGAAGATCAGCGCGGTCACGCCGTACGGCGCCAGGCGCATGGCCATCCCGACTATGGCGATCACGGCCTCGTTGAGGGATTCCAGCAGGTCCAGCAAGGGCTTGGCCTTGGCCGCGGGGATCAGCGTCAGCGCGGCGCCGAAGACCAGGCCGAAGAAGATCACCCCCAGCATGTCCCCCTCCGCGGCGGATTTCACCGGGTTGCGCGTGACGATGTTCACGAAGGTGTGCACGCCGAAGCCGCCGGCGGAGGCGGAGGCGAGCCGGGCGGAGGCGTCGCCGGCGTAGGTAGCCATCAGTTCGGCTTTTACGGGCGCGTCTATGGCGTCGCCGGGCTTGAGCACGCCGACGAAGAACAGGCCGGTAGCCGCGGCCAGGAAGGTGGTGGCCAGGAAATAGCCGACGGCCTTGCCGCCGATGCGCCCTACGCGGCGCAGGTCGCCCAGGCCGGCCACGCCCAGCGTTATGGAGGCGAAGACCAGCGGCATTACTATCATGAACAGCATGCGCAGGAAGACCTGCCCCAGCGGGCCGGCCACGTAATGGTTCACCCATTCGGTCAGCGGGTGCCTGCCGCCCAGCAGGGTGTTGGCCAGTATGCCCAGCGCCGCCCCCAGGAGCAGGCCGAGGAGTATCTTGGAATGCAGTTTTCCGCCGAGAGATTTTGCCATGGTTACCTCTTAAAAGTTCTGACAAGTTTACAAAATAACCCCGCCGTTAAAAAGCGGCCGCCGGCTTTTTGATAGAATAACCGGAACAGCTTTTCCAGGGGGAGCAAATGGCCATATTCATAGAAAAACCCATAGTAGTGCCGGCCGCCGGCAACAAGCCCAAAATAATAGAGGAGTATATAGGCCGCGCCAATTCCAAGACCACCACCATCAGCGTGGCGCGGATGGTCAGCCCCGGCGGCTGGATAGAGCCGGAGCAGAACCCGCTGTTCACCGAGTACACCCTGGTGCTGCGGGGCCTGTTGCGTGTGGAGACGCAGAACGGCACCTTCGACGTGAGGGCCAAGCAGGCCCTGATCATGGAGCCGGGCGAGCGCGTGCGCTATTCCACCCCCGACCCGGAGGGCGCCGAGTACATAGCCATCTGCCTGCCCGCCTTCTCCTACGAGACGGTGCGCCGCACCGGCGAAACCCGCAAGCCCTATTAAGATACAGCCCGAAAAAAAGAACAGGCCGCCTTAAAGCGGCCTGTTCTTTTTTGCTGCGGTGTTCAAGCCATCTTGTCGGGGATCTTCACTGTCCTGCCGGCCACGAAGAAATTCTCGCCGCCGCGATGATGCACGGTGCGGGGCTCCTTCACGGCGCCGTCCACCCAGGCTTTGACCACCCTGAAGATGAACAGGTTATATTTCCCCGCCAGGCGCGAGTCGTGCAGGCGGCATTCCAGGCTGGCGTAGCATTCCTTTATCAAAGGGGCTTTCACCAGCGAGGCCGGCTGCGGCGTCAGGCCGAACCTGGAGAACTTGTCTGTCCTGGCGCCCGAGACATTGCCGCAGGCCACGGCCTTGCCGGCTATGTCGAAGGTAGGGATGTTGATCACGCATTCCTTGGAGGTTTTGACCATGTTGAAACTGTGGTTCTGGTCGCTGATCACGCAGCCGACCAGCGGCGGGTTGAAATCTATCATGCTGTGCCAGGACAGGGTCATTACGTTGGCGCGGTCCTTATAGGCCGAACTGAGCATGATCACCGGGCCCGATTCCAGCAGCGAGTAGACTTTGCCGAGCGGGTAGTTCTTCTTCATTCTCCCTCCTATTTCATCCAGGGCAGCCGCAGGCGCAGCGTCAGCAGCGCGTCGCCGGAGAACAGCCGCGTGGAAATGGTCACGCAGACCGCGAACACGGCGGCCTGGTAGAGTATTCCCCACCACACCTGCGCGATGTTGCCCATCATCACGTTCTGCGGCGCCATAAAGGCGTGAGTGAAAGGGATGGCGTAGAGCAGCAGCTTCAGGCCGAAATGGGCGGTGCTCATGTCGATGAAGATGGGCAGCAGGTAGGCCAGCATCAGCGGCATCATCAGCGGGGTCATCATGGTCTGTATGCTCTTGACGTCCTCGGAGAGGATGCCGAGGATGAAGGCGATGGAGAGGGCGCAGAGGATGCAGAACATCACCGACAGGCCGATGAGCAGGTAGCCCGGGCCGCCCAGTGCCACGCCCAGCGCCGCGAGCGCGGGCGCGGCGGCGGCCACGGCCACGGCGGGGTCGGCGCCGAGGCCGGTGACTCCGGCCATGAACGAGCGCATGCCCAGCAGGTAGGCCCCGGAGAGCGCGGCGGCTATCAGGGTGGCGGCGGCCAGCTTGCTCATCACCAGCAGGCGGCGGTCCAGCGGCGAGCTCAGCAGCGTCTCGAGGGTCTTGTTCTCCTTCTCGCTCGCCACGGCCGTCATGATCATCTGGGCCGAGAGGATGACGATGAAGAAGACGGCGATAGGGAAGAAATAGGACTGGGACTGGATGAAGCCGATGACCTGCGACAGCGAGACCTCCGCCGTGAGGCCGTTGATCACGGCGAATTCCCTCGGCGGGGCCGGGTCGCGCAGGAAGTCCGGGTCCAGACCGGGCAGGCGCAGCTGCATCAGGTAGGCGGCGGTCTCCCTGGCGGCCGCCTGCTGCGTGCGGCGTATCTGGGAGGCGGCGATGGCCGGCCCCAGGCCCGAGGCCTGGCGCCTGAAGCGGGAGTAGTATTCTATATTCGAGGTCCTGCCGGCCCGGACGGCGGCCTGCAGGCCGGCGGGGATGACCATGAAAGAATTCTCGGCGGCGTACTCGGGCGCGGCCATGGCGGCGGCTATCTCGCGCTGCGGGGCGGCGCTGGGACGGGTCCTGGTGCCGGCTATCGCCTTTATCAGCCGGGCCGACAGGTCGGAGCGGTCCAGGTCCAGCACCACGATGCCGTTGCGGGCGGCCGAGGACTTATTGTGGCTGCCCACGGCCTTGCCGATGACATGGAAGACCAGCAGCGTGACCGCTATGGTGATCACCAGCTGCGCGGTGAGCAGCTCCTTGAGCTCCTTTTTCAGCAGGACGAAGAAGATGTTCATTGGGTTAGTTTTATGAAGACCTCTTCCAGGTCCTCGGTGGCGAAGCGGGCTTTCAGCGCGGCCGGCGTATCGCAGGCCAGCATGCGCCCCTTGTTGATGACGCCGATGCGGCCGGAAAGGAATTCTATTTCCCCCATGTTGTGGCTGGAGATCAGGAAGGTCATGCCTCCGGCTGCCAGCGCCTTTATCGTCTTGCGTATCTCGTAGGCGTTCACGATATCGAGGCCGCTGGTGGGCTCGTCGAGGATGGCCAGGCGCGGCCGTATCATCACGGCGCGGGCCAGCAGCAGTTTGCGGGCCATGCCCTTGCTGTAGGTCTTGATCTTGTCGCCCAGTCTGGCGCCCAGGCCGGAGAGGCGCTCCCCCTCCGCCGCGGCGGCGCGGGCCCTGGGCCCGTCCTTAAGAAAGACCATGGCCATGAAGTCCAGGTACTCGCGGCCGGTGAGGTTCTTGTAGGCGCCGGCCTCCTCGGGCAGGTAGCTGATGATCTCGCGCACGGCGTGCGCGTCGCGGATAGTGTCCAGGCCGAATACGGCCGCGCTGCCGGCCGTCGGGGTGAGGATGGTGGCTATCATCTTGAGCGTCGTGGATTTGCCCACGCCGTTGGGGCCGACGAGGGCGAAGATCTCGCCCGGGGTAACGTTGAAGTCCAGGCCGGCCACGGCCTCGAAGTCCTTATACTTCTTCACCAGTCCGGTAATTTCCAGAGCGTTGGTCATGGGGCACTCCGCGGCGGGATCTTCACTGCGGGCTTTTTCTTTTTCTTCGGCGCCAGGCCGGGCAGGGCGGACGGGGCGGGCGGCGCGGTTTTTAACGCCGGACAGATGGTCTTGAGGGCCCTGGCCACGGCCGGCAGGCGGCGCAGCTCCGGCTTTACTGCGGCCAGCGCCTTGGCGGCGGCCGTTTTCTGACGGCAGTCGCGCGAACGGAAAACCTTCCAAAGCGCCGTTTCGGCCGCCGCCGCTTTTTTTCCCGCGGCGGTCAGCGCCGCGGCCGCGGAAACGCGTACTTCCGGGTCGGCGCTGGCCAGGGTCTGTATGACGGCGTCCAGGGCGCTCTTGTCGGCGGGGGCCAGCCTGCCCAGCGGGAAGACGGCGAGGTTGCGGGTTTCGGGGTCGGCGTCGCTGGTGGCCGCGAGCAGGGCCGCTACGGTGCCGGCCGGCAGGGTGGCCGGGCTGGCTACGGCGTAATTGCCCAGCGCGGCGGCGGCGGACCGGCGTACTTTCAGGTCAGCATCCTTAAGGGTCTCCAGCAGCGGCTCGGCCGCTTCCTGCGGCGGCGGGAACATCAGCAGCAGCGCCAGCCCCGCGGCTTCGCGGGTGCGCGGCTCGGGGGAGCGCAGCGCGGCGGCCAGCCATTTCCCCTCTGCCCTCCCGGTCCTGACCAGGGCCAGCAGAGTCGGGCCGGACTCCTTGCTCCCGGCGGCGGCGGCCTTTGAAAGCACCGGCAGCAAATTCGAGGGCAGGTTATTCATTAGCTCCGGTGTGAAGGCCGCGAGCGCGGTTCCGGCATTTTCCCTGACGGCGCCGTCCGGGTCCTCCAGAGCGGAGGCGAGGGGTTCCAGCGTCTCGGCAGGCGGCGCCGGCATGGCGGCCAGTAGCGCGGCGGCGCCGGCGCGTGAGCGGGGGCTGGCTGACTTGAGGGCCGCGGCCAGCCACAGGCCGGCGGGGCGGCCTATATTCGAGAGCGCTCCCAGGGCCGCGGCTTTTACCGCCGGGTCGGTACTGGACGCCGCCCGGGCCAGAGCCGGCACGCCTTTCTCTGCGGCCGGCCCCAGGCGGCCGAGGGCCAGGCAGGATTCAAGCGCCAGCTCACGGCTGCCCCTTTCAAAATTAGCGGCCAGGGCCAGCACGCCGGCTTCGCCCTGCGCGGCCAGTATCTCCGGGGCTTTGAGTTTCAGGACCGGGTCCGTAGAGAGCAGGGCGCCGGCCAGCGCCGGGGCTGTGCCTTTTAATTTGACCAGGGCGCGCTCGGCGGCGGCGGAGATGAAAGGGTCCCCGTCGCCCAGCGCCGCCATCAGTTCCGGGGCGGCCCTGACGGCTTCGGCGCCGATGTCTTCCAGCGCGGTCACGGCGTAAGCCCTGCGGCGCGGGTCCTTGCCGGCCAGTGCCTTGCGCAGCCTGGCCACGATGCGCACTTTGTCCTTCGGGGCGGAGGCCGCAGCCGACTCCAGAGCGGCGGACCTGACCAGCGCGTCGTCGGACAGGAGGCGCTTGCCAGGCCCGGAGCAGCCGGCCAGCAGCAGCGCGGCCATGACGGCCGCAAGCGACAGGATTTTCACGATATAAGGATACAAAAATTCCCCCCGCGCCCGCAGTCCCAAAAAGCAACGCGCCCGGGAGGCAGTCCCGGGCGCGTTCTCTTAAGCCCGATCTGTCAGTCGAAGGAGAGGGTCCTGGAGGCCGCCTCTACCGGCTGTATGCCGCTGGAATCCACGTCCCTGATCTCGAGTTCCTCGGGGCCCGCCTTCTCGCCGGCCAGCCTGGGGATGCTCGCTGAGATCTCGGAGATCTTGGTCACGTCCTCGCCGCGGCCGCCGGTCTGTTCGTAGGTGGCCATCGTGGTGCAGCCGGCGGGGCTGTCGAGGAAGTCCTCATCGCCGCGCACCAGTATGCCCTCTATCTTCTTGGTGCGGGTGTTGAAGACCGGGGAGCCGGAGTTGCCGCCGAAGGTGTCCAGGTCGGCCACGAAGTAGCCGCTCTTGGAGAAGTCGCGCACGGTTGCGCCGGCGGCCAGCTTGACGGGCAGGCCCACCGGGTGGCCGATCACGAAGATACCGTCGCCATTCTTAAGGGCGGCGCTTCTGTTGATCGCCAGCGGAGCGCGGCCTGAGACCTTGCGGTCCAGCTGTACCAGGGCGTAGTCCGCGCCCAGGCGCTGGCCTGCGGGGAAGGGAGAGCCGGGCTCGCCGCCAAGGAAGCGCTTGACGATCTTGGCGCAGCCGTAGACGCTGCCGGCCGGCACGGTGGTCACGGCCTCGGCGCCGGAGCTCATCACGCCGTAGCCGAACACGAACTTGGTGTCCAGGCACTGGGCCTCGGTCTTAACGCAATGGCCGGCGGTCAGCACCAGGTCCTCGCCCACCAGCGAGCCGGAGCAGAAGGCCCCTATGGGCTGCTCGCGGAACTTCTCGTCGGGGCAGAGGTTCAGGCGGTCGCCGAAGTTCATCGTCTGCAGTTTGAAGCCGGAACCTTCGGCGGTCACGGAAGCGGACTTCCACATGGAGACCACGGAATTGGCCACGGCCTGCATGTCGCCGGACATCTGGAAGAAGTCCTTGCGGTCGTCTTCGCCGTAGATGCTCTTGCCGCCGGCAAAGGAGAGGACGGGCAGTATCAGGACGCCGGCCGCCGCTATCAGAGTGTTTTTTACGAGGTTTTTCATAACTCCTCCAGATCCGAGCATTCGCTTCTGCTATGTTATAGCCCGCGAGTTGACGAAAGTCAAAGGTCGCAAGGCCTATCTAAGCGGGGCCCGTAGGGCCCAGGAGGAATTAGGTCTTTGGGGCCGGGCTAGATCCAGCCGAGGTAGAATTTGACCGTGTAGGCGTCCACGGCCCGCAGGGCTATATATGAGGAAATGATAAGTATGGCTGCGGCCGCCCAGCCGGCGTAGGGACCGGGCTGCCTGCCGGGCAATTTCCAGGCTTGTCCCTCCCAGGTGCGGCCGGAGCGCAGCCAGGAGGCGAGGCAATAGGCGGAATAGGCGGCCAGGGCCAGCAGCGGATAACCGAGATAGTGGGCCGGAGACCGCAGCCAGGCCGGCAGCTGGTACTGCCAGGCCGCGCCCGAGGCCTGGTTCCAGAAATTCCACAGCAGGCCGCAGACCAGGCCGGCGGCAGTCAGTCGTATGGCCCTGGCCGGCAGCCCCCCCGCCACCTCGCGCAGTACGGATGGCAGGCCCAGGCGCATGTTAAGGGGTTCGGTCAGCAGGAAAAAAGCCGGTACGGCCAGCGGCCAGGCCTGCCCCGGCGCTATCAAAGCCGCCAGTAGCAGCACGCCGCCGGCCGCCAGCAGCGGCGCCTGAGCTCCGGCGCTTACGGGAAAGGGCCGGGTCTTGAGGCCGCGCAGGAAATTGAACAGGGACAGCAGGTCAGCCGTTATCAGTACGGACGGCAACACCGCCGCCCAGGCCAGCAGCCTGCCGGTCCAGCGCAAGGACAGATCTGAGGATTGGTTGAAATAGGTCCAGGCTTCCAGCCGCAGATTCAGCAGTTCGGCAATGACCGCGAGGCCGGCGGAGCAGGCGGCCAGCAGAAGAAATTCAAGCGGGGCCGAGATCAGCGGCGAGCGCCCGGCCAGGCGGAAGAGCAGCAGGTCGGCTATCAGCAAATAGGCCCAGGAGAGGGCGGTGAAGAACTGGTTGTGAAAAGGCTCGATGCCGGTATACCTGCCGCCGTAAGCCATGAACAGGAGGAAGATGGCGAGGTATAGGGAGGTCTTTGCTTTGGCGTCTTCTGCGAACATAAGGGAATGATAGCAACGCAAGGCGCCGGAAAGCAACAGAAGGCGGGGAGGTAGCCGTACCTCCGCCGCCTTCCGCCTCCGTGACCGCGCTTAGAAGTTGAACTTGTAGCCCTTCAGCCCCAGTTCCTCGCGCATCGCCAGCACTTCCTGCTGGGTCTCTTTGTTGAGCGGTACGCCGCGGTCCTTGCGCTGCAGCCAGGTCAAATGCTCCTTCTCGCCGGCGGTGTAGATGCGCTTGGCTCCGGGCATTTTCTTCGAGGCGCGCAGCTGGCGCAGGATGTCCCCGGCGGTCTTCTGGAAAGAGCGCAGCGGCACGAAGTGCCCGATGTCGATGGCCAGGAAGAAATGGCCCAGCGGGTAGGGGATCTTTTTGCCGTTCTTGTCCACTCCGAGCAGCGCCTTCAGGTACGCGCCGTCCTGCAGCGCGGCCGAGAGGATCTCCACCACCGTGCAGTAACCGTAGCCCTTGTAGCCTGCCAGCTCTTCGCCTATGCCGCCCAGCGGCACCAGCGCGGCGGTGCCCGCCACCAGGTCCTTGAGCACGGCGCGCGAGTCGGTCTTGGAATTGCCCTTCTCGTCTATCACCCAGCCCTTGGGCATCTTCTTGCCCAGCTTGGCGTAGACCTCTATCTTGCCGCGCTGCGTGATCGGGGTGGCGCAGTCGAGCAGGAACGGGAACTTCTCGTCGGTGGGGATGGCGAACGTGAGCGGGTTGGTGCCCATCATGTTCTCCACGCCGAACGTCGGTGCCACCGACGGGCGGGCGTTGGTGCCGGTGATGCCTATCATGCCGGCCTTGGAGGCTATCATCGCGTGGTAGCCGGCTATGCCGTAATGGGTGGAGTTGCGCACGGCCGTCATGCCGAGGCCGAATTTCTTCGCCTTCTTGACGGCCATTTCCATCGCGCGCACCGCTATCACGTGGCCCATGCCGTTGTGGCCGTCTATCACGGCGGTGGTGGGCGTCTCCTTGACGATCTCGAACTTCGCCTTCGGCAGCTGTATGCCCTGCTTGATCCGGTCGTAGTAGATCGGCTTGAGCCGGGAAACGCCGTGCGAGTCGATACCCAGCTTGTCGGCCGTTATCAGCACGTCGGCGCAGACCGCGGCGTCCGCGGCGGGCACGCCGATGCCCTTGAACACGTCGCGCATGAAGCGCTCCATCACTTCGAACTTAACCCACTTCGAACCTTTTTCTATTTCCATATTATCCTCCGTAGATCTTTAGCGGCCTTTCTCTATGATGTCGGCCAGCGCGGCCGCCGCGCCCAGCCCGTCGGGGATGCCGGCCCCGGGGAACGCCTCCGCCATCGCGGCCAGGCGGGCGGGCTCGCCGGTGTAATTGCGCACCGCGGCCGCCAGCTCGGCGTCGAAGTCCGGTCCCTCCTGCAGGCAGAGGGCGGCGCCAGGCCCGGCCAGCGCCAGCGCGTTGTGGCGCTGGTGGTCGCCGGCCGAAGAGGGCAGCGGCACCAGGATGGAAGGCTTGCGCAGGTGCGCCAGCTCGGCCACCGTGCTGGCGCCGGAGCGGGAGACTACCAGGTCCGCCGCCGCGTACAGTGCGGGCATGTCCTCGCGGTAGTCAAAGACCTTCAGGCCCGGGGCCCCGTCGAGGCCGGCCTCGGCGTAGTCGGCCTGTACCGCTTCGAAATTCTTTCGGCCGGTGACGTGCAGGGCCTGGATGTCGCCCTTCAGCGCCTTGGCGGCCGCGATGAAAGCGGCGTTCAGCCGGCGGGCGCCCTGGCTGCCGCCGAAAACGAGCACCGTGAATTTCCCCTTCTCCAGGCCGAGGGCCGCGCGGGCCGCGGCTTTGTCGGGCGCGGCGCGGAAGGCCTCGCGTATCGGGGTGCCGGCCAGTACGGACCTGGCGGCCAGCGGGTTGCCCGCCACCGGCAGGCCCAGCGCGGCGCGGTCGCAGAAAAGGCCGGCCAGCCTGTTGCCCAGGCCGAATTTCGCGTTGGACTCGTGTATGTACACCGGGATGCCGGCCAGGCGCGCCGCCAGGGCGGCCGGGAAAGCCACGTAGCTGCCCGTGCCCACCACCGCGTCGGGCTTGTAGTCGGCCATCATCCGCCGGGCCAGGGCCAGGGACCTGAAGAACTTTGCCAGGAAGGCGGCGTGGGCGAGCGGGTTAAGCGAGCGGGGCAGCGCCGTCATATCCAGCTCGGCGTAGGGGAAGTCGGCCGCCTCCAGCGCGGGCCGGGCGATGTCCTCCTTCTTTACGAGGAAGAGCGTCTGCCAGCCGCGGCGGCGCAGTTCCCCCGCCAGCGCGAAGCCGGGGTAGAAATGGCCGCCGGTGCCGCCGGAGGCTATCAGGACGCGCCGGGCGGCTACCACCGCGACCCGCTCCTGTGCGCCGAGATGTTGAGTATCAGTCCCACCATTATCATCGAAGCCCATATGGAAGAGCCGCCGTAGGAGAAGAACGGCAGCGGTATGCCCTTGGTCGGCACCAGGCCGATGGCCATGGCCAGGTTGAAGAAGGCCTGCAGGGTTATCACTAGCGTCAGGCCGAGCGCGGCGGTGGAGGTGTAGAGGCTCGGCGCGTTGCGGGCTATGCGCGCCCCTTTTACCAGCAGCGCGGCGAAGAGGGCCGTGATGAACAGGCCGCCCACCAGGCCGAGCTCCTCGGCCACTACGGGGAAGATGAAGTCGGTGTGCGGCTCGGGCAGGTACATCAGCTTCAGTTTGGAGGCGCCCAAGCCTTTGCCGAACCAGCCGCCGGAGCCCACGGCGAGCAGCGCCTGCACCAGCTGGTAGCCGGTGCCGGAGGCGTCGTCCCAGGGCGAGAGGAAGTTCTTGAGGCGGGCCAGGCGGTACGGCTTGCGGATGAGCTCCTCGACGAGGATCAGCAGGCCGGCGCCCAGCGGCATCAGCAGGTAGCGCAGTTTCAGGCCGGCGGCGAAGAACATCATGCAGGCTACCGCGAAGAGCAGGGCCGGCGTGCCCAGGTCGGGGCCAGCGGCTATCAGCGCCAGCATCAGTACTATCACTCCCACCGGCTTGGCCATCTGTTTGAGGTCCGTGTTGAGGCGGCTGGCGCTGCGGTCGAAGAAATCGGCCAGGTAGAGCACCAAAATTATCTTGGCGAATTCGCTGGTCTGCAGCTTCATGAAGCCCAGCGGTATCCAGCGGCGGACATGCGCTACCGGCGGCATCAGCAGCGTGACGCCCAGCAGTATTATCGTCACGATCACCGCCGGCTTGATGTAGGGGCGGATGCGCTCCAGGTCCAGCTTGGCCGCGGCCATCATCAGGCCGAAGCCCAGGAAGATGTAGAGGGCCTGCTTCTGCGTGTAGAACAGGGTGTCCAGCCCTTTGTTGGCGGCGTAGAGCGCGCTGGCCGAGAACAGCGAGACCAGCCCCAGCATCAGCAGCATGGCCACGATGAAGAATATCGGGTAGTCCACGTACTTCAGGCTGCGGTTGTGGATGATGTTGTAGTCGGCTTTTTTGCGCCTGGAGGAAAAATCCATGCTATTTCAGCGTCTCCACGAAGGCCTTGAACCTGCGGCCCCGGTCCTCGAAATCCTTGAACTGGTCGAAGGAGGCGCAGGCCGGAGAGAACAGGGCTATATCCCCCCGCTCACCGAGCTGCAGGATCTCGCGGCAGGCCGTCTCCATGGTGACGGCGGTGACTATGGGCGCGGCGCCGGCCAGTTCGGCCTCTATCTTCGGCGCGTCGGCGCCTATGGTCAGCACGCCCTTGACGCTCTTCTTTATGAGCGGCCTCAGCGGGGCGTAGGGCAGGCCCTTGCCCAGGCCGCCGAGTATCAGCCAGACGTTGCGCCTGCCGCCCAGCGCTTTGAGCGCCACCACGGTGGAGTCCACGTTGGTGCCCTTGGAATCGTTGATGAAGGTGATGCCTCGCACGGTCCGGGCCGGCTCGATGCGGTGCTCCACTCCCCTGAAGTCGGCGAAGGCCCGGCGGACGGCCGCGGGGCCCGCGCCGCAATGCAGCGCCATCAGACCGGCGCACATGGCGTTCTCCAGGTTATGCGCGCCGGGCAGGGCCGGCGGCCTGACGGAGAATTCGCGCCCGGCGGCTTTGAAGAAGAGCCTGCCGTCAGCGGCCCAGGCGTTCAGTTTTCCTCCGGCGCGGGCCGAAGAGAAGAAGAGGGCCTTGGACGGGCAGCGCCGTGCCAGCTGCCTGCAGTACCTGTCCTCGTGGTTGAAGACGCAACAGGCGCCGGCGTCCTGCGAACTGAAAACTTTTTCCTTGGCGGCCACGTAGGCGGCCATGCCGCCGTGGTGGTCCAGGTGGTCGGGCGTGATGTTGAGCACGCAGGCGGCGTCGGGCTTGAGGTACGAGGTGTCTTCGAGCTGGTAGCTGGAGAGCTCCATCACTATGGCGTCGGCGGGGCGGGCCGCCGGGGCGGCCGCGGCGGCCGGTATGCCGACATTGCCGCAGACCACCGCGCGGGCCGCGGGGCGCAGCGCGGCGTTCATGATCTCGCCGAGCAGGGTGGTGGTCGTGGTCTTGCCGTTGGTGCCGGTGACGGCCAGCAGCCGGCCGGCGCGCGAGAAGGCTAGCGCGATCTCGATCTCGCTGAAAACGGGGATCCGCTTTTTCTTGAGCGCCTTGATGAGCGGGTTGGCATGGGGCAGGCCCGGGCTCTTTACGGCGAAAGCGCAGGCATAGGCCGCCGCGGTATGCCCGCCGGCCTCCACCTTGATGCGGCGCGACAAACCCTTGAGCCTGGGCTTGAGCTCGGCGGCCTTCTTCTCGTCGGAGAGCAGCACGGAGAAGCCGCGCTCCGCCAGCAGGCTGGCGCAGGCCAGGCCCGATTTGCCGGCGCCGATCACCAGCGCCCGTCCGTCCTTGAATTCTTCCGGTATGAACATTAGCGTATCTTCAGCGAACTCAGGGCTATGAGCATCAGCATGATGCCTACGATCCAGAACCGCACGGTGACCTTGGACTCGGCTATGCCTTTGAGCTCGAAATGGTGGTGAATGGGAGCCATCAGGAAGAGCCGCTTCTTGTTGCGCAGCTTGAAGGAGCCCATCTGCAGGATGACCGAAAGCGTCTCCACCAGGAAGATGCCGCCCGCTACCGGCAGCAGCAGTTCCTGCTTGGTGGCTATGGCCGCGGTGCCGATGGCCCCGCCGAGGAACAGGGAACTGGTGTCGCCCATGAAGACCTCGGCCGGGTGAGCGTTATACCACAGGAAGCCCAGGCACGAGCCGATCAGGGCGGACAGGAACACCGAGATCTCGCCGGCGCCCTCCACGTAGATCAGCTTAAGGTAGGAGGCCCATTTCACGTTGCCGGCCGCGTAGGCGATGATCACGAAGGTGAGGGCGGTGAAGACTATGGTGCCGGCCGCCAGGCCGTCCAGGCCGTCGGTGAGGTTGACGGCGTTGGAGGAACCGATGATCACCAGCATCGCCAGCGCGGCGTACAGGAAGCCCAGTTCCAGCGTCAGGCCCTTGGTGTAGGGCACGAACAGCGAGTTGGCGAACGCGGCGTTGGGCGGGTCCACGGCGAGGTAGCCCACCACGCCGATGGCGGCCAGGAACTGCAGGGAGAATTTGAACCGCGACGACGCGCCCTTGGGATTCTTCTTGACGAGCTTAGTGTAGTCGTCCATCCAGCCGGCGAAGGCCAGCACCACGGTGACGAAGAGCAGCAGCAGGATGAAGCGGTTGTCCATGCGCGCCCACAGCGCCGTGGAGACCACCAGCGTCAGGAAGATCAGCAGGCCGCCCATCGTGGTGGTGCCGTGCTTGGCGAGGTGGGTCTGCGGGCCGTCGGTGCGCTGCACCTGGCCGATCTTGTAGGTGCGCAGCTTGGCTATCAGCCAGGGGCCCAGCAGGAGGCTGAGCAGGAAAGAGGTCATCAGCGCGCCGCCGGCGCGGAAGGTGATGTACTGCAGTACGTTCAGGGGGCTGAAGAAATCTTTTAAGTAGTGCGCGTAGTAGAGCATGGTCTCCTCTGAAAATTGTGCCGCTTCGATTGATATCTATATTTTAATATTTTTTGAGGGCCTTGTATGTTTCCCCAAGGGCCCAGACGGGCCTGGTACTTCCTGCTCATGCGTCCGCGGCCCGCCGCAGCCTATAATATAGACGTGAAAAAGGCTTCTTCTTTTCCCCTCCTGCTGCTTTCCGTTTTCCTGAGCCAGCCCTCGGGCGCCGTCGACCTGCAGCGCCTCGGCGCCGCCTCGCTGCCCGACATCGAGGTGCCCGCCGCGGCCGGTCCCGGCCGGCCCGCGCCGAAGGACTGGACCGTGCTGGTCTACGTCAGCGCGCGCAACAACCTGGGCCTCGAGGCCATCAAGGACGTCAACGAGATGGAGGCCGCCGGCTCCACCTCCCGGCTCAACGTGGTGGCCGAGCTGGGCCGCATCGTCACCGAGCCCGTGAACAACCCCTTTTCCAGCGTGCAGGAGCCCGTTCCCCCGCAGGCGGACTGGACCGGCTCGCGCCGCTTCCTTATGGTCAAGGACTCAGACCCGCTGCGCATCAATTCCCCGGTGCTGTCGCATTTTACCGACGCGGACATGGGCGACTGGCGGCACCTGGCGGAGTTCATAGCCTGGGGCAAGGCCAATTACCCGGCCAAAAAATACCTGCTGATAGTGGGCGGCCACGGCAGCGGCTGGCGCGGCGTAAAGCCTCCCGCCGGCGCGGCCAAGGGCATTTCCTACGACGAGCCGTCCGGCCACCATATCTCTCCCGAGGAACTGGCGCTGGCCATCAAGGCCGGCGGAGGCGTGAACGTGTACGCCTCCGACGCCTGCCTGATGCAGACCGCCGAGGTCGTTTACGAACTGCGCGGCTCGGCCGAGTACGTGGTGGGCTCGCAGGAGACCACGCCGGGCAGCGGCTACAATTACGAGGTCTTCCTCAACGCCCTGGCGGCGAACCCGGCCGACTCCTTCACCGCGGCCCAGGCCATAATGAAGGGCTTCTCCGAATTCTATTACGGCACCCAGAAGATGTCGGTGACGATGTCGATAGTGCGGCCGGCAGCGGCGGCGGAGCTGGCGGCGGCGATGGACAGGTTCGCCGGAGCGGTGCTGGCCTCCCCCGCCGACATTCTGCTCTACCACGAGAAGAAATGGGGCCTGCGCTCCTTTGACGACGAGGACGCGCGCGACCTCTACCAGCTGATGCAGCTCTACCATGACAATACCGGGACCCCTGCGGTGAAGGCGGCGGCCCTCGAGGTCATCAGCGTGCTGGCTCAGCGCGTGGTGCTGCGCAACGACGCGCTGGGCTACAAGTCCAAGAACGCCAACGGGCTGTCGGTCTATTTTCCCCTCTTTTACATGAACTACAAGCCCAAGTACGAATACCTGAACTTCTCCAGGGCCACCAGGTGGGACGAGATGGTGAAGGCCGTGATGGAGGCCAAGAAGTAGGGCGGCGCGCGGGCGTAAAAAAACCGCCGGGAGGTCCCGGCGGTTTTTCTTTGGGCCGCTATCGGCCTACAGCCCTTCTATTATCCTCTCGAACTTCATCGAGCGGGAGGCCTTGATCAGGAAGGTGCCCCTGCCGGCCTTTATCAGGCAGCGCGCCTCCTCTATCCAGCCGTCCAGTGTCTCGGCGTAAACCAGCGCTTTGCCGCCGGCGTTGCGGTAAGCGTCCACGGCGGGCTGCATCTCCGGGCCGGCCAGGAAGACCCGCTCCGCGCCGGTATGGGCCAGGGCCGCGCCCAGGTCCGTGTGGTAATGCGCGGAGTGGCTGCCGAGTTCCTTCATGTCCCCCATCAGGATATAGAGCGGCCGCTCCATGGCGACGGCCTGCTTGATGGCCGACGCTGCGGACTGCGGGTTGGAATTATAGGCGTCGAGGACCACCGTGGCGCCGTTGATCCTGAGCTCCTGCAGGCGCATCGGCGGCGGGGTGTAGCTCTCCAGTCCCTTCTTTATGACGGAGAAATCCAGGCCGGAGGCCAGCGCGGCGGCGGCCGCCGCGGCGGCGTTGAGGTAATTGTGGCCGCCGGCGTGGGGCAGGCGCACCCGGTGTATGTCCCCGCCATAGTCAAGGCGCAGCGCGTCGCCGTCGAGCACGCGCAGGTCCGCCTCCGGGTCGCGTCCGAACGTGAGCTTCTTGAATTCGCGGCCGTTGAGGCGCGAGAGATAGCGGTCGTCGTAGTTATAGACCAGCGTGCCGCCGGGCGCCAGGCAGGCGGCCAGTTCGGTCTTGGTCTCGTAGATGGTTTCCAGGTCGCCGAAATACTGCAGATGGGACGGCCCGATATTGGTGATAATGCCGCAGGTGGGGCGCGCCACTTCCCCTATCTCGGTGATGTCGCCGCGGCGCGAGGCGCCCAGCTCGAACACGCCGAACCTGTGCTCCGGCCCCAGTTCCAGCAGCGACAGCGGCAGGCCGAACTGGTTGTTGAGGTTCCCGGCGTTGCTGCAGGTCTCCCCCGCCGCCGAGAAGATGCTGCGCAGCATCTCCTTGGTGGTGCTCTTGCCGTTGGAGCCCGTGATGGCCACCAGGGGTATCTGATAGCGCTGCCGGTGCCAGGCGGCCAGGGCCTGCAGCGCCTTGAGCGTGTCCTTGACCGCGATCACCGCGGCGGGCAGTTCCGCCAACCCGGTCAAGGCGTCCTCGCGCGCCAGCCAGCCGCTGACCCCCACCGGGAGGGTCTGCGGCAGGAAGTCGTGCGCGTCGTAAGAGGCGCCCTTTAGAGCCCAGAAGAAATCCCCGGTCCTGAGCCGGCGGGTGTCGGTCACGAAAGAGTTGAACGGCGCGGCGGGGTCTCCTTTGAGGAGTTTCCCGCCCGCAGCCCGCGCCAGGGTGGCAAGATCGATGTCGAGGTTCATAGGCCCAGTTTCTTCCTTATCGCTGCTGCCGCGGTTTCGGCGTCGCTGAAATGTACGGTGCGGTCCTTGAGGATCTGGTAGGTCTCGTGCCCCTTGCCGGCTATCAGCAAGATGTCCCCCTTGCGGGCCTGCAGCACGGCTTTCTCGATGGCGTCGGCCCGGTCCGGCAGCACCTCGTAATTGTCGTATTTGTCCGTCACGCCCTTCTCGATGTCGTCGATGATGGCCAGCGGTTCCTCGCCGCGCGGGTTGTCGCTGGTGATGATGGCCAGGTCGCTCAACGCGCAGGCTACGGCGCCCATCGGGGCGCGCTTGGTGCGGTCCCGGTCGCCGCCGCAGCCGAAGACGGTAATGATGCGGCCGTGCGGCAGCAGGCGCAGGCCCGACAGGGCGCTTTCCAGCGAGGCGTCCGTGTGGGCGTAATCCACGAAAACCCGGAAGTCCTGGCCTGCCTCCACGCGCTGCAGGCGGCCCGGCACGTTGAGCAGCGCCGCGGCGCCGTCGGCGGCAGCTTTGACGGACAGGCCCGAGGAGGCCGCAGCCGCTATGGCCGCCAGGGCGTTGTAGACGTTGTGGCGGCCGATCAGGTTCAGCCGCACGGGCATCTCCCCCTCCGGCGACCGCAGCGTAAAGCTGGTGGCATTCCCGAGCATCTCTATGTTCTCCGCCCTGAAGTCGGCCGGGTTCTCTATGGCAAAGGTGACGGTCTTCACCTTCCCTTTGAGGCGCTTGACCAGCCAGCCAGCCCGCTCGTCGTCGGCGTTGATGACGGCGCGCTTCTCCTGCTTGCCGGAGCGCTCCAGCAGGTCGAACAGGCGCGCCTTGGCCTGGAAATAGCTCTCGCGGTCCTTGTGGAAGTCCAGGTGATCGCGCTGCAGGTTCGTGAAGACGGCGCAGTCGAACTCCACGTCTTCGACGCGCCCCAGGGCCAGCGCGTGGGACGAGACCTCCATCACGGCGGTCAGCGCGTCGGCCGCCACCATTTTAGCCAGCAGTTCCTGCAGCGTATGGGCCAGCGGAGTGGTATTGGCAGCGGGGGCCAGCACGCGGCCGTCCACGCGGTAATCTATGGTGCCTATCACTCCGGGGCGTGAGCCCGCCAGGCGCAGGATGTTCTCCAGCAGGTAGGCCGTAGTGGTCTTGCCTTTCGTGCCGGTGATGCCGAAGACCTTGAGCCGCCGGGAGGGCTGCGAGTAGAGGTTGGCCGCGGCCCTGGAGAGGGCGGCCGGCAGGTCCGGCGCCGTCAGCAGCGCGGCCGCCGGGAAGGCGCTCCGCAGCTCGCGCGGGGCCACGGCGGCGGAGACCACGGCCGAGGCGCCCTTTTCCAGCGCCTGTTGTATGAAATTCGCCCCGTCGGTCTTGGCGCCGGGCAGCGCGAAGAACAGCGCCCCCGGCGCGGCCAGCCGCGAGTCGTTGATGACGGCGCTGATGTCGGGATCGGGGCCGGCGTGCCTGACGCCGGAATCTGCCAGTACCTGGGATAGCTTCATGGCTAAATGATAGAAAATTTGCGGGCGGTCAGGAATACCGGCTCAGTCCGTGATCCTGGACGCGGCCTGCCGGCCGTTGCCGCGGGGCAGCGGGGCGTCGGACTTGAGGCCCTTGTGGTTGATGATCTTGGAGGCGATCTCCCTGAAGGCCGGGGCGGCGGTCTCGCCGCCATAGGTGAGGCCCTTAGGGTTGTCTATCACCACCAGGATGGTGTACTTCGGGTCCGCTACCGGGAAGAAGCCGGCGAAAGAGGCCACGTTCTTGCCGGTCAGGTACTTGCCGGTCTTCGGGTCTATCTTCTTGGAGGTGCCGGTCTTGCCCGCTATGGCGTAGCCGGGCACCGCGGCCGGCTTGCCGGTGCCCTTCTCCACCACCGCGCGCAGTATCTTCTTTACCCGCTCGGAAGTTTCCGGCGAGATCGCCTGCCTGATCACGCTGGGCTCATTAAGGAATACCTCTTCCCCGTCGGATTCCGTCACCTTCTCCACCAGCCGGGGCGCGTAGAGGCGCCCGCCGTTGGCCAGCGCGGAATAGGCGTTGATCACCTGGAGCGGCGTGGCGGCTATGCCGTGACCGTAGGAGCCCACGGCCAGGTCTATGGGCTTGAAGCGGTCCAGCGGCCGCAGCAGGCCGGCCGACTCGCCGTAGAAGCCCAGCCCTGACTTGGCGCCGAAGCCGAAGGCCTTGGTGTAGAGGTAGAAATCCTTGAGCCCCAGTTTCAGGCCTATCTTGGCGGTCCCGATATTGGAAGAGCGCTCTATGACCCCGGAAAGGCTGAGCGTCTTGTCCGGCTCGTGGTCGTGCAGCACGATGCGCGGCGTGAAGGCCCAGGCGCCGTTCTCGCAGTAGAAGTAGTCGCTCTCCCCGACCACGCCCCGCTCCAGCGCGGCGGCCAGCGTTATGGATTTGAACGTCGACCCCGGCTCGTAGGTCCATTCCACCGGTTCTATTTTTTCCAGGTTGCTGGGCCAGGTAGCCATTGCCAGGATGCGGCCGCTGCCGGGCTCCTGCACCAGCGCCATGCCCAGTTCGGCGCGGTTCTTCTCCACCGCCCGGCGTACGGCCTCCTGGGCGAAGTACTGTATGTTCTTGTCTATCGTCAGGTAGATGTCGCGGGGCAGCGCCTCCTTCTCCTTGCGGTCCTCGAAGATGATGCGGCCGCTGGCGTCGCGGATGACCTCGCGCTTGCTGACATGCCCGCTGAGCACCTTGTCGTAGAGCAGTTCTATGCCGGCCAGTCCTTTGTCGGCCCGGGTCACGCCTATGATATTGCGCGCCAGGTCGCCCGACGGGTAGTACCTGCTCTGTATGGGCTCCAGCGTGACTCCCTTGAGCTTAAGGGCTTTCACGGCCTCGTAGGCCGTCCGGTCCAGGCCCTTTTTGACCGGGACGAAGTTCTTGCCCTTCTGGAATTTCTTGCGCCAGGCCGGCGGCAGGTCGAGGATGCGGGTGAGTTCGGAGACCGCGCGGGCGGGCTCTTCCAGGTCCTTCTTGAACAGCCCGGCTTCCCAGGTGATTATGGATTCGGCGAGCAGTTCCCCGCCGGCGCCGAAGACGCGGCCGCGGGGGCCGATCTCGGAGACGGTGCGCTGGAACTCCTTAGAAGCGGTCGCTGAAAGCTTTTCGTGGCGAAAGGTCTGGAGCCAGAACAGTCTGCCAGCGATCGCCAAAGGCGCCAGCGCGGCCAGCGCGGCGCAGAGATGTATTCTTGACTTTAAAGTTTGCGCTATCATGGAGGGCTGCGGCCCGGGCGAAGCCCGAGTCCCCGTAGACGGGGATCCTGTCGAATAAGTCCCTGAAGGTCTTTATTTCCGCCATTTTCACTCCCGGCGGAGGCTTGCTCTAGGAGGCTTTATTGTGCCTGAAAAGCCTGGCCAGCCAGCCCCGGCCCGCGTTCTCCGCTTCCGGCTTGCCGTCGAGGATGACGATAGAGCCGGGCTCCGGGTAAACCATGCCGAGCCTGCTGGCCTCGGCTTCCAGTTTTTCCGGCGACAGGGAAACCTGTATCTCTTTCTTCAGGTAGGTGTTGGCGTTCTCGAGATCCTTGATCTCGCGGCGCAGTTTCTCGATGTTGTAGCCCAGCCGCACCGCCTGCACGTTCTGCCAGGCGAATACGAAGCCCGCCGCGCAGATCACGCCCAGCGCCGCCAACCTCAGGTTCCTAGTCTTCTTAAGCATAGTTGCGTCCCTTGTTGTAAAGTCTTACTCCATGCTGAACAGCTCTATCCTCTTTATGCCGTGCTTCTCCCAGAGGTAGAAGATCTTCGTCGGGCATACCGAGGCTTTGAGGCCGTTGAACTTGGCCCTCGCGGTCCTGCCGTGCAGGATCTTGTTGAACTTCGCCCCAACCTTAAGGATGTTCTCAGGATACATGTTTCCCCCTTATGGCTACAGCTTCTCTATTACCCTCAGCTTAGCGCTGCGCGCCCGCTTGTTGGCCGCTATCTCCTCTTCGGAGGGCTTCACAGGCTTGCGCGTGACCAGCTCCCACCCGCCCATCTTGGCCATGATGCGGAACGTCTCCTTGACGATGCGGTCCTCCAGGGAGTGGAAGGTTATGATGCCTATCCTGGCCCCCGGCTTGAGCAGCGGCAGCACTTTCTGGATGCCGCGCGTGAGATTGTCGAATTCGTAGTTGACCGCTACCCGCAGCGCCAGGAACGTCTTGGTGGCCGGGTGGATCTTCTCCCCCCGCGCCGGGGCGACCCGCTCTATGAGGGCGCTCAGCTCGGCGGTGGTATCCAGCGGTTTTATCCGGCGGTCCTCCAGGATGGCGCGCGCTATGCGGCGGGAATGGCGCTCTCCGCAGACGCGGATGAGGTGCTCTATCTGTTCGAACGGCCACTGGTTGATGATCGTGTAGGCGGTCAGCGGGTTGTCCGGGTTGATGCGCATGTCCAGCGGGCCGTCGTGCTTGAGGCTGAAGCCGCGCGACGGCTTGTCGAGGTGCAGCGAGGAAATGCCCAGGTCGAACAGCGCGCCTGACAGCGAACTGATGCCCTCCCTGGCCATGATCTCGTCGATGTTCGCGAAATTTCCCTGCGCTATCTTCACGCGGTCGCCGAAAGGCTTGAGCTTGTTGGCGGCTACGCCGGCCATCTCCGGGTCCCAGTCTATGCCGAGCACGGTGCCCTCGGGCGGGAGCGCGGCGAGCAGCCTGGCGGTATGGCCGCCCATGCCCAGCGTCGCGTCGACGTAGGTCCCCTTCTTGTCGGTGATCAGCAGGTCCACCACCTCTTCTGCCAGCACGGAGACGTGTATGTATTCCGTCATATGTCCAGTATCTTGCCGAACTTTCCTAGAGAAGGTTCGATCACGTCTCTCTTGTATTTCAACCATGCCTGCGCATCCCATATTTCAGCCTTATTGCCCACGCCGCGTATCACGATGTTCTTCTTGAGAGAAGCGTACGCTTTCTGATTCTGCGGCACTAAGATCCTACCCTGCTCATCGAGCTGCGCGTCGCACGCGTTGCCGAAGAAGTGGCGCTTGAAAGCGCGCTCCTCTTCCTTGTTCTCGGACTTGAAGACCTGCATGTTGCCGGCCAGCAGCTCTTCCCACTTGGAAGGCAGGAAGATGAAGAGGCAACCGTCGAGCCCGACGCTGAGCATGAAATAGTTCTTGTCCTCTTTGCGCAGCTCCTCGCGGAAACGCGCGGGAATGAAGACGCGGCCTTTGGCGTCCATCGCATATTCATATTCCCCGTAGAGCGTGCTCATGTTTAATTTAAATCTGTTCTTAGCGTTTATCCAGTATACAACATTTTAAACCACAAAAAAACACTATTCACCACTTTCCACCACCTGGATTATTAGTATATAGCATCACCCCCCCCTTGTCAATAGCGGTAGTGAAAAAAGCTTGTTTTATTGCGCAATTTTGCCACTCCGGACCGCGCGGGGAGGAGTAAAAGCCGGGTTGATTTCAGTCAACACCAGTATATAGGAATATATATAAAGGGCGCCGCGCGGCCTGGCCGCGCGGGAAAGACGAGCGTGAATTTTGTTTTGAGGGCCGCTAGCGGTTCATGCCGGAGATCTTGCCGGTCTTGAGGTCGTAGCGCCAGGCGTATTCCAGCGACGAGAGCTTGTTGTAGGGCATGCCGTAGGCGCGGTACAGCGCCTGGTTGGCGGGCTTGCCGTCGCGCAGCTCCTTGCAGAAGACGTAGAACGCATCGCCGGCCTTCATCTTCATCAGGAAGCGCACGACGCTGTAGGACTGCGCGTACCAGAGGCGCACATTGTCCTCGTCGGCGTCGCTCATGCTCTCGATGCGCACCAGGTCGGCCAGCTTGAAGCCGCTGCCCCCCTCGAGCCGCTTCAGGTTCTGGTCCAGCCAGTTGGGCGTGGAAAGGCCGCGCTCGGACTGCACGTAGGTGGCCACGCCCTCGCTGAGCCAAAGCGGGCTCGGGGCGGCGGCCGGGAAGAAGCTGTCGAAATAGATGTGCGTCAGTTCATGGGCCAGGATGCCGAAGGCCTCGTCGCTCCTGTAGACATAGATCTTGCGCTCCGAGAGGGAGGCCGCGCCGCCGGACCACTCCGGGCGCCCGGTCAGGCGGCGGTAGGTGGCGCCGCTCTGCGAGTAGTAGATGTAGACCTTCTTCTCGCGGGTCCAGGGCGAGAAGGCTACCAGGTCCAGCATGATGTTGCCGTGCAGCTCCTCGAGCGTGGCGGCGAGCTCGTCGGTGACTTCTTCCCCCTCCTCGTAGATGACGAAGTGCCGGGTCTCCTTCATCGCGAAGCCGGGCGGGGCGGCCGGGTGTTTGTCCCGCTCGTCCAGCCGCATATCCACCGGCTTGTCCTCGCGCGCGTGCTCGGGGATGAGCGGCGTGCTGGCGATGTCCTTGATGTCGGCGCCGGGCCTGACCAGCGAGAGAGAGCTCTGCGGCGGTACCGTGGCGGTGGGTACCTGCGGCGGCGGGTTATAGACGGGAGCGGGATATTTTTTCAGGACCGGCTTGTCATAGGCGGGCTTGGAAGAGAAGGGGTTCTTGCCGACCTTGAAGCGCTTGAGGGCGGACATGTCCTCGTCCATGTACTGGTACATGAAGAGGCCCCAGAGGCCTATCACCAGCCCCCAGAACGCCAGCCGCAGTTTGGCTAAAATATCCATTGAAGGTCCGCCGCGCGGGGCGGGCTAGCGCATCGAATCCCTGACCTTGAGTATCATCTCCGCCATGGCCGCGGCGAACATCGAGAAAAAGATTATGAACACGGCCTGCGTGGCCGCCATGGCCAGGTGCTGGGTGTTGCCCGCCACCTGCGTCAGCGCGGCGCCGAAACCGGCCATCTCCGGGTCGGCGGCCAGCAGCGAGGCCGCGCCCCTGTAGAGGTAGAGCGCTATCATTACCACCGAGGCGGTGAGGGCTACGCCGAAGACCTGCCACTTCTTCATGTACATCGCGCTCCCGGCCGGCGCGGTGAGGAACAGCAGCCACATCGGCGACCAGTAGGCCGACAGCAGGTAGAAGAGCGCGGCGCTGACGGCGAGGTTCAGCCAGACGGTGACGGCGCGGATATGCCGGGTCCAGCGCATGAACTTGTAGGTGTTCTTGTTGAGCCAGTAGTTGAGGGCGAAGGTCGCGCCCAGGATGCCGAACGACAGGTACGTGACGCTGCGCTCCGGTTCGGAGAAGAAGATGGCGAAGAGTATCAGTATCACCGCGAACGGCGTGAAATAATAGTTCAGTATGTGCATAAGCTCCTGCCCGCCTAACTTTTCCTGAAGATCATTATGTGGCGGTCCTCCGCCTCCGCCGGCAGTCTGTAAGCGAAGGTCTCGAGCAGCCGCGCCCGGGACGCCGACTGCGCGTCCTCCACGGCCGGCCTGCGCTGCGCCACCTGCGCCGCGCTCTGCCACGCGAGGAAGAAACCGCCCTTATCCAGTATATTTAAGCATTGGGGCAGTATGTTTTCAAGTTGTCCCATCGCCCGCTCGGTCACGGCGGAATATTTAGTGCCGGCCGCGGCCCCGCCCTCGCCCAGCCTGCGCTGGAAGACCTTGACGTTACTGCAGCCCATGGCGGCGGCAGCCCAGGTCAGGAAATCGCAGCGCTTGCTGCGGGAATCCAGCAGTTCGAACTGGTACTCCGGCAGCACGGCCGCGAGGACCAGGCCGGGAAAGCCCGCCCCGGAGCCGGCGTCGGCGACGAGGGCGCCGGCGGGAAGCAGCCGGCGCAGCAGGGCCGCGGCGGCCAGCGAATCCAGTATGTGGCGCTCCCACAGCAGCGGCTCGTCGTTTTTGGAGACCAGGTTCTGCACTGCGTTCTTCTCCAGCAACGAGGCGGCGAAAAGCTCCAGCCTGTTAAGGCTTTCGGCGTCCGGCTGCAGGCCCCAGGCCGCCAGCTTGGTTTTCACGGTCTCATTCATGGCTTTCTCCCTTTCTGCGCCGTTTCTCCAGCAGTATCCAGAGCAGGTGCACGTCCGCGGGGGTCACGCCGGGTATGCGCCCGGCCTGCGCCAGAGTGCGCGGGCGGTGCGCCTCCAGTTTGTGGCGCGCCTCGTTGGGCAGCGCCTTGGCGGCCGCGTAGCTGAAGGAGTCCGGTATGCGCACGTTCTCCAGCCGCGTCATCTTCTCGGCCTGCCGGCGGTTGCGGGTCACGTACATCGCGTAGGTCTTCTCTATGGCGGCGGTGGCGCGCGCGCGCTCCGCCGTCCAGGGGCCCTCCGGCATGTGCGGCGCCTTCTCCCCCGTCACCGCAGCCTCCACCGAAGCCTTGTATGCGTCGAAATTCTTCTTCAGTCCGGGGTCAAGCAGTCCCAGCCTGAAGCCGGCCGGAGCCAGGCGCAGGTCGGCGTTGTCCTGGCGCAACAGCAGGCGGTACTCGGCGCGCGACGTGAAGATGCGGTAGGGTTCGTCCACGCCCTTGGAGACCAGGTCGTCTATCATCACGCCGATATAGGCCTCGTCGCGCTTCAGCACCAGCGGCTCGCGGCCGGAGGTTTTCAGGGCGGCGTTTATGCCGGCCACCAGGCCCTGCGCGGCGGCCTCCTCGTAGCCGGTAGTGCCGTTGACCTGGCCCGCCGTGTACAGGCCGGGCAGCAGTCGCGTCTCCAGCGTGTAGTCCAGCTGGCCCGGGTCGGAGTAATCGTACTCAATGGCATAGGCGGCGCGCACGATCTCGGCTTTTTCCAGGCCGGGGACGGAACGCACGATCTCGCGCTGCAGCTCCTCGGGCAGGCTGGTGGAGAGGCCGTTGACGTAATACTCCGTCGTGTCGAAGCCTTCCGGCTCCAGGAACAGGTGGTGCGCGCCGTGGTGCGGAAACTTGACCACCTTGTCCTCTATCGACGGGCAGTAGCGCGGCCCGGTGGCCTTGATCTTGCCGCTGTAGAGGGGCGAGCGGTGCAGGCCGCCCCGGATGACGGCCGCGGTGCGCTCCGAGGTGCGCGTCAGCCAGCAGGGCAGCTGCGGGTTGCGGATCGCGCCGGTGAAATGGGAGAAAGGCGCCGGCGGGCTGTCGGGCTCCTGCCGCTCGCATTTGGAGTAGTCTATGCTCCTGCCGTTGAGGCGCATCGGAGTGCCGGTCTTGAGGCGGCCCAGTTTGAAGCCCAGCTCCGCCAGGTTCCTCCCCAGCGCGTCCGACGGCGGGTGGTTGTACCTGCCGCCGGGAAAGGAATCCAGGCCGATATGTATCACGCCGCGCAGGAAGGTGCCGGCGGCCAGCACGACGGCCTTGGAGCGGTAGACGGTGTTGCGGACCGTGCGCAGGCCGGCGGCCCGCCCGCCCTTCGTAAGTATTTCCGCCGCCTCGTCCTGGATCAGGCTCAGGCCCGGCTGCCGCTCCAGCGCGGCCTTCATCGCGAACTGGTACATCTTCTTGTCGCACTGCGCGCGCGGCGAACGTACGGCCGCGCCCTTGGAGGTGTTGAGCATGTGGCCGCTGAGCATGGACAGGTCGGCGACGCGGCCCATCTGCCCGCCGAGCGCGTCGAGCTCGCGCACCAGCTGGCCCTTGCCCACCCCGCCGATGGACGGGTTGCAGGACATCTGCGCCACCGTGTCCAGGTCCTGGGTGACCAGCAGCGTGCGCGCGCCCAGCCGCGCCGCGGCCAGCGCGGCCTCGCAGCCGGCGTGGCCGCCGCCGGCCACTATCACGTCGAAGCTGTCGGGGTAGTTAAAGGCCGTCATAGCAGCAGCAGCACCTGGAAGACGTCCTGGGGCAGGAGCCCGAGGTTGAAAGCGAGGAACAGGGCGGCCATGCCGCCCAGCAGCGCCAGCACGGCCGCGGTCATGGCCCTGGCGCCGCCGGTGGAGTACACGGCGGCCACCGCTTTGGCCAGCCAGAGCAGCGAGACTATGGCGAAAAAGTACTGTACTCCGGCGTAAGCCCGCTCGGAGGCGGCCAGGGCGGCCAGGGCGCCGGCGAGGTCCCCGGCCAGGCTGAGCGCCGACAGGGCCAGCAGGGCCTTGAGTAGCGCCGGGAAAATAGCGCGGTCCCGCCAGGCCGCCCAAGCGGCGAAAGCGGCCGCCGCTGCGGCGCCGGCCAGGCCGGCGGGGCGCATGGCGGCCGAGCCTTGTACCGCGGCGGAAAGTATACCGAAGGAACCGGCCGCGGCGGCGGCCAGCGGCAGGCGCAGCGCGAGGCGGCCCGACGACAGGAAGCGGGCCGCCGCAGCCAGCAATGCGCAGGAAAAAAGGGTCAGGATCCCCCCGCCGGCCAGGGAGACCGTCAGGTAGAAGAAGAAGCCGCGGCCCGGCGGCAGGGCGGCGCCTTCCAGCGCGCCGGCTATGAAATGCGGAGGCAGCGCGGCCAGCAGCGCGGCGGCGGCCGCCATCGAGAGGGCGTACAGGCTTATCGGCCAGGCCCAGCCGGCCGTTGCCATGCCGGCGAAGGTCCTGGCCGGTTCGAAGATGACTTTTAAAGGGAAGAAGTCTTTCATTATTTCCCCACGCAGAACTTGCCGAAGATGCCGGCCAGCACTTCCTCCGGCGCGGTTTCGCCCAGCAGTCCGGCCAGCGCTTCCAGCGCGCCGCGCAGGTGCTCGGCGGCCAGCTCCAGGGGCGGGTTCTTGCCGCGCAGTACCGGCGGCAAGGCGGCCAGTTCCGCCGCCGCGCCGGAGAGCGCCGCATAATGTCGCGCCGAAGTGACCACGGCCTGGGCGCCGTCGGTGAAAACCTTTTTCTGCTCGGCTACCAGCGCTGTTTTCAGCCGGCCCAGCCCCGCGCCGGTCCTGGCCGAGACCCTGAAGCCCGCGCCGCTTCGGCGTCCCGCGGGCAGGTCGGACTTGTTGTAGATCCGCAACAGCCGGGCTCCCGCCAGCGCCAGGCGCTCCGTTTCCCGCTCGGCGCGACGGTCGCTGGCCGTTTCGGCGATGGAGGCGTCCTTGACCAGCAGTACGGCGTCGGCGGCCGCGATGGCCGCCTCGGCGCGGCGTATGCCCTCCCGCTCCAGCGCCGAAGCGGCGCGGGCGTTGAAACCGGCGGTATCCGTGAACTGCACGGTAAAACCGTCCACTTCCAGCCTGGCCTCCAGCGTGTCCCTCGTGGTGCCGGCCGAACCCGAGACCATGGCGCGGTCGTAGCCGAGCAGGGCGTTGAGCAGCGAAGACTTTCCCGAGTTGGGCGCTCCCGCAATGACCACCTTTATGCCGTCCCTCACCCCCCGCCCCGCGGCGTAGCTGTCGGACAGGCGCCGCGCCCGCTCGCGGGCTGCCCCGGCGGCCCGGGCGAAGGCGCGGATCTCCAGCGGAGGGATCTCCTCGTAAGAGTCGTCCAGCCTGGCCTCCAGCTGGGCCAGCAGGGCCACGAGGCTTTCCCTGATGGCGGCTACTTCGCGCGACAGGCCGCCTTCGGCCTGCGTGACGGCCGCCCGGTGCGCGGCGGCCGAAGAGGCTTCTATCAGCTGGCCCACGGCCTCTGCGCGGGCCAGGTCCAGCTTGCCGTTGAGGAAGGCCCGCAGCGTGAACTCGCCGGGGCCCGCGGGCCTGGCCCCGCCTTTGACGGCGAGGTTCAGCAGCGTGCGTATTATATAAGGAGAGCCGTGGCAGGTTATTTCCACGGTGTCGTCGCCGGTGTAACTGGCCGGGCCGCGGAAAAATATGGCCACCACCCTGTCCACCAGTTTATCGCCGTCCCGCGCCGCCAGCAGTCTGGCCACGCCGTGGGGCGGCGCGCCGCCGGCCGGCCGCAGGAAAGAGGCCGCTGTCTTGAAAGCGTTAAGCCCGGAGATACGGATGACCGCCAGCGCGCCGGCGCCGGGCGGGGTGGCCTGGGCGGTTATCGTGTCCGCGGTGTCGGGCAGCAGCATGGGTCGTTCCCTGATTAAAGAAAACGGCGTGACGGCGCTGCCGCCGTCACGCCGGGTTTGCCATCGGGCTTACTTCTGCTCGGTGGTCTGTTCCGCGGGCTGCTCGGCGGCCTGCGCGGCAGCCTGCTCGGCGGGCTGTTCCGCCTGCACGGGCTCGGCGGCGGGCTGCTCCTGCGGCTTCTCTATGGAGCGCACCACCACTTTGCGCCAGCGGCCCTCGCCCTCGGAGACCGTTTCCATGTCGGGGTACTTGGTCTTTATGAGGTTGTGGACTATCTTGCGCATCGACGCCGGCATGGGGTCCATGCGGAAGGGCGCGTTGGCGCGGCGGGCCTCGCCGACGGCTTCTTCCACGCGGGTGGCTATTTCTTTTTCTTTATTGTCCCAGTAGCCGCCGGTGTCCAGGCGCAGGGCCAGGTGCGGCTCGCGCTTGCGGCTGACTATGGAGTTGAGCACGAACTGCAGGGACTGCAGCCCGCGGCCGTTCTCCTCGGTGAAGGCGGCCGACTCGGGGCACTCGAACCGGATGAACAGCAGGTTCTCCGCCGTATCCAGCCTGGCTTCGGTCACGGTGGCCTCGATGCTCATCAGCTTGAGCATCTTCAGCAGCGCGGACTTGGCGTGTTCCACCGGGTCCTGCTCATGCTGCATGGAGATATAATCGGCTCCAAGCGGCTCTTCGCTGTAAACGCGGTCCGTCCTGTGGGTGCGGTCCTCGCGCTGGGGCCTGCTGTCGCGGGATTCCTCCTGCGGGGGAAGCCTGGCGTCCTCGTAGCCGTAACGGCCCGGGCGCCTGGGGGCCGAGGAGGAATGCTCGCCGCGGCTCTCGCCGCCGCGTCCGCCCCTGTCGCCGCCCCTGCCGCCGCGGCCGCCGCGTCCGCCGCGGTCTCCGCCGCGTCCGCCGCTCCTGCCGCCCCTGCTGCTGCCGCCCCTGCCGCCGCCGCGCGGCTCTTCGCTGCGGCTCTCGCCCCAGCGCTTTTCACGAAGTATGACGCAGGCTTTCTTGGCCCCTATGCCGAGGAAGCCGCTTTTGCCCTCGCTGACGACCACCACTTCAACCTGGTCGCGCCGGAGGCCCAGTTCCGCAAGGCCTTTTTCAACGGCGTCCTGTATTGTTTTCGCTTCTGTCTTGGTTTCTCTCATTTGAGTGTCTCCTCTCTTTCAGTTACAAATTCTCAGGCCATCTTCTTCTGCAGGTACATCGTCTGCGCGAAGCCCCACACGCTGTTGACTAGCCAGTACAGCACCAGGCCGGACGGGAAGGTCAGGAACATGAAGGTGAAGATGACGGGCATCCACTTCATCATCGTGGCCTGCGCCGGGTCGGTGGTCTGCGGGCTCAGGTGCTGCTGCAGGAACATGATGCCGCCCATCACGAGGGGCAGCACGTAGAACGGGTCCTTGGCCGACAGGTCCTTGATCCAGAGCGCGAACGGCGCGCCGTGCAGGCTCCAGGAGTTCTTGAGAGCGGTGAACAGGGCGAAGAAGACCGGGATCTGCAGCAGCATCGGCAGGCAGCCGCCGAGCGGGTTGGTGCCGTGGCGCTTGTAGAGGTCCATGATCTCTTTGTTCATGCGCTGCGGATCGCTCTTGTACTGCTTCTGTATGGCCTGCATCTCCGGCTGTATCTTCTTCATGACCGCCATGGCCTTGAAGCTCTTGAAGCTCAGCGGGGTCAGCAGCAGCTGTATCAGGACGCTGAGGATGATGATGGCCGCTCCGTAGTTGCCGGTGACCTCGTAGAAGTAGACCAGCGAGGAATTGGCGAGCTTCGCGATGGGCGCGAAGAAGCCGAAATCCACCGCGCGGTCGAGGCCGGAGCCGAGGGCCTGCAGGCGGGCGTAGTCCTTGGGGCCGATATAGAACTTGGAACTCCAGGTCCTGCGCTCGCCGGGGGCGAGCTCGCCGGAGGGCATGGGCACCGCCAGCAGCGGCACCTCTTTCTGGGCGCCCACGGTCTCATTGCGGCGCACGGGGCGGGTGTTGTTGAAATTGGCGTCGGTAAGGGCGGCCAGGAAATAGCGGTTGGTGAGGCCGGTCCAGACCCAGTCGTGGGCGGCGGGCTCGTCGTCCTCGATCTCCTTGAAGACCGGGTGCTTGCGGCCGGCTTCGGTGTGGGTGTAGGCGGCTTTCAGTTCCTTCGGGTTCTCCTTCATCTCGCTGGCCACGGTGTCGAGGCCGGGGCCGAGGCGCAGTTCCCAGGGGGCCAGCGCCAGGCGCCGCGAGGAGGTGTTCACGGCCTCGATCTCGAGGGTATTGAAGCCGTTGTCAGGCGAGAAAGTATAGCGCTTGGTCACGCGCAGCGGGCCCTGCTGGGCGGTGAATTCCACGCGAGACGGGGTCTTGGACGTGAGTTCGAAATCGCCGGGCAGGGTGGAGTGGAAGAAGCCGTTGCCGGTGAGCGGGACCAGTTCCACCGGGGCGACGGGGCCCTGGTAGACCACGCTGGCCAGCGAGGCGTTGGGGATGAAGAAGCTGTAGCGGGCCTTGCCGGCCTCCACGGAGGTGATCAGTTTCTCGGCGGGGGTGCCTGAATATTTAGCGGTCTTCTCGGGGGAGGAGGCGTCGAGCGCGTTGGCTTCCTTGAGCAGGGCCTGGGCTTCGGCTATCAGGCCGCTGGAGTCTTCAGCCGTGACCGGCGCGGGCTGCTGGGCGGCAGGCGCGGCGGCCTGCTGCTGGGCGGCCGGGGCCGGCTTGGGCAGCTTCTTCTCCATGAAGGAGTACCAGCCTATATAGACCAGCGAGGAAAGGACTACCGCGAGTATAAGATTTTTCTGCATTTAACCTCCCGCCGTGCGAGAGGCTTCCAGGAATGCTTTCAGGGTACCGGGTCGTGCCCGCCAGGCGAGGAGGAGAAAGGATGGCAGCGGGAGAGGCGGCCGGCGGCCAGCTTCCCCCCTTTAAAAATCCCGTGTTTGTCCAGCGCGCCGAACGCGTACTCGGAGCAGGACGGGTGGAACCGGCAGGTTCCCGGCCCTAATACGGGCCGCACTGTCCTGTAGGCCGAGCGCAGCGTGCGCAGCGCAAGCGATCTAAGATTTTCGGGAACGGTCTCTACCGTCATCTGTTTAGGCGCGCCCTCTGCCGGACGGTTTCCAGCGCTTTGCGGGCCTGGGCCAGGTTTTCCATGGCGCAGCCCGCTTTGGGATAAATGATAAGGCGCGTGCCTTCCTTTAACTCTTCTTTCGTCAGTCTGAAAGCTTCTCTTAGAAGCCTTTTTAACCTGTTCCGCTTCACGGCCCCGCCGGTCTTTTTGGAGACCATCAGGCCGATTTTTTTTTCTTTGCCGGCGCTCTCGGAATGCCAGGTCACCAGGTCCCTGGTGGCCGTCCTGTTCCCGGCGTCGAAAACGGCCTCGAACTCTTTTTTAAGTCGGAGGCGCGAAGCTCTTGAAAAGGCGAACTGTTTCACTCTGCCCCGGATAAAGTCTTAAGACTTTATATCGGGTATGAGGGTCCAGCGGCCCTTGGCGCGCCGGCGAGCGAGCACCTTGCGGCCGCCCTTGGTCTTCATCTTGGCGCGGAAGCCGATGTGCTTTTTGCGTTTGCTGACATTAGGTCTGTAAGTAGGTAACATAGTGTGTTAATTATATAAATTAGCGGGGCTTAAAGCAAAGGGCCCTGCGTTATACCGCCGCGGTCCTGAAATATCCGGTGATATGCTCGGCCAGTTTGGAGGCGTGCACCCTGACCTGCTTCATGGTGTCGCGGTCGCGTATCGTGACGGTGCCTTCCAGGTCCGCGGTCTCCCCCTTGCCTATCGTGTCGAAGTCCACCGTGACGCAGAGCGGGGTGCCCACTTCGTCGTGCCGGCGGTAGCTCTTGCCGATATTTCCCGAGTTCTCGTAGTAGATGCGGCCCAGGCCCAGCTTCAACAGGGCGTCCTTGATCTCCTTGGCTTTCGCCACGATCTCCGGCTTGTTGCGCGCCAGCGGGATCACGGCGACCTTGATGGGCGCCAGGTGCGGCTTGAGCTTGAGGACGATGCGCTCGGTGCCGTTCTCCAGCTTCTCCTCGGTGTAAGCTTCCGTCAGCACCGCGAGCACGCCGCGGTCCACGCCGGCCGAGGGCTCGATGACGAAGGGCACCAGCGGCTTCTGCGTCACCGGGTCGGGCGCGGTGAGCTTCACCACTGAATCGGCGTTCTCCTCCACCTTCGCCGTCAGGCCCAGTTCCTGCGGGTTCTTGGAATGAGAGCCCAGGTCGAAGTCGGTGCGGTTGGCGACGCCTTCCAGCTCTTCCATGCCGTGCGGGAAGCGGTACAGGATGTCCACGGTGGCTTTGGAGTAATGGGCCAGCTCTTCTTTGGGCTGGTGGAACTGCTGCAGGTTGCCGCTCTCCAGGCCCTGCTCCCGCCACCAGGCCACGCGGCTCTCAGTCCACTTCGCGTGCCAGTCCTCGTCGGTGCCCGGCAGCACGAAGAACTCCAGTTCCATCTGCTCGAACTCGCGCACGCGGAAGATGAAGTTCTTGGGCGTGATCTCGTTGCGGAAGGACTTGCCGATCTGCGCTATGCCGAAGGGCAGCTTGTTGGACGTGGAGTCCATGACGTTCTTGAAATTGCAGAAGATGCCTTGCGCGGTCTCGGGGCGCAGGTAGGCGTAATGCTCGTCGTCGGCCACGGGGCCCACGGTGGTCTTGAACATCAGGTTGAACGGGCGGGCTTCGGTGAGGTCGGCGGAGCCGCACTTCTCGCACTTGCCGTCCTTGATCTGGTCGGCGCGCCAGCGGCTCTTGCACTTGCGGCAGTCCACCATCGGGTCGGAGAAGGTGGCCTCGTGGCCGGAATGCTTGAGCACGGACTTGTGGGTGAGGATGGCGGCATCGAGGCCTTCTATATCGTCGCGCTCGTAGACCATCGCCCGCCACCAGGCGGCTTTAAGGTTGTTCTTGAGCTCCACGCCCAGCGGGCCGTAGTCGTAGACGCCCTGGAGCCCTCCGTAGATGTCCGAGCTTTGAAAGATGAAGCCCCGCCTCTTGCAGAGATTGACCAGCGATTCCATGGTTTTTGCAGGCATTATTATGTTCTCCTAAAAAGTTTCGCGCGGCCGGGGTCATAACGCCGGGTCCGGATTACGATTTTAGCATATTGCCACCCCGGCCCCGGGCGGCCGGGCGGCCCAAATTTGTAGAATAAGGCCATGATCTTCTGCGATTACGGGATCGTGCTGCAGCGGCGGCCGCTCAGGGAGAGCGACCGCATCGTCACCGTTTTTACCCTGGAGCACGGCAAGCTCGAGGTCAACTTCAAGAGCGTGCGGCTGGCCCGCGGCAAGCTGCGCGCCCTCAGCGAGGCCTTCTGCTGGGGCGACTTCCGCTTCTATCTCAAGAAAGGGTCTAATTTCCCCGTCTGCACCGGCGGGAGCGCGTTGAGCGTTTTCGGCAATATACGCAAGGACCTCGACACCCTCTGCCTGGCGCAGCATTACTGCGAGGTGGTCAACAAACTCACGCCCGCGGCCAGCCCGTCGCCAGAGAAATACGACCTGCTGCTGGGCGCGCTGGAGGACCTGGACGCGCGCGGCACGGCCTTCTGGCTGCGGCGCGCCTTCACGCTGCGCGCGCTGGACCTGGCCGGCTTCGGTTTCAGGGAGACCGCGGCCGGGCCGGAGGCCGGGCTCTGGGACACCCTGCACGCCGGAGCGTGGACCGAGGTGCGCGAACTGCCGGAGGACGAGCGCGCCGCCGTCTTCATCGACGGGCTGTTCAGCCGCTTTTTCAGCGGACAGGTGGACATAACCCTGCGCACGCTGCCTTTCGTAAAATGACCCGCCGTCCAAAAATGTACAATAAGCGCTGGCGCGGCTGACGCGGCGGAGGTAAAGTGGATTTCCAGGATATAATCTTCAAACTAGACCGGTTCTGGGCCAGGCAGGGCTGCGCCCTGCTGCCGCCCGGCGCTGCCGGAGCTGCCGGCTTGCCCGGCCCGCTTTGCCTGGCCGGCGCGGCGGCGCCCGGAGCGTCAGCCCCGGACGGACTGCCGGGCCTTTACCGTTACCTCGTCCTGATGAGGCCGGCCCCCGCGGACGTCAGGCGCCTCTTTCTGAATTCCATTAAGGAAGCCGGCATAGACAGGTCCGAGCACGACCTGCGCTGGCTGTCCGACGAAGGCGGCCCGGCCGCCTGGCTGGTGCTGCTCGACGGGCTGCCGCTGGCCGGTTTTCGCTACCTGGCCCCGCCCGCGGCGCGGGGCGCGGCCGGGGCCGAGATCCGGATCTCGCTGGAGCGCCTTGCCATGGTTTCGCAGCGTAAAAAGCGCGCGGCCGACCTCGCCTGGTCCGGCCGCCTCACCTACGGCGCGCTGCACCCGGTGGAGGCCGCATGACCCCGCGCGACGCGCTGCTTGAGATCTTCTCGGAGCCGCTGCCCTCTGGGAGCGTGCGCCCCGCCGCCGACCGGCTCAAGCGCCTGGCGGGCGAGGAATTCTCCCGCCGCGGCCTGCCTGCCGCCTCGGTTGAAGCGTACGGTACCTGCCGCCGCCTGGTCCTTTACGCCGCCGGCCTGCCCTGCGGCGCGCCTTCGGGCAAGGCGCTGTCCGAGATCTTCCCTCTCCTGCTGGGCCGCCTGGAATTCGCGCGGACCATGAGCTGGGAGGCGTCGGGCTTCTTGTTTCCCGCGCCGGTGCGCGGCCTGCTGGCGCTGCACGGCGAACGCCTGGTCTCCTTTTCGGCGGCGGGCCTGAAGTCCGGCCGCGTCACCGAAGGGCAGGAGTCGCTGGGGCCGCGGCGGCTGTCGCTGCCCGCGGCCGAGAAATATTTCAAGGCGCTCGAGCACGCGTCGGTGCTGGTGAAGGACGACGAGCGCCTGGCCGCGATGCGCGCGGCGCTGGCCTCCGCCTCGCGGCGTATGAAGCTGGGGATAGAGGCGCACGAGGAAACGCTGCGGGAGAACCTTTACTCCGCGGAATACCCCGTGCCCGTGGTCTCCGGCTTCGCGCAGGAATTCCTGGCGCTGCCGCCGGAGCGCGTTCGGGCGGCGCTGCGTTCGCTGGCTTTCTTCCCGGTCTCCGACGACGACGGTCGCCTGCAGCCTTACTTCGCGGCTTTCCGCGACGGGGTCTCGAAGGGACAGCGCAACGTGGAGGACGGCTACCGGGCCGCTCTCGAACTGCGCCTCGCCGCCTCATAGCCTCCCGCCGGCAAAGCAAGCCGCGAGACTCCCCCCCTCAACATTTTTCGCTTTAGTTGCTGTCGCCCAGGTAGACGGGGCCGCGCTTTTTGCCGTCGGGCGCGAGCAGGATCTTGAGGGCGGAAGGATAGAGGCGTACCGAGCCGAGCCGCCGCAGGGAAACCCACTCGGCTCCGGTCTGGCCTGGGTCCGGCGCGTGGCCCTTGCCCGCCTTCCGGACGAAAGCGCAGTCGAACATGATCTCCACCTGGTGGAAGCCCTTGTCCTCGCGGGCGAATTCGTGGTTGGCCCCGACGTAGTCCCGGATATGGCGCGGCGCCCCTGGGGCCACCAGCACGCCGGTCTCCTCCAGGCACTCGCGCACCAGCGCGGCGTGCAGCGTCTCCCCGTGCTTCTGCCCCCCGCCCGGCAGCAGGTAGTAGTTGCCGAAGCGGTCCCTGGCCCGCATCAGCAGCAGGCGGCCGTTTTGTATCACGATGGCTTTGGCCGAGATCCTGACTTTCCGGTCTTGCCTGGTCATTAGAACGGGTAACCTATCTTTATGATGGCGTTGGTGCCTTCGGAACCGTAAGCCAGGTCTATCGTGGCCACCAGCTGCGGCCGGATGACCAGGCGCGCGGAGACGCCCGGGGCGTACTTGAGGTTGCTGGCGCGGAAGCCTGAGACCTTGGAGAAGACCGTGCCCACGTCCAGGAAGGGCGCGATCTCGGTCTCGCTGATGAATTTGTAGAACGGCGTCTTGGAGAGCGTGATGCGCTCTTCGATGGTGAAGACGAACTTGCCCCTGTCGGTGAAGCGGCCGTCGCCGGTCATGCGCAGGCCGGTGCTCTCCCCGAGCTGCGGCATGGCGTAGAACGGCAGCGCGTCGCCGCGCTGGAACTGCAGCAGGTAATGGGCGGCCGTCACGTAGCGCCCCTCTTCCTTATAGTTATAGTAGTGCTTCATCTGGAGCGTATAGGTGCGGTACTCGTAGTCCGAGCCGAGGGCCTTGTTGGAATAGAGCACCGAGGCGCTGGCGTAGGTGCCGATCTTGGGCAGGAAAGGATGGTCCGTGTCGTCGTAGACCAGCGACAGGCGGTTGGTGTGGAACGTGCGCATATCCGAGGCCACGGCGTAGTCGGCCGGGAACTGCTCCCTGACCTGGCTGACCGTAGTCACCGGGCCGGGACCGATGCGTTTGTCGAAATAGGAGTGGTTGAAATTGAAGTACAGGTGCTTTATCAGCGGCACGTCAGCTATGATCTCCTCGCCGGTCATCTGCAGGGAGTAGTTGGCCTTGTCGCCGCGCTGCGAGTTGATGCCGTAGCCGTAGAAGGAGGGCTTGCCGTTGACCCAGTGCCTGGCCTCCATGCTGAGGCGGAAGTCGGAGCCGCCGAGCTGCGGCGTATAGTAGTAGGCCATCAGTTCGCGCTCGACCCGCTCCGACCGCGAGGCCCGCAGGATGAAGTAACGCTTGTCGTCGGGGAAGATGTACTGGCGGTAGGTCATCGTGGTGCGCAGGTTGTCGTTGTAGCTGAACGACGGGACGATGACGGACTTGATATCACCGGAGCTTTTCTTCTTGAGCGCTATGACCGGCATGATGCCCACGCTGGGGCCGAGGTCCTTGCTGGAGTCCGCCACCGGGAAAGGGATGATGGGGCCGTAGCGGGTGTCGATCGTGATGGCGTTGAGCACGCGGCCCAGCAGGCCCTCCTTGGGCGGGATGGGGCGCTGCACGGTCTTGAGGATGTCTTCCTTGCTTTTGGGTTCCGGCTTGACCAGTTCCTGCTTGGCCTTGGGGCCGGGCTGTGCCGGTCTTTTCTTCTTCTTCGCCGGCGGCGCGGCCGCCGCCGGAAGGACCAGCGCCAGCGCCAGCGCGAGGAGTAGCAGGCGTTTGAGCATCAGCGGAGAAAATCCAGGGCTTTGACTATGGGCATCTTGCGGCCGTAGCCGAAGGACTTCTCGGTGACCTTGAGCGCTATCGGCAGCTGCTTGCGTTTGTACTCGTTGACCTCGAGCCGGCGCAGTATGCCGGCCACCAGCGAGGGCTTGAAGCCGCGCGCGGCTATCTCGGCCGGCGTGCGGTTCTCCTCGAGGTAGAGGCGCAGGATCTCGTCTAGCGTCTTGTACGGGGGCAGGTCGTCCTGGTCCTTCTGTCCGGGCTTGAGTTCGGCCGTGGGCGGGCGCCTGATGATGGCCGCGGGGATCACTTCGCCGTCCTTGTTAAGGTAGGCCGCCAGGCGGTACACCTCGGTCTTGAACAGGTCGGCGATGGGGGCCAGCGCGCCGGCGGTGTCTCCGTACAGCGTGCAGTAGCCTACCGCGATCTCGGACTTGTTCCCGGTGACCAGGTTCAGCGCGCCCCCGGAGTTGGAGAGGGCCATCAGCAGGCTGCCGCGCGAGCGGGCCTGAAGATTCTGCATCGCCAGGGTTATGTCCTTGCCCCCTCCGGCGCCGAGTTCTTTAAGGAAGGCGCGGTAGATATTCTTTATGGGGATGATCTTCGAGTTTATGCCCAGGCGGCCGGCCAGGTCCAGCGCCTCGTCGACGCTGCGCCGTGCGGTGTACTCGGAAGGCATCAGCACTCCGGTCACGTTTGCCGGGCCCAGCGCTCTGGCAGCCAGCGCGGCTACCACGGCGGAATCGATGCCGCCGGAGAGTCCGAGCAGCGCCTTGGTGAAGCCTTGCTTGGCGAAATAGTCGCGGATGCCCAGCGTGAGCGCTTCACAGATCTCGGAGGTAACGTCGGGCTGGCGCTCGGGGCGCGCCGGCGCGGGGGCCGCGGTGTCCACCAGTACCAGGTCCTGGGTGAAACCCGCCGCGGCGGCGCAGGTCCGGCCGGAAGGGGCCAGCGCGAAGCTGTTGCCGTCGAAGACCAGCTCGTCGTTGGCGCCGGTCTGGTTGACGTAGACGATGTGGGCGCGCATCCTGCGGGCCAGGCCCGAGAGGATGCGGCGGCGCAGGGCGCCCTTGCCCCGGTAGAAAGGCGAGGCGGAGATGTTGATGATGACGGAGGCCTTGCCGGCGCGCAGGGTCAGGGCGGGGTTGTTGCGGTAGAGCAGGCGGCTGGGCAGCAGGCTGGTGCCGGCCCAGATGTCCTCGCAGACGGTCAGGCCGATGGTCTCGCCCCGGAACCGCACCGGCCGGTTGTCAGAGGCCGGCTCGAAATAGCGGGCCTCGTCGAAAATGTCGTAGGTGGGCAGGAGCGACTTGAAGCGGCGCGCGGCGATCTTCCCCCCGTCTATCAGCGCTATCGCGTTGTGCAGCGGCTTGCCTTTTTGGGCCGGGTTGCGGTCCACGTAGCCCACGGCGATGGCGGTCTTCAGCTTGAGCGCCGCGAGTTTCCTGAGCGCCTTTAAATTAGCGTCTATGAAGTTTTTCTTCTCGAGCAGGTCCAGCGGCGGATAGCCGGTCAGCGCCAGCTCGGGGAAGACGGCCAGGTCCGCCCCGGCCTCCTGGGCCCTGCGGGCATAGGCTTCTATCAGCTCGAAGTTGCCGTCAATGTCCCCTACCCTGGGGTTGATCTGCGCGATAGCGATTTTCATCGCCCCTATTATAGCAAACACTAAAACTCCCCCCACCCAGTGAAGAGAACCGAATCTGCCACACTACTCTTCGGGGCAAGGAATAATGCCCACGAGATACCATGTCAGAGCCTTGGCCTCTTTGCTATAAGCCGGAATTCGGCGGCTTACCATATGGGCAGGAACGCAAAACCGCCGTCTCGCACACCGTGCTCGCGGCTGCCCGTCTCGGCCCTCGCGCTATGCAAGCTCGGGCCTCCGACAGGCTTTTGCTAACCCTGCCCATATGGTTTCCGCCAGGTTTCGCCCATGAGACGGCCTGGCTGCGTGAGAACGGCAGGCTGACGAGGGTATGCCTTCGGAGGGGCCTCGCGTAGGTGAGGCTTGCGTAAGCGCCGAACCGAAGCGAAAGAGCGAGGCCACGGTGTGGCCGAGCGTACCCGGAGAAGGCGTACCCTCGCCAGCCCCTCTCCGGTCTTCAAAGTCCCTGTTTATTGTTGAACCTTGGCATGCTTTTTGATAATATATAGGCATGCGGTTGAAATCCTGCCCCTGGAGGGCGGGAAAAGAAGCGCAATGTATAGACACGGAGGAAAGTCAAAAAATGGCACTTAACGTAACGATGAAAAGCATGTTAGAAGCCGGTGTCCACTTCGGTCACCAGACCTACAGGTGGAACCCCAAGATGGCCCGCTACATATTCGGCGAGCGCAACGGCATCCATATACTCGACCTGCAGAAGACCGTCAAAGAAATAAAGAAGGCTTACACCTTCGTGAAGGACTGCTCCAAAGCCGGAAAGACCTTCCTCTTCGTCGGCACCAAGAAGCAGGCCAAGGAGATCATCCGCGAGGAAGCGATCCGCGCCGACGTGTCCTACGTGCACGAAAAGTGGCTGGGCGGCACGCTCACCAACTTCGAAACCCTGCGCAAGTCCCTCAAGCGCTTCGACGAGCTCGACAAGTTCGAGGCCGACGGCCTGTTCCGGGTCATGTCCAAGAAAGAGGTTTCCCGCCTCTCCAAGGAGAAGGCCCGCCTGGTGAAGCTGCTCAGCGGCATCCGCAACCTGCGCAACCTGCCGGACATCATCTTCATCGTGGACCCCGTCAACGAGGCCAACGCCCTCAAGGAAGCCCACAAGCTCAAGATCCCCGTCGTCGGCGTCTGCGACACCAACTGCGACCCCGACCAGCTCGACTGGCCGATCCCCGGCAACGACGACGCCGCCCGCTCGATCCGCCTGTTCTGCGCCACGATGGCCGACGCCGTAGTGGACGGCCGCGCCGAGGCCGAGGCCGAGAAGGCCGCCGCCCACCAGCAGGCCCAGCAGGCCTCCGCCGTAGAAGCCGGCGAGCAGCAGCCCGAAGGCGACCCCCTCAACCAGGTTGAGGAAGTCCCCGCGCAGGAACCGGTCCGCACCGAAGAATAAGTCTTCCATCGGAACAGGGGGCGCGGCTATTACGCCTGCGCCCCCTTTTTTAAGATTCACCACACCCAAGGAGATAATCACTATGGCGATAACCAGCGAACAGGTAATGACACTCCGGAGCCAGACCGGCGCCGGCATAATGGATTGCAAAGGGGCCCTTAACGAGGCCGGCGGCGACCTGACCAAGGCCGTCGAGATACTGCGCAAGAAGGGCCTGGCCGGCCTGGCCAAGCGCGCGGGCCGCACCATGAAGGAAGGCGTGGTCGTGTCCAAGAGTTCCGCCGCCGCGACCTCCCTGCTCGAGATCAACTGCGAGACCGACTTCGTCGCCAAGAATCCCGACGTGGCCGGCTTTGCCGTCGCGCTCGCCGGCGATATGCTCACCGACGCGGCTCTGGCCAACCCGGCCGAGAGCGAGAAGGCCAAGGAGCGCCTGCAGGCCGTCGCCATGAAGATGGGCGAGAACATGGCCATCCGCCGCGGCGTCGTCTACGCCGCCGCCGCCGACAGCGCGGTCAACGTTTACGTGCATTCCGACAACCGCAAGGGCGCCATAGTGGAACTGTCCTTCGACGGCAACATGGCCGCCGGCAAGGCCGACCTGGAGAGCCTGGCCAAGGAACTGGCGATGCAGAGCGTGGCGATGAACCCGAAGTACCTCAAGCGCGAAGAGGTGCCCGCCGACGTGGTTGCCAAGGAAAAAGAGATCTACCGCGCCAAGATGGAGAAGGACGAGGCCGACGCCGCGGCGCGCGCCGTCGAGACCGGCAAGCCGTACAAGGCCAAGCCGGCCGAGGCCATCGAGAAGATGCTCGAAGGCCGCGTGAACAAGTTCTTCCAGGAATGCTGCCTGATAGAGCAGGCCTCGATACGCGACTCCAAGAAGACCGTGTCCCAGGCCGTGAAGGAACTGGGCGCCAAGCTGGGCGGCAACGTGGCCGTCAAGCGCTTCAGCTGCTTCATCGTCGGCGTAGAATAAACAGCGGCAGGCCGTAACCGCCGCCGCGGGTCCGCACGGGCCCGCGGCGGCGGAAAACTATCCACAGGGAGGCATATGTACAAACGCGTACTTCTGAAGCTTTCCGGCGAGGCGCTGGGCACCCCCGGCGACTGCCGTTCCATCAGTTCCCCTTCCCTCACCTATATCGCCAAAGAAATAGCCTCGGGCCTTAAAAAAGGCATACATCTTTCCATCGTGATCGGCGGCGGCAATATCTGGCGCGGCGCCCGGGACGGCCGCATGATAGACCGCGTCACCTCCGACAACATGGGCATGCTCGCCACGATCATCAACGCGATGGCGCTGCAGAGCGCGCTGGAGCACGAGGGCGTCTCCACCCGCGTGCAGACCTCCATCGAGATCAGCCGGCTGGCCGAGCCTTTCATCCGCCGCCGCGCGCTGCGCCACCTGGAGAAGGGGCGCGTAGTGATCTTCGCCGGCGGCACCGGCAACCCCTATTTCACCACCGACACGGCGGCCGCCCTGCGCGCCGCCGAGATCAACGCCGACGTCATCTTCAAGGCCACTCAGGTGGACGGCGTCTATACCGGCGACCCCAAGAAGGACCCCAAGGCGAAGCTGATCAAGGACATCACCTACATGGAGGCCATCAGCAAGGGCCTGAAGTTCATGGACGCCAGCGCGCTGACGCTCTGCATGGAGAACAATATCCCGATCCTGGTTTTCAATCTGCACACCCCGGGCAATATCCGCAAGGCGCTGGCCGGGCAGAAGACCGGCACGCTGATCAAACAGGGCTGACATGGAAACCAGGATACGCTCGGCGATAGAACAGCATCAGGCGGCCGCGGCCGCGCTGGCGGCGGACCACGCCGCCATCGAACCTATCGCCCGGCTGCTCGCGGCCACCGCCCTGGCCGGCGGCAAGATCCTCGTCTGCGGCAACGGCGGCTCCGCCGCCGACAGCCAGCACATAGCGGCCGAGCTCGTCGGCCGGTTCAAGAAGGAGCGCCGCGCCATAGCCGCGGTGGCCCTCAGCACCGATACCTCCATCCTCACCGCCCTGGGCAACGATTACGGCTTCGACCGCGTCTTCGAGCGCCAGGTGGAGGCGCTGGGCCGCGCCGGCGACCTGCTGGTGGCCGTCTCCACTTCCGGTTCCAGTCCCAACGTTCTGAAGGCCGCCGTTAAGGCCAAGGCCCTCGGTATGGCCGTGGTCGGCTTCTTCGGCGCCGCCGGCGGGGCCATACTCCCCCACTGCGACCTGGCTTTCCTCGCCCCCTCTTCCGACACCCCCCGCGTGCAGGAAATGCATATCCTGGCTGCTCACATCGTCTGCGGCCTGGTGGAAGACGAAGTGGCGGCCGCCGGCTGACGGAAACTGCCCCTATAATTTAATATAATTAACCTATGCCAGCGGGCTTTCCCCGCGGCACAGGAGGAGGGTTTATGGCTGAATTTTCCATGGAAGACGTGATCTCGGAATCCGAGATGGAGATGATGGAGAAGCTCGAGAAATTTAAGCGCGAGCTCACTTCGCTGCGCACCGGCCGCGCCAACCCGCAGCTGCTCGACACCGTTTACGTGGAGTACTACGGCGCCCGCGTGCCCCTCAAGCAGGTGGCCGCGGTTTCCACCCCCGAACCGCGCACGCTCGAGGTCCGCGCCTGGGACGCCGGCGCCGTGGACGCCATCGAGGCCGAACTGCGCAAGGTGGATTTCGGTTCTTCCCCCAGCCGCAACGGCGGCGTGATCCGCATCAACCTGCCCCCCATGACCGAGGACCAGCGCAAGAAGATGGTCAAGATCGTCCACAGCATGGGCGAGGATTCCCGCGTCTCCGTGCGCAACGTGCGCCGTGACACGCTGGAGAAGGTCAAGAAGGCCCAGAAGGCCGGCGAGATCTCCGAGGACGATTATACGCGCAACGAGGAAGCGGTCCAGAAGCTTACCGACGCCTTCGTCAAGAACGTCGACGACATGGTGTCAGCCAAGGAAAAGGAACTGCTCACCATCTGATGTCCCCCAACAAGTCCGACCCCGCGCGCCTGCCCGCCCATGTGGCTGTCATCATGGACGGCAACAGGCGCTGGGCCAAAAAGCGCGGGCTGCCGGCCATAGCCGGGCACAAGGCCGGGGTGGATTCGGTGCACGCGGTAGTCAAAGCCGCCAGCGACGCCGGCGTGAAAGCCCTTACTATCTACGCCTTCTCCACCGAGAACTGGAACCGCTCCAAGCTGGAGGTCAGCGCGCTGATGTTCCTGCTCAAGAGGACCATCGCCGCTTACGCCGAAGAGCTGGACCGGGAGAACGTCAGGCTGATGTTCAGCGGCCGCACGGAGCAGCTGCCGGCCGCGGCCCGGGCCGTTATGAGCGAAGCCGTGTCGCGCCTGCAGGCCAATACCGGCATGACCCTCAACATCGCGCTGAACTACGGCGGCCGGCAGGAGATCCTGGACGCCGCCAACCGCGCCCTCGCCTCCGGCGCCAAGGCCGTGGACGAGGAGTCTTTTTCGCGCCTGATGTACACCTCGCCGCTGCCCGACCCGGACCTGCTGATCCGCACCTCGGGCGAAATGCGCATTTCCAATTTCCTGCTGTGGCAGGCCGCCTACAGCGAGTTCTATTTCACCGACACCCTCTGGCCGGACTTCGGGGCCGCGGAATTCCGCAAGGCCCTGGCCGAGTACCAGGCCAGAGAGAGAAGGAGAGGAAAATAATGCTTCTGCCCAGAGTACTCACAGCCCTGTTCGGCATCCCGGTGGTCCTGCTCCTCATCCGCGCCGGCGGCCCCGCCTACGCGGCCTTCGTTTTCGCCATAATCGCCGTCTCCCTGTACGAGTACGCCACCATGATGCGCCTCGGCTCCAAGCCGGTGCAGGCCGGCGCGCTCTACCTGTTCGGCCTGCTGCTGCCCCTGGCCCTCTACTTCGACCGCTACGGCGCGGGCCTGCCCGGCGCCAACAACTACTCAGGCTTCTTCGTCTCGCTGACGGTGATCGGTGTGATGACCTGGGAACTCTTCTCCCCCAAGAAATACCTGGAGCGCATGGGCCTGACGCTGCTGGGCATCTTCATGATCTCCTGGTGCCTGTTCCACCTCTCCGCCATCCGCGACCTGCGGCCGGCCGGCCTGTGGCTGACGCTGCTGCTGATCATCACGGTCTGGATCATGGACACCGCCGCCTATTTCTTCGGCCGCTCCTTCGGCCGCCGGCAGCTCTCCACCATCAGCCCCAAGAAGACCTGGGAGGGCGCTGCCGCCGGCTTCATCGCCGCCATCCTGACAGCCTGGGGCATAGCTAAAATCTCCGGGGCTTTCTCCCCCTCCTTCGCCGTCGGCGCGGGCGTGCTGATAGGCGTCTTCGGCCAGATCTCCGACATCGCCGAATCCATGCTCAAGCGCGCCGTGGGCGCGAAGGATTCCTCCAATATCCTGCCCGGCCACGGCGGCATACTGGACCGCTTCGATTCCTACATCTTCCTGGCCCCCGTCATCTACTACTACGCGGTGCTCGCCCTCTGATGAAGAACGTCGTTATCCTGGGCTCCACCGGGTCCATCGGCGTCAACGCCGTCAAGGCGCTGCGCAAGCTTGGCAAGGGCTGGCGCGCGCTGGGGCTGGCGGCCAACTCCAACCTGGCCGTGCTGCGCGCCCAGGCGCGCGAGGTGAGGCCCGCTTACGTGGCTGTTTTCGATTACAAGGCCTGGCAGGAACTGAAGGCCGATCCCCCGAAGGGCGCGAAGGTGCTGGCGCCCGGCGTGGAAGGCCTCGTGGAACTGGCCTCGCTGGCGGAGGCCGACGTGGTGCTCAGCGCGGTGACCGGCGCGGTGGGTTTCGCGCCGCTGCTGGCCGCCATCCGCGCTTCCAAGCACATCGCGCTGGCCAACAAGGAGCCGATGGTCATGGCCGGGGCGCTGCTGATGAAAGAGGCCGAGCGCTGGCAGGCCAGGATCATCCCGGTGGACTCCGAGCCGTCTGCCATCTTCCAGTGCCTCGCCGGCCTCAAGCCCGGCCAGTACGACGCCGCGCTCTCGCGCGTTTTCCTCACCGCCTCCGGCGGCCCGTTCTACGCCCGCAAGGGCTCGCTGACCGGCGTCACCCCGGCGCAGGCGCTCAAGCATCCCCGCTGGAGCATGGGCCCCAAGATCACGGTTGACTCCTCGACCCTGATGAACAAGGGTCTGGAGGCCATAGAGATACAGAACCTGTTCTCGCTGCCCATCTCCAAGGTGCAGGTGCTGGTGCACCCGCAGTCCGTGGTACATTCCGGCGTTGAGTTCCGCGACGGCTCCGTGCTGGCGCAGCTGAGCTGGCCCGACATGCGCCTGCCGATACAGTATGCGCTGACCTGGCCCGACCGCGCCCCGTCGCTGGCGGAGCCGCTCGATTTCTTCAAACTGGCCCGGCTGGACTTCTTCAAGCCGGATTTCCGCCGTTTCCCCTGCCTGGAGCTGGCCTTCGAGGCCGCGCGGCGCGGCGGCATCTGCCCGGCGGCGCTCAACGCCGCCAACGAAGTGGCGGTGGAGCGTTTCATAGCGGGAAAGCTTAAGTTCACCGGCATCCCGGCGGTGGTGGAGAAGGTGCTCGCCGCCTGCCGGGGCGATAAAGCCGGGCTGACGCTGGCCGCGGCCGTGGAGACTGACGCCTGGGCGCGCCAGAAGGCGGCCGACGCCGCACAGAGGATGAGGTAAAACAATGATCATATCCATACTTGCGGTGCTTTTCACTTTCGGCCTGGTCATCTTCCTGCACGAGCTGGGCCACTTCGTGGTCTGCCGCCTGACCGGCATCCGGGTGGAGGCTTTCTCCTTCGGCTTCGGCAAGGAACTCTGGGGGCGCACTAGCGGCCCCACCCGCTACTCGATACGCCTGGTGCCGCTGGGCGGCTACGTGAAGCCCGCCGGCGAGAGCCTCGACGAGGTCTCCGGCGCCCCCGATGAATATTTCTCCAAGCCCTGGTACGCGCGCTTCGCCGTGGTACTGGCCGGCCCCGTGATGAACTACCTGCTGGCCTTCGTCCTTTTCTCCGGAGTGATCCTGCTGATGGGCGAGCCCCGCCCCTCCTCCGCGCCCGTCATCGGCGACCTGACCCAGGGCTACCCCGCCGAGATCGCCGGCCTCAAGGCCGGGGACCGCATAGTGGAGGTGGACGGCCAGCCGGTGGCCGGCTGGAAAGAGATGTCCTCCGCCATCTATACAAAAGTGGAGAAAGAGATCTCCGTGACCTACGAGCGCGCCGGGGAGAAGGCCTCCGTAACGCTGAAGACCCGCAAGGCTTCCGACGCGGGCGGGCCGCGCGGCGTCATCGGCATCGCGCCCGGAGTGGAATACGCGCGCGTGCCGCTCTTGAAGGGCCTGGCGATGGGCGCGCACCAGTGCTGGTACTGGACCGCCTTTACCGTCAAGACGCTGGCCTCCAATATCCACAAGCGCGAGAAGCCCGACCTGGCCGGCCCCATCGGCATCGTCAATATCGTCAGCAAGGCCGCCCACACCGGCGTGGCCGACTTCTTCTTCCTCATAGGTCTCATCTCGGTGGCCGTGGGCTTCTTCAACCTGCTGCCCATTCCGCTGCTCGACGGCGGCTGGATGCTGCTGTACCTCTACGAGGGCGTCTCCCGCCGCAAGCTTACCGGCGACATGATGAAGTACGTCAACGCCGCCGGCATGGTGATGCTGCTGAGCATCCTGCTCTTCGCCACCTACAACGACATCATGCGCATCGTCACCTCGCGCTCGGCCAAGAAGGCCGCCGCGGCGCAGTCGCAGGCCAAGTAACATGGCCTGCTCCTGCCACGGCAAGACTCGCAAGACCCGCACCGTGCGGGTGGGCCGCTTTACCATAGGCGGCGACAGCCCCGTCTCGGTGCAGAGCATGTGCAACACCGACACGCGCGACGTGAAGGCGACCGTGGACCAGGTCCGCCGCCTCGAGGACGCCGGCTGCGAGATCATCCGGGTGGCCGTGCCGGACATGGAGGCCGCCCAGTCGCTGGGCCGCATAAAGAGCGCCATCTCCATCCCGCTGGTGGCCGACATCCATTTCGACTGGCGCCTGGCCGTGGAGGCCGTGCGGCAGGGCGTGGACAAGGTGCGCATCAACCCCGGCAATATCGGCGAGCGCGACAAGGTGAAAGAGGTGGTGAAGGCCTGCAAGGCCGCCGGCATCCCCATCCGCATCGGCGTTAACGCCGGCTCGCTGAAGGCGCTGCGCGAGCATCCCCAGCCCGCCTGGAAGCCCTACGACTGGGCCAAGCAGATGGTCAAAGAAGCCCTCGACGAGGCCCGCGTGCTCGAGCGCCTGAATTTCCGCGACATCGTGGTCTCGCTCAAGGCCGACGACATCGAGCGCACGCTGATGGCCAACTCGCTGTTCGCCTCCAAGTCCGACATCCCGCTGCACCTGGGCGTCACCGAGGCGGGCAGTTTCCTGGCCGGTACGGTGAAGTCCTCGCTCGGGATAGGCCTGCTGCTGACGCAGGGCATCGGCGATACCATAAGGGTTTCCCTGACCGAAGACCCGGTGATGCAGGTGCGCGCCGCCTACGAGATCCTCAAGGCCCTGGGCCTGCGGCAGTACGGCCCGGACCTGATCTCCTGTCCCACCTGCGGCCGCTGCCAGGTGAACGTCGGCAAAGTGGTGCGCGAGCTCGAGGACCGCATCTATTCCGACCGCGCGCTGCTCAAGAAAGCAGAGGGCATGAAGATAGCCGTGATGGGCTGCGTGGTCAACGGGCCCGGCGAGGCCCGCTCCGCCGACTTCGGCGTAGCCGGCGGCAAGGGCCGCGGCGTCTGGATAGAGAAAGGCAAACAGATCAAGGTAGTGAAGGAAAGTGAGTGGGTCAACGAAGTGATCCGCAAGATCCGCAGCTCCAAATAGCGCCGCCACCGGCGCGCACCGAGGAAACGAGATTATGAACAAACCCGTCAACCAGCCGAAAGCCGCCTCCGCCGCCATTACCACCCGCGCGCAGGACTACTCGCAGTGGTACCTGGACGTGATAAAACAGGCCACCCTCGCCGAGCATTCCGCCGTGCGCGGCTGCATGGTGATCAGGCCGCACGGCTACGCGATCTGGGAGAAGATGCAGCGCGAGCTGGACGACCGCTTCAAGGCCACCGGGCACGAGAACGCCTATTTCCCCCTCTTCATCCCGCTGTCCTACCTGACGCGCGAAGAGAAGCACGCCTCCGGCTTCGCCAAGGAATGCGCCGTGGTCACGCACCACCGTCTCAAATCCGTCAACGGCGAGATCGTCCCGGACCCCGAGTCCAAGCTGGAGGAACCGCTCGTCGTGCGGCCCACCAGCGAGACCATCATCTGGGCGCAGTACAAGAACTGGATACAGAGCTACCGCGACCTGCCGCTCCTGATCAACCAGTGGGCCAACGTCGTGCGCTGGGAGATGCGCACTCGCCTGTTCCTGCGCACCGCCGAGTTCCTGTGGCAGGAAGGCCACACCGCGCACGCCACCGAGAAGGAGGCGCTGGAAGAGACCTGGAAGATGCTCGACGTCTACGCCGACTTCGCCGAGAACGTGATGGCCGTGCCGGTGATCAAGGGCCGCAAGACCCCCGGTGAGCGCTTCGCCGGCGCGCTGGAGACCCTCTCTATCGAGGGCCTGATGCAGGACGGTAAGGCCCTGCAGATGGGCACCAGCCATTACCTGGGCCAGAACTTCTCCAAGGGCGCGGACGTGAAGTTCCAGAACAAGGACGGCCAGCTGGAGTACGTGTACGCCAGCAGCTGGGGCGTAAGCACCCGCCTCATCGGCGCGCTGATCATGACGCATTCCGACGACGCCGGGCTGGTCCTGCCCCCCAAGCTCGCCCCGGTGCAGGTGGTGGTGATCCCGATCTACAAGAGCGACGAGGAGCACGTTAAGACCATGGAGGAAGCCGCCAGGGTGGCCGCGGAGCTGAAGGCGCTCGGCGTGGCCGTGCGCGTGGACGACAGGGATATGCAGCCCGGCGCCAAGTACTACGAGTGGGAAGGCAAGGGCGTGCCGCTGCGCATAGAGGTGGGGCCGAAGGACCTCGAGAAGGGCTCGCTCTGCATCGCCCGCCGCTTCGTGGCCGAGATTCCCGGCGAGGCCCCCGACGCCCAGCGCCGGCGCCGCAAATCTTTCCTGCCCAGGGCCGAGGCCATCGCCTCCATAGTGCCCACGCTGGCCGCCATGCAGGCGGAACTGCTGGAGCGCGCCCGCAAGACCCGCGACGCCCGCACCCGGGTCATCGACAATATCGCCGACTTCGAGAAATTCTTCAAGGACGAGGGCGGCGGCTTCGCCTGGGTGCACTGGGCCGGCACTCCGGAGCAGGAGGACGAGATGGCCAAACGCTTCGAGACCAGCATCCGCAATATCCCGTTCGAAGACCAGATCCCGGCGCAAGCCAAGGGCGCCGGCGTCTGCATCCTCACCGGCAAGCCGTCCGCCCAGCGGGTGCTGATGTCCAAGTCTTACTAGAACGTCAGCCGGGTTATCCGCCGGGCGGCAGCGCCCGCGGAGAGGGGCGGGATATGGATAACATCTTCGATAATGCGGTATTCATGCGGCATGCCCTGGACGCTGTTCCCTCCATGGTACTGGTGACGGACGAGGACGCCCGCATCCTGTACCGCAACCTGGCCGCCCGCCAGCTGCTGGCCGGGGAAAAGGTCTACGGCAACAGGATCGGCGAGGTCATGCACTGTATCCATGCCGAAGACGTGCCGGCCGGCTGCGGCCATGGACCGCATTGTTCCGAGTGCGTAGTCCGCAACTCCGTGAATTCGGCCTTCTCGGGCAAAGCCGTACATCGTTCGCGCACGGATATTTCCATCCGGCTCAAGGACAAGGTCCTGGCGTTGCCCGCGCTTATCTCCGCTTCCCCGTTCTCTCTGGAAGGCCGGCTTTACACCCTGCTTGTCGTGGAGGATATTTCCGAGCTGGTGGAGCTCCGGTCACTGCTGCCGCTTTGCTCCTCCTGCAAAAGGATACTCGGCCCGGATGGCCAGTGGGAAATACTCCAGAATTACCTGAAGAGGCACATTCCGGAAGCCAACCTTTCCCACGGCCTGTGCCCCGACTGCGCGAAGAAACTTTACCCGAACCATTCGCGTTAGCCGCCGCGCTCTTTGCCCGGTTTTCTCCCCGGTTTTTACCTTTATTTGCCACCCCGCATTTGTTAGAATTTATATATAGAAAGACGCCCTCCGGCCCGCCCGGGCAGGGGGCCCGGAGGACCCATGAAACCCAACGACTTCATTAAATTCCTGGATAAAGCCAAGATGTACGACCTTACCCAGCCGCTGAGCATCCACACCCCCCCGTGGCCGAGCTATATCCCGCTGCAGCTCCAGTACTTCAAGCGCATAGCCGGCGCGCATATGGGCCAGGGCGCCAACGGCCAGGTCATGACCACCTCCAACCACGTGGGCACCCACATGGACGGTGAGATACACTTTTACAGCGCCGGCCGCACCATCGGCGAGGTGCCTATGCGCGAATGGACAGGACCGGCCGTGGTCGTGGACATCTCCAAGGACGTGGGCGACTACGACCTCTATGAACCCGAACTGCTGATGAAACGCGCCGACATCCGCAAGGGCGACATCCTCATCATCAACACCGGCTACCATAAGTACGCCTGGTACGAGAAGGGCACCTGCGACGAGGTCCGCTACTTCTGCAAGCACCCCGGCCCCGGCCCCCGCTTTCACAAGTGGGCGCTCGACATGAAGTTCAAGTGGATCGGCGTGGACTGCGGCTCGGCCGACCACCCCATGAACACCATCATCCGCAACTGGCACCCCAAGCTCTTCATCGAGGCCGAGAAGAAGCTCGAGGCCAACTACGGCAAGAAATGGGACGAGCTGTTCCCCCAGGACATTTACTACCAGGTCATGCACCTCAAGCTGTTCCCCAAGCGCCTCGTGCACGCCGAGAATATCGGCGGCGAGATAGACAAGCTGTCCAACAAGCGCTGCTGGCTGGGCTTCTTCCCTCTCAAGGGTATGGAGCTAGAGTCGGCGATGGGCCGCGTGGTGGCCTGGACCGCCTGAACCGGGCCTGACCGGGCCGGGAGCGTCGCTCCCGGCCCGATCATTTTGAGCGGGAGGAAAAATGCCGATAACAGCCGAATTCGAGTACGTCAAACCCAAAGACATGGAGGAGGTACTTCATGTCTTTTCGCTTTATAAGGACAAGGCCCGGGCCCTGGCGGGCGGCACCGACCTGGTGGTGCACCTGAAAGAGGGCCTGGCCAAGCCGGAAGTGGTGGTGGACCTCAAGGCCGTTCCCGGGCTGGCCGCCTTCGCCCTGAAGGACGGCATCCTGCGCCTCGGCGCGCTGACCACCTTTACCGATCTGATAGAATCCCCGGCGGTCAAGGCGAAGTTCCCGCTGCTCTGGGAAGCCGCGCTGACCGTGGCCTCCACCGGAGTGCGCAACCGCGCCACGGTGGCCGGCAATATCTGCTCCGCCGTGCCCTCGGCGGACTCCGCCCCCGCCCTGGCCGTGTACGACGCGGTCGTGCTGACGCGCAGCCTCGGCGCCGCGCGCCGCGTACCGATAGCCGACTGGTTCACCGGCCCCAAGCGCACGGCCCTGCGCCCCGACGAGATAGTGGAGGGCATAGAACTGCGGCTGCCGGACAAGAAGCACGCCGGCTGCTATATGAAACTCGCCCGCTACGAGGGCGAGGACCTGGCCCAGGGCGGCATAGGCGTGCTGGTCTTCGCCGACCACACCTACCGCGTGGCCGCCTGCGCGCTCGGCCCGAAGCCCGGCCGCTGCCCGCTTACCGAGGCCGCGCTGAACGGCCGCAAGCTGGGCGAGAAGACGCTGCAGGAGGCCAAGGCGGCCCTGCTGCGGGAGATCTCCCCCATCACCGACATCCGCTCCTCGAAGGAATACCGCCTGCACATGGCCCAGGTGATGCTGGGCCGCGCGCTCGAGAGCGCCTCCGCCAGGCTGCTGGGCAAAGGGGCCAAATACGGCGCCGAGAATATCTGCTGACCGGAGCGACCTATGAAAAATCACGACATCAAATTCACCCTTAACGGCGAGCAGGTGGCGCTGAACGTGGAGCCCAGCGACGTGCTGCTGGACGTGCTGCGCGGCCGGCTGGGCATCAAGAGCCCCAAGGTGGGCTGCGACCGCGGCGACTGCGGCACCTGCACCGTCCTGCTCAACGGCCGGACCATCCGCTCCTGCCTGGCGCTGGCCGTAGAGGCCGACGGGACGGAGATAGTGACGCTCGAAGGCGCCAACACCACGCGCAAGTGGACGCAGAAGCTGCAGAAGAAGTTCCACGAGAAGAACGCCTTCCAGTGCGGCTTCTGCGCGCCCGGAGTGATCCTCTCAGCCACCGAGCTGCTGGAGAAGAATCCCAAGGCTTCCAAACACGACATCAAAGAGGCCATCGCCGGCAACCTGTGCCGCTGCACCGGCTACGAGCCGATAGTGGAAGCCATCGAAGAGACGGTTAAAGGCAAATGACCATGAAACACTTTCCCCTCGTTCTCTCCCTGGCCGCGCTGTGCGCCTGCGTCATGCCAGAGGGAGCCATGAAAGGCGGCAACCCCTGGGCCGCCTTCGGGGCCAAGCGGACCGTGGCTCCGCAGCAGCCCGCTGCCCCGGACTATATAGACGAGGTTATCGAAGTCGTCACCGAGCCGCCTGGCGCCCGGATATTAGTGAACGAGGCCCCTGTCGGCACTTCCCCGCTGCGCTACACCGTGCGCCGTCTCTGGCGCGGCCAGCCCGGCTATATGGCGCTGGATACGGTAAAGGTGGAGGCCCTGCCCACGGCGGCGGGCCAATGCGTGCAGAGCGGCATCTACGGGCAGGGCGCCACTAAAGTCCCGGCCCTTGTAAGCTTTAACATGACCAGCTGCGCCCCGGCGCAGAAATAGTTTCCGCGGCCCCGCGAGGTAAATATGGACCTTCAAAAAATCGTAGCGAAGCCCAAAAAGGCTGCCAAGCCCAAGCTCTCCGGAGACGGCCTGCAGGTGGTAGGCAAATCCGTGCTGCGCGTGGACGGCTGGGAGAAGATCAAGGGCGCGGCGCAGTATACCGACGACCTGCAGTTCGGCCCCGGCCTGCTCTACGCGGCGCTGGTGGAGAGCCCCCACGCGCACGCTAAGATCAAATCCCTGGATACCGCCGCCGCCGAGAAACTGGACGGCGTGGTGAAGGTGGTCACCGGGCGCAACTTCAAACATAAGTTCGGGCTGTACATGAACGACCGCTACATCTTCGCCAACGACGTGGTGCGTTTTGTGGGCGAACAGGTGGCCGCCGTGGTGGCCACCGATCCCAAGATCGCCCTGCGCGGCGCGGCGCTGGTGAAAGTGGAATACGAGGAGCTGCCGGCGGTGATGGACCCCGTGAAGGCCCTTGAAAAAGATTCCCCGCTGGTGCACCCGGACCTCAAGGATTACTCGCACGTGCCGTGGTTCTTTCCCAAGCCCGGCACCAATATCGCGCACTGGCGCAAGATCCGCAGGGGCGACCCCGCTAAAGGCTTTAAAGACGCAGACCTGGTCCTCGAGGATACGTACACCGTGCCCCGCTACGCGCATTGCGCCATAGAGCCGCATTCCGCCATAGGACTCTACGACGCCTCCGGGCGCCTGACGATGTGGACCTCGTCCCAGTCCCCCTTCACCCAGCGTCACGTGTTCGCCGAGACGCTTAAGGCCTTCGGCATCGGCCATAAGGACGTGCGAGTGATCAGCACGTACATTGGCGGCGGCTTCGGCGGCAAGGCCGGCGTGACGATGGAGATCATCGCCGCGGCGCTCGCCGTCGCCGTGCCCGGCCGGCCCATCAAACTGCTCTGGAACCGCGCGCAGGAGTTCTACAACACCTACCAGCGCCTCGGCGTCACCGCCAAGATCAAGATGGGCGCCACCAAGGCGGGCAAGATCACCGCCCTGGACTTCAAACTGTACTGGGATTCCGGCGCTTACGTAGAGTACGGCGCCAACGTGGTGAACGCCGCGGGTTTGTCGGCCAGCGGCCCTTACCGCGTGGACAATATCAGCGTGGACTCGATGTGCACCTATACCAACCTGCCGCCCGGCGGCGCCTACCGCGGCTTCGGCTACTCCGAGTTCCTCTTCGGCCTCGAATCGCATATCACCCGCATGGCGGAGCAGCTGGGGCTGGACCCGGTGGAGTTCCGCAAGAAGAACGCCATTAAGGAGGGCGAGACGCTGCCTTATGGCGCGCACATGAACCCTACCGGCATACTCGAAGCCATAGAGAAGGTAGGCAAAGAGATAAAGTGGGGAGTGAAGGAACGCTCCAAGGACCCCCGAAAAGCGATCGGCAAGTCGCTGGTCTGTTTCTGGAAGGCTCCCGCCATGCCGCCCAACGCCAGTTCGAGCGCGTTCCTCAAGTTCAACGAGGACGGCAGCGCCAATATCCTGGTTTCCGGCATGGACATGGGCCAGGGCCTGCTCACCGTGATGGCCCAGGTGGCCGGCGAGGTGCTGGCCCTGCCGGTGACCAAGATCCGCGTGGAGACGCCGGACACGGACCGCAACCCTTACGAGTGGCAGACCGTCGGGTCCCATGTGACGTGGGGCTGCGGCAACGCCGTCAAGCGCGCCGCGCTGGAGGCCCGCGAGCGCATCTTCGACCTGGTGCAGCGCGTGCACTGCCTGGACAAGAGCACGCTGTACCTCGAGGACGAATGCGTGCGCTGCCGCACCAAGCCGGACTTCCGGCTGCCTTTCAAAGACTTCGTCATCAACGGCATACAGGCCGACGACCATACCTTCAAGGGCGGGCCTATTATGGGGTCCGGCGTGTTCATGCCGGAGTTCACCTCCGCCATCAGCGACCCGGAGACCGGGCAGGGCGGCCATCCTAACGTGCATTACACCACGGGTTCGGCCGGCATCATCCTGGAAGTGGATCGGGAAACCGGTAAGATGAAGATAAAGAAGGTGGCGCTGGCCGTGGACTGCGGCAAGGCCATCAACCCGGACCTGGTCAAGGGCCAGATCGTGGGAGGCCTGCTGCAGGGCTTCGCCACCGTGCTTTACGAGGACATGCGCTATAATGAAAAAGGCCGGCTGTTGAACCCCAACTTCTCGGACTACAAGATCCCCACCGTGATGGACATGCCCGACGAGGTGGTGCCGATCATCATAGAGGTGCCCCAGCCCGACGGTCCTTACGGCGCGCGCGGCGTGGGCGAGCACACGATGATCCCCTGCGCCCCGCTTATAGCCAACGCGGTGGCCGACGCGCTCGGCGTGCGCGTTAAGTCCATGCCGGTCACCAAGGAAAAGGTGGCCCTGGCCTTCAAGGCCGCCAGGAAATAAGCTCCGGAGGAACGCAACATGAAAGCAGCTCTCTGCCAGTTCGACATGAAGTGGGAGGACAAGGAGGCCAACAAGCGCCGCATCGAGGACCTGCTGGAGAACTTCCCCCGCCGCAAGGAGATAGACTGGCTGGTCTTCTCAGAGATGACCCTCAGCGGTTTCACGATGAATACCACCGCTTCCGAGCTCAACGACGAGGACCGCGCCTTCTTCTCCGGCCTGGCGGCGCAGAACAACATCAACATCTCCTACGGCGGCGTGGAGAAGGGCTACAACAACCTCATCACGCTGGACCGCAAGGGCAACAGGATCAATACTTACTCCAAGATCCACCTGTACGCTTTCGGCGGCGAGGACAAGCATTACAACCCCGGCTCGAAGCAGGAGGTGTTCACGCTGGAGGGCCTGCGCGTGATGCCGGCGGTCTGCTTCGACCTGCGCTTCCCCTACCTGTTCTGGAACAAGGCCAAGGACGTGGATGTTTACGTGGCGATAGCGGCCTGGCCCATGCGCCGCGCCGAGCAGTGGATGACGCTGCTGCGCGCCCGCGCGGTGGAGAACCAGGCCTACTGCATAGGCGTGGACCGCGTCGGCCTGGAAGGCAAGATAGAGTACTCGGGTAATTCTATGTGCTACGACCCGCTGGGCAAGACGGTGATAGACGCCGGCACGGCCGAAGGCATCTACCTCGCCGAGACCCCGCTGGACCCGGCGCTGGTAGCCAAGACCCGCGAGCGCTTCCCCTTCATCGGCGAAAGAAAGAATTTCCCGTGGCAATGACAGAGCTGCCGCCGGACGCCCGGGCTGGTTAAGCAAAAGCCTGTCGGAGGCCCGAGCTTGCATAGCGCGAGGGCCGAGACGGGCAGCCGCGATCACGGTGTGCGAGACGGCGGTTTTGCGTACCGGCCCGGGTGGCTGACGGCAAAAGTTATATGGACCTTATTTCTTACGGAGACAGCATACCTGAGGGCGAGTACCGCCTGCATTCGGCTTTCGCCAACGCGCTGAATTTCCGCAAGGGCCGGCTGCTGGTGTCGGTGGTGCCCCCCCGCGCCGGCGCCGGGCCGCTGAACGTGGTGCTGCGGCAGCTGCCGCCCGGCGCCAAGCGCCTGCGCTCCACCCGCCTCTACCTGTATATCGACGAGAACCGTCTGCGCAAGGAGCCGGAGGCCCGCTACTCATCGGCCGTGCCGCTGCTGGACGCTTCCCCCGCCGCCCTGAGCGCCGGGCTGAAGGAGCTGGAGCGCCTGCTGGTGCTCAAGGCCCCGCCCAAGAGCCTGGCCTTCGTCTTCGATAAGAAACTGGAGAAGGCCTTCACACGCGTCTTCGAGCGCCAGCTGTTGGCCCGCTTCAAGCGGGCCCTTACCCATATGCGCGCCGGCGATTACGGCCGCGGCGTCAAGACCATGCGCGGCCTGGGCTTCGGCCTGACGCCCTCCGGCGACGACTTCCTCAGCGGCCTGCTGGCGGGCTTTAATTTCGCCATGCTGAACCTGCGCTACGACGCCGAGGGCCTGATAGAGAAGATCTTCTTCTACGCCGAGGGCGGCAATCTGGTCTCCAACTCTTTCCTGCGCTGCTCCTACGAGGGCAGGGTGAACGCCAAGGTGGGCCGGCTGCTGCGGGCTCTGGGCGGGCGCGACCGCAAGGAACTGCGGGCCGCGGCGCTTGAGGCGCTCGCCAGCGGCCACACGTCGGGAGCTGATTTCTGCGCGGGGCTGGTCTTCGCGCTGCGGCAGGCGCTGGAGGCGCGTTAAAACAAGGAACTTATGATAAAAACCGTGATCAAGAAAGGCGCGTATTTCGACTCGGTCTCGCTGATGCAGGTGGCCAAAAAACTCAACGGCGTGCCCGGCGTTATCGACTCCGCCGTGGTGATGGCCACCAGCGAAAACAAGGGCATCATCAAGGCCTCGGGCCTGCTGACCCCCGAGATCCTGAAAGCCGGCGACAGCGACCTGGCCATCGCGGTCAGCGCGAAGACCCCGGAAGCGGCCGCGGCCGCCTTCGCCGCCGCCGAAGATTTGCTCAACAAGAAGCCGGCCCAGGCCGCGGGCGGCGGAGACCGCAAGGCCGCTGGCCTCGACGAGGCCGTGAAGATGCTCGACGGCGCCAACCTGGCCGTCATCTCGGTGGCCGGGCGCTTCGCCGGCGCGCTGGCCGCGGACTGCCTGGAGAAAGGGCTCAACGTCATGCTCTTCTCCGACAACGTGCCGGTAGAGACCGAAGTGGAACTGAAGAAGGCCGCCGCGAAGAAAGGGCTGCTGGTGATGGGCCCCGATTGCGGCACCGCCATCATCAACGGCGCCCCCATAGCTTTCGCCAACTCCGTGCGCCGCGGCAACGTCGGCGTAGTGGCCGCCGCCGGCACGGGCCTGCAGGAAGTGACCACGCTGATCTCCAACGAGGGCGCGGGCATCTCGCAGGCCATCGGCACCGGCGGCCGGGACGTCAAGGCCGAGGTGGGCGGCCTGACCTTCATCCAGGCGCTGAAACTGCTGGCCGCCGACCCGTCCACCGACGTGCTGCTGCTGGTCTCCAAGCCGCCGGCCCCGGAAGTGCTCAGGAAGATCGCGGCCGAAGTGCGCAGGATAAAGAAGCCGGTGGTGGCGGTATTCATCGGCGGCGAGATAAAGGAAAAGATAAAGGCCGATTTCTATCCCGCCAAGACCCTCGAGGAGGCCGCCTACAAGGCCGCCTGCCTGGGCAAGGGCTGGAAGATAACCAGGGCCCGCGAGATCATCTACGACCTTAACCTGAGGGCAGAGGAACTCGCTAAGAAGGAAGCGGCTAAAAAGAAGAAGAGCCGCTGCCTGCGCGGCCTGTTCACCGGCGGCACCTACGTCGGCGAGGCGCAGGTCATCCTGCCCGACCTGATCGGCGAGGTGAAGTCCAACGCCCCGCTCGACAAGCGGCTGAAGCTGAAGAATTCCATGGAGCTGTCCGGCCACGCCGTGATAGACCTAGGCGAGGACGAGTTCACCGTCGGCCGCCCGCACCCGATGATAGACTTCTCACTGCGCAATAAGCTGATAGTCTCCGAGGCGAAGAAGCCGGAGGTGTCCGTGCTGCTGCTGGACCTGGTGCTGGGCTATGGCGCCAACCTCAAGCCGCTGGAGGAGATACTCCCCCCGATAACGGAAGCCTTCCTGCGCAACAGGGAACTTTCCATAGTGGCGTCGGTGACGGGCACCGAGACCGACCCGCAGGTGCGCTCCAAGGTGGTCAAGGCCCTGGAAGCCGCCGGCGTGCTGGTGATGTCTTCCAACGCCGGAGCCTGCCGCCTGGCCGGCGAGATAGTGCGTCTCGGAGGTAGGAAATAACATGAAACTTTTCGAATCAGAACTCAAGGTCATCAACATCGGCCTGGAATCTTTCAGGCAGGGGCTTAAAGACTCCGGCGTGGCGAGCGTGCAGGCGCAGTTCAAGCCGCCGCTGGTTTCCGACGCGGCGCTGTTCGCCAGGGCCGCCAGGCACGGGGCGAAGATAGAGAAGGCCAACCAGAAGGCCCTGGCCAGGGTACTGGCCGCCAAGCCGGTCCTGACGGGCATGGGCGTCGCCCTCGACGTGATCCCCGGCATGAAGAAGAACCTGATCCTGCATGCCGGCCCCCCGGTTACCTGGGAGCGCATGTGCGGTCCCATGCGCGGCGGCATCATGGCGGCCCTGATGTACGAGGGCCTGGCCGCTAACCCTAAAGAGGCCGAGCGTCTGGCCGCCTCCGGCAAGATCAAGTACGAGCCCTGCCACGAGCATAATGCCGTTGGGCCCATGGCCGGCATCATCTCGGCCTCCATGCCCGTTTTCATCGTCAAGAACGAGGAGCACGGCAACTTCGCCTACGCCACGCAGAACGAGGGCCTGGGCAAGGTGCTGCGCTACGGCGCCTACGGCCCCGAGGTTATAGAGCGGCTGAAGTGGATGGAGAAGACCCTTTACCCGACGCTGAAGGCCGCCATCGAATCGCTGGGGCGCATAGACCTCAAGACCATGGTGGCGCAGGCGCTGCACATGGGCGACGAGGTGCACAACCGCAACCGCGCCGGCACGTCGCTGCTCTACCGCGCCCTCGCGCCCGCAGTGATCAAGACCTGCAAGGACCCGGAGACGGCCGCTAAATCCCTGGACTTCATCAACGGCAACGACCACTTCTTCCTGAACCTGAGCATGGCGCTGTCCAAGGTGTCGCTCGACGCCGGCCGCGGCGTGAAGGACTCGAGCCTCGTGGTGGTGATGGCCCGCAACGGCACGGATTTCGGCGTGCAGCTGTCGGGCACCGGCGGCAAGTGGTTCACGGGCCCGGCCCAGGTGCCGGACGCGCTGTATTTCCCGGGCTACTCCAAGGCCGACGCCAACCCGGACATCGGCGACTCGGCGATTACGGAGACCAACGGCTTGGGCGGCTTCGCCATAGCGGCGGCGCCGGCCATAGTGCAGTTCGTGGGCGGCAAGGCCGCCGACGCGCTGGGCTACACGCTGGCGATGTACGGCATCACCGCCGGGGAGAGCAATATCTACAAGATCCCGGCGCTGGACTTCCGCGGCACGCCGACGGGCATAGACGTCATCAAGGTGGCGAAGTCCGGCATCCTGCCGTTCATCGACACCGGCGTGGCCCATAAGAATGCCGGCGTAGGCCAGGTAGGCGCCGGCGTGCTCAGCGCCCCCCCCGAGCCCTTCGCCCGCGCCTTCGAATACTTCGCCAAAAACCTGAAGTAAGTTGTTCTTCCATAAATTAGAAAGCCCCGTAAAAGGGGCTTTCTAATTTTAAGACCGCGAGATGCGCAGTCGGGGGCCTACCGCAGGGGCAGGAACGCAAAACCGGCGTCTCGCACACCGTGCTCGCGCCTGCCCGTCTCGGCCCTCGCGCTTATGCAAGCTCGGGCCTCCGACAGGCTTTTGCTAACCCTGCCCCTGCGGTCTCCCCCTCCGTTTAAGTCCTGAAATTCTCGCTGTAAATTATGAAATCGCCGAATTTATCCGGCAGCGTTCTATACACCAAATCTTTAACTAAATTTGCATTGGGCAGGAGGGATTGCCTAAGATTATCGCTAGTAAAATAAACATTATAACGATGAATCCAGAGCATATAAAAGTGAAATCCCATTTTGAGAGCTCTTCTTTCTCCAAATAGGACGGAATCATAAAAGCAACACAGAAAAGTGTTGCGATAGGTAAAACTGGGCCAAGCCCCAAAAATACAATTAACGAACTCGCATTCGACGATAGACAATAATACTTAACGAGTGTTATTTCTCTACTAGCCTTCCAGAGGTAAAATAGCCCTATCAACCCTGCGAATGGGCCTAACGCAATAGGAATTCCTCCAAGACCAATAGCCGAAATTATGGCAAGAATAACCCGCTTTGTTTTAAACATTATAGATAGGCAAGTAACCCCGTAATATTTTTGCAGACAATGAAGTGAAAGTCAATGGACTGCGAATCATCTGGCGGAGACCGTGGGGATGGGGGCTGAAAAAGCCTGTCGGAGGCCCGAGCTTGCGTAGCGCGAGGGCCGAGACGGGCAGCGGCGAGCACGGTGTGCGAGACCGCGGTTTTTCAACCCCCGTCCCCACGGCAGGCCGCCCAATATCGTGAGCCTGTATAAAACAAAACCGCCGGATTGTTCCGGCGGTTTTGTTTGGGTTAGGAAGATAGGAAGCAGCGTCCCCTAAGTGCCGGGCTGGTATTCGGGCTCGGCGGGAACGGCTACCGGCTGCTTGGCTTTCTTGGGGAGGGCGTTCCAGATCTTCATGGAGAGCAGGAAGCCGATGACGGCGAAGGGGACCAGGAAGACGGGCCACATTTTCCAGTTGTTGGGGTCCTTGGCCAGCTCGCCCACCGGCGTAATGTGGCCGATCACTATGGACTGCATGCCCGTGCCCAGGTACACCATGCCGTCGACGATGCCCGTCGCGGCGCCGGCGTTCTTGGCGCCGCCGAAGTCGGTGGTGGAGGTGCCCGAAAGAATGCCGTGCACTCCCGTCACCGACATGGAAATGAGCATGGTGGCTATGCCGGCCCACCAGATATTGGCGCCCAGCATCAGGGCCATCACGCCCGCGCTCGCGCCCATCACGCCGTAGAGAATGGCCGCCATCGGTCCGCGGCGGGAGTTGAAGATCTTGTCCGAGCACCAGCCCGTCAGGAAAGAGCCGGCCAGACCCGTCAGCAGCAGCATCAGGCCCCAGTTGTCGGTGATCCAGAAGCCTTTCTTGAAGCCCACCTCGCCGGCGAACAGCGGGTACCAGTGCATGATGCCGTTGCGCAGCACGCCGCTGCAGAACTCGATGGCGCATACCACTATCAGCACCGGGTGCGTGATGATCTTCAGGAACACCTGCTTCACCGGCAGGCGCTCGCCGGTGGCGGAGACGGATTCCTCGCCGGTGTCGAAGTCCTTGTAGCCGGCCTCGCCGGGCGTATTGCGCAGGAAGAAGAACATGATCAGCCAGAAGAAGGCCAGCATCAGGGCCGGCACGAAGAAGATCCACCAGTTCTGGTCCACGCCCGAGCCGCCCAGGCCGAAGACGGCGGCGAACACTTTAGCCATCACCGACGGGGCCGTGGCGGACGCCGCGCGGCTGGCCTCGGCCACCGCGAAGCCCCAGTCGAAGGCGAAGTACAGGCCGAAGGCTATCATGGCGCCGAAGATAGTGGAGAAGGTGCCGCGCTCGCGCACGTGGAACCAGGGAGCCTTTACCGTGACTATCGAGATGGCGCCGTAGCTCTGAAAGTGCATATTCAGCGCGTAGAGGAACATGAACGACGAGAAGACCGAGACCTGCCAGCCCCAGTTGGCCATGCCGTAGAGCGTCACGCCCATCAGGAAGTTCACCAGCAGCGCGCCGCCGGTGCCTATCAGCATCGCCAGGCGGCCGCCCATCTTGTCGGCCAGCGGGCCGGTGACCAGGAACGAGAGCGCGTACACCCAGGCGCCAACGGCGAAGATCTCGCCGAACTGCGCCTTGGTCATCAGCGCGTCGCCCATCACGCTCTTGGAGACCGTGAGGTTGTAGCGGCCCATGTACAGGAAGGCGTAGGCGAAGCCCAGCGGGACCCAGTTCAGGGCGCGGCGGAAACGGTATGCTCCGGAATGAGTAGGTATATCCATGGAAAAATTATAACTTTTTGCCCCGCGGGGGTGAACCGGGCGAGTGTAAAATGCGTGTAAAGTCTTGTTAGGCCCCGGTCCCGGCCTTGCCTTTTAGAGAATGGAATTGCTATTATTATATATGGAAGGTGGCTGAAGTTCAGGCCGCTTTTTTTACTAATAGGGCAGTTAACGGGATTTCTATGGATAAGTCCAAATTAGAGGCCGAAATCGAAAAAACAGTCGACCAGAGCGGGTTCGAACTGGTGGACGTCAAGCTGGCCAGCCATAACGGCAAGCCGCTGATACAGATCTTCGTGGACCGCGAACAGGGCGGCGTACTGCTCGACGACTGCGCCGTGCTCAGCGAGAAAGTGGGCGAGTGCCTGGACACCAACAATTTTTACGAGAACGGGTATTTCCTGGAGGTTTCCTCACCCGGCATAGACCGCGTCCTCAAGAAGGAAAAAGATTTCAAGCGCTTCATGGGCAAGCAGGTAAAGATCCGCCTGAAGCGGCCGGTCAACAACTCGCGCGTGTACTACGGCGACATAGCCGGCTTTGAAAACGGGCAGGTGCTCCTGTCCGGTGACTTAAAATTCAGCCTGGAGGATATCGACGAGGCCCGGCTTCACCCGACCGACGACGAGATCCTGAAGGGAAAATAACACAGGGGTAAGAACAATGACAACCAACAAGGAACAGAAGAACAAATCGGACCTTTTACTGGCGCTGGAACAGCTCGAGCGCGAGAAGAACATAAAGCGCGAGGACGTCTTCAAGACGATCACCGACTCGCTGGTGAGCGCGCTGCGAAAATATTTCGGCAAGACCGCCCAGATCATGGCCGGCATCGACCCCGAGACCGGCGAAATGGCCGGCTTCCTGGTCAAGAAGGTCTCCGACCCGGTGGTCACCCCCGAACTGGAGATCACCCTCGAGGAGGCCCAGAAGCACCACCCCGACGCCAAGATGGGCGACGACGTGCACATCCCCGTGCCGATCCAGGATTTCTCCCGCATCGCGGCCCAGACCGCCAAGCAGGTGCTCATCCAGAAGATCCGCGAGATCGAAAAGGTCCGCATCTTCGACGAGTATAAGCCCCGCGAAGGCGAGATCGTCACCGGCCTGGTGCACCACGTAGCCGGCCGCGACATCTTCGTCGACCTCGGCAAGGCCGAGGCCATCCTGCCCTTCTCCGAGCAGATCCGCCGCGAGCACTACAGCGTCAACCAGCGCGTGCGCGCCATCATCCACCGCGTCGACAAGGAGAACAAGGGCCTGCAGATCGTCCTCTCCCGCGCTTCCGGCAACTTCCTGAAGGCGCTCTTCGAGGCCGAAGTGCCCGAGATCGCCGAGAAGGTCATAGAGATCGTGGACGTGGTCCGCGACCCCGGCTTCCGCGCCAAGGTGCTCGTGCGCAGCAACTCCCCCAAGGTGGACCCCGTCGGCGCCTGCGTCGGCATCCGCGGCTCGCGCATCCGCGTCATCATGAGCGAGCTCGCCAACGAGAAGATCGACCTCATCCCCTATATCGAAGACACGCTGACCATGATCGCGAAGTCCTTCTCCCCCGCCACCGTCAGCTCGGTGAAGGTGCTCGACAAGGAAGGCAAGCGCGCCCAGGTCATCGTGCCCGACGACCAGCTCGCGATGGCCATCGGCCGCGAAGGCCAGAACATCCGCCTCGCCAGCCGCCTGACCGGCTGGGAGATAGAGGTCAAGTCCGAAGGCCAGCGCAACGAGGAGAACAAGAAGACCACGGACATGGCCATGCAGGACCTGCTCAAGATCGACGGCATCGGCGCCAAGGTGGCCGAGACGCTCATCACCATGAACGTGCTCGACATCCGCACCGTGGCCGGCCTCACCGAGGAGGAGTTGTGCTCCCTCGAGGGCATCGGCGAGAAGACCGCCCAGAAGATCCTGGCAGGCGCCAAGAAGTACCTCGAAGAGAACCCCAATTACGGCCAGCCTGCCGCGCAGGAAGAAGCTGCCGCCGCTGAGGCCCCTGCCGAGCCCGTTATCGAAACCCCCGCCGAGACCGCTACCGAGACTGAAGAGGTGAAAAATGACAGCCAAGAAAAAGGAAAATGAAGATTTAGACCAAAAGGACTCGGCGGCTAAGGTGGAGGGCGAGGCTAAGGCCGCGCCCAAAAAGAAGGCCGCGCCCAAGAAGAAGGCCGAAGGCGAAGACGCCGGCGAAAAGAAAGCCCCGGCCAAGAAAGCCGCGCCCAAGAAGAAGGCCGAAGGCGAGGCCGATGGCGAAAAGACCGCCAAGGCCCCGGCCAAGGCCAAGAAGGCCAAGGCCGAAGAGCCCGCGCCCGAACCGGAACTTCCCAAGAAGCCGGACTTGAAGCGCTTCATGTTCTCGCATTCCACGTCCGAAGGCACCATCGCCGCCGGCCCTACCGGCGCGAAGGAAGAGCCCAAGCCCGTGGAGGCGCCGAAGCCGGCCGCTCCAGCGCCCGCCCCGGTCCCGGCGCCCGCGGCCCCCGCGCCCGCCCCGGCCTCCTCCGCCCCCGCGGCTCCCGCCGCGCCGGCCAAGCCGGCCGCCCCGGCCGTTCCCCCGGCGAGGACCTTTACCCCCGGCACGGCCGGTCCTGTTTCCCCCGTTGTGAGGCCGGCGGCACCGCCCGCCCGCCCCGGCCAGCCCAGCCAGCCCGCCCAGCCGAACAGGCCGCCGCAGCGCCTTATCATTCCCCCGCTCATCAGGCCGCTGTCTCCGGTGATACGTCCCGGCGGCGTAACCCCGCCCAGGCCGGCGCAGCCGCCCGTACAGCGCCCCGGTTTCGGAGGCGGCCCCGGCCGGCCCATGCCGCCGCGCCCGCAGGCCAAGCCCCCGCAGAAGCCGGCCGCCCCGGCCCCCAAGCCGGCCCCCAAGCCGGCGGAAGCTCCCGCCGCGCCCGGCGAGAAAGGCGCGCTGCCCAAGCTTAAGGTCCCTACCACCCTGATCGTCCGCGAGCTCGCGGAAAAACTCGGCGTGAAGACCACCGACCTCATCAAGAAACTGATGGGGATGGGCGTGTTCGCCACGATCAACCAGCGCCTCGAAGAGGACGCCGCGCAGCTTATCGCCGCGGACTACGGCTTCGACCTGGAGATGGTCCCGATGTACGGCGAGGACGAGCTGAAAGAGGAGATAGAACAGGAGAAGTCCGAGAACCTCAAGCCCCGCTACCCGATCATCACGATCATGGGCCACGTCGACCACGGTAAAACCACCCTGCTCGACGCGCTGCGCGAGTCCGACGTCGTGGGCTCCGAAGCCGGCCAGATCACGCAGCACATCGGCGCCTACATGGTGAAGACCGCCCGCGGCAACATCACCGTGCTCGACACCCCGGGCCACGAGGCGTTCACCGCCATGCGCGCCCACGGCGTGAAGATCACCGACATCGTGGTGCTGGTCGTTTCCGCGGTCGACGGCGTCATGCCCCAGACCCTGGAAGCCATCAACCACGCCAAGGCCGCCGACGCCCCGATCATCGTGGCGATCAACAAGATCGACCTGCCCACGGCCAACGCCCAGCAGATCAAACAGCAGCTGTCCAACCACGGGCTGCTGCCCGAAGACTGGGGCGGCAAGACGCCGATGGTGGAGATCTCCGCCAAGAAGCGCCTGAACCTCGACAAACTGCTCGAGATCGTCAGCATCCAGTCCGAACTGATGGAACTGAAGGCCAACCCCGACAAGCCCGGCCAGGGCATCGTCATCGAGTCCCGCCTGGACCCGAAGAAGGGTATCGTAGCCACCATCATCAACGTCACCGGCACCATCCGTGTCGGCGACCCGTTCACCGTGGGCGCCGCGCACGGCAAGGTGCGCGCCCTCGTCGACGACCACGGCCAGCGCCTGGAAGAGCTCAAGCCCAGCATGCCGGCCGAGGTGCTCGGCATCAGCGGCGAAGTTCCCACCGCCGGCGACGTGCTCAAGGTGGCCGAGAACGAGAAGGAAGCCCGCCACGTGGCCGATAAGCGCAAGCTGAACCGCCGCGAGGAGGCCATGAGCCACCAGAGGCACGTGACCCTGCTGTCGCTGAAGTCCCAGGTGGACCAGCACCAGCTTAAGAACCTCAACGTGGTGCTCAAGACCGACGTGTTCGGCTCGCAGCAGGCCATCAAGGACCAGCTCGAGAAGATGAGCACCAGCGAAGTCGCCATACAGCTGCTGCACACCGGCATCGGCAACATCACCGAATCCGACGTGCTGCTGGCCAAGGCCTCCTCGGCCGTCATCCTCGGCTTCCACGTGGACGCCGACACGAAGGTGCGCGAGGCCGCCAAGGCGACGGACGTCGAAATACGCGAGTACACCATCATCTACGACCTCATAGAGGACGTGCGCGCCGCGATGAGCGGCCTGCTGGCCCCCGAGATCGTAGAACTGGTCACCGGCCGCGCCAAGATCCTGCAGGTCTTCGACCTGAGCTCCGGCAAGATCGCCGGCTCCAGGCTGCTCGAAGGCAAGCTGGTGCGCAACCAGCAGGTCAGGGTGCTCCGCGGCAAGGAGATCGTCGGCACGGGCAAGATCTCCGGCCTGAAGCACTTCAAGGAAGACGTCAAAGAAGTCGTGATCAAGGACATGGAGTGCGGTATCCTGTTCGACGGCTTCAAGGACTTCCGCGCCGAAGACATGGTGGAAGTCATAACCAAGGAGGAGCGCATCCGTCGCCTAGCGGCGCCGGGCGCCTGACCCTGTGGGCTCTAAAAGAAACGAACGTCTGAAGGAACTCTTCCTGCAGGAGATCAGCACGGTGCTGAGGAACATCAACGGCATAAACGCCAATGGTCTCCTCACGCTGACCGGCTCCGAGCTCACGCGGGACGGCAAGGTGCTCTACGTCTACTACTCGGTGCTGGGCACCGACGCGGAGCGCCAGCGCAAGGAACTCATCCTCAAGGCCAACTCGCGAGAGATACGGACGCTGCTGTTCAAGCGCCTGTGCCTCAAGAGCGTCCCCGAGATACAGTTCAAGTTCGACGAGACCCCTGAAAAGGCCTCGCACATAGAGGACATCTTCAAGCAGATTAATTCGGAAAATGAAAAAACCGATGAGAACCCTGGACCTCGAGACTGAATTCAAGCGTCTCGAGGAACTGATACTTAATTCGCAGACGTTCTTCCTGGCCGGGCACCTTAACCCCGACGGGGACACGATCGGCTCGATGCTGTCCATAGGCTCCGTCCTCAAGCGCCTGGGCAAGAAGGTGCGCCTGTTCTCGCAGGACCCGGTGCCCGAGAACCTGCGTTTCCTGCCCAACGTGCGCGCGGTGCGTTCGCGGCTGCCCAAGGGCAAGTTCGACGCGGCGATCCTGCTGGAGTGCTCCGTGCCGTCGCGCGGCGGCGCGCTGGAGCCGGTGCTCAAGCGCTGCGGTCAGGTGGTCAACATCGACCACCATAAGACCTCCGAGTTCTACGGCGACATCAATATCGTCGAGCCGCATTCCTCCTCCACCGCCGAGATCGTCTACCGCCTGTTCTATAACATGAACGTCAATATCAGCCGGCGCGAGGCGGCCTGCCTGTACACAGGCATGGTCACCGACACCGGCCGCTTCCACTTCCCGGCCACCAGCCCCCGCACCATGCAGGTGGCCTCGAGGCTGCTGGAGACCGGCTTTAAATTCTCGCGCATCAACGACCTGCTCTACGCCACCAAGGCCTGCGAGGCGCTCAAGGTGCTGGGGCGCGCGCTGGGCAGCCTGGAGTTCAAGGCCGGCGGCAAACTTGCGGTCATGACCCTGACGCTGGCGGATTTCAAGGAGTTCGACGCCCGCCCGGAGCACGCGGAGAACGTTATAAACTACGGCATGATGCCTCCCGGCGTGAAGGCCACCGTCATGTTCCGCGAGGAAGCGGGGCGCATCAGCGTCACCTTCCGTTCGCGCGGGCACCTCGACGTCAGCCTGGTCGCCAAGACCTTCGGCGGCGGCGGCCACCGCAACGCCTCCGGCTGCCGCGTAAAGGCCACCCTCAAGGAAGCGCAGGGAAAAGTAATTCCGGTGCTGATCAAGCTCCTGGCCTGATGATCCCGCAGCCCTCCGGACTGTTCCTCTTCGACAAGCCGAAAGGCATTACCTCCCACGACGCCGTGGGCCTGCTGCGCCGCAAGCTCTCTTTCCGGCGCATAGGCCACAGCGGCACTCTGGACCCCATGGCCACCGGCCTGCTCATCCTGCTCGTCGGCACCGCCACGAAGGCCCAGGAGGGCCTGCAGGGCGCCTCCAAGATCTATACCGGCACCATCCTCTTCGGCGCCGAGACCGACACCTGGGACGCCGAGGGCAAGGTGGTGGCGGAAGCCCCGCCGCCGGCCCTGGACCCGGAATCGGTCAGGCGCGCGGTGGCCGCCTTCGACGGCCGCATCATACAGCAGGTCCCCCCTTATTCCGCCGTGCGTATGCAGGGAAAGCCGATGTACAAACTGGCCCGCAAGAATATCCCCATGCCCGAGGTGCGGCGCGAGACCGAAGTGAAATGGCTGGGTTGGACGCCGCGCCCGCCCGAGCTGGATTTCGAGATCGAGTGTTCCGGCGGCACCTACATACGCTCCATCGCCTGCGAGCTGGGCCGCGCGATGGGCTCGCGCGCCCACCTGACCGTGCTGCGCCGCACTTCCATCGGCCCCTACAGCGCCGACGGGTCCGCTACCGCCGCCGCGCTGGCCGCCATGACTCCGGAAGAGGCCGCGGCCAGGCTGCTCCCGCCCCCGGGGGACGGCCGTGCTTAATTTTACCGCCATAGGCAGCTTCGACGGTGTGCACCTCGGCCACCGCCGTATCGTCCGCGCCGCCGTGCGCGAGGCCCTCAGGCGCGGCATGGCCAGCCGCATCGTCTATTTCCCCTTTCCCCCCAAGTTCTTCTTCTCCGGCGAGATGGAGAACTGCCTGATAACGCTGCCGGAGGAGCGCGAGGCGCTGATGGAGGCCCTGCGGCCCGACGCCGTGGAGCCGCTGGTCTTCGACCGCAACCTGGCGGCCATGCCGGCGGCCGAGTTCTTCAACCGCGTCGTACTGGACCGCTTCGCCTCGGGCGGTCTGTGCGTGGGGCCGGATTTCGCCGTGGGACGGGGCAGGGAAGGCCACCTGGACTACCTCAAGGCCGCCAGCCGCCAGGCGGGCATAGCTTTCAAAGCGGTGCCTTTCTCCCGGCGCGGCGGGCACAAGATCTCGTCGAGCCTGATCCGCGCCCACCTGCGCGAGGGCAAAGTGGAGGAGGCCAACGCCTGCCTGGGCTGGAACTATTCCGTCAGCGGGCCCGTGGTAAAGGGCGCGGGGCTGGGCCGCAAGCTAGGCTTCCCGACGGCCAACATAGGCGCGCATCCGTCCAAGATCCTGCCGCCGGGTATTTTCGCGGCGCGGGTCAAGGTGGGCCACGGCGTGCACGACGCCGTGCTGAGCGTGGGCCGCCGCCCCACCGTCAACACGCTGGGCGGTCGCCTGATACTGGAAGCGCATATACTGGATTTTTCCCGCAACATCTACGGGCGAAAAGTGGAAGTGACCTTTCTCAGGCACCTGCGCCCCGAGCGCAAGTTCTCGTCGAAAGAATCCCTGATAAAGCACATAGAGGGCGACATCCTCGCCGCCCGCCGTTACTTCGCGAAAATTAAGCCTTAGAGCAATAAACCTTTTCCCCGCCACGCATAAACCGCATAGCGGTTTTGCGCGGCCCCGGCTCGGCGTTTTCACTGCGTAAGAAAACGCCTCCGCCCTTGCGGCCCGGACGCACGGCATAATTATGCCGCGCTCTTCGCCGGGCCTCACCCCAAAGTCGCTCGGAACCAGCCCCCTGCGGCTCGATTGCGTAGACTATATTATTGTGGGTTTTGAGCGGCGCAGGAAGCGGCCGCCGAAGTTCTTTGGCGAGGTCAGCTCGCCGGACTCGGCTACTACCTCGCCGCGCAGGACGGTGTATTTTGGAAAGCCGTAAAGTTTACGGCCCTGCCACGGCGAGAAATCGGTATTGTGCCTGAACTTGCGCCAGTCCGCCCTAACGGCGGCCGCCGGGTCTATGATCGCGAAGTCGGCGTCGAAGCCGGGGCGGATGAAGCCCTTCGAGGGGAGGCCCATGACGCGGGCCGGGTTCTCGCAAAGCAGTTCCACCAGGCGCTCCAGGGAGATCTTTCCGGCTTTCACGCCGTAGGTATAGGCCGCGGCCAGCAGGGTCTGGGCGCCGGGCAGGCCCATGGGCAATTTCCTTATGTCCCCGCCCCAGGCGTCCTTCTGGGCGCGGGTGAAGGTGCAGTTGTCGGTGGCCACTACCTGCAGCGTTCCCCTCTTCAGCGCCAGCCAGAGCGCCGCGTTGTCCTCTTTGGAGCGGATGGGCGGGCAGCAGGAGTACAGGTAGCCGTCCCTGCCTTTGAAACTGCTCTCGTCGAGGGCCAGGTACTGCGGGCAGGTCTCGCCCATTACGCGCACGCCGGCCCTGCGGGCCGCCGCCACTATCTCGGCCGAGCCGGCCGCGGAAAGGTGCACGAAATACGCCGAGGCTCCGGCCGCGGCGGCCAGGGCGGCCACGCGCCCCACTGCCTCCGTCTCGGTGAAGGCCGGGCGGGAGCGCGGCAGCGCGCCTATGCCGCCCGCGGGGGCGTAAATGTCCGCCAGGAAATCTATCACCGGGCCGTTTTCGGCGTGCACGCAGACCAGCGCGCCGAGGCGCGCGGCGGCCGCGAAGGCTTGCGCCATTTCCCCGTCCCCGGCCATCAGGCCGCGGGCCCCGTAGGCCGTGAACATTTTAAAAGTAGGCGCGCCGGCTTTTACCGCGGCCGCCATGGCCGCCTCCGGGCGGGTCATCCGCGACCAGCCGGTCAGCATGCAGTGAAAAGAGTGGTCGGCGTAGCAGCGGCCGCGCGCTTCCTCAACCCGGTCCCGCAGACCCCTGGCCGGACTTTTTCCGGGGCCCTGCCCGGTATAGTCGATGAAGGTGGTGGTGCCGCCGCAGACGGCCGCGGCCGAGCCGCTGGCGAAATCGTCGGAAGTGTACTTGCCCGGCCCCAGCTTCAGTCTGAAGTGGGCGTGCGCGTCTACGACGCCGGGCAGTACGGTCAGCCCCCCGGCGTCTATGACGCGGCGGGCGGCCGCGGTACGGGACGGCGGGCGCACGGCGGCTATGCGTCCGGCGCTGACAAAGATGTCGCGCTGGGCGGATTTTCCGCCGCTCACCACTCTGCCGCCCGTTATCGCCAGGTCAAAAGACATAGCGGCTTTAGGCGTGGTGGTGATGGGAGGGATGCCGGTCGTGATGGCCGAAGATGATGTTATAGGCCAGGAAGGTCGCGGAAATGAACGAGAGCGCGCTCAGCGTGAGCCAGGCCCAGAGCATGCGGGGGTCGCCTTCGGTCTGCAGCACTACGTAGACCAGCAGGCCCAGGAAACCGGTGGCGGCCAGCCAGAAAATACCGAAGATAGCGCGTATCAAATTTGCCATAACTGAATTCTATAGATTAAATCGGGGCAAGTCAACGGCGGGCGGCGGCCCGGCGGCCTCCGAAGAAGACCTTGTGCAGGCTCTTCAGCGCCGCCTCGGCGTTCGCCGCGGGCAGGCGCAGGGTTACGGCGCCGGCCGAGCGGCGCACCGCGGCGGCCCCGGCGCCGGCGGCCGTCAGCGCGGCGGCGGCGTGTTCGCGGCCGAGACCGCGGCCAATGGCCGAGACCAGGACCGAGTCGCCGTCCTTCATGGAGGAAAGACAGGAGACGCCCGAGCCGGGGACCGCGGAGGACACCAGGGTGCCCTGCTCGTCGTGGAAAGAGGAGCGCAGGTGCAGCGCTATCCCGTGGCGGCCGGCATACTCCACCGCGCGCAGCTGCCGCACTTCCGTGCCCAGCCGCGCCAGGGTTATGACCTCGGCGTAGGTGAGGCGGCGTATCTTGCGGGCCTCGGGGACTACGGCCGGGTGGGCCGTATAGATTCCTTTGACGTCGGTGCGGAACTCGCAGAGCTCCGAACCCAGGGCCCGGGCCAGCGCCACGGCCGTGAAGTCGGAGCCGCCGCGGCCCAGCGTGGTGGTATCCCCGGAGCGCGTCGCGCCCTGGAAGCCGGCCACTACCGGGATCCGCCCGGCCCGCAGTTCGCGCTTCAGGCGCCCGGCGTCCACGGCCAGGATGGCCGCGGCGGAAAAATTGTCGTCGGTGAGTATGCCGGCCTGCGCGCCGGTCAGCGAGACGGCCCGGCCGCCCTCGGCGTCTATGGCCATGGCCATCAGCGCCGCGCTGAACTGCTCTCCGGCCGCCAGCAGCGCGTCGCCCTCCCTGCTGGAGCGCTTTTCCCCGCCGGTCTCGGCGGCCAGCGCCAGCAGGTCGTCGGTGGTGTCGGCCGGAGCCGAGACCACCGCCACGGGGCGCAGGCCCCGCCTGAGCGCGGCCAGCACCATCGCGGCGGCCCGGCGTATCTTGCCGGGGTCCGCCAGGGAGCTGCCGCCGAATTTAATGATTATCGTCTTCATGAAAAATAGGGACAGCGCCCTATTTTCAGACCATCGTCGCGGTGACGCGGATAATCTCGGCCAGCGTGGTGGTGCCGGCGCGGGCCTTGAGTATGCCGTCCATCAGCAGCGTGCGCATCTTGCCGGTGCGGATGGCGGTGCGCTTGATCACGTCGGTGGGGGCGTGGTCGAGGATGTGCTTGCGGATCTCCTCGTTCATCAGCATCAGTTCGAAGATGCCGGTGCGGCCCAGGTAGCCGGTGTTGCGGCACTCGGGGCAGCCCTTCTCCACCTTGTAGGCGGCGCCGGGCTTGAGAATGAGCTCCTTGACTATCTTCCCCTCCTCGGGGTCCATGTTCTTGATGAATTCGTTGACGACCGGCTCCGAAGGCGGCGCGGCGTTCTGCGAGCACTTGGGGCACACCTTGCGCACCAGGCGCTGGCTGACCGCGCCCAGCATGGAGGAGCCTATCAGGAAAGGCGGTACGCCCATCTCGAAGAGACGCTCGATGATGCTGGCGGAGTTGATGGTGTGTATGGTGGTGAACAGCAGGTGGCCGGTCAGCGCGGCGCGCAGGCTGATCTCGGCGGTGTCGAAGTCGCGGATCTCGCCTACCATGATCACGTCGGGGTCCTGGCGCAGGATGGTGCGCAGGCCCTCGGACCAGGTAAAGCCGGTCTTGGCGCTGATCTGCGCCTGGTTGATGCCCTCGAGGCGGTATTCCACCGGGTCCTCGAGGGTGATGATGTTGATCATCGGGGTATTGATGTTCTTGAGCATCGCGTAGAGCGACGTGGTCTTGCCGGAGCCGGTGGAACCGGTGATGAAGAAGATACCGTACGGGTTGCGTATCAGTTTCTTGATGAGCGTCAGCGCGTCCTGGTCGAGGCCCACCTGGTCCAGGTCCAGGCCGAGCTGCTGGCGGTCGAGCACGCGCAGCACCAGCTTCTCGCCGTTGACGGTCGGGAACGAGGAGACGCGCACCTGTATGGCGCGGCCGGCCAGCATCTTCTGGAAGCGGCCTTCCTCGTTGCGGAAAGACGTAGGGGGTTCGGGGTCGAAGCCGGCCAGCACGCGGATGCGCTGGGTGAGCGGGATGTCTGCGTTCTTCTGGGCGAGCAGCATGTCCTGCAGGATGCCGTCCACGCGGAAGCGCACGCGCAGGTTGGCGCCCTGGGATTCTATGTGCACGTCGCTGGCGCGCTCGCGCACGGCGTGTTCCAGGATGAGGTCGCTGAGCTTTATGGCGAGGTCTATGCCGGGGGCCCGGCCTTTGGCTTTAACTATCTCGCTGTAGCCGTCCTCGAGGGTGCCGGAGAGCAGGCCCTGCGCCGGTTGCGCGGGCTGCTGGTTCTCCCCGTCCTCTTTGTTTCCCCAGAATGCCATAGGCTTGGTTCTCCTGACCCCTGCGCCGCCCGTGAAAAGGCGGCTGAACGACATGAAAAATTATAACAAAAACAGCTTACTTGTAATCAACCTTGAGAATGGCCAGGTGCTTTTCGCCGCTGGGCAGGCGCACCTTCACCGATTCGCCGGCGGAGGCCCCCAGCAGGCCCTGGGCCAGCGGGGAGCTTACCGAGATCTTCCCCTCGGCGGGATCGGCCTCGTCGGCGCTGGAAAGGGTGTAGACCAGTGTGGCCTTGGTGTTCTCGTCGCGCATGGTCACGGTGGCGCCCAGGCGGATGTTGTCCTTGTTCACCGCCATGTTGTCCACGATCTTGGCGGAGCGCAGGCGCAGCTCCAGCTCGCTGATGCGGGTCATCAGCTGGCTCTGCTTTTCCTTGCCGTAGATGTAGCCGGCGTTCTCTTTGAGGTCGCCCTGTTCGCGGGCCTCGTTTACCTCTATGTTGATCTCGTTTTTCTGGCGTTTGAGCTCCAATAGCTCCGCCTGCAGCTTTTCAAAGCCGTCTTTGGTCAGGTATACCTCTGTCATGTGTCCCCCGTCCGAGTACGCCCCCGTTCTGCCGGGGGCCCTTTAATACAAAACCCCGTCCCGCTGCTGCACTGCTGTCTGGCGGGACAGGGCTTGCGTGCTGAAATCTGTGGCACCGGGAGGTCTCGAACCTCCGACCTAGCGCTTATGAAACGCCCGCTCTAACCCCTGAGCTACGGTGCCGTAAAATCCATGGCGGGCAGGTTTCATCACCGGGGGCCTTGGGCCTTCGGGTGAACACGAAAAGTATATCAAAAACCCAGTTGTAAAGACAAATTTTGTTTACTACAATTCTCGTGCTAGGTCCCAATCTCGGCGGTCAAAGGGGTTAAAAATGTCCGATATCAAAGTATCCAAGGAAGAGCTGCTCAGGAAGGCCAACAAGCCGGCCGAGGACGCCATGCAGCTGCACCCTTTCTATAAAGGTAAAGTGGAAGTTTCTCCCAAATGCTGCATCCGCGACATCAACGATTTCGCCATCTGGTATACCCCCGGCGTGGCCGCGGTCTGCAAGGACATACAGGCGCACCCGGAGAAGGTCTACGAGCACACCAATAAGGGAAACATGGTGGCCGTAGTGTCCGATGGTACCCGCGTGCTGGGCCTGGGCGACATCGGCCCCGAGGCCGGCCTGCCGGTGATGGAAGGCAAGGGCCTCATCTTCAAGTACCTCGGCGGCGTGGACGCCTTCCCCATCTGCCTCAACACCAAGGACCCGGCCGAGATCATCAAGACCGTGCAGTACCTCGCCCCCTCCTTCGGCGGCATAAACCTCGAGGATATCGCCCAGCCCAAGTGCTTCGATATCCTCGACGAGCTCCGCCGCACCATGACCATCCCGGTCTGGCACGACGACCAGCAGGGCACGGCCACCGTCTGCCTCGCCGGCCTCATTAACGCCCTCAAGATCGTCAAGAAGAACATAAAGGACGTGAAGATAGTCCTGTTCGGCGCGGGCGCGGCCAATATCCGCATCGGCACGCTGTACATGCACTACGGCGCCAAACCGGAGAACCTGATCTACGTGGACTCCAAGGGCACACTGCACAAGGGCCGCGCGGACCTCAAGGACCACCGCGAGAAATGGCATATGTGCCAGGTTACCAACGGCGGTCAGATCGTGGGCAAGCTGCCGGACGCGCTTAAGGGCGCGGACGTGCTGAGCGCCGCCTCCACCCCCGGTCCCGACGTCATAAAGAAAGAGTGGGTGGCCACGATGAACAAGGACGCCATCTGTTTCCTGACGGCCAACCCCATCCCCGAGATGTGGCCCTGGGACGCCAAAGAGGCCGGCGCCCGCGTGGTAGCCACCGGCCGTTCCGACTTCCCGAACCAGGTCAACAATTCGCTGGGCTTCCCCGGCATCTTCCGCGGCGCTCTCGACGTGCAGGCCAAGACCATCACCGACGAGATGTGCGTGGCGGCCGCCGAAGCGCTGGCCGGTTACGCGGTGACGTCCGGCAAGATGGGCGAGGATTACCTCCTGCCGCACATGGACGAGCCGCAGGTGTACATAGAAGAGGCCGTGGCGGTGGGCCTGAAGGCCATAGAGCAGGGCATAGCCCGCAAGAAGCTCACCGAGGGAGAACTGCGCGCCAGCGCCGAGTTCCTCATCAAGCGCGCCATCAAGGACGTGGAAGTGCGCCAGGCCAGCGGCATAGTGAAGCTGCCGTAACCCCTGCGGCTGGAATGAAAAGCCCGGGCGGCCCCGGGCTTTTTCATTTCCCGCGTAACAAGGGCGCAATAGTTTTGCCGGCCTAGCGGGCTACAATATAACACGGGCGCGGCCGCGCTATAGCGCCGCTCCGGAGGAGGCTTTATGAAGAAAATTCTTTTACTGCTCGCGCTGGCGCTGACGGCGCCCGCCGCCGCCGCCGATATGAGGAGCGTGTCGGCCGAGCAGGCTAATATACGCAGCGGCCCCGGGGCCGCTTTCGAGGTGGTCTGGGCCGTGGGAAAGTATTACCCGCTGGAGGTGCTGGACCGGGAAGGCAACTGGATCCGCGTGGGCGACTACGAGAACGAGGAGGGCTGGATCTACAAGTCCCTGCTCTCCAAGGTCCCGGCCGTGGTCATTATCTCTCAGAAGGCCAATATCCGCAGCGGCCCCGGCATGGAGCATCCCGTGGCCTGGATAGCCGAGAAGGAATGTTCGCTGAAGGTGCTGGATATGCGCGGCGAGTGGTACCAGGTGTCCGACGGCGAGGAGACGCTGGGCTGGATACACAAGGACGTCACCTGGGGCTTCTCCGGCAACTCCGAACTGGAGGAGAGCAGCGGCGAGCTGTGAGCCCCGCAGGCGATAAGAGAAAGGCCCGGTCTTGCCGGGCCTTTCCCTTTGTCCGCGCGGCTACAGGTGTATGAAGTCCTTGCGCCCGCTCTCCAGGTAGAGGGCTATGAGCAGGTAGTCGCGCAGGTGCCGGGTCAGCAGGAAGTTCTCCCGCACATGCTCCCGCCCGTTCTCTCCCAGCCTTTTTGCGTAGGCCGGCTCGTGCAGCAGGCGCTTCATCCAGTAGGCGGTGCCCTCGATAGTGCGCGTGAGGATTCCGGAATACTTGTGGGTGATCTGCAGCGGTATGCCCCCCACCGCGCCCGCTATGACGGGCTTGCCTTTCCACAGCGCCTCGGAGACCGTCAGGCCGAAGCCCTCCTTGAGCGACTTCTGCAGTATGATCGCCGAGGCCCGCTGTATGGCGTTGATCTCGACGTTGCTGGTGGGCGGCAGGCACAGGACCATGATGTCGGGGTTCCCCTCGGCCGCCGCCCTGGCCTCGGCCAGCACCTCGGCCCCTTCCGGGTCGTCGTCCGCGCTGCCCCCCACCAGCAGCAGGCGCGCGGTAACGTAGGGCTGTATCAGCTTGAAGGCGGCTATCACGCCCAGCGGGTCCTTCAGCCGGTCGAAACGAGACACCTGCGTGATCAGCGGCTTGTCCAGCGGGATCTCCAGGCGCTTCATTATCGCAGAGACTTCTTCCCCGGAAAGTTCCTTGTTCTTGTCCGCCAGCGGGTCTATGGACGGCGGCACCTGGAACTGCTTGACCGGCAGTTCCTGCGAGAAGGCCGGCGCCGAGATGACGGCCGCGTCGTAGCGCGAGACGTAGCCCCTGAGGAAGTTCCAGACGTCGTCCTGGCGGTTGGACATGTCTATGTGGCAGCGCCACACCCACTTGGCCCCGGCCGGTTTGCGGTCTATCAGCCCGGCCGGCTGCGGGTCGTGGATGAGCGCTATATCGGCGCCCAGGTCCAGCGTGTCCATGTTGGCTTTGAGCGTGTCGCGGTACAGCTGGAAGTCGGCCGGCGTCAGCTCCTGGCGCGTGCCGTGTATGGCGTTGTGGAACTTCTTGGTGACGGCGTAGAAATCCTCTCCGCCCTTGATCAGCTCCCAGCGGGGCCGCAGGCCCAGTTCCGTCATCATGGGCAGCATGCGGTTGAGGATCTCCGCCACGCCGCCGCCGACGGCGGTGGAATTGACGTTCAGGATGGACTTGCCCTGCAGGCGCGAGGCGATGACCTTCAGCTCCTCAATGGCCGCGGCTCCGGCCGCGGGTATGTAGTCGTCTATCTTAGACATTGGAGGCCTCCCCGAGACGTTTCTCGATGATGCGGATGATGCGCCGGCGCAGCCCTTCCAGCGTGTATGAGTAAGGATCGAGCCGGGAGATCTCCCGCCCCACCTCCTCGTCGCCGAACTCCTTCCTGAACCAGTGGGAGAAGTCGTCCACGCCGTAGGGCGGGCGCAGCCTGGCCTCGAAGACGTGCAGGTACAGGCTCGACGGGTTCACCGCGCGCAGGCAGTCCAGGAACGACGCGTAGTCCGAGGCGGAGCAGGAGGTGGGCAGCGAGAAGCGTATGGCGCGCATGAAGTGGAACTCGCGGCCCGGGGCCACCGTGCGCGCCGGGCCGGGGTTCTCGGCCAGGTGGCGCTCTATCATCTTCACGAAGGCGGCCCGGAGGTCGCCGAGGGAATTGTAGCGGACTATGTCTATGGACGTAAGCTCCTCGCCCAGGCGGTCGGCCTGCACGGTGTTGGTGACCCAGTAGGCGAAGTCGTTGGCGCCTTCCGGCACCAGGTGGTGGAACTGCTTGATGAAGCGGTGGGTGTGGTAGTAGATCACCTCGTCGTCCGCCTGCTTTATCCCCTCCAGCAGTTCGTTGATGTTGAAGGCCTTGCGGCCGGTCACCTCTGCCAGCGTCAGCCTGTTGCGGAACCTGAACGGTTCTTTAGCTTCTTTCATGTTCCCCCCCTTCCCGCGCCGCGGTCGCGAAGCGCAGCAAACTCAGCACGTCGGCCTGGGCCGGCAGGAAGTATTCCGCCGCCGAGCGGGCCTTGCGCCCTACCCGCACCGTAACGCCGCGCGCGGCCAGCGCGGCGAACATGTCCTCGTCGGTCAGGTCGTCTCCCACGGCCAGCGCGGCCGCGGCCGCCAGTTTCCGGCCCAGCCGCAGCACCGCGTCGCCCTTGTGCGGCGCCCCTGCCGGGCGCAGCTCGAAGACCTTGTGCCCGCGGGTCCAGCGCAGCCCGCCGCCGGCGGCGGCCAGCGCCCGCATGCGGGCGAAGAAACCGGCGCGGTAGGCCGGCTTGAGAGCCCGGTAATGAACGCTGACCGAGAAGGTCTTGTACTCCACCAGTATCCCCGTGCCCTCAGGGAAGCGCTCCCGCAGGTCGGCCGCGGCGGCCGCTAGGCGGAGCCGGGCGCGGGCCGCGCCGGCGTCGCGCCAGGCCAGTCCGGGCCCCTGTATCTCCATGCCGTGGTTCCCGCCGTAATAGAGCCGTCGCAGCCCCACCAGCCTGCGCACGTTGGGCAGCGCGCGGCCGCTGAGGATGAAGACGCTGACGCCGGGGCGGGCCGCCAGCGCGCGCAGGGCCGCCTTGAACTCCGGCCGCAGGCTGGCCTGGCCCGGGGTTTCGGCCAGGGCGGCCAGCGTGCCGTCGAAGTCCAGCGTGACCAGCAGTCTGCCGGCCGCCAGCCTGGCGGCTATCTCCGGAGCGTGCTTCCAGAACGGCTTCATGTCAGACCCCGGTGAAGCTGTCCATGCGCAGCTTCATCAGTTCCTCCGTCAGGTTGGCCGCCCATTTGTAGATGTTGTTGTCGTGTATCTCCTGGCGCATGCGCGTCATGCGCTCCTCCACCTCGGCCTTGGGCATGACGAGGGAATAGTAGATGGCGTCGGCCATCTGCTCTATGTCGTAGGGGTTCACGATCAGGGCGTCCTTCAGGTCGCGCGAGGCGCCGGCGAAGCGGCTGAGTATCAGCACGCCGCGGTGGTCGTCGCTGGCGGCCACGAACTCCTTGGCCACCAGGTTCATCCCGTCGTGCAGCGATGTGACCAGGCAGGCGTCGGCGATCTTGTAGTACTTGGTGATCTCCTTGTGGTCGTGGTGCTTCTCCAGGAAGACGATGGCCTTCCAGTCCTTGGCCTTGAAGCGCCAGTTGATGCGGTCCACCTCGGCGTGCAGCTCGGCGAGGAAGCGGTGGTACTGCGGGATATGCGTGCGGCTGGGCGCGCCGATCTGGATGAAGGTGAACTTTTTGACGTAGTCGGGGTACTTCTCCAGGAAGCGCTCCACCGCCTTCACGCGCTCCAGCATGCCCTTGGTATAGTCTATGCGGTCCACGCCCACGGCGATCTTGTCGGCCTTGATGCCGAGGTCCTTGAGCACGGCCGCGGCGTCCGGCTTTTCCGGCAGTTGTTTGGCCTCCCTGTCGGGCTGGGTGAAGTCCACGCTGATAGGGAAAGGCTTGACCAGCGTGATATGCCCTTCCTTCTGAACCGAGAAGTGCTCCCAGTCTATGCGCGACTCTATGGTACGGTCTACGGTGTCGAGGAAGTTGTTGCAGTAGAACTGCGTCTGGAAGCCGATCAGGTCGGCGCCGAGCAGGCCCATGACCAGCTCCTTCTGCCAGGGGCAGATGCCGAAGGTCTCGGGGTTGGGCCACGGGATATGCCAGAACACCGCTACGCGCGCGTCGGGGCGCGCCGCCTTGATCATGCCGGGCAGCAGCGTGAAGTGGTAGTCCTGTATCAGGACGGCCGGTTCTTTCACGCCTTCGATCTCCTCGAGCACGGTGTCGCAGAACTTCTTGTTGACGGCGTAGTAGTGCTCCCAGTCCTCCTTGCGGAAGATGGGGCGGATGTGGGCGATGTGGCACAGCGGCCAGATGCCCTCGTTGGAGAAGCCGTAATAGTAGCCGTCCTCCTCCTCCTTGGAGAGCGCGACGCGCCGCAGCGTATAGGCCGGTTCCTCCGGCGGCACTTTCATGCGGTTATGCTCGTCGGTAACTTCGAAGTCGGCGTCGCCGCTGCCGTGGGCTATCCACGTGCCGCCGGCCGCTTTCAGGATGGGGTCCAGCGCCGTCACCAGGCCGCCGGCCGGGACTATGGCTTTTATCTCCTTGCCTTCGCGCAGGTGCATGTACGGCTCGCGGTTGGAGACGACGAACAGCGGGCGCCCGTCCATCTTCATCTTTATCAGTTCTTTCAGGCGCTCCGGCGTCCACAGGGATTCCCCCTCCTGCCGCAGGCGGGCCTCCTTCTGCGCGGCGTTCCGGGCCGCCTGCAGGTTCTTGGCCAGCGTGGTGGCCTCTTTGGCTATCGGCGCGAAGATGTCCCCCTTCAGCGGCGGCGTCTGTCCCTGCTCCTCGCCTATGCGCAGGCGCTTCATCCAGTCGGCCATCTGCGCTATCGGGTCCACCAGGTTCCAGCGTACTACCAGCAGCGTCACCAGCGAGATCATGATCATCTGGGCCAGCAGGCGCAGCAGCGTGCGTTTCCAGATGCGGAAAAGTTCGTAGTCTATGTGCGAGACATTGGTGAGCAGCGCTATCCTGGCTTTCCGGGACTCGCCGAAGGTCAGGTCCACCGGGTAAAGGAAAACCTTGCGGTCCCCGAAGAGGAATTCCCCCTCTTCGCCGGCGGCGAGCAGCCGGGCTGTCTGCTTCTCCCTGCCCGCCAGTTCAGGGGCGATCGCGGAGGAGACGGCCAGCGGCGCGCCGTCCTCGGCGTAAACCGCCAGGCCTTCCAGGCGCTTCTGGCTCTGCAGCCTGTCCGCCAGTTTCTGCAGCGCGGCGTGGTCGCCGGTTTCCAGGTTGTGGCGCGCGCTGTCCCTGAAGCTTACGGCCAGCAGGGCCGACTGCGCCCTCACCTCGGCGTAGAGTTTTACTTTCTCCTGGCGGACATGGAACCAGGCCGAGACCAGCGCGACGGTCACCACCACCACTATCAGCGAGACTATCAGGCGGAGGGTAATTCTCATGATGAACTCCTTTAATTAAGAACCTTGAGTGCCAGGAAATAGGCCGCGAGCAGCGCCGCCCCCGGAGGCAGGGCGGCCAGGGCCCATTCCCGGCTCTTTATGCCGAGCGCGTCGGCGCTGATGATGTTGGGGATATTGCCGGGGATCAGCATGCCGCCGGACACCAGCAGGCTGAGCGTGAAAGAGAGTATCTGCTCCCGCCCCATCGACGGCACTATGCCGGCCGCCGCCAGCGTGGCGTTGTCCAGCGCGGCGGAGGCCGTGCCCAGCCAATAGAGCTGCCAGTCGCGCAGGGCCGGTATCAGCCTGTCCGCGGCCGGGGCCAGGCCTGTTCCCAGAAAGACCAGCGCGGCCACGAAGAGATATACTTTGCCGGCCCTGAGGAAAAGCCCTCCGGTGCTCTCCGGCGCGTCTTCTGGCTTCCGGCTGCCGCGGTCCCCGCGCCCCAGCGGGCCGCGGTAAGCGGCCAGCGCCGCGGCGGCTATTATGGCCGGGGTTACCCAGGCGCCCAGCAGGCGAGCCAGCCAGAAGAAACCGGCCTCATGCGGCGGCCCCTGCAGTTTGGAGGTGATTATCGTGGAGAGCGGCTCGCCGATAGGCGTAAGGGCCGCCCCAAGGCCTATGGCGTAGCAGCCGTAGACGGCCAGCTTCACGCGCGCCGGCCGGTCCAGGTCCATGCGGCGTATGACCTCGCAGAGCAGCAGGGCGGCGATTATGGCGGTAAGCAGGCTGGAGAGGAACCCCAGCGCGGCTATCAGCGCGAAGACCGAATGGCGTAGGCCGAGTTTCTCCTCCAGGAGGCCTACCCCGCGCCTGACCCCGCTTTTCCCCGCCCTGAACAGGAAACCGGCGGCGAGCACGGCCGCGGAGATCTTGAGCGGCTCGGCGGCGGCCTCGCGCGCGGCGTGCCAGCTCCAGAGGCCGGAGACCGTCATCGCCGCGGCGCCCATCAACAGCAGAAAAAGCTCCAGCTCCTCTTCCACGCGCTTGACGGAAAAAGGCAGTATAAGGACGAGGGCCATGATAACGGCCAGCCCCGCGAAGGTCAATTCGAACATTGCTTACCCCTGGTCAAAAAAATAGCCGCCTTCCGGTATAACCGGAATGGCGGCCCGACCATTCCCAACCTCCGGAGCCAACTCCGGACCCGTTTTTATTTTAGCACAGACTGCGGTTGCTGTCTACCCTGTTTCTGCGTATGGATGTCGGCGGCCGCGCGTTCCAGCACGAAAGCGCGCGCGTCGCCTTTATGCGGGCTCAGCAGCGCCGGGGTGAGAATGATATCCGGGACCGCAAGGGCCGCCGGTTCAGGGGGCTTGCGCGAGGACACGCTGAAGCTCATGGCGCTGTGCGGCAGTTTGAAGGTCACGGGCGGGCTGTAGGCGTCCCGCGGGCCGCCGCTCTCCTCGCCGAGCAGCTCGGCGGCGCCCAGCGCGCGCAGGCGCGCGGCCAGCAGCGCGGCGGCGTTGGCGGTGCCCGGGCCTATCAGCAGCTTGGTACGGCCGCTGTAGATCTCGTCCTGCCCCCTGGCCGGCGAGCCGGCGCCGGCGGCGAGGTAGGAGAGCAGATAGGAAGCGGCGCGGGCATCTGTGCCGGCGTTGCGGCGCAGGTCCAGCGCCAGGGCGCTCACGCGCTGGCGGCGAAGCTGGGCGAAGACGGCGTCGCAGGCCTTGCGCCAGGACCTGTTATAGGCGGCCGTCGGCAGGTCCACCCAGGCCACGCCGCGCGATACCAGCAACTTGGGCCTGACGTGTTCCGGTGTACCGGCCAGTCGGCGGAATTCCCAGGCAGAAACCAGGGGCGCTTCTTTTACCCGTACTTTGCCGTCGGGCAGCCTGAAGTTCAGCCGCACGGCCTGTTTCCCCTCCAGGAGTCCCGAAATGTCCCACCAGAAACCCTGCTCGGCGCAGAAAGCCGCCCGACGGTAGCGGGCGTCGGCGGCGGAGATTCTCTCCAGCAGCGGCGCGATATAAGTTTCGAACGGCACTCCGTCTATGGCCGTCAGTTCCTCGCCTGCCAGCTCCCCGTCAGCGGCGGCGTCAATCACGAACTTGCCCAGCCTGTAATCCACGGTGAAGGGCGGGTATTTCAGCTCCTGGTCCTTCCATTTGCGGCGGGGCCGCCAGAGCGGCCGGGTGTTGGCGTCCCCCAGCCCGGCGCCCGCCTTGTAGAGCAAGTAGGCCAGGTCCCTGACCGTTATGCGGCCGAACTCGTCGAGGCGCAGGTCCGCCTCCTCTTGCGCGGCCCGCCGGAGCCCGTCCCAGTTCTCCGGCGTCAGGCCGGCGCGCGGCAGGGGGTGTGTTTTATCAATTCTGGAGAAGAAGGCGTCTATGTCTGCGGCGGCCTCCCGGCGGGTGAGGCGCTCTTTCTGCAGGTAGGGCGAGCCCAGGACGGCGCGGCCGCCCAGCCAGACCAGCGCGCAGAACAGCAGCACCGCCGCTATGTCCCTGGCGGCCGCCAGCCTGCGCGCTGTCCCGGGGGCTATGTTCACGGCTACCTGGCTTTCCGGTACCGGCGTATCAGGGCGTTGGTGGAGGAGTCGTGTTTGAGTTCCGGCTCGGACTTGGCTTCCAGCTCGGGGGCTATGCGCCCGGCCAGGGCCTTGCCCAGTTCCACCCCCCACTGGTCGAAGGGGCCCACCTGCCAGATCATGCCCTGCGTGAAGACGGAATGCTCGTAGAGCGCCACCAGGCGGCCCAGCGCGGCTGGGGTCAGCTCATCTAGCAGCATGGTGGTGGACGGGCGGTTGCCCTCGAAGGTCTTGTGCGGCACCAGCCAGTCCTTAACGCCTTCGGCCTTTAGTTCCTCCACCGTCTTGCCGAAGGCGAGGGCCTCGGCCTGCGCGAAGACATTGGCCATGAGCAGGTCGTGGTGGCGGCCCAGTTTGTGGTGGGTCTTGGAGAAGGCGATGAAGTCGCAGGGGATGATCTTGGTGCCCTGGTGTATCAGCTGGTAGAAGGAGTGCTGGCCGTTGGTGCCGGGCTCGCCCCAGTAGATCTGGCTGGTCTGGTAATCCACGGCGCGCCCGTCGAGAGTGACGCGTTTGCCGTTGCTCTCCATGGTCATCTGCTGCAGGTAGGCGGGGAAGCGCTTGAGGTACTGCTCGTAGGGCAGCACGGCTATGCTAACCGCGCCGAAGAAGTTGTTGTACCAGATGCCGAGCAGGCCCATCAGCGCCGGCAGGTTCCGCTCGAAGGGCGCGTTGCGGTAATGCTCGTCCATCTCGTGCGCCCCGGCGAGCATCTCCCTGAAATGTTTCGGGCCAATGGCCAGCATCGTAGACAGGCCGATGGCGGAGAACATGGAGTAGCGCCCGCCCACCCAGTCCCAGAAGCCGAACATATTGGCGGTGTCTATGCCGAAGGCCGAAACCTTGGCGGCGTTCGTCGAGACGGCCACGAAATGCTTCGCTATCGCGGCCTTGTCCATGAGGGTCTCGAGTGCCCAGTCGCGCGCGGTCTCGGCGTTGGCCATGGTCTCCTGAGTGGTGAAGGTCTTGGAGGCCACGATGAAAAGTGTTTCGGCCGGGTCCAGGTCTATGACGGCCTCGGCGAAGTCGGCGCCGTCCACATTGGAGACGAAGCGGAAGACCAGGCCGCGCCGGGAATAGTGCTTCAGGGCCTCGTAGGCCATGACCGGCCCCAGGTCCGAGCCGCCTATGCCGATGTTGACGATGTTCTTTATAGCCTTGCCGGTATGGCCCTTCCAATGTCCCCCGCGCACTTTCTCGGCGAACTGCTCCATCTTCTCCAGCACGGCGTGCACATGCGGCACTACATTTTCCCCGTCCACTACTATCGTGGCGTTCTTCGGGGCGCGCAGGGCCGTGTGCAGTACGGCGCGGCCCTCGGTGAGATTTATCTTCTCGCCGGTGTACATGTCCTCTATCTTCTCCCGCAGGCCCGATGCCTCCGCGAGGTCGGCGAGCAGCCCTATGGTCTCTTCGGTGGCGCGGTGCTTGGAATAGTCGAAGTAGATCCCGGCGGCCTCCAGCGCAAGTTTCTCGCCGCGCTTCGGGTCGGCGGCGAACAGGTCGCGCAGGTGTACGCGGCTTATTTTTTGATAATGGCCCTCGAGGGCCTTCCATTCTGGCAGGCTCTTCAGCGGGGTGATGTCAGCCATGGTATTTTCCTTATTTGTTCAGCGCGCGCTTGAATTCGCGGGTGAGCGCGGGCACCAGTTCATTGACGTCGCCCACGATGCCGTAGGTGGCCACCTTGAAGATGGGCGCGTCGGGGTCCTTGTTTATGGCCACGATGACCTTGGACGACTGCATGCCGATCAGGTGCTGGATCTGGCCGGAGATGCCGCAGGCGAAGTACAGCTTGGGCACCACGGTCTTGCCGGTCTGGCCCACCTGGTGCGAGTAGCCGATCCAGTCGGCGTCCACCGCGCTGCGGCTGGCGCCCACGGCGCCGCCCAGCACCTTCGCCAGCTCCTCGAGCCGCGCGAAATTCTCCTTGCCGCCCATGCCGCGGCCGCCGGCCACTATGATGTCGGCCTCGGAGATATTGACCGTATTGGCTATTTCTTCCACCACTTCGAGCAGCTTGCTTCTGGAGGCGAAGGTCTCCTCGGGATAGACATTGCTGACTATCTCCACGCCGCGGCCCGGCTTCACCGGGGCCTCCTGCATGACCTTGTGGCGTACGGTGGCCATCTGCGGCCTGTGGTTGGGCGCTATGATGGTGGCCATGATATTGCCGCCGAAGGCGGGGCGGGTCTGCAGCAGCAGCCGCTCCTTGGTGTCCACGTCGAGGCCGGTGCAGTCGGCCGTCAGGCCGGCGTTGGTCTTTATGGCGACGCGCGAGATGAGGCTGCGGCCTATGGTGGTGGCGCCGCAGAGCAGCGCCTCCGGTTTGTATTCCTCGACGAGCTTAACCAGCACGGCGGTATAGGGATCGTCCTGGTAGGCCGCCAGGGCCGGGTGGTCCACCAGATAGACCTTGTCGGCGCCGCGCTCGCCCAGCTTGCCGGCGGCGGTCTCCATGTCGTGGCCGAGCAGCACGGCGCACAGTTTCACGCCCAGTTTGTCGGCCAGCTTGCGGCCTTCGCCCAGCAGTTCGAAAGAGATGCTCTGGATGACGCCCTTCTTCTGCTCGCAGAATACCCAGACGTCCTTGTAGGCGGACAGGTCCTTCCTGGGGCCTCCGGACTTCTCCAGCTCTATCGCCGAGAATTTGCAGGCGGCCACGCAGGAGCCGCAGAGCGTGCACTTGGCCATGTCTATGACGGCCTTGCGGTCGGCCATGTGGATGGCGCCGAAGGGGCAGGTCTTTACGCACAGGGTGCAGCCGGTGCATTTATCCAGCAGGATCTTGATGGAGGCCATTACACTACCTCCCCTTTGAGCAGCTCTACGAGCTCTTTGGCCACCTCGTCGGTGGAGCCGGAGATCATCTCCCCGCCCTTGCGGGCCTCGGGGGTGAAGATCTTCACCACGCGCGTGGGCGAGCCGTCCAGGCCGAGGGCGGCCGGATCGGCGTCCAGGTCGGCGGCGGTCCATTTGGCTATCTTGGCGGACTTGGCGCGCATCATGCCCTTGAGCGACGGCATGCGGGGCGTGTTGATCTCCTTGACCACGGTGAAGAGGCAGGGCAGCGGCACTTCCACCACGTCGTAACCCTCCTCGGTCATGCGCTCCACCCGGGCGCTCTTATCGTTGATCTCCACGATCTTCTTGACGTAGGTGACCTGCGGAATGTCGAGGTGCGTGGAAATGCCGGGGCCCACCTGGGCGGTATCGCCGTCGGAGGCCTGCTTGCCGCAGATTATCACGTCGTAGGCTTCCAGCTTCTCTATGGCGCAGGCCAGGGTGTAAGAGGTTGCCCAGGTGTCGGAGCCTGCGAACTTGCGGTCGCTGACCAGCACGGCCTCGTCGCAGCCGAGGCCTATGGCCTCCTTGAGGGCGGTCTCCGCCTGGGGCGGCCCCATGGTGACGGCCGTCACCTTGCCGCCGCAGCGCTCCTTGAGGCGCACGGCCTCTTCTATGGCGTAGGCGTCGAACGGGTTGATCACGCTCTCCACCCCGTCGCGTATCAGCGTATTCGTGACCGGGTCTATGCGTACGTCGGTGGTGTTGGGGACCTGCTTGATGCAGACGATTATGTTCATGCTATTTCTTGAGGGTTTCCTTGATCATGTTGGCGGCGATGACGTTGCGCTGGATCTGGTTGGTGCCTTCGTAGATCTGCGTGATCTTGGCGTCGCGCATGAACTTCTCCGCCGGGTAGTCGCGCATATAGCCGTAGCCGCCCATGATCTGCACCGCGTCGACGGCGACTTTCATCGCCACGTCGCTGGCGAAGAGCTTGGCCATGGCGCTTTCCTTGGACACGCTCTTGGCGCCTGAGTCCACCAGGCGGGCGACCGAATAGGCCAGCGCGCGGGCGGCCTCCACCTGGGTGCCCATGTCGGCCAGCATATGCTGTATCGCCTGGAAGCTGGAGATGGGCGCGCCGAACTGCACGCGGGTGCGGGAATAGTCGAGGGCGCAGTCGAGGGCGCCCTGGGCGATACCGACGGCCTGGGCGGCCACGCCGGGGCGGGAGGTGTCGAGGGTCTTCATGGCCACGATGAAGCCCATGCCCTCGCGGGAGATCAGGTTCTCGGCCGGGACTTCGCAGTCGGTGAAGATGACCTCGCGGGTGGCGCTGGCGCGGATGCCCATCTTCTTCTCTTTCTTGCCGAACTCCATGCCCTTGGTGCCCTTCTCCACGATAAAGGCGCTGGCGCCGCGCACGCCCTTGGCCTTGTCGGTCAGGGCTATCACGGTGTAGATCTCCGCCTCTCCGGCGTTGGTGATCCATTGCTTGGTGCCGTTGAGGATGTACTTGTTCCCCTCTTTGCGGGCGGTGGTCTTTATGGAGCCCGCGTCGGAACCGGCTTCCGCCTCGGTGATGCAGAAAGCGGCCAGCCGTTTGCCGCTGGCGATGTCGGGCAGATACTTTTTCTTCTGCTCCTCGGAGCCGTGCAGCAGGATGGGCAGGGTGCCCAGGCCGGTGCCGGCGTAGCCCAGGGCTATGCCGCCGCAGGCGCGGGAGAGTTCCTCGGTCACCAGGCACATATCCAGGATGCCGCCGCCCAGGCCGCCGTACTGCTCGGGCAGGTAGACGCCGAACAGGTCGCTCTCGGCCAGGACCTTCATGATCGGCCAGGCGAATTCTTCGCTCTCATCGTACTGGGCCGCCACGGGCTTTATCTTCTCCTGGGCGATCTTGCGCGCCAGGTCCCGTATCATGATCTGGGATTCGGTGAGTAAGTAATCCATAGTTGGCTCCTGTTTCGGCGAAAATCCGCGGCCTGGCCCTTTCCGGGGCCGGTCCGGCCGTTTCAGGTATAAATGGTATCAAAATCTAAAATCACCGCGCAATTTTATATTATATATATGTAAAAATTCGGTAACATGGTTCCTGTACAATTACTCCGTAAGGATAACCGTTTTTGGAGACTCAACTATGGATATGATGACGATCGTGGGTTTCGTGCTGGGCGGGGCCGTGGTGGCCTGGGGCGCCTATTCCTCGGGCGTGGCCGGCAACATCTTCAACTCCCACGGCATCGTGATAGTGCTGGGCGGCACCCTGGCCGCCACCATCATCAACACCTCCTACAGGCGCTTCGTGACCGGCCTCAAGGCCCTCGCGGCCATTTTCTCCTCCCCCAAGATGCCCTCCGTGCACGAGGCGGTGCGCATGCTCGTGGGCATGGCCGAGACCGCGCAGAAGCAGGGCGGCATCATGGCCCTGACCAGCGTGGACGCCTCCTTCGCCAACGGCTTCCTGAAGCGCGCGGTGGGCGTGGCCATGGTCAGCGCGGAGTCGCGCGAGACCCGCGCCATACTGGAAGAGGAGATCCGCCTGCGCCGCCTGGACATCTCCGAGGACTCCAACCTGTACCGCACCGCCGGCGTGCTCTCCCCCATGTTCGGCCTGATCGGCACCCTGTTCGGCATCATCCAGACGCTCTCCAACATCTCCGACCCCACCGCCATCGGCCGCTCCATGGCCGTGGCCATCACTTCGGCCCTCTTCGGTATCGGCTTCTCCAACATGTTCTGCGTGCCGGTGGCCAACAAGATCCGCCTGCGCGCCATGGAGGAGACGCTGGTGCTGCAGCTCATCCTCGAGGGCGTGATCGATATCATGAGCGGCAAGACCCCCCACCTCATAGACATGCACCTGCGCGGCTACCTGACGCTCGACGGCGGCTCCGCGGCCAAGGGTAAATAAAACTATGCGCTTCTACGAACGCGAGGACGAACTGGAGAACGAGCTCAACCGGGGCGCGCTGTGGGCCATCACCTACGGCGACATGATGAGCTACCTGATGATCTTCTTCATGATCCTCTTCGCTTTCTACAGCTCCAAGAACATCACCTCCCAGTTCTCCGCCAAGGCCATCGAGGAGACCTTCGGCAAGGACACCGAGGTGGCCAGCACCCTGTTCTCCAAGCACGGCATACAGCAGATAGCCCAGGTGGAGATCTCGGCCAACAAGATCAGCATCAATTTCTCCGACCCTATCCTGTTCACGCCGGGCAGCGATGTGCTCAAGCCCTCCTCCTACCCCCACCTGCGCCGCCTGACCGCCGTTTTCCAGGACCTGCCCAACCCCATCCAGATAGAGGGCCACACCGACAACCGCCCGCTGGGCCGCGGCACCCGCTTCCGCTCCAACTGGGAACTCTCCAGCGCCCGCGCCTTCTCGGTGCTGCAGTTCTTCATTAAGGAAGGCGTGGCCCCCGAGAAGCTCTCCGCCGTGGGTTACGGCGAGTTCAAGCCGATACAGACCAACGAGTCCCCCGAAGGGCGCTCCAAGAACCGGCGCATAGAGATCAACATCATAAGGCACGAGATCTAAGTACGTATGAAACTGACTACGAGGTTCCTGCTGATCCTGCTGGGCATAGCGGTGCTCCCGCTCGTGCTGGCCGTCGGCTGGAACGTCTATCAGTACAACTCCTCGGTGGCCAGCTATTTCGAACTGCACAAGGGCCTGTCCCGGCTGTCGGCCGCCAACGTGGACGAGTGGCTCAAGAACACCAACCGCAACCTCGCCTTTCTCTACGAGTTCGAGAACCCCCTGCGCGGCAGGAAGGTGGACGAGACGCAGGTGATACAGCAGGCGGCGCGCATCAATTCCGATATCATGTCGCTGGCGCTGGTCGCCGCCGACGGGAAGGAGCTGTTCTTCCTGCAGAGCGAGACCGTGCGCGAAAAGAAGTCCCTCGCCTCCTTCCAGGCCGCGCTGGTGGCCAAGGCCGCCGACAGCGGCGTGGTCTCCACCGGGGACCCCATCTGCCTGCGCGCGCAGACCTACTTCCCGCTGGCCTACCCGCTGGTGGACGGCCGCGTGGTCGTGTTCCATTTCTCGATGGACAAACTGCTGGGCAAGATCAATTCCCAGAAGACCGGCGCCAGCGGCCGCGTCTTCATCTCCGACCGCCAGGGCAAGCCCCTCCCCTGCCAGGACATGAAAGGCCTGGACTTCAAGCCGGAGGACCTGCGCAAGGTCTTCCGCAGCGGCGGCCGCACCGGCACGCTGTCCCAGTTCCTTTTCTCCGGCGAGGAGTTCGCCGGCGCCTACGCCGCCATCGAGGACCTGGACTGGGCCGCCGTCTCGGTGCAGTCCGAAGAGGAACTCTACGGCAAGCAGCGCAAATCCATCATCGTGTTCGCGGCGCTGGCCGTCGTCATTTTCGCCATCGCCATGGTCGTGGTGTTCCTGGTCTCCAACCGCATCATCCGCCCCATCAACAACATGGTGGGCGGCGTCAAAGGCTTTCTGCGCACCCAGCACCTGGACAATGTGATCCCCGCCGAGGGCTGGCCCGAGATCAAGTCGCTCGTGGGCGTGCTCAACCGCCTGATGCTGGAGCTGCAGGCCTACCGCGCCTTCCAGCTCAACCAGATCGTGGAGGAGAAGGGCAAGGCCCAGGCGCTCATCGACACCATCTCCGACGGCGTGCTGCTGATAGACGACCGCGGCTCGCTGATATACTGCAACAACACCGCGCTCAAGCTCCTCGGCATCCCCAAGATCTCCCCCGAGGTGGCCGTCCCCCGCTCCGTCAAGAACGAAGCTTTCTTCAACGCCCTGACCGAGATGCTGGCGCACAAGGAGAAGTACCTTAAGACCGAGTTGGACGCCCCGCTCGTCAACGAGACTTCCACGGTGACCAAGAGCTTCCGCGTCATCTCCAACCAGTTCCTGCTGGCCACGCTCAAGCGCCCGGGCCGCGTCATCATCATCCGCGATATCACGAGCGAGAAGGAGATCGAAAAGGCCAAGGAAGATTTCTTCCACATGATCACGCACGACATGCGCGCCCCGCTGTCGACCCTGCAGGGCTATACGGAGCTGCTGATGAAGAAGATCGGCCCCTCCCCCGCCACCGACAAGTATCTCCAGAGCATGCTCTATTCTTCGCGCCGCCTGCGCGGCATGATCGACGACATCCTCAACGTCACCAAGCTCGAGCGCGGCACGATGACGCTGCAGCTCGACACGGTGGACGCCGAGACCGTGATCGCGCGCATCAAGGACAACCACGAGCCGGTCGCCGGGCCCAAGAACATCAAGCTCGTGGTGGTCCCCCCGCCGGCGAAGATCAGTTTCACCGCCGACCCGACCCTGCTCGAGCGCGTCATCACCAACCTGATGGGCAACTCGCTCAAGTTCACCCCCGGCGGCGGCACCATCACGCTTTCCGCCTGGGAGGACGATAAGCAGGTGTTCTTCGCCGTGCAGGACACCGGCCCCGGCATTCCGGAGGCCAAGCGCAAGGAGATCTTCGAGAAATACGGCCAGATGGAGGAGCACAAGAGCCAGGGCTTCGGCCTGGGCCTGGCCATGTGCCAGATGACGGTGCAGCTGCACAAGGGCGACATCTGGGTGGAGTCCGAGGTGGGCAAAGGCAGCAAGTTCATCTTCACCGTGGCCAAGTCGCTGGCGGCCCCGCCCCCGCCCATCCCCTCGCCCTCTTGAAAACCGGGCGCATTTGAAATATACTAGACCGCATGGGACAGAATATGGGACTGATGCTTATCGTTGACGACAACGTGGAATTCCGGACTATGGTCTGCGATTATTTCACCGACCTCGGTTTCACGGTGGAGATCGCAGAGAACGGGCGCGAGGGCCTGCTGAAGGCCAAGGCCATACGCCCGGACATCATCCTCTGCGACGTGATGATGCCCGACATCGGCGGCATAGAGGTCATCCGCGGCCTGCAGGCCGACGACGAGACCCGCTCCATCCCGGTGCTGGTCATCACCGGCACGTTCTTCGACAAGAACATGAGCGAGCTGTTCCGGCAGGAGTCCAACTGCCGCGAGTTCATGAGCAAGACCGTAGAACTCTCCTACCTGCAGAAGAAAGTAGAGGACCTGACCAGGAAGAAATGACCCCCCGCCCCGTGATCCTGGTGGTGGACGACGAACCCGATTACCTGCGCATCGCCTCGCGCATAGCGGCCAAGGCCGGCTGCGCCGTGCTCACCGCCGCCGCCGCCCTGCCGGGGGTGGAGCTGGCCGCCAGGGAACTCCCCGACCTGATCCTGCTCGACGTGGGTCTGCCCGACGTCAGCGGGTTCGAGGCCGCCCGCCGTATCCGCAAGGTCCCGGCCCTGGCCAAAACCCCCATCATTTTCTTTACCGTGCGTTCCGAGCTGGACATGGTCTCGCAGGGCCTCGCGCTCGGCGCGGCCGGCTACGTGCTCAAGCCGTTCGACCCCGACGAGCTCCTGCGCCGCATTAAAGCCGCCGTGCTGCCCGCATGAAGCCTGCCGCCTTCTGTCTTACCTCCGATCCCGCCGCCCGGGCCTTTTACCGCGCCGCGCTGGCGGGCTTCGCGCTGAAGTTCTACCCCACCGCCGCCGCTTTTCTGAAAGCCCCCCCGGCCGCCGGGCTGGCCGTGATAGACGCCGCGCTGCCGGACATGGGCGGCGGAGACCTGGTGGCCGCGCTGCGCGGGTCCCCCGGGACCGCCGGCCTGCTGCTGGTGCTGACCGGCGCCGCCCCCTATTCCCCGGCCGCGGCCGCCGCCTCTTTCGATAGCGGCGCCGACGAGTATTTCGCCTTCCCCCCCGACCCGCTGCTGTTCCGGGCGCGGCTGCTGAACCTGCTGGGGCGCGGCCCCGCCGGCCGGCCGCGGCCGGAGAAACCCGCCGAGTACGAGTTCGGCGACCTGCGCATCTCGCCGGAGGCCCGCGCTGCCAGCGTTGGCGGCAAAAAGGTGAGGCTCACGGCCCTGGAATTCGACATCCTTCTCTATTTCCTCCGCAACCAGGGGCGCGTGGTCTCGCGCTACGTCCTGCTGGAACAGGTGTGGAAGGACGCGGCCGAAGCCGGCCCCCGCGCCGTTGACAAGCGCATAGAGGCCCTGCGCCGCAAGCTGGGGCGCTTCGGGAGCAAGATAGGGACTATCTTCAGGCTGGGCTACATTTTCAGGCTGTAAGGCTGGCTGGACCGGCGGCACGGGCGGGAGCTTTCCCGCCCTTTTTCTTTATACGCCCAGGGGCAGGCGCACTTCCACTATGGCCCCGCGTTCTTTCTTGTTGGTGACTTCCAGCGTGCCGCCGTGCTTCTCGGCTATGCGCCGCGCCACGGCCAGGCCTATGCCGGCCTTGCCCTTGTCGGTGGTGTTGAACGGGGCGAAAAGCTTGTCCAGCGCCTCGCGGGCGAAGCCGGGGCCGGTGTCCTCGAAAGTGAAGACGGCCAGGCGCGCGTCGTCGGAACTCTTCATGGTCACGCGCAGGCTGCCGCCCTGCTGCAGGCGCTCGTAGGCGTTCTTGATGAGGTTGTAGAACAGCATCTTCACGCGCTCGGGCGCCAGCCGCGCGCGCAGCCGCGGGTTGAGGATGGCGGCGGTGATGGAGATCTTGCGCTGCTTGAAGGCGCGTTCCCACTTGCCGGTCTCGACGGAAACCAGGGAGGCGAGGTCGGTGTCTTCCATGTCGGGGGTCTCGGGGTCCAGGTACTCCTGCCAGCCCTTGAGCAGGTTCACGGAGGCGAAAAGCGTCTTCAGCGCGGGCTCGAGCGCCTTGCGCTCGGCGGCGGGGATGCGCAGGTTGAAATTCTTGAGCTCCTTGGCGGAGCGCTCCAGCGAGACCAGCATCCTGGCCGAGAAATCGGCCTGTTCGCGCTTGAGGAGGCCGGTAAATTTTATGTTCTTTCGGCGCAGGTCCTCGTTCTCGATCTCGAGGTCGGCCAGCTTCTTGCCGTCCTGCGCCTGCGCGGCCTTGCCGGCGCCCAGGGCCAGGTCGCGCTCCTCCACGGCCTTGAGCAGCCGCGCCGAATAATCGGCGGCGGCGCCCAGCTTGGTCTTGAGGGCGTCTATCTCGGCCTCCAGCGCCTTTATCTTCACCATTTCCCGGCGGGAAACTTCCTTCTCCTGCGTCAGGGCGCCCTTGGCGTCGCGCAGCAGGCCGTTGACCTTTTCCAGGTCGGCCTCGCGGGCCTTGAGCATGGAGGCGGCGGCCGCGCTGCGCTCCTGCGCCTCGCCCAGCGCCGTTTTGAGCGCGGCGGCGCGGTTCTGCAGGTCGAAGACCTGGCTCACCGCTCCCGAAAAATTGCTGCGCTGCTCCTGCGCCTTTACCGAATGCTCGTCGGCTGACTGGCGCAGGCGCTCGGCCTCCTCCCGGGAGGCGTCCAGGCGGGCGCGCAGCGAGGCGGACTCGTCGGCGGCCGCGGCCAGGGCGGCTTCTTTCTCTGCTATGGCGACCTTGAGGGCGGCGGCGCGGCTTTCCAGCGCCTGCTTCTCCTCCCCGGAGATCCTAGCCTGATAGGCGGCCTCGCTGACAGCCTTCTTCAGCCCTTCCAGATCCAAATTCTTCTGCCGCAGCGCGTCGCGCTGTTCGGCCAGTTCCTTTTCGGCGGCTTCCAGGGTCAGGCGGGCTGCGGCCTCCCCTTCGGCGGCGGCGGCCAGCGCGGCGGCCGAGCCGGCGGCGGCGCGCCTGGAGGCTTCCAGGCGTTCCAGCAGTTCCTCGTAAAGCGGGCGGGGCTTGCCGGTGGCGGCCTCGTCGGCGCGCAGCAACCGGTCTATCTCGGGCAGTTCCATTATGGCCGTGAGCTTGCCCCTGAACGCGGCGATAGCCTCGTCGCGGGCGGCCAGGGCCTCCCGCAGATTTTTCGATCTGGCGCGCAGGTCCTCGAGTTCGGGCGCGGCGGCGGCGAGCTCACCCTCCTTGCGCAGCAGGGCGCTGCGCAGCTCTTCGGCTTCGCGCGCGGCCGCGGCGGCGGCGGCCAGCCGTTCCGAGCCGAGCCCGGCGGCGGAGCGCAGCTTCTCGGCTTCGGCCTTCAAATGCCTCTCGCGGGCGTGGCTCTCGGCCAGTTGTTTCTCAAGCAGCGCGGCCCTGGAGGCATAGAGCGCGAGGCTTTTGCGGGCCTCGGCGCGTTCTGCCTCGGAGCGGGACGAGGCGTCCTGGGCCTCGCCCACGGCGCGCCACAGGTAGTCCAGGTCGGAGTCGAAGGCGTCGGCGGGGCGGCTCACGCGCCCCCCTTCAGGACTATGCGGCCCTTCGCGTTGAGGTCCATCGCGGCGGAAATTATCTTGGCCCTGGCGCCGATCACCCGCTCGTCCTCGGGGCGGGCCATCATCAGGTCCTTGACCACCAGGCGCACGTCCTCGGGCAGCAGCCGGGTCACGTTGCCCGTGGCCACCTCGCCGGCGCCGGCCAGCGCGGTGGCCCAGTCGGCGTACGGCAGCGACACCACGAGCGGCTTGAGGTTCTTCTCTTCGAGGCGGCACAGGTCGTCGAACGTCACCATCCTGCTGCGCAGTTCCTCGGAGGCCTTCGGGTCGGCGCGGTTGAGATTGTCCATGATCTCGCTGCGGGCGCCCTCGTCCACCAGCGACAGCAGGCGGCCCAGCTTCTCGGCGCCCTTGAGGCTTTTCTCGAGCTTCAGGCGCAGGTCGTTCTCGATCTCGTAGACGCGCTCGGGCTCGGCCTGCTTGAGGCCCAGCAGGAAGGCGGAGACGGACTGGCGCTTGGCGGGCGGCAGCGCCAGCAGCACCTTGGAGGAAATATGGGGCCTGCGGTCGGCCAGGTTGGCTATGATGATGGCGGCGTCCTCGTCGGGCAGGTCCGCGATAAGCTCGGCGGAGTCCGACGGAGGCAGCTTTTCGATGAAATCGAAGGCGGAGCCGGCCGTCAGCATGGCGCCGCCCGAGGCGGCCTTGGACTCCACGTCTATGATCTCGCCGAACTCGCCCACCTCGCCGCCCTCGCTTTCTCCGGGGCCGCCCAGGGCGCCGCCCGCGGGGCCGGCGGCGGCCGCGGCGGGGCCGTTGATGCGGGCGTAGTCCACGAAGCCGCTGAGCAGCTTGGAGGCCAGGATGTAGCCGAAGATCAGCAACACGCCGAGCGCCAGCGCGCCGAAGGCGGAGGCCACCAGCACCGGGCGGATCTCGGGCGCCTCGAGGGCGCTCTTCCACCAGGGCAGCATTTCGGCCTTGGCGGTGATGATGGTGTCGCCGCGCTGCTCGCTGACGCGCAGCACTTCGGCGATCATCAGCTTGATGGCGTTCACGCGGGCGTCGGGGACGGCGCGGTCGAAAACGAGTGAAACCGCGAGCCGCTTGACGCGGAACTCGCTGGTGCGCTGGCTCTCGGCGCGCTGCTGCTTGAGGTACTCGCCGGTCTTCTCGAGGATGTTGACGGCCGAGTAGCCGGGCAGGGTCAGGTTCTCTTCGGGCGGGGAGCCGGACTCGCTCTTGCTCTTGAGCACTATCTCCCCCTCCACCGTGACGAAAGCGCGGGCCCGGCCGCGGCCGAGCAGTTCCTCGAGCAGCTTCGACACGTCCTCCTGCATGCGGGCCGAGATCTCGGAGCCCTGGGCGGTGGGCGAAAGGGCCGGGTCGGCCTCCTGCGCGCCCGCGTTAAGGGTCAGGCAGAGGGACAGGACGGCTAAAAGGCGTAGGGGTGCGGTCATAATCACAGCTATATTGTATATAAAGCAGGTTACAAAGTTATTTCGGGGTTTCCCCGCCGTCCGGCAGGTCTACCCAGAACGCCGCGCCGCCGCCGGGGGCCGGGCCGCAGCCCGCCTTGCCGCCGTGCAGCTCGGCGATGGCTTTCACCAGGGCCAGGCCCAGGCCGGTACCGCCGTGGCCGGGCGCCGCCGAGCCCTGCGTGAAAGGGGCGAACAGCTTTTGCGCTTCCCCTTCGCGCAGGCCGGGCCCGGTGTCGGCTACTTCGAACCGGCACCTGCCGCCGGCAAGCGCGGCGCGCAGCGTGACGCTCCCGCCCGCCGGGGTGAACTTGAGGGCGTTGGAGAGCAGATTGGTGAGGACATGCGTGACCAGTTCGCGGTCCAGCCGCGCGGTGCCGCCGGGCGGGCCGCCTTCCACCGCCAGGGTTATCCCCTTCTCCTCCGCCTTAGGCCGGAGGAAGTCGGCCGCATCTCGCGCGAGCGCCAGCGGGTCCTCGGCGGCCGGGCGCAGGTCCATCCGGCCCCGCTCGATCCTGGCCAGGTCCAGCATGGCGGTCACGAAGTTGGCCAGCCGTCCGGCGTTCTCCTTGATGCGCGTGAAGACCTCCAGGTCCTCGGGTCTGAATTTTTCCTTCTCCTTGAGGAGCAGCGCGGCGTAGGTCTCTATTACCCCCAGCGGCGAGCGCAGCTCGTGCGTGACGGAGGCGGTGAAGTTCTTCTTCATCGTCTCCAGCTCGAGCAGGCGGTCGCTCATCGCGTTCAGAGCGCCGGCCAGCTCGGCCACCTCATCGGAGCCGGAGGCGTCGGTCTTGGCGCCGAAGCGCCCCTCGCCCACCAGCGCGGCCTCCTCGGCCAGCCGCCGCAGGCGCCGCGTCAGCCGGCGGGCCACCAGCACGCCCAGCAGGGCCGCCGCGGCCATGGCGCCCAGGAAGGCGGCGGCCAGGTCATGCCAGACGCCGGCCAGGGCCTCGCGCCGCTCGCGCTCCAGCGCCGCCGACGAGAACAGCAGCTGCGCGGAATATTTGCCGCCGCGCAGCTCGCGCGGCACGGGAACGTCCCCCTTCGGGGCCGGGGCCTTGCCGCGGGTCTTCACCGGCCGCAGGCCGCGGCCGATGTCCAGGCGGCAGGCGGCTATCTCCGCCCGCGACGAGCACAAGCCGGACAGGTAATCCACCGCCATCAGCGGGTCGCCGGCCAGCTCTGCCTCGCCGAGCATGGCCGCCGCGGACTGCGCCAGGGCCTGCAGGCGGTCCTCCTGCGCCTGGCGCACGGTGCGGTTCTGGAAGCTGAAGAAGATGCCGGAAAGCAGCAGGGCCGCCGCCAGAGCGGCGGCCATAAGGGCCGCGCTGAATTTGTGGAATAATTTCATACGGCTGCGCCTGCGGTCCGTCCCCCCTTACCTGGAGAGCCTGATGATGCGCTCCAGGGCCTTCTTGGCCTGCGTGTTCTGCGGGTCCAGCGTCAGGATCTTGCGGAAGGCGTCGGCCGCTTTGCCGTATTCGCCCTTCGCGTAGGCGTCGGCCCCGGCCTGGTAGAGCTTCTCGATCTCCCTGGCGTTGGCCGCCGCGCCGGTTAGCACGGGCTCGCCCGCCGCTTCGTCGCGGTAGGAGCCGGTCTCGGGCTCCCAGGAAGATTCCGTGCCCTGCTTCTTGCGGGCCTCCGCGGTCATCTTGGCCAGCTTGGCCTTCTCCACCGGGTCCGGCTCGGCGCGCGAGGCCTTCTCCCAGTCGCGGGCGGCGCGGGAGTAGGCGCCCAGCATATAGTTGCAGGAGCCGCTCTTCTTAAGGGCCATCAGGTAGGCCGGCTCTATGTCCAGCAGTTCCTCGAGCTTGCGCAGCGCCTCGGAATAGCGCTTCTTGGCGTAGAACTCGTCGGACTGGTCCAGCTTGTACTCGGGCCAGCCGCGGCTGAAATCGGCCGGCACCTTGTCCGGCGTAATGCGGGAGATCTCGCCGGCCTTGTCCAGGAAGTTGGCCAGCCCGCCGTCCTGCTGGTTGAGGCTCTGGGCGTAGGCCAGCTTCTTCATGGCGCGGTTGTCGGCGCCGTTCACGAAATCCCTTACGCCGCTGGCGAGCAGGTCCTCCCAGCGCTGGCGGCCGCGGCCCGGCTCGGGGGCCAGCGACGGGTAGTAGGCCGCGACGGCCGAGAGCCGGCGCGTGAGGTTGACCACGGAGGAATCGGGCAGCAGCTCGCCCGCCTTGGCCACCAGCAGCTTGTTGGCCGCGTAATAATTCTCGCGCAGCACCTGCTCTTTCACTTCGGCCAGGCGGGGGTCGTTGAGGCTGGCGGTATCGCGGGCGCCCTTGTAGTTCTGCGTCTCGCGCAGGCGCTTGTACTGGTCCAGCAGCTCGCTCTCGGCGATCTCGGACTGGGTAGGCGTGCCGAAATGGTAGGACAGGGCCATGCGGTGGTTGCCGGAGGTCTCTTTGACCGTTCCGATGGGCAGCATGAAGCCGTAGTCGAACTGTATGCGCTGTATCTTGTAGGAGAGACCCAGCGTGGCCTGCTTGAATTCCCTGTCGCCGGCGCCGAGCGAGCCCCGCACGCCGAACTCGCCGCGGTCGAGGCTGGGGAACACCTTCTCGGCCGCCACCACGAACTGCTTGTCCAGGCTGCCGTCGGGGCCCTTCTGCAGCCTGGCGTCGGCGGACAGGAGCAGCCAGAGGCTCTTGAACGAGGCGCCCAGCCGGGCCTTCATGGGCACGGGGTCCTTGTCGGACTCGCTGAAAGCCACGTTGGCCTGCATGGCGTTGAGTATGGCCGCGCCGAGCGTCCACCGGTTGGTGAGGCGGTACAGCGCGCCCAGATCGGCGTCCAGGGCGCCGCGGGAGTTGGCGCCGGCCAGCACCGGGTCCGTGGCGCCGGTCTGGGAGAGGTTTTCCATCACGGCGTTGTAAGCCTCGTCGAGGCGCGAGAAGCCGTGCGACAGGTATTTCAGCGACGCGCCCACCGAAAGTTTCTCGTAGCGGCTGCCGCGGTCGAAGCGGTAGCCCCAGGCCACGGTGCCGGTCTTCTCGTAATAGACGCCGGAGAGCGAGAAATCCTGCCAGGCCGCGCCGATGGTGCCGTGGCGGCCGTTGCCTATGGGCACGGCCAGCGCGGCCACGCTGAGGCCCAGGCTGGAGCCGTCGCTGAGCCCCCCGTGGAAAAGGGAATGGGAGGCCAGCGCCTTCGGGCGCTCCAGGCCGCCGAGGCCGGCGGGGTTGTAGTAGACCGAGGAAACGTCGTCGGCCACGCCGGTGACGGCGTCGCCCATGCCGGGGCCCCTGGCCCCGAAGCCCAGGTCCTCGAAGGCCGCCCGTACGCAAAGCGGCGCCAGCAGCAGGGCTGCGGTCAGAGCGGTCTTCGTGGCGGTGGCGCGGTTCATAGGTCGCTTACCTTATAATAACTACGGTACCCTTATACACCTGCTCTTCCGTCCGGACCTGGTAGACGTAGACGCCGCCGGGGTACTTCTCCCCCCGGTTCGGGTCCCACTCCAGATCGTAGAATTCTCCCGAGCTGTTGTCCTGTACGGGCGGCGTGCCGTTGGAGCGCTGCTTGAGGCGCATCTGGGCCACCTCGCGGCCGGCGAGGTCGTAGATCTTCGCGTCCACGGCCGCGTCGCGCGGGTTATAGCAGCGGAAAATAAAAGTGTCGTTCTTCTTGTCGTTGTTGGGCGTCACCAGGCGGTTGAGCGCCACGGAGCGGCCGAGCGCCGACGCGGAGCAGAACGCCGCCGCGGGGGCGAGCGCCAGCGCGGCGAGGAGGCTGAGAACGGCTTTGCAGGGCTTCATACAGACTAATTCTACTTTTCATTTGTGACTGTTTTGTTTCATATTTATGGATTCTGCCCGGCGTAAGCCGAAATCTCTTTGTAATATTTTGGTCGCACGGCCGGTATATAATTACATTGTGAACTTCAGGCGCTGTTTCTTTTCCCTGCTCGCCCTGTCGGCCCTGCTGCCGGCCGGGCAGGCGCGCGCCTCCCGGCTCACCTCCGCGAATTTCATAGACATCACCGGCGCCACCGGCAACGGCTCCTCCTACATGGTCTCGCCGAGTTTCGAGATGAACGGCAACGTGCAGGACCTGGCCGTCTCCACGCAGGAGGCCTCCGGTCTGATCCACCGCAGCGGCAAGCTGGCTTATTACCCTTTCCCCGCCCCGGTCTTCGACCTGACGCCGGTGATAGTCTCCAGTTATTCCATCCGGCTCACCTGGACGGCCCCCTCCGCCGACGCCAGCCGGAACGCCGAGGCCGCCGGCTATTATATACTGCGCTACAGCTCCGTCGCCCCGGTCTCCACCGACGAGGGCTTCGCGGCGGCGCAGGTCTACGGCCAGGACTGGGTCCCGCTGGAGCCCGGCACGCGCGAGAGCCGGATCGTAGAGGGGTTCCAGGCCGGCACCACCTATTACTTCGCCATGGAGACGCTCAACAGCCATTACCTGCGCTCGGAGATCTCCAACGCCGCGGCGGCGCTGGCCCTGACCCCGCTGGCCCCGATGAACTTCCAGCTCGCGCGCACCGGCAACGCCGTCACCATGACCTGGATCCCGCCGGCCGGGTACATGAACCGCATCCCTTTCGACAACCGCTTCAGCCCGTCGTACCCCTATGAGGTAAAGAGATACGAGGTCTACCGCGCCACGGCTCCCGCCGACGCGGAGTGGGTGCAGATCGCCGAAACCTCCTCCAGCACGCTGAACTGGACGGACATCGTTCCCACCGCCGATCCCTACTACTACCACGCCCGCGCGGTGAACCAGGCCGGCGTCTCGCTGCCTTCGTACGTGCGTTCCAGCGAGTCGGGCGGCCTCTACTTCCTGGCCCCCGACAACCAGAGCGTCTTCGAGGTGCCGCAGGAGGGCACCGGCAGCTTCTTCTCCCCCTCGGCCGATCCGATGGACGTCTACACTCTCGACATCTCCACGCATATCGAGGACCTGAGCGGGCGCGTGGTCAAATCGGTGGAGTTCTCCGCCTACCGCGGCGGTCTGCAGGCTGACCCGCTCTTCCAGCTGGCCAGCAAGGGCACGCTGAAACTCTATTACGCCAAAGCCGGCGGCGCGATAGTTCCCTCCGCCGGAGCGGACGCCAAGGCGCTGAGCATGTACTACTTCAACGGCGCGCGCTGGCTGCAGATGTACGGCATAGTCGACGAGGACGAGCGCAGCGTGCGCCTGGACACCAGGCTGCTGGGGCGCTACCAGCTGCGGACCACCGAGCGCAGCGGCGGTTTCTCGGCGGACAAAGCCGGCCTGACCAACCGCCTGATCACTCCAAACGGGGACGGCAAAAATGATACGATGGTCTTTATTTTCGACAACCCGCAGGAGAAGAGCGTGAAAGGCAAGATCTACGACCTGCGCGGCGCCCTGGTGGGCAGCATGACGGGCGGTCCCGTGTCCAATTCCCTCGTCTGGGACGCCAAGGCCGGCGGCCAGGCGGTGCCGGGCGGGGTCTACATCTACCAGCTGGAGGCCGACGGCACCGTCTATAACGGCACCGTGGTCGTGGTCAGGTAAGGCGGCGGAGGACTTATGAATTCTACTCACGTTAAAAATCTGCTCGCAGGCGCGCTGGGCGCGCTACTGCTCGCGGCGCCAGCCGCCGCCGTGATAACCCCGACGATAAACTACCAGGGCTACCTGATCAGCAAGATCACCAACCTGCCGGTGGAAACGCCGCAGGACCTGAAGTTCTATATCTACGATACTCCCACCGGCATCACCAGCCCGCTGTTCTCCGAGACCCGCTGCGACGTCAGGGTGACCAAGGGCCGCTATGACGTGGAGATAGGTTCCGCGGTAGCCGGCGGCATCCCCGCCAGTATCTTCGCCGAGCGCGACGGCCTGTGGCTGGAGATCCAGGTGGACGGCGACAACGATTGCGCCGGCGCTTTCGAGGCCATGTCCCCCCGCGTCAAGCTGCAGGCTTCCCCGTATTCTTTCAGCTCCGTCTACGCCACCACCTCTTCCGTGGCCACCTCCATGTTCCTGGCCGACACCATCGGCGCGCACCCCACCACCGCCAACGGGGCGATCACCATCTCCACCAACCTGTTCGTGCTGGGCGGCATCTCGGTAGGCTCCATTTCCCCCGGCCAGACCCTGGCCGTGGCCGGCATGGTGGAGAGCAAAGGCTCCCTGCCGGCCTGCGCCGACGATCTCTCCTGCGGCTTCAAGTTCCCCGACGGGTCCGTGCAGACCAGGGCCGCCGCCCTGACCATGTGGGAAGTGGCCGGCCCCCATGTCTACTCCATCAATCCCGGCAACGTGTCCATCGGCCAGAACAATACCAACCCGCAGGCCAGGCTGCACATTTCCTCCGCCGCCGGCGACACCGGCGACCTGCTGCTGGTCTCCACCGGCACCTCCCAGCTGTTCCTCGTTAACGGCCTGGGCCAGGTGCACGGGGGCTCTTTTTACGGCGACGGCACCACGCTCACCGGCGTGCTGCGCAAGGCGGGCGACACGATGACGGGCCAACTGACCCTCTCCGGCTCCACCCTGACCGTGGCTTCGGCCGAGGGCCTGCTGTCCCCCAAGATCAAATTCGCCGGCGGGATAGAACTCTCTTCGGCCGCCGCCGCGCAGCGCGGAGGTATATTCATAAGCTCCCACGTTTACCTGATGCCCGGGGCCACTTTCTACGGCGACGGGTCGGGCCTGATCAACCTTATCTCCTCCGACACCAGCAAGGTGCTCAAGGCCGGCGACACGATGACCGGCCAGTTGACCCTCGCCGGCTCCACGCTGACCGTGACCGGCAGCGCCTTCTCCGTGGGCGGCTCCAGCCTCTCGGTGCTCGGCGGCAATACCGCTATCGGCAGCGCCTCCTACCTGGCCCGCCTGACCGTGGGCGGCGGCATCATCGCCACCTCCAGCATTACGGCCCAGGGCTCCATGCACGCGGCCTCCGTGCACGCCCCCTCCGGCATCGGCAACTTCTACAACGTGACGGCCACCACCGGCACCATATGGGGCTGGGACCCCGGGACCACTTACAGCCTGGATACGGCCAGCGGCGTGCTGGTGCGCGCCGGCGTGGTCAACGCGCCGTATTTCGTCGGCAACGGCTCGCTGCTCACCAGCGTGACCGGCACCGACTCCACCAAGCTGCTCAAGGCCGGGGATACGATGACCGGCAACTTTATAGTCTCACCCGCCAGCGCCACGCTGGCCTCCTTCGGCGCTCATAAATACGCCCTCACGGTGTCCAGCTCGGCCACCTCCAACGCGTATACGCTGGCGGTCACCACGGCCGGCAGGGTGGGCGTCCTGGTGCCTGCCCCCGCCGCCCCGCTGGACGTGGCCGGCGAGGCCATGGTCTCCTACGCCAACACCGTCACCGGCGCGGCCAAGCTGAGCATCAAGTCTTATAACGATTACAGCTATATACATTGGACCAACTCCTCTCTGGTGGCTTCCGGCGGCGTGAACCTTGGCGTGCTGGGCTATCCCGGCGGCCTCGAGCGCGACCTTATCTACAGGGCGGTCGGCAGCGACCCGTGGAACGGCGGCCAGGAAGTCTTCCGCGTAAAGGCCGACCAGTACGGCAACTGGCTGTTCGGCATAGGCAGCTCGCCGAGCCCGGCGGACCAGCCGCGCGAGAAATTCCACGTGATGGCGAACCTGCTCGTGAGCAGCGCCACGGCCAACGCCATGCCCTTACTTTACGTCAGCACAACGGCCGGCAAGGTCTCCATCGGCACTACGGCGCAGACCCACCTGCTCACCGTCAACGGCGGCATCAACGCCGTCTCCTCCGTAACGGCGCAGGGCGGCTTCTTCGGCGACGGTTCGGGCCTGACGAACCTGGTGACGGATTCTCTGCCCGGCCTGATACAGATCTCCACCATCACCGCCCGCACCGGCGGCCTCTACGACGCCGTGCTGTTCAGCACCAGCGTCTACGTGCAGAATAAGCTGGCCGTTGGCGGCCTGTTCAACCCGCAGTCGGACCTCCATCTTAAGGGCCAGCTGCGCCTGGACCAGAAGGCGGGCGAAGAAGTGGTCCTGTCTCTGTACCCCAACCTGGGCGGCAACTCGTATATAGTCTGGAACGAGGGCGCCACCCCGCAGAAGGGCGTGCTGGGGATGGTCTCTTCGGAGCGCGACCTCGTCTACCGCGGCGGCGCCACCACGCTGGGCAACGGCGTGCAGGCCTTCAGGATCAAGGATACCGGACCGTTCATCGTCGGCGAGGTCGACAAGAATTTCCTCCCGGCCTCGCGCCTGCACGTGGCCACCGACCTGACCGTCAGCGTCTCGGGCGCGGGCTCCACCCCCGCGCTGTACGTCTCTACGGCGTCCAGGTCCTTGGGCGTCAACACCGGCGCGCCGCAGGCCAGGCTGCACGTGGACGGCTACTCGCTGTTCTCCGCCTCGGCCTCCGTCCTCGGCGGCGGCCTCGCCGGTACGCAGAGCGTGCTGGAGGTAGTAGGTTCGACCCTGGTGGTCAGGGCCAACGGCACCGTGGGCATAGGCGTCGCCTCCCCGGCCGAGCGGCTGGACGTGGCCGGCAAGGTGAAGGCCACCGGTTTCGCCGCCTCGCGCGAGCGCGTGAGCGCCCCCTGTCCCGCTAATACGATCTGCGCCGCCGGCTGTACGGCGGGCAAAGTGCTGATGGGCGGCGGCTGCACGCAGACCGGGACCGTGAACCTGCTGAAGTCCTACCCGTCCAGCGATACCGTCTGGACCTGCGAATTCGCCTCAAACGTGGATATAACCGCGTACGCTATATGTTCGACCGTGGAGTAAGTGCTATAATATCCCTGTAGTTCTTCAGGGCGGGGAGCATTTCCCCACCGGCGGTAAAGCCCGCAAGCTCTTACGAGCAGATCCGGTGTAACTCCGGGGCCGACGGTAAAGTCCGGATGATAGAAGAACGACCCCGCGCGGACGGCTACGCCTTGCCGCGCGGTTAAAGCCCTGAAGACAGCTTCGGGGCTTTTTCTATGGCTAAAAAGAACATCTTCTCCCCCATCGAGGACATAGTCGCCGACATCAGGCGGGGCCGCATGGTCGTCATCACGGACGACGAGGGCCGCGAGAACGAGGGCGACCTGCTGATGGCCGGCCGCTACGCAACGGCCGAAAAGATCAACTTCATGGCCCGCCACGGCCGCGGCCTGATCTGCGCGCCGCTTACCGGCGACCGGGCCGAGGCGCTGGACCTGTTCCAGATGGAGCGCGAGAACAAGGACCCCTTCAAGACCAACTGGCTCATCTCGGTGGACGCCGCCAAGGGCGTGACCACGGGCATTTCGGCGGCCGACCGCGCGCGCACGATAAAGATCCTCGCCGCCCCCGGCTCCCTGCCGGGCGACCTCACCCGCCCGGGCCACGTCTTCCCCCTCAAGTCCCGCCCCGGCGGCGTGCTGGCCCGCGCCGGCCACACCGAGGCCTGCACCGACCTGGTGCGCCTGGCCGGCCTCACGGGGGCCGGAGTTATCTGCGAGATCATGAACCCCGACGGCACCATGGCCCGGCTGCCGCAACTGACGCGCTTCGCGGCCAAGCATAAGCTCCGGATGGCCACCATAGCCGACCTGATAGCCTACCGCCGCCGCAAGGAGAGCCTGGTGGAGAAGGTCTCCTCTTCCACGCTGCCCACCGAGTTCGGCACCTTCGCCATTTCGGTCTACCGAGAGCGCCTCACCGGCCTCGAGCACGCCGCGCTGACCTACGGTAAAATAGGCGACCCGGCGCTGGTCCGCGTCCACTCCGAATGCCTCACCGGCGACGTGTTCGCCTCCCGCCGCTGCGACTGCGGTCCGCAGCTGCACGCCGCGATGCGCCTGATAGCCAAAGAGGGCGCGGGCGCCATCCTTTACATGCGCCAGGAGGGCCGCGGCATCGGCCTGGGCAACAAGATCAAGGCCTACAGCCTGCAGGACAAGGGTTATGACACCGTCACCGCCAACGAGGCGCTGGGTTTCCCCGCCGACCTGCGCGACTACGGCATAGGCGCGCAGATGCTCTGCGACCTCGGCCTGCACCGCCTGCGGCTGATCACCAACAATCCCAAGAAGCTCGCCGGCCTCTCCGGCTACGGCCTGAAGATCGCCGGCCGCGTGCCGCTGGTCATCCACCCCAACCAGCACAACGCGCGCTATTTGAAGACCAAGAGCGACAAGATGGGACATATGCTCGGAGTAAAGCCCGGGCTGGAAGGTTAAGGAGAATAAAATGAAAACCATAGAAGGCGGCTTTAAGGCCGACAAGCTGAAGTTCGCGATCATAGTCTCCCGGTTCAACGATTTCATCACCGGGCGCCTGCTCGACGGGGCGGTGGATTCCCTGAAGCGCCACGGCGCCGACGAGAAGGATATCACCGTGGTTAAGACCCCCGGCGCCTACGAGATCCCGGTGGTCTGCGAAAAACTGGCCTCCGGCCCCTACGACGCCATCATCTGCCTGGGCGCGGTCATCAAGGGCGACACTCCCCACTTCGACTTCGTCGCCCAGGAGACCGCCAAGGGCATAGCGGCCGTCTCGATGAAGCACAAGGTGCCGGTGGCCTTCGGCGTCATTACCGCCGACAACCTGGAGCAGGCCATAGAGCGTGCCGGCGTGAAGCTCGGCAACAAGGGCGCCGAGGCCGCGGTGAGCGCCATAGAGATGGCCAACCTCTTCAAGCACCTGTAATGGACCGGCACGAGGGCTACATGGCCCGCGCCCTGGAACTGGCCCGGCGCGGGCGCTATACCACCCATCCCAACCCCATGGTCGGCGCCGTGCTGGTAAAGGGCGGCAGGATCATCGGCGAAGGGGCCCACCTGGCCTACGGCGGGCCGCACGCCGAGGTGAATGCCCTGCGCTCGTGCAAGGTCAGTCCCGCGGGCGCGGCCATCTATGTAACCCTCGAGCCCTGCTCCACCCGCGGCAAGACGCCGCCCTGCACCGACCTGCTGATAAAGTCCGGAATTAAGGAAGTTTATTACGGGGCCAAAGACGTGAACCCGGCCCATAGCGGCCGGGGCGCGGGCATACTGCGCCGCGCGGGCATCAAGGTCAGGGCCGGCGTGCTGGGGCGGGAATGCGAGGCGCTTAACCCCGCCTTCAACAAGTTCATGCGTACCGGCCTGCCCTACGTGACGGTAAAGATAGCGCAGAGCCTCGACGGCCGCATAGCCGACGCGGCCGGCCGCTCGCGCTGGATCTCCTCGCCGCAGTCCCGGCTGGAGGCGCACAAACTGCGCGCCGAGGCCGACGCCGTGCTCGCCGGCATCGGCACGGTGCTGGCCGACGACCCGCTGCTCAACGTGCGCGGCGTGAAGGTGCGCCAGCAGCCGTGGATAGTGGCGCTGGATTCGTCCTTCCGCGTGCCGCGCAAGGCGCAGATACTTAAGAACGAGCGGGTGCTGATAGCCACCACGCGCAAGGCCTCGGTCACGGCCATGAAGAAATTCCCCCACAACGCCAGGATACTGGTGCTGCCGTCGGAGAAGGGCCGCGTCTCGCTTCGGGCGCTGCTGGGCGAGCTGGGCAAACTCGGCATAGCCCACGTGCTGGTGGAAGGCGGCGGCCGGGTGGCCGGCTCCTTTATCAGCGAGGGCCTGGCCGACCGCTTTATCTGTTTCGTTGCCCCTATGCTGATAGGCGGCACGGATTCAAAAAATTCCATGGTCTGGCCCGACGAGCTCAACGCGGCCAGGCCGGAACTGGGCCTCAGGCCGCGGCTGGCTTCCATTACTGCAGCCGGTCCCGACCTGATGCTGGACCTGAGGTTCGACTGATGTTCACCGGGATCATAGAAGCGGTGGAAAAGGTAAAATCGGTTTCCTCCGGGAAACTGGAAGTCTCCGTGCCGGCGGCCTGGTCGCTGGCCGACGGGGAGAGCGTGGCCGTGAACGGGGCCTGCCTTACGGTCACGGCCCACAGGCCGGGCCTGGCGGCCTTCGCGGTCAGCCCCGAGAGTTTCTCCCGCACCACCCTGGGCCGGCTGAAGCCTGGCTGCGCGGTCAACCTGGAGCGGGCCCTGGCGGTGGGCGCGCGGCTGGGCGGCCATTTCGTGACGGGGCACATAGACGGCACGGCGCGGCTGCTCGGCGTGCGGAGCGACGGCAACAGCCGTATCATAGAGGTGGAGAAAGGGCCGGACGCGGTGATAGTGGAGAAGGGCTCGGTGGCCCTCGACGGCGTCAGCCTTACGGTTTACGACATTTCCCCGTCCTCGTTCAAGGCCGCCGTCATTCCGCACACCTGGGCCAATAGCGTCCTGAAAGACCTGAAGCCCGGCGGGCTGCTTAATATCGAGTACGACATACTGGGCAAGTACGCAACGGCCAAAACCCCCGGCATCACCAGGGATTTCCTTAAAGAGAACGGTTTTATTTGAAACGCCGTGAACGATGAACCGCCGGTAATCTCCGGCGGTCCGCTGTTTACGTCCTACTTCCCCGGTCTGGCCGCCGCCAGGCGGTGATACAGGACGCGGAAATGCCGTTTCGGCGATTTTCCGTCCGCGTCAGGCCCGGCCTGTTTGCCGCGCTGTATCAGCCTGAGTATGGCGTTGGCCAGGCGCAGATATTTATCGTTCATGGCGCCCCCTAATTGCGGGCGGCCGGTTCCGGCGCCGTCCAGAGATTGCAGAATTCCCTCTCCAGCGTGGCGTAGAACTTCCTGGAATGGTGCAGTCCCGCGAAGGCCCTCTTGCCGTAGCGGAACTCGCGCGTCCGGCCTTCGGCCGCCAGCGAGACCAGCAGCGTCTGGTGCTCGTCCACTACCGAGCAGTCGACTCCCTTCATGGAGTAGAAATCCAGTATTTTCTGAGCGAAAACGGTATTTTCCCTGAGCATATCTCCCCCTCCGCCCCCCGGCGGGTCTCTAAGCGGCTTCGTAAAGAAGACGGCTGGATAGTTTGAGCAGCTGCTCGCCTTTGATGTAATAGAAGGTGCGCCGCAGGAATTCGGCCGGGTTATCCGCCCTGCCGGTCTGCTTCCTGGAGCGGCGCCGTTTGGGCGCCGCCGCGGCTTTTGCGACGTATCTCATCCTGCCTCCCCCGTTGGCGCCTCGGCCGGCACCGCAAGGCGGTACCGGCAGCGCGTTAGTAGTCCCTTTGTATATTCCGCCGGCGCCCCCCCAGGGTACCGGCTTGTAATAACTTTATGTAAATTGGCTGACTATTGTCAACAGGCAAATGTTAAATGTAACAAAAATCACATTAATCATAAGGGAGCGGCAGCGCGCGGGCAAAAGAAAAACGCCGGGGCTGCCCGGCGTCTTACTTGTCGGCGGGGTCTAGAACCAGCGGGCAGCTTCGGCGGCCAGGGCCAGCAGGGGCCGCGAGAAGAGGCCGGCCAGCAGCACGCCGGCGGCCATGAGAAAGACTAACGCTTCGGCCAGGCCGGGAGCCCCGGCCGGGTGGTCCTCTCCGTTGGCGGGGACTTTCATATACATCACCACGGTGACGCGCAGATAGTAGTAGATGGAGACGGCGCTCATCAGCACCGCGATGACTACGAGGCTGGTATAGCCGGAGGCCACCGCGCCGGCGAAAGCGTAGAACTTGGCGAAGAAGCCCGCCAGGGGCGGCACGCCGGCCAGCGAGAACATGAAGGCGGCCATGGCCGCGGCCAGCCACGGGCGGGTGCGCCCCAGGCCGGCCAGGTCGTCTATCTTCGGGCCCTTCTCGTCGCGCTCCAGGATAAGCGTAACTCCGAAGGCGCCTATGGTAGCCATGGCGTAGACGGGCAGGTAATAAAGCACGGCTTCCCAGCCGCGGGTACCGCCGAAGAAAGCCACCGCGATATAGCCGGCGTGGGCTATGCTGGAATAGGCCAGCAGGCGCTTTAGGCCGTTCTGGGCCAGCGCGGCCAGGTTGGCGAACACGGCGGTGACTACCGTCAGCCACCAGAAGATCTCCCGCACCGGGCCGCCGTCGAAAAGTGAGAACAGCCGCCACAGCAGCACCACGCCGCCGGCCTTGACCGCGGCGCCCATGAAGGCCGAGACCTGCGTGGGGGCGCCCTCGTAGGCGTCCGGCACCCACATGTGGAAAGGCACCAGGGCCGTCTTGAAGGCGAAGCCGGAGATGACCAGCAGGAAGCCGGCCAGCGCCAGCGGCTGCGCCGGCAGGGCGGCCTTGAGCGAGACGAAGTCCAGCGACGGGTACAGGGCGTTGAGCACGGCTATGCCCAGCACCGTCATGCCCGAGCCGAAGGCGCCCAGCATGAAATACTTGTAGGCGGCCTCCAGGCCGGGCTTGGAGCGGCGTATGCCGGCCAGCGCGTACACCGGCAGGCTCAGCAGTTCGAGCGCGATGAAGGCGGTGAACAGGTCGCCGGCGGCCATCATGACCATGAGGCCTATGGTGGCCATAGAGGCGAGGAAATAGTATTCCCCCTCGTGCTCGGCCGGCGCGGCGGGGCGGGCCAGCGACAGCGCTATGAACAGGGCCAGCACGCCCATGGCGAAGGCCCACAGGTAGGCCGACAGGGGCGAGAGGTTCAGCGCCCCGCTGAAGAAGGCCAGCTGCGCCGGCGGGGCGGCCCTGAAGAAGACCAGCGTCACCAGCACCGCGCCCAGCGAGACCAGGCCCTGCGTGCCGCGCAGGGTTTTGAAGAACAGCGGCAGCAGCAGCACCGCGAAAGCGGCCAGGGTCAGCAGCAGCGGGCCGGCCAGGGCGGAGGCGGCGTAGGGTACGGGGTCGAAAGTCATCTCGCCTCCTCCCCGTCCAGCGCCAGCTTGACCAGCGCCGGCGGCGGGGCCGGCTGCTGGCGCGACAGGGTTATGTAATTATCCACGGCGGGCAGGACGCGCCGCAGGAAGGGGTTGGGCCACACGCCGATGAGGACGATGAAGACCAGCAGCGGGGCCAGGTACAGCCACTCGCGCAGGTCCAGGTCCTTCAAGATCTTGTTCTCGGTATGGCGCAGCGGGCCGAAGACCACCTGCTGGTACATGCCCAGCATGTAGACCGCCGATAGGATCACGCCGGCCACGGCCGCCGAGGCCAGCCAGGGGTAGACCCGGAAGGAACCGAACAGCACCAGCGCCTCGCCGATGAAGCCGTTGAGGCCGGGCAAGCCGACGGAAGAAAGGGTCACTATCATGAACACCGCGGCGAAGCCGGGCATCACCTTGGCCAGGCCGCCGTAGTCCTCTATCAGCCTCGTATGGCGGCGCTCGTAGAGCACGCCGACCAAAAGGAACAGCGCGCCGGTGGAGAGGCCGTGGTTGACCATCTGCAGCACCGCGCCGGAGACGGCCGCGGGCTCGAAGGCCATCGCGCCCAGCATCACGGTGCCGAGATGCGCCACCGAAGAATAGGCCACCATCTTCTTCATGTCGCGCTGGCTCCAGGCCACGAGCGAGCCATAGATGATGCCCACCACGCCCAGGCCCGCCAGCCACGGGGCGAAAGTCACGGCCGCCTGCGGGAACAGGGGCACCGCCAGCCGCAGGTAGCCGTACACGCCCATCTTCAGCAGCACGCCGGCCAGGATGACGGAGCCGGCCGTCGGGGCTTCCACGTGCGCGTCGGGCAGCCAGGTATGGAAAGGGAACAGGGGCACCTTCACCGCGAAGGCCAGCGCGAAGGCGGCGAACAGCCAGAACTGCGCCTGCTCGGTGAGCGCTCCGGCGTAGAGCGCCGGGATGGAGAAGGTCCAGGCGCCGGCGGCGGCGTGGTGGGCGGCGACCACCCACAGGATGGCGGCCAGCATCAGCACCGAGCCGGCCATCGTGTAGATGAAGAACTTGAGGGCCGCGTAAACGCGGCGCGGGCCGCCCCAGATGCCGATGAGGAAGTACATCGGTATCAGCATGGCTTCCCAGAACAGGTAGAACACGAAGAGGTCCAGCGCGGCGAACACGCCCACCATGCCGGCTTCGAGGAACAGCAGGCAGGCGTAGTAGGCGCGCTGGCTTTCCTTTATGTAATTGAAGGACGCCAGCACTGAGAGCGGCACCAGGAAGGTGGTCAGCAGTATCATCAGCAGGCTGATGCCGTCGATGCCCAGGGCGTAATGGATGCCGTAGGAAGGGAGCCACGGCTTGTCCAGGCCGAACTGCATGACCGCGGCGGCCGCGTCGAAACCGGTCCACAGCCGCAGCGAGACCGCGAAGACGGCCAGCGAGGCCGCCAGGGCGTAGCCCTTCAGCGCGGCGGCGCTGTCGCGCGGGATGGCGAAGATGCCCAGGCCCGCGATGGCGGGCAGCAGCACGGTGAGGGAAAGCGGGTTGATGAGCAGTTCCATTTAGATGATCCAGTAAAGCATCAGCGCCACGCCGGCGGCGAAGACCAGCGCGTAAGTGTCCAGCCTGCCGTTCTGCGCCTTGGCCAGCAGCCGGCCGGCGGCGTAAGAGGCCCTGGCCGTGCCGTTTACCAGCAGGCCGTCTATCAGGCCGGCGTCCACCAGGCCGAACAGCACGCGGTCGGAGAAGCGCTTGAGCGGCCGCAGAACGAGGAAGCCGTAGATCTCGTCGACGTAGAATTTGTTGTAGACCAGCGCGTGCGCGCGCGGCAGCGCGGCCTTGAGCGCGGCGGCGGGGCCGGGCAGCGTCAGCAGGAAGGCCGTTATGATGCCGGTAAAGCCGGCGGCGACGGAGATGACCATCAGCCGCAGCGCCTCCGGGGTGTGGCCGTGCGACGGCACGAAAGAGGGGTCCAGGAAGACGAACAGGCGGTCCTTGAGGAAGAGGCCGCCGCCCACCGCGAGCAGCGCCAGCGCGGTCATGGGCAGGGTCATGGAGAGCGGCGACTCGTGCGCGTGGCCGGTGCCGCGCTTGCTCCGGAGGAAGGCCAGCACGAAGAGCCGCGTGGTATAGAAGGCGGTCAGCGCGGCGGTCAGCACGCCCACGCCCCAGACAAAAGCGCCTCCGTGCTCGAACACTTTCTCGAGTATCAGGTCCTTGGAATAGAAGCCGGACAGGCCGGGCACGCCGGCGATGGCCAGCCAGCCCGCGGCCACCAGCAGGAAGGTGAAGGGCATTTCCTTCTTCAGGCCGCCCATCTTGAGCAGGTCCTGCTCGCCGCTCATGCCGTGGATGACCGAGCCGGCGCCGAGGAACAGCAACGCCTTGAAGAAGGCGTGAGTGGCCAGGTGGAAGACGGAGGCGGCGTAGGCCCCCGCCCCGGCGGCCATGAACATATAGCCCAGCTGGCTGACGGTGGAATAGGCCAGCACTTTCTTGATGTCGCGCTGGGCCAGGCCTATCACGGCGGCGAAGAAGGCCGTGAAGCAGCCGACTAGGAGCACCACTTCCAGCGCCCGGGGCGCCAGCTCGTAGAGGAAGCTCAGGCGCGCGAGCATGTAGACGCCGGCGGTGACCATGGTGGCGGCGTGGATGAGCGCCGAGACCGGCGTGGGGCCGGCCATGGCGTCGGGCAGCCAGACGTAGAGCGGGAACTGCGCGGACTTGCCGGTGGCGCCGAAGAACAGCAGCAGGCAGACCAGCGTGGGCGCGGCGATGCCGAGGAAATTATAGGCGCCCAGCAGGTGGGCGTTGGCGCGCAGCGTCTCGAAGTCCATCGCTATCACGCCGTTGGCGGCGAGGATGCCGGACAGGATCATCAGGCCTATCAGGAAGCCGGCGTCGCCGACGCGGTTGGTGATGAAGGCTTTCTTGCCGGCGGTGGCCTTCTCCGGGTCCTCGTACCAGAAGCCGATGAGCAGATAGGAACACAGGCCCACGCCTTCCCACCCGACGAACATGACCAGCGGGTTGTCGGCGAGCACCAGCGCGAGCATGAAGAAGACGAAGAGGTTGAGGTAGGCGAAATAGCGGTTGTAGCCGGCGTCGCCCTTCATGTAGCCGGTGGAATAGACGTGGATGAGGAAGCTGACGCCGGTGACGATCAGCGCCATCACGGCGGCCAGCGGGTCGAAGCGGAAGGCGGCGTCCACCGAGAAGGTGCCGGCCGAGATCCAATTGAACAGCGTGTCGCGCAGCAGGCGGTTCTCGGCGGGCAGGTTGAGCAGGTCGGAGAAGGACAGGGCCGCGAAGATGAAGGAGACCAGAATGGCCAGGGAGCCGATCAGCCCCCCCGCCCGCTCGCCCAGGAATTTCTTCCCGAGCAGGCCGTTAAGCAGGAAGCCGGCCAGCGGGGCCAGCAGTATCCATTTCAGCAGCGGGTAATAATTGCCTTCCATCAGCCTTTAAGTTCCTTTATATTGGCGGCTTCCAGCGTCCTGAAGGTCGAAGCCAGCGTTATGATCAGGGCCAGGCCTACGCCGGCCTCGGCCGCGGCTATGGCGAAAAGCATGACGGCGTAGGCCTGCGAGGCGGGCTGCGGCCCGAGGGCCACCAGCGCCACGTTGGCGGCGTTGAGCATCAGCTCCAGGAACATCAGCATGCGCACCAGGCTGCCGCAGGTCAGGAAGCCGGCCGCGGCGAGCGCGAAGAGCAGGAAACTGATGCCGGCGAGGGTATAAGCGCTCATGCTTCCCTCCTCTTGGCCGCCAGCGTGACGGCGGCGACAATAGAGGTCAGGATCACCAGCGACAGCAGTTCGAACTGGAAGGCGAAGCGGCCGAACAGCTCACGCGCCAGGCCCAGCACGCCCGACTCGGAGAAATCCACGTTGCGCACGGCCGTCCTGAGCACGGCGGAGACTTTGACCAGCTCGGTCAGCAGCACGGCGGCGGCGGCCAGGCCCAGCACGCGGGTGAATACGTTCTTCGGCTGGTGGTCGCGCCAGGCCTGCGGCATTACGGTGAGCGCCACGATGAACAGCGTCATGATGGCGCCGGCGTAAAGGATGACCTGCAGGGCGGCCAGCAGCTGCGCGCTGAGGGCCAGGTAGAGGCCGGCGGTGGAGAGCAGCGCGGCCAGCATCAGCATCGCGGCCTTTACGGGGTCGCGCTGGAAGATCATCAGCAGCGTGGCCAGGGCGGCCAGGCCGCCGAAAAAGTAGACGGCGGCGGCTATCATTTCTTGCCCTCCAGGTATTCGTTGGCCAGGCGGTTGGACGCGCCCAGCGTGGAGGGCTCGCCGGGCAGGTTGCGCAGCAGGCCTTCCTTGTTCATCAGCATTTCGCCGCGGTGCAGCGCGCCGCCGGGGATCTCGCGGGTGTCCATCGCTATCGCGTCCTCGGGGCAGGCCTCCACGCACATACCGCACATCACGCACCGCGACAGGTCTATGTCGAAGACGGCGGGATACTTCTCCACGGAATTCTCGGCGTACTCGGCGGCCTCGATATGGATGCAGTAGGCCGGGCAGGCGGTCTGGCACATGAAGCAGGCCACGCACTTCGGGCTGCCGTCGGCGCGCACCTTGAGGCGGTGGCGGGTGCGCAGGTTGGCGTTGCCGGGCAGCGGGCGGGTCTGCTCGGGGTACTGCACCGTGGGCATGCCACTTGGGTTGAAGAGGTTGACGAAGAAATGCCGCATGGTGACGGCCAGGCCGCGGGCTATCTCCGGGAGGTAGATCCGCTCGAGGAAGTTCAACGGGCGGTTGTTCACTTTCTTTACGCTTATCATCGGATCTTCCCCAGGGCCAGCAGCACCGCGCCGGTGACCAGGATATTGAGCAGCGCCAGCGGCAGCAGCGCCTTCCAGCACAGCCCCATCAGCTGGTCGAAGCGGAAGCGCGGCAGCGTCCAGCGCACTACGAGCAGGAACCAGGAGAAAAAGACGGTTTTAACGGAGAAGGAGCCCACCTGGAGCGCGGCGACTATATAATGGTTCAGCGCGAGGGCCTTGCCGCCCGGCAGGATGAAGCCGGTGTCGTAGAGATAGGGCACCTGCCAGCCGCCGAAGAAGAGCGTGGCCGCCAGCATGGCCACCAGGATGATCTCTACGAACTCGGAGAACATGAAGGCCGCGAAGCGCATGGAACTGTACTCCATGAAGTAGCCTATGATCTCCGACTCGCCTTCCACCAGGTCGAAAGGGGTGCGCTTGTTCTCGGCGATGGCCGCTATGAGGAAGAGGATGAAGGCTACGGGCTGCACCACCACGCCCCAGGCGGGCACGAAGCCGAACAGCAGCGCGCCCTGGGCGCGCACCAGGTCCTGCAGGCCTGCGGTGCCGTAGATCATCATCAGACCGACGAGCGTGAGGCCCAGCACCACCTCGTAGGAGACCATCTGGGCGGCGCCGCGCAGGGCGCCCAGCAGGGCGAAATTGTTCTTGGAGGCCCAGCCGCCGAGGAACACGCCGTAGATGGCCAGGCCCGAGAGGGCCAGCACGTAGAACAGCGCCAGCGGCACCTCGGCTATCTGCAACTCCAGCTGGTAGCCGAAGACCATCACGTAGTCGCCGAAAGGGATGAAGGCGAACAGCGCCAGCACCGGCACGAGGGCGAAGAAGGGGGCCAGCGTGAAGAGCAGCTTCTCGGCCTTGCCCGGCACGAAGTCCTCCTTCAGGATCATCTTTATGGCGTCGGCTATAGGGTGGAAGAGGCCGTTGAGCGCCAGGCCGAAGACCGAGGCGCGGTTGGGCCCGACGCGGTCCTGCATCAGCGCGCTCACCTTGCGCTCGGCCAGCGTCAGCAGCGCGGTGAAGCTCATCACGCCGCCCAGGAAGAGCAGCACCTTCACGGCGGCCGCTCCGGAGAACAGGAGTATATCCTTGTTGGCTTCGTAGAACTCTATCATTCCATGCCTTTCATCGCGTCGGCGGCGGAATCCAGCCGCAGCGAGGCGCCGCTGTAGGCCGCGAGCTTGTTGAGCACTTCCCAGAGCGGCTTCACGCCCGCGGGGGCGGCCACTACCGGTTCCACGGCGCGCCGCCGGCCCTGGTAGTTGATGAAAGTGCCAGGGACTTCGAAATAGGAGGCGTAAGGCAGCGTGGCGTAGGCCCCGGCCGGGATGTCGCCGCGGTTGGTGGCGAAGGCGATCAGCCTGGCGCCGGAGGCCTTGAGCTCGTCCTTGAGCAGGGCGGCCGCGCGGGCCTCGGCTATTACCAGCTTTATCGCGCCGGAGTTGAGCCTGGCCCGGAACTCGTCGAGCCCCAGCCCCCCCCTGGCGGCTTTCAGCAGGGCGGCGCCGGCGGCGTTGGGCGACGGGTCCTTGTTTATCAGGATGCCGTCCTTGATGCCGGTCTCGAACTTGAAATCGAAGCAGACGTTCTCCGTCTTCATCGCGGCGGCCAGCAGGGCCAGCGCGGCGTTGTCCTCCACGGACAGCCAGGGCGAGCCCAGCACGGCGGCGGCCCCCTTGGCCTCGTCTATGCGGGTGGCGGCCTCGCGCAGGGCGGGCTCCAGGTCTATCAGGCCGTTCTTGATGAAGCCCTTCACCAGGCGGTCGCCGGCGCGCAGGGACTTGTAGGCCATGCGGCCCCGGTCGCAGAGCCAGGTGTTGGTCTCGGCGTTGGGCCGGGGCATCAGACGGTAAACTTCCCCCTCGTTATGGTGCGCCTCGGTCAGGCAGCCGGTGGCGCAGCCCAGGCAGACGGTCGGGGCCTTCTTGAGGAACCAGACCCGCTGTTTAAAGCGGAAGTCGCGGGAGGTCCAGGCTCCCACCGGGCAGAGGTCGGCGATATTGAGCGAATAGTCGTTGTCGAGGGTTTTGCCGGCCTTGAGGTCTATGAAGGAATGATCGGCGCGCTCCATCACTTCCAGCTCGGCGGTCTTCGTGACCTCGGAGCAGAAGCGCACGCAGCGGGTGCACAGGATGCAGCGCTCGTTGTCGAGCATCAGATGCGGGCCCAGCGCCCGGCGCTTCTGGCGGAGCACCTTGTCCTCGGCCGGGAAGCGGCTCCTGGCCCGGCTGTACTCCATGTAGTAGTCCTGCAGACCGCATTCGCCGGCCTGGTCGCAGATGGGACAGTCGAGCGGATGGTTGATGAGCAGGAATTCCAGCACGTCGCGGCGGGCCGCCTTCACCTTGTCGCTGGCGGTGTTCACCACCATGCCGTCGGCGCACTCGGTGGAGCAGGCGGTCAGCAGCTTGGGCGACTTTTCCACCTCCACGAGGCACATGCGGCAGTTGCCGGAGACGGAAAGCTTCGGGTGGTAGCAGTAGCGCGGGATGTAGACGCCGGCGGCCTGCGCGGCCTCCAGCACCGTGGTCCCCTTGTCCACTTCTAAAATTTTACCGTCCAGCGTGATCTTGGGCATCAGTGTTTCACCGGCGCGTCCGGCGGGCAGCACCGGCCGGCCGCGTGCGCCTCGAACTCGGAGCGGAATTTTTTCACAAAGCTTATCGCGGGCATCGCCATCGCGTCGGCCAGCGGGCAGATCGTGCGGCCCATCATGTTCTCGGCCACGGACACTATGGTGTCTATGTCCTTCTTGGTGCCGCGGCCGCTCTCAAGGCGGTTCAGGAGCTTCTCCAGCCAGCCGCAGCCTTCGCGGCACGGCGTGCACTGGCCGCAGCTCTCGTGGTGGTAGAAGCGGGCCAGCACTTGCAGCAGCTTCACCATGCACTGGCCGTGGTCGATGACGATCACCGCGCCCGAGCCCAGCATGGAACCGGCCGCCGCCAGCGACTCATAGTCCAGCTTCACCAGCCAGGCCTCTTCGGCCGTCAGTACCGGGGTGGAGGAGCCGCCGGGGATAACGGCCTTCAGGCGTTTGCCTTCCTGCAGGCCGCCGCAGCTCTTCTCCAGCAGTTCCTTGAAAGTGACGCCCAGCGGCAGCTCGTAGACGCCGGGCTTGTTGACGGGGCCGCTGACGCAGAAAAGCTTGGTGCCCGTGCTCTTGCCGTTGCCTATGGCGGCGTACCAGTCCCCGCCACGCTCTATGATAGCGGGCACGGCGGCCAGCGTCTCCACATTGTTGATCACCGTGGGGCTGGCGAACAGGCCTTTTACCGCAGGGAAGGGCGGCTTCAGGCGCGGCTGGCCCTTGAAGCCTTCCAGCGATTCCAGCAGCGCCGTCTCCTCGCCGCAGATATAGGCGCCGGCCCCGCGGTGCACGTGCAGCTCGAAATCCGTGCCGGTGCCGAGTATGTTGCGGCCCAGGAAGCCCTTGGCGCGGGCCGCCGCTATGGCCTTTTCCAGTTTGACGGCCTCGGCGGCGAACTCGCCGCGTATATAGATGTAGCCGGAGGCGGCGCCGATGGCGTGGCCGGCTATCGCCATGCCCTCCAGCAGCGCGTGCGGGTTTTTCAGGATCAGCTCGCGGTCCTTGAACGTGCCGGGCTCTCCCTCGTCGGCGTTGCAGACCAGGTAGCGCGGGCCGGGCGCGTCACCGGGGATGAAGGACCACTTGAGGCCGGCCGGGAAGCCCGCGCCGCCGCGGCCGCGCAGCCCGGACTTCTTGACCTCGTCGATCACGGCCGCGGGCGTCATGGCCAGCGCCTTCTTGAGGGCCCTGTAGCCCCCGGCGGCGAAATAGCCTTCCAGCTCCGCGACCTTATCCCTTAAGAGGATATTTTCCATGTTTCAAGTCTTCCAGCAGCGCGTCCAGTTTGCTCTCGTCGAGCTTCTCGAAATATTCGTCGTTGACCTGCATCACCGGCGCCGCCCCGCAGGCGCCCAGGCATTCCACGGCCGACAGCGTGAACAGGCCGTCCCGGGTGGTCTCCCCCTCGGTTATGCCGAGCTTGCTGCGCAGGCGGGCCAGCAGGCCGGGCGCGCCCGCCATATGGCAGGAGATGTTGCGGCAGACCTGCAGGTGGTATTTGCCGGCGGGCTCGCGGTTGAACATCGTGTAAAAAGTGACCACGGCCTTCACGCGGGAGTAGGGCAGGTCCAGGAATCTGGCCAGCTCGTCCATGGCCTCCTCGGCCACGTAGCCGCTCTCCTTCTGCAGCTCCTGCAGCAGCGGTATCAGCGCGGCGTCGCGCTTAGGGTATTTCGCGCAGATCTTCTCCGCCTTCACCCTGAATTCTTCGGTCACGAAAGCCATTATCGCTCCAGCTCCCCGCCTATCATGTTCACCTGTCCGAAGGTGGAGATGATGTCGGCGATATAGGCGCCCTTGATCATGCGCGACAGGCCCGCGGTCAGCGGGAAGCAGGGCGGGCGCACGCGCAGCCGCCACGGGCTGCCGGTGCCGTCGCTGACGATGTAGAAACCCACCTCGCCGTTGCCGCCCTCCACCGCCTGGTAGACCTCGCCCTTGGGCGGCTTCACGCCCTCGAAGGTCAGCTTGAAATGGGCCATCAGCGCCTCGATGTTGCCGTACACCTCTTCCTTGGGGGGCAGCGTGACGCCGTAGTCGGGGTGGTTCACCGGGCCGCCGGGCAGCTGGGCCAGGGCCTGCTCCACGATGCGCATGCTCTGTTTCATCTCCTCGATGCGCACCAGGTAGCGGTCGTAGTTGTCGCCGTTGGAGCCCACGGGGATGTCGAAATCGAAGCGGTCGTAGACCAGGTAGGGCGTCGCCTTCCTGACGTCCAGCGGCACGCCGGTGGAGCGCAGCACGGGCCCGGTGAAGGAGAGCGCTATGGCCTCCTCCTTGCCGATGACGCCGGTATTGTGCAGCCGGTCGTAGAAGATGCGGTTGCGGGTGAGCATGCTCTCGGCGTCGGCGAGGTTCTTGCGCACGGTCCTGAACACCTCGGCCGTGGAGGCCTTGAAATCGTGGGGCAGGTCGCGGGTGACGCCGCCCACGCGGGTATAGGCCGGGGTGATCCGGCCGCCGGCCACGGAGTCGGTCAGGCGGTACAGCGCCTCGCGGGCGTTGATGAGGTAGAAGTAGACGGTGAAGGCCGAGAGCTCCATCGCGTTGGCGCCGATGCAGGTCAGGTGGTCGGTCAGCCGGGAGAGCTCGCTCATGATGACGCGGATGTACTGGCAGCGGGCCGGGGTCTCTATGCCCATCAGCTTTTCCACCGCCAGCGCGAAGCCGACGTTGTTGATGAAGGGCGAGACGTAGTTGAGGCGGTCGGTGTAGGGCACGCACTGGTTGTACGTGACGTTCTCGCAGGTCTTCTCGAAGCCGCGGTGCAGGTAGCCTATCTCCACGTCGGAGTCCGTGATGCGCTCGCCCTGCACGGTCAGCAGCACGCGCACGATGCCGTGCATCGCCGGGTGCGACGGGCCCATGTTGAGCACCATGCGCCCGTCCTCGAGCTTTTCCAGTTCCCAGTTCTTGGGCAGTTCGTGGTGCTTGCGGTCCGTCATGCTAGTCCCTGTGCGCTATGCGCGGCTGCCGTTTCTTGAGCGGGTAGTCCTTGCGCAGCGGGTGGCCTTCGAAGCCGTCGTACATCAGTACGCGGCGCAGGTCGGGGTGGCCTTCGAACCTGATGCCGTACATGTCCCACACCTCGCGCTCGAACCAGTTGGCGCCTGGCCAGAGGGGCGTCAGCGAGGCCGCGGAGGGCTGTTCCCCCCCGACCGGGCATTTCAGGCGCAGGCGGTAATTGTGCCTGGTGGAATAAAAATGGCAGACCAGCTCGAAGCGGGGCTCGCGCGGCAGGTAGTCGGCGGCGGTCAGGTCCATCAGCATGTCGAAGCCGAGGCTGTCGCGCAGGAAGGCCGCGACGTCCGCCAGGGCCTCCTTCTTCACCACCACGGTCTCGTCGCCGCGGAAAGAGTGAGCCTCCAGCACGGCGTCCGGGAATTTTGACCTCACGTTTTCTATCAGGTAGCTGGTCATTTGTATTTCTTGTCCAGTACGGATTCGCGCGAAACCTTCTGCTGCAGCTTCACCAGGGCGTCGAGCACTGCCTCGGGGCGCGGCGGGCAGCCGGGGATGTAGATGTCCACGGGGATGATCTTGTCTATGCCCTGCACGGTGGCGTAGTTGTCGTAGAAGCCGCCGGAGGTGGCGCAGACGCCGAACGAGACCACCCACTTGGGTTCGCACATCTGGTCGTAGACGCGCTTCAGTACCGGGGCCAGCTTCTCGTTGACGGTCCCCACCACGAACAGCACGTCCGCCTGGCGCGGCGAGAAGCGCGGGTACTCGGCGCCGAAGCGCGAGATGTCGTAGGTGGAGGCGAAAGCGGACATGAACTCCATGCCGCAGCAGGCGGTGACGAAGGGGTAGTTGAACAGCGAATATTTGCGCGCCCAGTTGACGGCCTCGTCGAGGCGGGTCGTCAGGTAGGAGTGGCCGAAGGCGGTCTCTAATCCCATTCGAGGGCTCCTTTCTTAACGGCGTAGACCAGCGCGGCGAACAGCACCGCCAGGAAGGCGGTCATGGCCCAGAAGGCCCCCGCCCCCAGCTCCTTCAGGGATACCGCCCAGGGGTACAGGAAGACTATCTCTATATCGAACATGACGAACAGGACGGCGACCAGGTAGAAATTGACGCGCGCGAGCCCCCTGGGCTCGGTGGCCGGCGGCATGCCGCATTCGAACGGCTCCTGCTTGACCGCGGTGCGCTTGCTGGGCCCGAACAGGACGGAAAGCAGCACCATGCCCGCGGCTACCGCGAACGCGAACCCGACTGTCATCAATACGGCGAGGTACTGGCGCATTGTTTAAATTCTACCAAAATAGTCCTGATTCTGGAACCCGCCCGTCCCGCGCCGCCCGCGGAACTTAGGCTATTATATAAATTTACGTCTTTAGCAGCAGTCTGAGCGCCGTCATCGCGCCCTTGGTCAGGCGCGCGTCCAGCAGGCCCTGCCTGAGCTCGCGCAGCTGGGCCCTGCCGGTCCAGTGCCCCTGCCCGCCGGCGGCCAGCCGCGCCGCTATCAGTTCCGCCGCTCGGGCTATCTCCTCGGGCGGCGCCGGCGGCGCCGGCTTGCGTCCGGCGCGGGGTTCGGCACGGCCGCGGCCGGCCAGCTCGTAGCAGGCCACCGCCACCGCCTGGCCCAGGTTCATGGACGGCTGGGACGGCAGCGTGGGAATGTTGACCACGGCCGAGCAGTAGGAAAGGTCTTCGCGGGTCAGGCCCGTCTTTTCCCCGCCGAACAGCAGGCCCAGCCTGGCCGCACCTCGCTCTCCGCAGTATCGCGCGGCGTCCCTGAGCAGCAGCACGTCGCGCTCGGGGTTGAGGTAATGCAGGGAAGAGGTGCCCAGCAGCAGGTCGCAGCCCGCCGCGGCCTCGGGGATGGAGGCGTGCAGCCGGGAGGATTCTATCACGTCCATGGCCTTTATGGCGGAGACGGACGCCTCGGCCTTCCAGGTCTTTTCGGCTTCCCCCCAGTCGGAGGCGAAAGCGCCGACGAGCGCGAGGTCCTTCAGTCCGAAGTTGGCCATCGCCCGGGCCGCAGCCCCGATATTGTCGGGGTTCCTGGGCCGTACCAGAATTACCCGGAGTTCCATCAGCGCGCGCGCCGGCCCGCCGGGCGGAAATCCTTGACGCGCGCTATGCCCGCGTTGAGCCTGGGCGCGCCGGGGCGGTGCTGCGTCTCTATAAAGAAGGAGGCGGCCCCGGGAAAACGGGCCTGCAGGATGTTGGAGTTGGCCGGCTCGTTCTCGAACACGGCCACCACCTCGCCGAGGCGGTCGATGTACTCGCTGACCTCTTTCTTGAAGATCTCGTCGTCCTGCTCGAACTCCTTCTTCACTATCGTCATCGTGCCGGCCACCCCGACGGGGAAGCCGTAGAGGCGCAGCACCTCGGTGGTGCCCACCAGCATGCGGCCCACGTCGCGGCCGGTCAGGTAGATCACGGTGGCGCCGGCCCTGTGAGCTTTTTCCACGTAGGCCTTGGCTCCGGGCAGGGGCATGTCGTACTTCTGGTACTCGTCGGAGAAGAAGCGGCGGGCCCATTCTTCCCGGATGAATTTTATCTCGGCCGCGTTCCTGACGCGCAGGCGCCGCAGCGTCACGTCCAGGCTGTAGTCCACCACGGACAGGTCCTGGAAGGAGGAGAAGGCCGCGGCCAGCTGCGGCACGCGGCTGTCGAATTTCTCGGAGATCTCGCGCAGGATGAACATGGTGCGCGTGCGGTTGTCGAACAGCGTACCGTCCAGGTCGAAGATCGCCAGCGTGGAGCGCCGCTGCGCGGTGCGCAGGGCGATGAGGTCCAACACGCCGTCGAGCGTCGCCGCAGCTGCCGCTATTTTACAGGTCTTTTTCATTCAGATAGCCTCCAGCGGTTAGTCCTTGCCAAGGTACAGGCCTTTGACCGCGTCGATGTAATGGTGCTGCGAGCCGCAGTGCAGCTCCCAGAGGAAAGTGTGGCCCGGCACCGGGGATTTGCCGGGCTTGTAGTTGCGCAGCTTCATGACGACGCGCTTGTGCTGGCATTTCCCGGGCACCACGCTCGCGGCCTCGTCGCTGTCCCTGAACTGGTCGGGGGCCTTGGCCAGGCTGGCGAAATTATTGCCGCGGTCGAAATCGCCGAGGCTGAAAGCCGATAGCCTGCCGCTGCAGCTCGCGCCCGTCTGGCCGAAGTTGTTGATCTCCGGCAGGGCGAAGGTGAACTGCATCGGGATATTGGGGCCGCAGTCCAGCGAGCCGTCGGCGGCCACTATGCCTTCTATGTTCATCAGGTAGGCGCCGGGGCTTTTGGCGCGGGCCATGGCGAGCGCGTCGGCGATGAACCTGCCGGCGGTCAGCCTGCTCTTGGCCTTCCTGGGCTTCAGCCTGGGCGCCGTCGGGTCCTGCGCCTTGAATTTTCCTGTCGCGGCCGGGGCGCCCAGCGCCCAGGTCTTCTCTCCGGCGCAGTCTGCCAGGGCCTTGGCCTTGCCCTGCGAGGCGAACCAGTAGCAGCCCTCCGGGCGGCCGTCCTTCGCCGGCAGCATCCTGACGCGCATCAGGACGTCGCGGCTCAGCGGGTTCGGCTGCGGTTTGAAGACCCCGTCCTTCTCCATTTTTCGCAGCACTTCGGCGGGCCCGGCGAAAGCGTAGGGCAGTTTCTTTCTGGGTTCTTCGGGGCTGCGGTAGGGGTTGTGCCTGGCCGCGTTGATGAAATTCTCCCCGCAGGCGTTGACGATCAGCCACTCGCCGCCCGCGTAGAATTTGTAATGCCAGGAATTAGAGAAGGATCTGCCCGAACAGGGGATGCTCCCGTCGGGGGAGGTGAAGCCCTCTATCTCCACCAGCTCGGCCCCGCCCAGCCGGAGTCCGGCCTCGGCGGCGGCCGTAGCGCGCCCGTCAGCGGGCCCGGCCGCCGCGGCCGGGGCCGCCAGCAGCAGCGCGGCCAGCAGCTGGCGTAAGGCGGTCACTTCTTGTGCCCCTTGGGGGCGCAGCTGGCGCAGAAGGCGCTAAGGCCTTCGGCGCTGAGGCCCCTGCCCAGACGGCCATCGAGGCGCTTGGCCAGTTTGCCTTCCACGAAATAGAGCACGGTCGGCACCACTTCCACCGAGAACAGGTCCTCGAGTTCGCCCAGGTCGTCCACGCAGACCTTGAAGGCCGCCTCCGGCGCGCCATGGGCCAGCTTTTCAAAGGCCGGCAGGAAGGCCGTGCAGAAAGGACACCAGTCCGAATAGAACAGGGCCAGCCGCCCGCCGGGCGCGGCCAGCTCGGCCTCGAATTCTTTTTTGGTCTTGATCGTCTTCACGCTATCCTCCCCCGCCGGGCGGCCGGCTAGATATCGCGCTTGGTTATTTCGTGGGTGGCCAGGTAGTCCAGGGCGTTCCTGGCGGCGGCCTGCTGCGCTTCCTTCTTGTTCTTGCCCGAGCCCAGGCCCAGCGTCTTCTGGCCCAGGTAGACCCGCACCGTGAAAAGTTTCTCGTGCTCAGGGCCGGCCTCGCTCATCAGCTCGTAGTCGGGCGGCCGTTTGTGGCGCTTCTGGATCAGCTCCTGCAGCGAGCTCTTGTAGTCGGCGTCGAGCTTGTCCGGGCCCTGCCCTTCCAGCCACGGGATGATGATCTTCTCCACTTCGCCCAGCCCCCCGTCGAGGTAGACGGCGCCCAGCACCGCCTCCAGCGCGTTGGCCAGGTTGCTCTGGCGCTTGGCCCCGCCGCTGAGATGTTCGCCGGCCCCGAAATAAAGATGATGCCCCAGGCCCAGCGCTTCGGCCCAGCGCGCCAGGTTGGCTCGCGAGACTATCGCGGACTTGGTCTTTGAAAGGAACCCCTCGTCTTCGGAGGGGTTCTTTATGAACAGGTAATAGGCCGCCACCATCCCAAGGACGCTGTCGCCCAGGAACTCCAGGCGCTCGTTATGGCGCGGCCCTCCCCTTTCAGTCGCGTGCGACTTATGGGTGAGGGCCTCGGCCAGCAGTTCCCTGTCCTTGAACTTGTAGGCTATTACTTCTTCAAGGGAAGGCATTAAAGGCGGCTCAGTCTTTCTTCGCCTTTTCCTTGATGTAGGAGATCGCCATGCCGACGGTCTTGATCTTCTCGGCGTCCTCGTCCGGGATCTCGATGTCGAATTCCTCTTCGAGCGCCATGACCAGTTCGACGGTGTCGAGCGAGTCGGCGCCGAGGTCCTGTACGAACTGGGCCTGCGGGGTGACCTCGGCCGCGTCGACGGCGAGCTGCTCGGTTATGATTTTCTTAACTCTCTCTTCGAAGTTCTCAACAGCCATTGTATTGCCTCCTGCTTAGTATAAATCCGCTTGGATCCGCGTTCCCTGCTACATGTAGAGCCCGCCGTTTACGGCGAGCACCTGGCCGGTGATGTAAGCGGAATCATCCCCCGCCAGGAACAGGGCGGCTTTCGCCACCTCGCCGGGCTCGCCCATGCGGCCCAGCGGTATCATTTCAGAGATCTTAGCTTTGGCCTCGTCCTTGAGGCCGTCGGTCATGCGCGTGCGGATGAACCCCGGCGCCACCGCGTTCACCAGCACCTGGCGCGGCGCGAACTCGCGCGCGAGCGACTTGGTCAGGCCTATCAGGCCGGCCTTCGAGGCCGAGTAGTTGGCCTGGCCCGCCTGGCCGGTCTGGCCCACCACCGAGGAAATGTTTATGATGCGGCCGGCGCGGGCCTTGAGCATCGGCCTGGAGGCCGCTTTGGCCATCAGGAAAGACCCCTTCAGGTTCACGGCGATCACGGAGTCGAAGTCCGCCTCTTTCATGCGCAGCACCAGGCCGTCCTTGGTGATGCCGGCGTTGTTGACCAGGATGTCGAGCCGGCCGAAGGTTTTCTCGGTCTCGGCCACGGCGCGCTCGCAGTCGGCCTCGCTGGTCACGTTCAGGGCTATGCCGGCGGTCTTCGCCCCCGTCCTGGCCGCTATGTCCGCGGCGGCGGCGGCGCAGTCTTCCTGCGACAGGTCTGCCACGGCCACGGCCGCGCCTTCGGCGGCGAAGGCCAGGGCGATCTCCAGGCCTATGCCGCGGGCGGCGCCGGTCACCAGGGCGGTCTTGCCTTCGAGGCGCTTCATGCGTCCTGCTCCCTGGCGGCCGAGATCTTGTCTTTCACCTGTTCCATCCGCTTCCTGATATGGGTGACCATGCCGGCGGCGGCCAGCTCGGCGCTGACGCGCACGGCGTTGAAGATAGCGTTCGAGGTGACCTTGCCGTGGCAGACCAGCACTACGCCGTTGACGCCCAGCAGCGGGGCCCCGCCGTAAATGTCCACGCTCATCTTGACCTTCATGTCGGCGAAGAGCTTGCGCATCAGCATCGCGCCTATCTTGTAGGTGAACTTGCGCATGATCTGCTCTTTGAGCATCTTGAAAACTGTTTTGGCGCTGCCCTCGTAGAGTTTCAGCGCCACGTTGCCGGTGAAGCCGTCGGCCACCACCACGTCGGTAAGGCCCTCCGGGATGTCTCGGCCTTCCACCGGGCCGAAGAAATTGACGCCCATGTTCTTGATCAGCGGCAGCGACTCCTGCACGAGCGCGTTGCCCTTGGTCTCCTCCTCGCCTATCGAGAGCAGGCCCACCGAAGGGTTCTCTATTTTGAACAGGGACTTCATGTAGACCGAGCCCATCACGGCGAACTGCGCCAGGTGCCAGGGCTTGCAGTCCATGTTGGCGCCGGCGTCCAGCAGCACGCAGGTGCCTTTGAACGTCGGCAGCGGGGCCGCTATCGCGGGGCGGATCACGCCGGGGATGCGCTTGAGGTTCAGCAGGGAGGCCACCATGATGGCCCCGGAATTGCCGGCGGACACGAAAGCGTCCGCCTTGCCCTCGCTGACGAGGGCCGCCCCGACCATCAGCGAAGAGTCGGGCTTGGCGCGGCATTCCCCCACGGGCTCGCCGGCCATGTCCACCACCTGGGGAGCGTGGACTATGGTTATCCGCTCGGGGTTCTCCGCGCCGAGGCGACGGAGTTCCTCCCGTATTTCCGGGTCCCTGCCCACGAGTATCACCTCGTGGGGCAGCTTTTTCACGGCCAGCAGGGCCCCTTCTACGTTGGGCTTCAGGCCGAAATCACCGCCGTGAGCGTCAAGAGCTATTCGCATCTTAGCGTCCCGGGAGGTTATTTCTGCTCGTTGCCTTCTTCGTTCTTGGCGACTTTCTGCGCCACTTCGATCTTGCCGTTGTAGGAACCGCAGGAAGGGCAGACGCGGTGGGGCAGGCGGAGCGCGCCGCAGTTGCCGCAGGGCGACAGCGACTTCACTTCCAGCTTCCAGTTCTGCGAGCGGCGCTTGTCACGGCGCATCGGTGTGTGTTTGCGTTTGGGATTAGGCATAGTTGTTGTACCTCGTTATTTACTAAAGCTTCTTCTTCCCGGGGTTTTCCGGCTTGTCCAACTTCAGGTCCTTCAGGGCTTGGAAGGAGCTGTTATATTCAGCCTTGCAGGTACAGGCCTGGAGATTGCGGTTGACCCCGCACACCAGGCACCGGCCCTTGCATCCGTCCGAGCACAAGATCTTTATAGGCGCCAGCAGGGCTACCGTTTCCCTGACCACTTCGCGCGTATCTATATATTCTAGCGAATCGGGGTATACCTCGTCAAAAGCGTCCTCGAAGGAGCGCGTCACCGGCTCGCCGCAGCGCGAGCAGTCCAGCGCCAGAACCGCCGCCGCCCGGCCCTCCAGCAGCACGGAGTCCCCCCCGACGGAAAAATCCATTTCTACGTCCACCTTCTTGAGCATGTCGGGGCGCTCGAAGGCGTCGGCGTAGTCGGCCGCCGGCAGGGACAGTTTTACATTGAGGCCGCCGCGGTCCCTGATGTCGTCGTATTTAAAAACGAGAGGGTTATTGTCCTCCATAGCCTAATACAATATCAACTATAGAGGGGCCAGTCAAACGCGGGGGGCGCTACCGGGCGCCGCCGCCGGCCTTTTCGGCCACGTTGTAGGGCGGCCGGCGGCTGGAAGAATGGTAGGTGCGTATCAGCACCTCGGCCAGCAGGCCCAGCACGGCGAACTGTACGGCGACCAGCGCGAAGAAGATGGCCAGCAGGAACAGCGGCTGGTCCTTGACGAAGATTCCGTTGAAGAGCTTGTTGTACAGCGTATAGCCGGCCATCAGGCCCGCGGCCGCCAGCAGGCCCAGGCTGAGCCCGCCGAAGAGGTAGATGGGCTTGGTGATAAAATCCCCCATGAACTTCACGGTGAGCAGGTCCAGCACCACTTTAAAAGTCCGGAAGAGGCCGTACTTGGAGCGCCCCGCCGTGCGGGGCCGGTGGTTGACCTCCAGCTCCGTCACTACGGCGCCGGAGTAGGCGAGTATCGCCGGCAGGAAGCGGTGCATCTCGCCGTAGAGGTCCACGGCCTTGAGCAGCGAGGCCCGGTAAACCTTCAGCGTGCAGCCGAAGTCGTGCAGGCGCACGCCGGTGGTCCAGGCGATGAAGGCGTTGGCGGCGCGCGAGGGCAGCACGCGCGTAAAAAAGTCGTCCTGCCGGCGGCGGCGCCAGCCGCTCACCACGTCCGCCCCGCCGGCGGCGGCGGCCAGCAGGCGGGGGATGTCTTCCGGGTCGTTCTGTCCGTCGGCGTCGAGCGTCACTATCCACTCCCCCCGGGCCGCGGCGATGCCGGCGGCCAGCGCCGAGGTCTGGCCGTAATTGCGGGCCAGGCGCAGCGCGCTCTGGCCGGGCTTGGCCGCGAAGGCCTTGAGGCGGGCGAAGGAGCCGTCGGTGCTGCCGTCGTCCACCCAGAGGATCTCGTGCGCCTGCCGCGACGAGGCCAGGGCCGCCGACAGCTCGCGCTCGAACGCCTCGAGGTTCTCCGCCTCGTTGAATACCGGGATCACCGCCGAAATTATCACGCTCATCGTGAGGGTCCTTTGCCGCCGGCCAGTTCTTCGTAAAGCTCTTCCTGCTGCCTGACCATGAAATCTATGTCGAATTCGGCCAGGTCCGTGGCGGCCGCCCCGGCGGCCAGCCGGGCGCGCAGCGCGGCGTCGCCGAGCAGGGCTGCCAGGGAATCGCAGAAAGCGGCCAGGTCGCCCTGCGGCACGCAGCAGCCGTTCACGCCGCTCTTCAGTATGTCCGTGACGCCGTCGGTGGCGTAGCAGACGGAGGGCAGGCCGGTGCGCAGCGCCTCCACCAGCGCGCGGGGCAGGCCCTCCCACAGCGAGGTCATGGCGAAAATGTCAGAGGCGGCCAGCAACTCGGCCGTGTCCTCGCGCCAGCCGATGAACAGGCATGCTTTTTCCAGCTCGAGCTCCCGAACTTTGTCCTGGTATTTTTTCAGCTCGGCGCCGCCGCCGGCGAAGACGAAGCGTGCCGACGGGAATTTGGGCGCCAGGCGCCGCGCGGCCTCGATGAAGTGGTCCGGGTTCTTCTGCGGTTTGGTGTTGCCGATGCTGAACACTACGGTGTGGGTGTCGTCCAGACCGATAACCGCCCGTTTGACTGCGCGGTCCGCTTTCGCGGGGTACGCGGCCAGCGCGACGCCGCTGCGTATCAGGTGGTAGCGGGCGGGAGCTCCTATGCCGAGGGCCCGCGCCGCCTCCAGGTTTGACTTCGAGACGAAGATCAGCGCGTCGCTGAACCAGGCGCAGATCTTCTCCAGGAAGACGTAAAGCCCGCGCACCGGCGCGCTCTGCAGCGGGTGGAAGCCGAAGCCGTGGAAGGTGTGGACTATTACCGGTACCCCCGCCGCGGCCGCAGCGAGCCGGCCCAGTATGCCGGCTTTCGATGAATGCGTGTGGACTATGTCCGGCTTTAATTCTTTCAGGATCTTGAGCAGCTCGAAGAAAGCCCGGATATCCTTCAGCGGCGATATCTGCCTGACGAGGTGCTCAGCGTAGCGGATGTGCTTGTCGAAAACCCTGTGCTCCAGGTCTCCCCAGTGGCCGCAGACGATGCTGGCCTCGAAGCGCGACTTATCGAGCGTGCGCGCCGTGTGCAGCGTGTTGCCCTGCGCGCCGCCGAAGTCCAGGCGGGTGATGATGTGCGCAACCTTGAGCATCTAGCGGGCCTTCCCTACCTTATATAAGGGGAAGTAGTGTTTGAGTATGTCGCGGTACTTGGCGCCGCGCGTCTTGGCCAGGCCGCCGGCGCCCAGCAGGCAGAGGCCGCCGCCGTCGCCGGTGCCGATGCCGCGCAGCAGGAAGAAGCGCGGGTACTTGCCCTTGTAGACCGGGCGGATGCTGAACAGCGTGGACCGCAGCGCGCCCGCGCCGAGCACCGTGGCGATGGCGTCGGCGCCTTCCACCACCGCCGAGCCGGCCGTGCCGTCCACGCGCAGGGCCTTGATCTTGCCGTTATGGGCCCGGCCCAGCGGGACGATGGCGGTCACGTAGCCTACTTTCTTTATGCGGTTCACCCGGTTCTCGATCCACTTCGGGTTCAGCAGCAGCGTCCAGTAAACGTCGGAACTGACGGTCTTGTCCTCCGACAGGCATAGCAGCCCGGGCGGCGGTCCGCTCAGGGTGTGGGCGTAAAGGCTGAAGGGGGTCAGGCGCGGCAGGGGCCTGCCGCCGTCGCTGACGCCGCTCTCCGTGAAGCCGCCGCAGGCCCTGTGCATGTGCGCCGGCGCCAGGCCGCCGGCCGCCGCCTGCAGGGTCTCGCCGCGCGTGGCGTCCGCGGCCGCGGTGGCCGGCCCGCTCTGGGCCTGCACGCCGGGGAAAGCCAAGCAGTGTACGGAGTCGCACAGCTGGTACTCGCGGCTCTCGTGGACGAACAGCTTGGACAGCCGTTCCAGGCGCGTGCGCACCGTCACGGCTATGGCCTTGAGCTGCTCCGGCAGCCGCGAGCTGTCGGCCAGTCGGGAGGTGACCGGCGCCACTAAGTTCTCCAGACGGGTCTCGTTGATCAGCCAGACGCCCTTCTCGCGCACCAGCGCGGTCAGCTCGCCCGAGACCTCCCTGTCGCCGCGGTTAACTCCGTGCACGCCCGGCAGCTCCGGGTTCTTTATAAGGATGACGGTGCCGGGCACCTTGGGGACTATGCGCAGGCTGTTGGTGGTAGTATGGGCCGCCGACTGCATGCTGTCGCGGATCTGGTAGACCCGGTTCATCTCGTCGTAGGTGACGCTCCACTGCATGCCGGGCCTGCCGGTAGCGATCTCGCCCAGGCGCGTGTCGATCAGTGTGAACTCGCCGGCGCAGATAAAGCTGAAGGCCGTGATCAGGGACGGGACGCCGTGTTTGTCGGCGTAGAGGCCGACCTTCACCTTCGCCCCCGCCTGCGGCAGCGGGTCCTTGTGGGCGGGCCAGGCCATGCGTCCCCAGTACAGCAGGTTGTCAAGGCGGCCCTTTACGTACTTGCGCAGCTTCTTCTCCTTCTCTATAAAGAAGGGCTCCTCCGGGTCCATGTCGGAGAGCGTGTAGTAGGTCTGCCAGGCGGGCACCTGGAAATCGGATTCCTCGTAGAGCCTGGCCAGGTCCAGCTCGGCCTGGATGTTGCGCTGGTCGTAGGTCAGCGCTTCCTTAATGAAGTTGACGGCGTGCGGCCGCTTCTTGAGCCGCTCCAGGTTGGCGCTGATGAGCTGCGCCGCCGGCGAGAGCAGGTACGGGTAGCGGGTGTAGACGGAGCGCAGCTCCTCGATGGCGGCGGCCGGCCCGCCCAGCTGTTCCTCGGCGAGGGCCAGGCCGAAACGCGCCTGGCTGGCCAGGTCCTGGTCGGCCGTGAGCGTCAGCGCCTTGGAGAAGGAGGCCCTGGCGTCCTGGTGCTTCTCCAGGCTCAGCAGGTTCCAGCCCTTCTCCAGGTGTATGTGGAAATCCTCGGGGCTGAGCATCTCGCCCTTGGCGAGGTAGGCCAGCGCCTCGCCGTTCTTGCCGGCCTCGGCGAACAGCGCGGCGAGGTCGCGCAGCGCGGCGGCGTTAAGCGCCTGGTCGGAGGAGCGGTAGACCACGTACTTCAGCGCGCCGGCGGCGTCCTCGGGCCTGCCGTCCAGCCACTGCGCGGCGGCGTCGGAATATAATTTAGAGAGGTCTTCCTGCGCGCGCGAGGCCGCGGCGAACGCCGGCAGGGCCAGGCACAGCAGTGCGGTTTTCAGCTTCAGCATAGCACAAATTTAGCAATTATGCGCCCGCAAGGGAAGCCCTCCGCCCGCCGTAGCGAAAAAAAATATTTTGAAGTTTTTTTCCGTTTATGTATAATATTCGTGCGGGCCATTAGCTCAACGGTAGAGCAGGCGCCTCTTAAGCGCAAGGTTACAGGTTCGAATCCCGTATGGCCCAAAAGATTTGAACGCAAAGCGGAGTAATGAGTAGTCGGCGAGTAAAAGGGCGAAGGCGCGACCACCCCGGAACTCAGAACTCATTACTCCTTTTTATTTGTATGCTGCAGCGGACCGTTTTCCGGGTCGGGATGGCGGAATTGGCAGACGCGCATGGCTTAGGACCATGTGGGGTAACACCCGTCGGGGTTCAAGTCCCCGTCCCGACACTCTGAAAACAAATTACTCCCGGAGGAACACATGAACATCGCTCTTGGTTTCGGAGATAAGATAAAGAAGATAAAGCAGGACGGCTGCGTGCACCTGTTCGGCGTCACGCTGGACTCCAAGCAGCTGGGCGAGGCCTCCGAGGCCGCCCTCGTGCGCCTGCAGAGCGTGGTCAGCCTGCCCGGTTTCCGCGTCGGCAAGGTGCCGCTCGCGATGATCAAGGGCCAGTTCCCCTCCATGGTCAAGGACGAGGTCCTCGACATCGCCGCCAAGTCTGCCCTGCCCGAGATCCTCAAGACCTCCCAGCTCAACCCCGTAGTGGCCCCGATGCTGCGCAACGTGACCTACGAGCCGGAGAAGAACCTTTACTTCGAGCTGCAGTTCGAATGCGCCCCCACCCTGGAGCCCAAGGGCTACGAGAAGATCGCCGCCACGCGCAAGACGCACAAGGTCAGCGACGCCGACGTGGAAAAGTACATCACGCAGGTGCGCGAGTACAACGCCTACCTCAAGCCCGCCGCCGAAGGCGAGGCCGCGGCCAAGGACCACTTCGTGATAGTGGACTACGACACGCTCGAGAACGGCGTCCCGGTGAAGGACGGGGCCGTGAAGGGCGAGATCGTTGACCTCTCCAGCCCGCAGACCATCGCCGGCCTGGCCGACGCGGTCATCGGCGCCAAGAAGGGCGAGAGCCGCGAGTTCGACGCGCCCTTCGGCGACAAGAAGATGCATTTCAAGGTGACCGTCAACGAGATCAAGGCCAAGGTGGTGCCGGAACTCGACGAGAACTTCCTCAAGGAAGCCGGCGTGAAGACCGTGGACGAGCTCAAGGCCAACGTGCGCAAGATGCTGGAGCAGGGCGCCTCCGAGAAGACCGAGAAAGAGTTCCTGAGCCAGCTCGAGGACGCGCTTATCAAGAGCAACCCCCTCTCGCTGCCCCCCACCCTGGTCCACGAAGAGGCCCAGGAGCTGCTGGAGCTGTTCAAGCGCCGCGCCCCTATGGAGCAGCGCCTGCCCGACGAGGCCATGCTCGAGCGCCTCAAGCCGGTGGCCGAGCGCAACCTGTCGCTTACCTATATCCTGCACCACATCGCCAAGAAAGAGAAGATCGAGGCCACCGACGCCGAACTGGACGCCGAGCTGGAGAAAGTGATGGCCCGCCTCAACACCGAGGAGGAGAAGACCAAGGGCCGCGAGCTTTTCGAGAAGCGCAAGGAATACATACGGGCTTCCATGGTGGAGAGCAAGACCATGGACCTCGTGAAGGGCAAGGCCGTGATCAAGGAAGAGAACGTCTAAGCGGACCGTACCGTAAGGAGAACTAATGATAATCCCAACGATCATAGAAACCTGGAAAGGCGCCGGCTCGGCTATGGGGTATGACATATACTCCCGCCTGCTGCGCGACCGCATCGTCTTCATAGGCGACCCGGAGGGCGCGGTGTCCACCGCCTCCGCCAATACCGTCATCGCCCAGCTGCTGTACCTCGACGCCGAGGACCCCGAAAAGGAGATCAACCTCTACATCAATTCCCCCGGCGGCATGGTGACGGCCGGCCTGGCGGTCTACGACACGATGCAGTTCATCAAGGCCCCGATCTCCACGATCTGCATGGGCATGGCCATGAGCTTCGGCGCCGTGCTGCTGGCCGCGGGTTCCCCCGGCAAGCGCTACGCGCTGCCGAACTCCCGCATCATGATCCACCAGCCCCTCATCTGGGGCGGCGGCATCTCCGGCCAGGCCACCGACATCGAGATCGAGAGCAAGGAAATGCAGGAGAGCAAGACCCGGCTCATCAATATCATGGCCAAGCATACCGGCAGGAGCCCGGAGAAGGTGCGCGCCGACATGGAAAGGAACTTCTACCTCTCCGCGGCCGAGGCCAAGGAATACGGCATTATCGACTCGGTCCTCGAGCACCGCAAGAAGTAAGCCGCTCCCGCGCCCGCCCGCCCCTCCCGGGGCGGGGGCGCGGCCGTTTTTTGGGGGATAGCGCACCGCAGGACCATACGACATGCAAGACAAGCCAAAAACCGACAATTCCTTCCCGGCGGCCCTTCCCGCCATAGCCATCAGGGACGTGGTGATGTTCCCGTACATGGCCCTCCCCCTCTCCGTGGACCGGCCCAAATCCGTCGCCGCCATCGAGGCGTCGCTGGCCGCGGACAAATTCCTGTTCGCCGTGGCCCAGCGCAAGGCGGCCGTCAACGACCCCGCCCCCGAAGAGCTGTACGCCTACGGCGTGGTCAGCGCCGTCTCGCAGTCGCTGAAGATGCCCGACGGCACCATGCGCGTCTTCCTGGAAGGCCGCCGCCGCGCCCGCGTGAAGAAAATGGCGCTGGACGCCGGCAATACCCACATCTACGCCGAGGTCGAATACGTCGACGAGTCCGTGGAGAAGACCCCCGAAGTTATAGCGCTGATGCGCCACGCCGTCGAGATCTTCGAAGCCTACGTCAAGCTCGGCACCCGCATCACCCTGGATTCCACGTCCTTCCTGCAGCAGATGGAGGACCCCGCCAAGCTCGCCGACACGATAGCCGCCAACGCCATGCTGGCCCTCCCGGACAAGCAGGACCTGCTCGAGACCGAGTCCCCCCGCGAGCGCCTGGAGAAGCTCATAAAGCTGCTGGCCAAAGAGGTGGAGATCCTCGACGTGGAGCAGAAGATCCACGCGCGCGTCAAAACGCAGATCGAGAAGTCCCAGAAGGAATATTACCTCAACGAGCAGATGAAGGCGATCCAGAAGGAGCTCCACCAGAAGGACGATTTCTCCAAGGAGATCGATGAGCTCAAGAAGCGCGTCAAGGCCGCCAAGATGCCCAAGGAGGCCGAAGCCGCCGCCGAGAAGGAACTGGGCCGCCTCGCCAAGATGATGCCGTTCTCCCCGGAGACCACCGTCAGCCGCACCTACCTGGACTGGATGGTCTCGCTGCCGTGGAAAGAGGAGACCAGGGACGAGATAGACCTCGGCAAGGCCAAGAAGATCCTGGACGAGGACCATTTCGGCCTCAAGAAGCCCAAGGACCGGGTGCTGGAGTACCTCGCCGTCTGCAAGCTGACCGAGAAGCTGCGCGGCCCCATCCTCTGCTTCGTCGGCCCCCCCGGCGTGGGCAAGACCTCCATCGCCCGCTCCATCGCCCGCTCCATGGGCCGCAACTTCGTGCGCATGTCGCTGGGCGGCGTGCGCGACGAGAGCGAGATCCGCGGCCACCGCCGCACCTACGTGGCCTCCATGCCCGGCCGCATCATCCAGAGCATGAAGAAAGCCAAGAGCCGCAACCCCGTTTTCCTGATGGACGAGATCGACAAGATGGGCACCGACTGGCGCGGCGATCCGGCCGCGGCGCTGCTGGAGGTCCTGGACCCCGAGCAGAACACCGAGTTCAACGACCATTTCCTCGACGTGCCTTTCGACATCTCCAAGGTGATGTTCGTCGCCACCGCCAACACCCTGTGGGGCATCCCGGTCAGCCTGCGCGACCGCATGGAGATCATCGACTTCAGCGGCTATACGCACGACGAGAAGATAGAGATCGCCAAGACCTTCCTCATCCCCCGCCAGCTCAGGGACCACGGCATCAGGGAAGGCGCGCTCAAGATCGACGACAAGGGCATCGACGCCGTGATCCGCGGCTATACCCGCGAAGCCGGCGTGCGTAACCTCAACCGCGAGTTCGCCTCCATGTGCCGCCGCGCCGCCCGCAAGATCGTGGAGACCGGAGTACAGACGGTCAAGGTCACCCCCGACAACGTGGGCGACTATCTCGGTATCCCGAAGTTCCTGGATACCAAGGCCTCCTACAACGCCGTGGGCATCGCCACCGGCCTGGCGTGGACCGAGAACGGCGGCGAAGTGCTGGCCGTGGAAGCGGTGGCCGTGCCCGGCAAGGGCGCGCTGACGCTGACCGGCAAGCTGGGCGACGTGATGAAGGAATCCGCGCAGGCGGCCTTCTCCTACGTGCGCTCCCGCGAGCTCGCCCCGGACTCCTACGTCAATTCGCACAACTTCCACGTGCATATCCCCGAGGGCGCCATCCCGAAGGACGGCCCCTCCGCCGGCGTCACGCTGGCGACGGCCCTGGCCAGCCTGTTCTCCGGCCGCCCGGTGAAGCAGAACCTCTCCATGACCGGAGAGCTGACGCTGACCGGCCGCGTGCTGCCTATAGGCGGCCTGAAGGAAAAGGTGATAGCCTCTTTCCGCGACGAGATCAATACCGTCCTGTTCCCGAAGGCCAACCTGAAGGAGCTGGAGGAGATACCGGAGGAGATACGCTCCAAGATGCGCCTCCACCCGGTGGAGCGCATGGACGAGGTGCTGGACCTCGCCCTGGAGCCCGCGGCGCGCAAACCCGCCCGCGGCGCCAAGAAAGTCAAGAGCGGCAAATAGCGCCGGCAACGGCGGCGCCTGGCCGCAGCGGAGGATTGAGATGAGAGAACTGCTTTCCACGCGAAGATCCGCCCTCGCCGCCTGCGCGGCGCTGGCGCTCCTGCTGTCCCCCGCCGCCCTGCCCGCCTACGAGGATAAGCTCAGCACCGAAGAAATAGAGGGCACCCTGGAGAGCACCAAGCTCAACGAGGTATTCTCCCAGTACCTCGCCACCATACAGATGTACGACCCGGAGCGCGCCACGCGCCTGGGCCTGCACGGGGCCGACGCCGTGCTCACCTCGCGCTCGCAGGAGCGGGTCTCCCGCCAGCTGGAGGCGATAAAGCGCCTGCGTGCCAAGCTCCTCGAGATCAAGAAGGCCACGATGTTCCCCGCCCTCAAGGTGGACTACGAGGCGCTGGACCACATGCTCGAGGTGGATATTTACGAGCTGGAGACTCAGGGGCTGCTCTCGCGCCGCCCCCAGACCTACCTGGAGCCCCTCTTCCTCGTCTACCAGATGATGAGCAAGGACTACGAGGACTACAACACCCGCGCCTCCAACGCCATCTCGCGCCTGAAGCTGTTCCCGTCGGTACTGGAGCAGGCCGAGCGCAACCTGTCCCGCCCGCCGGAGATCTGGACCCGCCAGGCCATCAGGCAGACCAACGAGGCCCTCAATAATTTCGTCGCCGACTCCGCGCAGGTCTTCCGCGGCTATACCCGCTACGACCCCACGCTGAAGGGCCAGGTGGACGAGACGATGGACAAGGTGAAGACCGCGCTGTCGCGCTACGCCGATTTCCTGCAGAAGAACGTCCTGCCCAATTCCGATTCCGATTTCAGGGCCGGGGACTATACCTACGGCTTTTACCTCGAGCGCCTGCACGCGCTGGACATGACGCCCGGCTCGGCGATGAGCTACTCCAAAAAGGCCTTCAAGACGGCCATGAAGGACCTGGCCCGCGAAGCCTCCAACGTCGACGCGATGCTGGCCAAGGAGAAGGGCTGGCGCGGCGTGCTGGAGAAGCTGCCCAAGGAGCACCCGGCCCCCGGCGAAGTGCTGCAGGTCTTCCAGGACGAGATGGACCGCGCCTACCAGCACTTCGACGAGCATAAAGTGGTGGAGTTCCCCCGCCAGCGGCTGCTTATCAAGCGCATGCCGGCCTTCATGGGCTCCGTGCTGCCTTACGTCTACTACGCCCCGTCCTTCGCTCTCGACGACACCCGCATCTCGGACCTGTACGTGCAGCTGCCGCCCGACGCCATGCCCGAGGCCGCGCGCGAGCGCGTGCTGGCGGCCGGCTTCAACTACGCCCAGGTGGAGCTGCTGACGGCCTACTCCATCATGCCGGGCCTGCACCTGCGCAGCTTCGAGGCCTCCTCCAACCGCTCCCGCATCCGCCGCGTCTCGCGCCAGCCGGTGGTCGCCAACGGCTGGGCCTGCTACGCCGAGCTGCTCAGCGAGGAGATGGGTTACTATTCCTCCTACTGGTCCCGCTTCCTGCGCTGCTACGTCAGGGCGCTGCGCGCCGCGCGCGCCTACGCCGACGCCGCGCTGCACACCCGCAAGTGGACGGCCGAAAAGGCGTCAGCCTTCTTCCAGGAGAACCTGGGCATGACCAGGGCCCAGGCGGACTCCGAGGTGCTCAAGCTCTCGCTGGCGCCCACGGACGGCTTCAGCTACATCTACGGCCTGGACCGCATCCTGCAGATGCGCCGTTACTACGAGCGCACCGAGGCCAAGTATTTCGACCTGCGCAAATTCCACACCGCCTTCCTGAGGATGGGCGAGATCCCGATAGAGCGGATCGCCGAGGAAATGCGCCGCGTCAAGCGCGAGGAGGCGAAGATCATAAGATGAAGCACGCCGTCTCTTTCGCTGGCGTGGGCAAGACCTATAGGCGCCCCGGCCTGCTGGGCGCGCGCTACCATACCGCGCTGACGGACGTCTCCTTCGAGCTCCCGGCCGGGGAGGTCACCGGCCTGCTGGGCCTCAACGGCGCCGGCAAGACCACCATCATGAAGCTGATCACCGGCCTGCTGTTCCCCGACGCCGGCAAGATCAGGGTCTTCGGCCACTCCCCTTCCGACGAGGCGGCCAAGGCCAGGGTCGGCTTCCTGCCGGAACTCCCCTATTTCCCCCCGCAGCTAAAACCCGCCGACGCGCTGGCCTACTACGGCCGCCTCTCGGGCCTCTCCGGCGCGGCGCTGGCCGCCGCGGTGGAGGACGCCATGCGCAAGACCGGCCTGGAGCCGCACGCCGGGAAGCGGGTCTCCGAATTTTCCAAAGGCATGCTGCAGCGTCTGGGCCTGGCGCAGGCCCTGCTGCACTCCCCCGACCTGCTCGTGCTCGACGAACCCGTCAGCGGCCTCGACCCGCTGGCCATCCACGACATCCGGAGCCTGCTGGCCGCCCTGAACTCCGAAGGCCGGGCCATCTTCCTTTCTTCCCACAGCATCTCCGAGGTGGAGAAGCTCTGCTCCCGCGTGCTGATCATGGTGCGGGGCACCCTCGCGCGCACGGTCAAGCGCCAGGAATGGGAGGCCTCTCCCGCGGGGCTGGAAGGCATCTTCGTGGAGGCCGTCAGATGAGGAAATACGCCGCCCTGGTCTGGTCCGTGGCGCTGAACTCCTTCCTGGAGGGTGCGCGCAGCCGCTTCTTCACGATGTTCGCCGTTTTCGCCTTCACCGCGGTTTACGCCTCGGTGCTGGCCGGCGTGATGGCCGTGGACCAGGAGGAGCGCCTGCTGGGCGACTTCGGCCTGCTGCTGACCGAGCTGACCACGCTGGCTTACCTGCTGTTCAACGCCTCGTCCTCGCTGCTGCGGGAAGCCGAGACCAAGACTATCTACCTGGTCTTCTCCCGCCCGGTGCCGCGCTGGGCCTACCTGGCCGGCAAACTGGCCGGGGCGCTGCTGACCGGCGCGATGATGCTGCTGCTCATGGGCGCCATACACCTGAGCCTGCTCTACTTCCGCGGCTTCGGCCTGCCCCCGTTCTACGGCTGGGCCCTGGCCGGCATCTTCCTGAAACTGTGCGTTATAGTCTCGTTCGCCTTCTTCGTCTCGCTCTTCTCCACCTCCGCGGTGTCCACGCTGGTCATCTCGGCCATCATGTGGACCCTGGGGCATTTCGCCGCCGAGGCCCGCTTCCTCGCCGAGGAAGCGGCAGGCTTCAAGGGCCTGCTGCTGGGCCTGCTGATCAACCTGGTGCCCAATCTGCAGCTGTTCAACGCGCGCGACGCCGCCGGCGCGGCCGCCGCCCTGCCCGCCTCGGTACTGCTGCCCGCGGCGGCCTGGACCCTGGCCTGCTACCTCGCCGGCCTCTGGCTGCTGTCGAGGAAGGAATTCTGATGCGCAGCCGGGGCTACGGCCTGCCAGCCGCCGCCCTGTTGTGCTGGGCCGCCGGAGCCTGGGCCGGGGCCTCCTACCGCGCCCCGTTCCCTCCGCCTTCGGAAATGCGCGCGCCGCTCGACGGCGCCGGCGGCGATATGCTCGCGCTCGCGCTGGGCGCCCGCCGGGCCTTCGCCGACCTCTGGTTCGTGCGGCTGCTGCAGTATTACGGCAGGCGGGAGGTGAGCGAGGTCTCGGACCAGCCCGGTCACGAGACGCACCGGCACCGCGTGGACGAACACGGCCATGTGCATTGCGACCACGGCGCCAACTACGGCAAGGGCGATTACCCGAGGTTCCTGCCCATGGCGCGCCATGTGCTGGAGGTGGACCCGTCCTTTACCGCTGCCTGCCTGTACGGCGCGGGGTCGCTGGCCTTCAACATGGAGCGGCCCGCCGAGGCGGAGGAGCTGCTCAATTACGGCCTTAAATATTCCCCTAAGGAATGGAAGTACCTGACCGTGCTGGCGGCCATCGGCTACAGCAAGGCGCAGGACCCGGCGGCCGTGGCCGAGGCCATCAAGCCGCTGCTGCGCGAGCCGGATTGCCCGGTGATGCTCAAACAGCTGGCGGCCTTCCTCAATAAGCGGGCCGGCAATTACGCGGCGGCGGCGGCCATTTACGCAGACATCCTGGCCACCTCCCGCGACGAATTCTACCTGCGCAACGCCGAGCGGGAGCTGCGGAAGCTCGCGCGCGGCCCGGGAGCCCGCCCGTGAACATCCTCAACGTCTGCGATTCCGCTGTCTGGGACCTGGTGGGCTATCAGGCGCTGCACACTGCCGCCCGCTACGCCAAGCTGGGCCACAACGCCGCCGTGCTCTGCCCCGGCGGCTCCCGCCTGGCCGCCGAGTGCGCCAAACTCAAGGTGCAGGTGATGCCGCTGACGCTCAAGACCAAGCTGGGCTTCTTCGACTCCGCGGGCTGGGACATCGTGAATTTCCACAACCCGGACTCGCTTAGCCCGCTGCTGCTCAAAAAGATCAAGGCTGCCGGTTCGCGCGTCTTCGTCACCCAGTTCAAGCTGGGCAGCCCCAGGGCTTTCGAGCGGCTGGCGCAGGCGGCGCCTTACGTCGAGCTCTTCCTGGGCGCCTGCAATTCCGTGCAGGAGGAGTTCATTTCCGCCGGACTGGAGCCGCGCCGCACCTTCATGGTGCCGCCCTGCCTGAGCATAGGCCGCTGGGAGAGCGCGATGCTGATCAAGCCCGCGATGTTCCAGAAGCGCCCCTACCGGGTTGGCACGGTGAGCATGGACCCGACGCTCAAGGAACAGGAGCTGTTCCTGATGATGGCCAAGGAGGTGCTGGCCGTCATGCCGGAGACCAATTTTATGCTGGTGGGGCTCAAGGACGAGCGCATCCGGGCCTTCGCCCGCTCCATGGATATCAGCCACAAGGTGGACATCCTCTCCGACCGCAACGACATGCCCGAGGTGATGGCGATGATGCACATTTACGCCAAGACCGCGCGGCGCCCGGGGCTGTCGATGTCGCTCATAGAGGCGCAGGCCTCCGGCGTGACCTGCGTGATCCCGCGCCTGAAGGGCCTGAGCGATTTTACGGTGAACGAGCGCAACGGCGTGATAGTGACGCCCGAGGACCCGCTGGCCTGCGCGCGGGCCGTGATCCGCCTCATCGGCAACCCCGCCGCCTGCCACGCCATGTCCAAGATGGCTTTCGACTACGTCAACAACAACATGTCCGTCCCCGTGGTGGCCAACATCCTGCTGCGCCTCTACGAAGACTCCCTCGCGTCCTGATAGTCTATCGGGCCCGTTCGTGATCTGGCCCCTCGCTCCATTATAACGTGCGCAACATTTAGCGCACCTGCTTGCCTGCCCCTGCCGGACTCGCTGCTCGCTCATAGAGCGTGCGCGGCGGAAGAGGGCCTGCGGTCCTCCGCCGGCGAAGAACTCGCTCGGCACACAGTGCCTCGCTCAGACATTCTTCGCCGCCGCCTTAATGATAGGCGGTCCGCTGCGGCCCTTGGCCCTGCGCACTAAAATCGCTCCCAGCGAGTCCGGCAGGGGCGGAGGTTGGTGAGGTTAGAACTCGCTCCAGAAGCGGGACTTTTCGTCCCGGTGGGAGCAGTCGATGTAGAGGAGGCCGAAGTCGGGGCTTTTGGGGTCGCTGACATAGGCCCAGCCGCCGGTGTCTTTTATCGCCAGGGCGGGCGTGTCGCGCACTTGCGAGTTTCTTAAATGGCCGGGCAGCTTGAGCTCTGGCGCGGCCTCCAGCGTGCCGGCGCGCAGCGTTTCGGCGAAAGAGGCCGGGTATTTCTTATGCTCCTGACGGTAGAGCTCCAGGGAGAGACGGATCCCTGAGAGCTTCCTTACCACCTCGGCGGCGTCCATGCCGCTCCGCAGGTAGAACAGCCCCCAGCCCGCGCCGCCAACCGCCGCGGCCGCCAGCACTATCATGATGATCCTGCGCTTCATAAAACTCCTCCGGGAACCAAACCGCGTTTATTTTAGTAGAATAAGATTATAGAAAAACGGCAGGACCGGGCGTAACCTTTCAGGCCTGCACAAAGGGGAACCTCAATGAAAATACTCTGTCTTAACTGCGGCAGTTCTTCCGTGAAGTACCTGCTTTTCGACTGGCAGGCCAAGACCACCGTCGCCTCCGGCCTCGTCGAGCGCGTCGGCATAGGCGCCTCATTCATCAATATCGAAGCCCCCGGCCGCGAGAAGGTCACCGTCAACCAGGACTGCCCCACCCATAAGGACGCCATCCAGCTGGTCATCACCACGCTGACCCACAAGGAGCACGGCGTCATAGACAGCCTCGAGGGCATCTCCGCCGTGGGCCACCGCGTCGTGCACGGCGGCGAGAAGTTCGTGAAATCCGTCATCATCGACGACAAGGTGGTGGAGACCTTCCGCGAGCTGAGCTCCCTGGCCCCCCTTCACAATCCCCCGAACATCCAGGGCATAGAGGCCGCCCGCCTGCTGATGCCCAAGATCCCCCACATGGCCATCATGGACACCGCCTGGCACCAGACCATGCCCGAGGCCTCGTATATGTACGCGCTGCCCCGCGCCTGGTACGAGAAGTACGCTATCCGCCGCTACGGCTTCCACGGCACCTCCTTCCTCTACAATGCCAAGCGCGCCGCGGTGCTGCTGGGCAAGGACCCCTTCCAGACCAACCTCGTCATCTGCCATATCGGCAACGGCGCGTCGGTCAACGCCGTCAAGAACGGCGTCAGCTACGACACCAGCATGGGCTTCACCCCCCTCGAGGGCCTCGTGATGGGCACCCGCGCCGGCGACCACGACCCGGCCATCCCGCTCTACGTCATGGCCCGCGAGAGCATGAACCCCGGCGAGATGGACGGTATTCTCAATAAGAAATCCGGCAAACTGGGCGTCACCGGCAAGTTCAGCGACGCCCGCGACGTGGAAGTGGCCGCCGAGCAGGGCGACGCCCGCGCGCAGCTGGCGCTGGACATGGAGTCCAACCGCATCCGCAAGTACATCGGCGCCTACGCGGCGGCCGTCGGCGGCATAGACGCCGTCGTGTTCACCGCCGGCGTCGGCGAGATGGGCCCCATCACCCGCGAAGCCGCGCTGACCGGCCTGGAATTCATGGGCATCAAGCTCGACAAGGAGAAGAACGACATCTCCAAGACCCGCAACTCGGAGACCGAGATCTCCTGCAAGACCTCCAAGGTGAAGGTGTTCGTGATCCCCACCGACGAGGAGCGCGTGTTCGTGGAGGACGTGGTGGGCCTGATGAACGGCACTTACGACATCCATACCCGCTTCGACTACACGTTCCAGCACCCGGGCTACCGCAACCACCTGCGCGACGACGCGTTCGCCAAGCAGTGCGTCAAGAAGCCCGCGCTGGCGAAGGTGGCCGTGAAGGCCCCGTCGGAAGCCAAGGTCTAGGCTCCAGCCCTTAAAAGAAGAAGGCCGCGCTAGCGCGGCCTTCTTTATTTCCGGGGCGGTCCCCTGAGAGGTCACCAGATTATCACGGCCTTGCGGGCGCGGGTAAGCTGCCGCACCTTGCCGCCCCGCGTGAACTGCTTCAGCAGGGCGCGGGTGCGCTCCTCGTCGAACCTGGCGCCGTTGACGCGCATGCTGACGGCGATCTCACGCAGCGTCTCCGGCACGGAGGCCGCCTTGGCCCAGCTGTCGCGCAGGTACACGGTGCGCGGGGCGCGCCCCAGCGCGGCCAGTATTTTAAGCGCCCGCTCCGCCCCTTCCGGTGCGCGGTACTCTACGCCGTGGTCGGCGTAGACCCGCTCGAGCAGCGCGTTGCGCCGTACCCCCGCCCAGCCGATGAAAACCCGCAGCGGCGCGGCGGCCTCCATCTTCAGTATGTCCGCGCGGGTCTTAACGGCGGCCGTCATGGAGGCCAGGGCTATGTCGAAGCGCCCCCGCACGCGCCCGGCCGGCAGCCGGCCCCATTCGGCCAGTACGCAGGGCGCGTTCGCTATGCCGTGTTCCCGCCGCACCCGGCGGTACACCCGCAGCATGGCGGCGGAGGAGTCCACCCCCAGCACCTCCCTGGCCCGGCCGGCCAGCGGCAGGGCGTACACGCCGGTGCCGCAGCCTATGTCCAGCAGGCGCTTGCCGCTGAAATCGGCGCCCAGGCGAGCCAGCAGCGCCAGCATGCGCCGGGTCTTGGCGGCCGTGAGCCGGTCGAAAGGGGTCGGGTAATTGTCAGCCCGGCTGCTCCAGTAAAGCTTCTCGTTGGTCCTGTTGCCTTTCATATTGCCTCGCTCCTATTATTATAGTTTAATAAATCCAGAGCTTCGGTACCGCCTATATATGAAATTCGGGAAGATAATCACCCTCGGACTGCCCGCCATCGTGCTGTGGATGGGCGGCATTTTTGTGCTGGGCATCTTCCTTATCAAGTGGTTCTGGATGTGGACCATCCCGGCCCTTTTCCCGGGCGCGGTGGCTTCCGGGGCCGTGGCCGGCGTGATCTCCTGGTGGACCGCGCTTAAACTCTCCGTGCTCGTGGCCCTGCTGGCCGCGATAACCAATATCTCTAAAAGCTAGCGAAAGGGGGCAGGGGTGAAGAAAACGATACTACTCGCGGTACTGACGGCGGCCCTGGCCGCCTGCGCCCGCCCCGTCGCCGACGATTCCAGAACCATCGTGGTCTGGGAACAGGAAGACGCCCAGGTTGCCCCGTATATAGATTCCGTTTTCGAAGCTTTCAAGAAACTTCCCGAGAACGCCGGCGTGGAGATAGTGCGCACGCATTACCAGCCCGAGGACTTGCGCCAGCAGTTCCAGGCCGCGTCGCTCGCCGGCGTCCCCCCGGACCTCCTGCTCGGCCCCTCGGACACCGCCGGCCTCTACGCCGTTTCCGGTTTCATCGTCCCGCTGGAAGGGATGTTCGATTTCGGCAGATTCAACGCCCCCGTGGTGGAGGCCATCTCGCTGGAGGGGCATGTCTGGGGCGTGCCCGTATCTAACGGCAACCACCTGATAATGTTCTACAACAAGAAATTCGTTAAATCGGCCCCGAAGACCACCGACGAACTATTCTCCTTCTGCGACGGCGACGCAAAAAAACACAAGCTCGACCGCTGCCTCGCCTTCGACACGGGCGAGCCGTTCTGGATGATGCCCTGGCTGGGCGCCTTCGGCGGCTGGCCGATGGAGGGCAAGAAGCCCATGCTGGATACGCAGCCGATGCGCGACACGGTCAACTTCTACCTGGAACTGAAGTACGACAAAAAATATGTGCCGATGGAATGCGACTACAACTGCATGGATTCCCTCTTCAAAGAGGGCAAGGCCGCCTTTATTATAAACGGCGACTGGGCCATCTCCGGCTACCAGAAGCATTTCGGGAAGGATTTCGGGATCACGGTGATCCCCAAACTTTCCAGGACGGGCCGCTGGCCCTCACCGATGGTGAGCGGCAAGTACTTCATGCTCAGCACCGGCGTAAAGCCGGAAAAGATAGCGCTGCTCAAGCGCCTGATAGAATTTTACACCTCGAAGGAGAACCAGGTCCGCCAGTACCGCGAACTGACCCGCCTGCCCGCGCTGAAAGAGGCCGGCAACGCGCCCGAGATCACCTCCGACGAGGTCTCCCGCGTCTCGCTCGACCAGATCCTCAAGGGGCGCCCGATGCCCATGGTCACGGAGATGCGCGCGGTCTGGGACTCGGCCCGCAACTACCTGGGCCTGGCCGCCACGAAGAAGCTGGACGTAGATACCGCCGTGCGCCGCATGCAGGAGAACACGGACAAGAAGATAGCCGAGATGAACAGGTAAGGCATGGAAATCCTAAGATCTATCTACGAGGTGGCCGGGTTCATAGTGCTCATCGCCCTGGGCGTGGCCGCGCTGGAAGGCTACTTCTACTACCACTTCAAATGCCACGATAAGCCCTGGTTCCTGCCGGTGGCCCTCGCGGCTTTTCCCGCCGCCGCCGTAGTGGCCGCCGGCGCCGTGCTGGGCGGCTACCAGTTCCGCCTGTGGTTCTACTTCCTGGCCGCCGAAGCGCTGATAGCGGCCGCTTTCCGCTACGCGGTCAAGGGCCGCCATACCGTGCCGTACCTGCTGCTGGCCCCGGCCTTCGTGGGCCTGGCGCTGCTGCTGGTCTATCCCTTCGTCTTCGAAGTCTATCTCTCCTTTCACGACCTCAAGCTCACCACGATCATGTCGTGGAAGAACACCGGCACCCTTCCCTTCGTGGGGCTGCGCCAGTACTTCGACGTGTTCACCACCTCGCCGCTTTCCGAGGTCACGTTCTGGGCGCTGCTGCTGCGTACGCTGGTGTGGACGTTCACAAACGTCTTTTTCCACGTGGCCGGCGGTTTCGCGCTGGCGCTGCTGCTCAATAACGCCATCCGCTTCAAGGGCTTCTACCGCACGCTGCTGGTGGTGCCGTGGGCCATGCCGCAGGTAGTGGCGGTGCTCGCCATGCGCGGCGAGTTCCATTCCCAGAACGGCTTCGTCAACATCGTCATCTCCAAGCTGCTCGAGGTGTTCCCCTTCCTGGCCTCGCTGGGCGTGGCGCCGGTGCAGTGGCTCAGCGACTATCCGCTGCTCACCTGCACCATCATCAACGTCTGGCTGGGCATCCCGTTCATGATGGTCGTCATCCTGGGCGGCCTGCAGAGCATCTCCTCCTCCTATTACGACGCGGCCGACATAGACGGCGCCTCGTACTTCCAGAAGCTGCGCTTCATCACCCTGCCGCTGATCAAGCCGGTGCTGATGCCGGCGGTCACGCTGGGCACGGTGTGGACCTTCAACAATATCAACGTGATCTACCTGGTCACCGGCCAGGCCGGCGGCACCGAGCAGGCCGACATCCTCGTCTCGGCGCTCTACAAGGCGGCCTTCACGTATAACCGCTACAGCTATTCCGCGGCCTTCGCCATAGTGGTGTTCGCGCTGCTGTTCTTCATCTCGGTCACCTACCTGCACGGTTTCGACGCGGCCAAGGAGGAGCGCTGATGCACCGGATAAAGAAATTCTTCTCGGCCCTGCGCGAGGACGCCGCCGCGGTAATGAGGGACCCCATACAGCGCCGCAAATTCTTCAAGTATCTGCTGATACACCTCGTCGTGGTGACGGCGGCCCTGGTCTGCATCTACCCGCTGCTGCGCATCTTCTCCGTCTCGCTGCGCCCCGGCGACAAACTGTTCTCCACCGACCTGTCGCTGATCCCGGACAACGCCACCTTCGTGGCCTACGCCAGCCTGCTCAAGGACACCATGTTCCTGCGCTGGCTGTGGAACTCGCTCCTGATCACGCTGGCCACCTCCTTTATCGGCGTGTCGCTGGCCTCCACGGCGGCCTACGCCTTCTCGCGCTTCAGGTTCCCCGGCAAGAAGGCCGGCCTGATCCTGCTGCTGTCGAGCCAGATGATCCCCGCCGGCATGCTGATCCTGCCGCTGTTCCTGATGATCATGAAGCTCAAGCTGATGAACACTTATCTCGGCATGATCATCGCCTACTCGGTCTCGTCGCTGCCGTTCAGTATCTGGATCCTTAAAGGCTACTACGATACCATCCCCCGCTCGCTCGAGGAAGCCGCCCTCGTGGACGGCACCAGCCAGGTGGGCGCCTTCTGGCGCATCATCCTGCCGCTGTCCACGCCGGCGCTGAGCATCGCTTTCCTGTTCAATTTCACCACCGCCTGGAACGAATACCTCGTCGCCCGCGTGGTGCTGTTCAGCAGCAAGCAGTACACCTGGACGCTCGGCCTCTTCGAGCTGCAGGGCCAGTACATCACCCAGTGGGGCATGTTCGCCGCCGGCTCCATGCTGGTGACCATCCCCGTGCTCGCCGTTTTCCTGTATTCCTCCAAGTGGCTCATCTCCGGTCTGACGCTCGGCAGCGTGAAAGGATAAATATGGCTACCGTTCAATTCTCGGGCATAGTTAAAAAATTCGGCGACAACGTCGTGCTCAACGGCGTCGACGTGGACATCAAGGACCACGAGTTCGTGGTGATCGTCGGCCCCTCCGGCTGCGGCAAGACCACGCTGCTGCGCATGCTCGCCGGCCTGGAGGAGATCTCGGGCGGCGAGATCCAGATAGACGGCCTGCGCGTCAACGAACTGCATCCTTCCAAGCGCCAGATCGCCATGGTGTTCCAGGACTACGCGCTCTACCCCCACATGACGGTGGAGGAGAACATGAGCTTCGCGCTGCGCCTGCGCAAGACGCCTAAGGCGGAGATCGACGCCCGCGTGGACGAGGCCGCCAGCATCCTGCAGCTCAAGAGCTTCCTCAAGCGCATGCCCAAGCAGCTCTCCGGCGGCCAGCGCCAGCGCGTGGCCATCGGCCGCGCCATCGTGCGCAAGCCCAAGGTGTTCCTGTTCGACGAGCCCCTTTCCAACCTCGACGCCAAGCTGCGCGAGGAGATGCGCGTGGAGATCGCCAAGCTCTACCAGCGCCTCAACGCCACCATCCTCTACGTCACGCACGACCAGGTGGAGGCCATGACGCTGGCCGGCCGCATCGTCATCATGAACAAGGGCATCGTGCAGCAGGTGGGTTCTCCCATCGAGGTGTACCGCAAGCCGGCAAACCTCTTCGTGGCCGGCTTCATCGGCAGCCCCACCATGAACTTCATGCACGGCAAGCTCAGGCTCGAGGGCGAGCACCTGCGGTTCACTAGCGGCGACATCAAGCTCACTATACCCCCTTACCTGGTGCACGACCCGAAGAAGCATGACGGCCGCGAGGTGTCCGTGGGCGTACGCCCCGACGACGTGCTGGTGGGCCGCACCGCCGAAGGCTGCTCCGACAAGGTGGACGGCGTGCTGGAGGTCTGCGAACTGCTGGGCCACCGCGAGAACCTCTATATCAAGGTGGGCGAAACCCGCCTGCAGGCCACCGTCGAGGCCTTCTTCGACCGCAGCCCCGGCAGCGCCGTCACGGTCTGCTTCAATTACAAGAACATGCACGTGTTCGACAAGGCCAGCGAGAAACGCATAAGCGAATAACCCCCGCTTTTAGTATAATTTGTTTGACGGATTTTCGGTAAATACACGGAGGTATAACATGAAAGCTACTGTAGACCAGGCTGCCTGCATCGGCTGCGGACTCTGCGCCAATGATTGCCCCGAGGTTTTCGAAATGAACGCCGACAAGGCCATCGTGAAGGGTGACGTCCCCGCCGGCAAGGAAGACGCCGCCAAGACCGCCGCCGCTAACTGCCCCGTGCAGTGCATAGCGGTCGCCTGACCAAGCCGTAAAAAAAGAACAGCCCGCTGCAAGGCGGGCTGTTTTTTTATGTCCCCCCGCAGTCTAGGCCGTCTTTTGAGCGTCCTTGATCTTCAGGAAGGGGATGAGCAGCATGCCGGGGATGGTGGCCACGCAGACCGCTATGAAGAACTCCGGGTAGCCCAGCACGGCCTGCAGCTTGCCGCTGACGAAGCCGGGCACCATCATGCCGAGCGCCATGATCCCCGTGGAGATGGCGAAATGGGCCGTCTTGTACTTCTCCCCGGTCAGCTGTATCATGTAGAACATGAAGGCCGTGGTGCCCAGGCCGTAGCCGAACTGCTCCACCGCCACCAGCGTGTAGATGAAGTCCGTCGGCAGCCCTTGGTTGTAGGACATGTAGACGTAGACCAGGTCGGGGGCGTTGAGCATCAAGGCCAGCGGCCAGATGGTGCGGCGCAGGCCGAACTTGGAAATGATCCAGCCGCCCAGCAGGCCGCCCACTATCAGTGAGGCCAGGCCTATGGTGCCGTAGGCCACGCCCACCTGCGAGGTGGTCAGCGCCATGCCGCCGGCCTCGGCGGTGTCCAGCAGGAAGGGCGCCGTCAGCTTGAGCAGCATCGCCTCGCCGAAGCGGTAGGTCAGGATGAAGGCCAGGCCTATGCCGACGTTCTCCAGCTTGAAGTAGGCCCTGAAGATCTCGCCGAACTCGGCCAGTTGGCTGGCTTTGGCCTCGTCGGGCTTGTCTACTGCGGGATAGGGCAGGAACACCCGGTGGTAGACGAAGAGCAGGCCCATGATGGCCGCGGCCAGCAGCAGCACCTGGGTCCAGCTGTCCTGGATATTGCCTGTGCGGGTCTCTATGCGGCCGGCCAGCATCACCAGCACGCCCGAGCTGAACAGCATGGCCAGGCGGTAGCAGAAGGCCCGGATGCCGACGAAGAACGCCTGTTTCTTGTCGTCCATCGAGATCATGTAGAAGCCGTCCACGGCTATGTCGTGGGTGGCCGACAGGAAGGCCACGCCCATGAAGCAGACCATGGAGACATAGAGGAAGAACGGGGTTTTTAACGAGAGCGCCGCGCAGGCTATGGCGCCGCACATCAAGGCCTGGGTCCAGGCTATCCAGTTGCGCTTGGTGGAGTACATGTCTATCAGCGGGCCCCACAGCATCTTTATGACCCACGGCAGGTACAGCCAGCTGGTCCAGAAGGCTATCAGCGTGTTGGACACGCCCATCTTCTTGTAGATGATGACGGCCAGCGAGTTGACTATCATGTACGGCAGGCCTTCGGCGAAATAAGTGGTGGGTACGTAGGCCCAGGGGCTGCGGTTCTCCGCTTTTGCGATCATTGCTTTCTCCGTGTTCCGAGTATCTTCTAATAATAGTAAATTGCGGCGCCGCTAAAAAGCGGAGTCCGCCGGCCCGCCCCCTATTTTGATAAAATTTATATATGGACCTCCTCTCCCTGCTTTTCTCCCCCGAGTCCGTGGCCTGGTCGGTGTTCGTCATCATGGTGGTGGCGGCGGCGGGCCTGGCCCTCGGCAACATCAAGGCGGCCGGCATCAACCTCGGCATAGCCGGCGTGCTGTTCTCCGGCATCCTGGCCGGCCACGTCGGCCTGTCCATAGACCACGTCACGCTGGAGTTCCTGCGCGACTTCGGCCTGATCCTCTTCGTCTATTCCATCGGCACGCAGGTGGGGCCCGGTTTCTTCTCGTCGTTCAAGAAACAGGGCCTGCAGCTCAACCTGCTGGCCGCCGGCGTGGTGCTGGGCGGCATAGCCGTCACCCTGGCCGTGGCGCGACTGGCCGGCTTCGACATCCCCACCGCCGTCGGCATGTACGCCGGCGCGGTTACCAATACCCCCTCCCTGGCCGCCGCGCAGCAGGCGCTGGCCGCCGTCAACCCGGAGGCCGCCAACGCCGCCTCGGTGGGCTACGCCCTGGCCTATCCCGGCGCGATCATGGGCATCATCCTCACCATGATACTGATCAGGCGCCTGTTCAAGGCCCAGGCCGAGGCCGACATGCTGGACGTGCACGCCGACAAGGCCGCAGCCGCCCTGACCAACGCCAGCGTCACGGTGGAGAACAAGAACCTCGACGGCCTGAAGATCAAGGACATCCCCGCCATCGACGAGCTGGGCGTGGTGATCTCCCGCGTCTACCATGCCGGCCAGCTCGGCGTGGCGCACGACGACACGGTGCTGCGCGCCGGCGACGTGTTGCTGGCGGTAGGCCTGGAGGAGAGCATAAGGAAATTTATTCTGGTGGTCGGCTCCCGCAGCGGCACGGACCTGAAGAAGCTGCCCAGCCGCATCCTGCATTCGCGCGTGATCGTCACGCATAAGGAAGTGATAGGCAAGACGCTCGACGAGCTCGGCCTGGAGGCGCAGTACGACGTGGTGGCCACCCGGGTGGCCCGCGCCGACGTGGAGTTCCTGGTCTCGGATTCCTACAGGCTGCAGTTCGCCGACAATTTGGTGATAGTGGGTGAGGAGGCGGCGGTGGCCAAGGCCGCGGCCAAGCTGGGCAACTCGCCCAAGGACCTCAACCACCCGCAGCTGATCCCGGCCTTCATCGGCATAGCGGCCGGAGTGGTGCTGGGCTCCATACCGATCTCCCTGCCCGGCCTGGAGGCCCCGGTGAAGCTGGGCATGGCCGGCGGCCCGCTGATCATGGCCATCCTGCTGAGCTACATTCAGCATATCGGCCCGCTGAACTGGTACCTCCCCCCGGCCGGCAATTTGATGCTGCGCGAGCTGGGCATAGTACTGTTCCTGGCCTGCGTGGGCCTGAAGGCCGGCGGGCGTTTCTTCGAGACGCTGCTGCACGGCCGGGGCGCCTACATCGTGCTGTTCTCCTTCCTGATCACCGTACTGCCTATCCTGGTGCTGGGCGTGCTGGCCAAGCTGCGGCTGAAGCTCAACTACATGTCGCTGTGCGGCGCGCTGGCCGGCTCCATGACGGATCCGCCCGCGCTGGCCTTCGCCAACTCCCTGAGCCCGTCCAATCTGTCGGCCATGAGCTACGCCACGGTGTACCCGCTGGTGATGATACTGCGCGTCATCTCGGCGCAGGTGATCGTGCTGCTCTTCTTCAGATGACGCCGATAATCGCCAATCTCGCGCTGGTGCTGGCCGCCGGCTGGCTGTTCCGCCGCTTCGACATCGTCGGTGAAGGCTCCGAGAAGGCTTTTAACCAGTACCTCTATTACCTGGCGCTGCCGGCGCTCATCATCGTAAAGATCGCCGATACCCCCCTCTCGGGGCTGGGCTGGCGCTTCCTGGCGGTCAATACGCTGCCGCTGGCGGCGGTGATGGCCGCGGCCTGGGGCCTGTGGAAGGCGGGCAAGGTCGACTGGCGCCTCGCCCGGCTGCTGATCATCGTTTCGGTGCTGGGCAATACGGTTTATTTGGGCTTCCCGGTGGCGGATATGCGGCTGGGCGGCGGGGCTATCGGCTACGCGGCCATCGTCTCGTCGGTGCACAACGTTTTCATCTTCACTTTCGGCTTCCTGCTGATGACGCTGGTCTGCGAGCGGGACTGCCCTCCGGCGCGCTTCGCGCGGCTGATAGGGCGCAGCGTGGTGCTGTGGGCTTCGGTGGCGGGCCTGCTGATAGCCGGCTTCGGCCTGCGCCTGCCGGCGCTGCTGCACGGCGTGCTGGCCGACCTGGGCAAGACCACCCTGCCGCTGTCGCTGTTCACTCTGGGCGTGGGGCTTTACGGCAAGCGTATAGCCCACAACCTGCCTCGCATAGCGCTGGTCAGCGGCCTGAAGCTGCTGCTGCTGCCGCTGTGCTATCTGCTGGCGGCCAAGGCCTTCGGTTTCTCGGGGCTGGTGTCGCGGGTCTCTTTCATCGAGACGGCTATGCCGGTGGCGGTGATGAGCTACGTGGTGGCCAGGGAATTCGATTTCGACGAGGACCTGGTGGGACAGACCATCCTGTTCTCCACGCTTGCCTTCTTCCCCCTCCTCTACGTCTACGACTGGGCGCTGCTGAAGTTCCTTTAAAGCGGTAACGGGAAAAGTGCCGGGACGGCGTTCCTACGGGGCGGAAACCCTGAGCGCGCCCCTTTTAAAAGCCCTTGCGGCGGTCTGGTAATAAGCTATCGCCTCGCGCAACAGCCGCGGGTCGACCTCCGCCGGAGTCGCCTCGTAGGATATCGGGTCGATACGGAAACTTTCAACTCTCCGGTTCGGCTCCAGCACGGTCAGCAGGCCGTTGCGCAGGTAGCCGAGTTCCTGGTAGTTGCTGATGAAGGCCCGCTCCGGGTTTGCCCCCTCCTCGAAGAACGCGCGACCGAAAAAGTGGTCATCGCCCTTCTTTCCCAGAATTTCTATCAGAGTCGGCGCCAGGTCTATCTGGCTGACCATCTGGGCATAGGTTCCCGGCTGGAGCAGCGCCGGCGCGTAGAAAATAAGCGGTATGCGGTATTTCCCCACGGGAAGCCTGGTTTTGCCCGCCGCCGAGGCGCAGTGATCGGCCACGATCACGAACAGCGTATCCTTGAACCAGGGCTTCTTCTTCGCGGCGTTAATGAATCTGCCGATAGCGTAATCGCTGTATTTTACCGCGCCGGCCCTGCCGCCCGGAGAGGGAATATCGATGCGCCCGTCCGGATAGGTGTACGGGCGGTGGTTGGAGGTGGTCATCAGATGGGCGAAAACCGGCTTTCTCCCGACATTCCTGTCGATCACCGCCAGCGCGTTGTCGTAGAGAACCTCATCGGCTACGCCCCAGATATTCTTGAAGATCACCGACTCCGCCGGGAAATCGCGCTGGTCCGCTATCTCCGAGTCGTTGCCCCTGAAATAGGCGTTCATGTTGTCGAAATAGCCGTAGCCGCCGTAAATAAACGCAGTATAGAAGCCCTGGCGGCTGAGGATCTGGCCGACGGTGGAAAGGTGCTCGTTGCCGGGCCGGCGGACTATCGCCTGCCCAGGCACCGGCGGAGTTCCCAGGGACAGCGCCTCAAGCCCGCGTACGGTCCTGGTGCCTGTGGCGAAAACCCGATCGAATTTCAGCCCCTCGGCGGCCAGCCGGTCGAGGTTCGGCGTCAGCCCCTGCGTGGAACCGTAGGCGCCCAGAAAGGACGCGGACAGGCTCTCCACCGTGATCAGCACGACATTGCGCGGCGGCTTCCTGAAGGGCGAGGGATCTTCGGGCTCGTCATTCATGTCCGATTTTACGGCGGCCGATAACGGGGACCTTTTGACCGACAGCGGTTTGAGCGTGGCATCGGCCAGATCCTGCGGCATGGTCCTGTAGAACTTGTCGTAATCGAGCTCATTGCGCCTGAACGCGGCGGCGAAAGTCATGATGCCGTTGCCGGACAGTTCATCGGCATAAGCGTTGCCGGATCCCCGCATCTGGTCTATATTGACCGCTGCCGCGCCCAGAGCGGGCAAAAGCAGGGCGGCAAGGCCGTATCCTAACCGTCCAGCCCTTGTGACAGGGGCGGGGCCGGAGGAGGAAAAAATGCGGCGCGTGGCCCAGACTATGCCCGCTGAAATAATGCCGATCGCGATCAGTATCCGGTCTATAGGATAAGACTCCCTGATATTGCCTATCACTTCCGTAGTATAAAGAAGGTAGTCCACCGCTATGAAATTAAAGCGTGTGGAAAATTCCAGCCAGAAAGTGACCTCGGAAACGGCGATGAAGAGCAGCAAAGCGGTCAGCCCCCACAGGGAAACCGCTTTGAGCGCGTAATACCGGCCGCCTGTACGCGGGGCGGCCGGCGCCAGCGCTTCGTAGAGGCAGAACGGGGCCATCAGGACGGAAATGACGGCGATGTCGAAGCAGAAACCTTTGGCGATAATTAGCGGCCAGAGCGTCAGCGGCAGATCAATGCCGGTATAGACAGCCAAAACTATCCTGGTCAGGGTGAAGACGGAGAGGGCAAGGGCCGCTAACAGCAACAGGGACGGTGGAAGAGCGGCTGTTATTCTTTTAATAGTAGCTTTCATGTCTTGTCCGCATGCGGGCGGCAGGTCTCCGGTGGACGCCGCTTCTGCCTTTAAACTTCGGGCTTGGGGCCGATCTCCTCCACCAGTTTCTGCCGCTCGTAGATCTGCTTGTAGAGGCCGCCGCGGGCCAGCAGTTCGGCGTGGCCGCCCTGCTCGGCCAGGCGGCCCTCGTCGAGCACCAGGATCAGGTCCGAGGTCTCTATAGTGCGGGCGCGGTGCGTGACGGCCAGGCACAGGGCGTCCGGGTGCTCCTTGCGGAAAGCCTTCCAGAAGTGGTCCTCGGTCTGCGCGTCCATGGCGCTGGTGGCGTCGTCGAGCAGCAGCACGTCCGGGCAGGTCAGCAGCGCGCGGGCTATAGCCACCCGCTGCTTCTGGCCGCCGGAAAGCGCCACGCCACGGGTACCGACCACGGTGTCGAGGCCCTTGGGGAACTTGTGCAGCTCCCCGGCCAGCTGCGCCGTCTCCAGCGCCTTCTGCAGCATCTCGTCGGTCACGCCGAACTTGCGGTCCATCACTATGTTGTCGCGCAGCGTGCCGCTGAAGATGGCGGCCTCCTGCGAGGTGTAGCCTACGCGCTCGCGGAACAGGCGCAGGTTCCATTCCCGCACGTCGCAGCCGTTGACCAACATCGAACCCTCGTCGTGCTCGGAGAGGCGCAGGGCCAGCGACAGCAGCGTGGACTTGCCGGACCCGATCTTGCCCACCACGGCCACGCGCTGGCCGCGGGCCGCCTTGAAACTGACGCCGTGCACCAGCATGGCGTCGCCTTTGGGGTTCTTGAGGCCGGCGCCGCGGAATTCCAGCTCGGTGATATGGTCCGGCGTGGTTTTGTCTCCCGTGCCCAGCTTTAGCGACGAGCGCGCGGTCAGCAGCTCGTTGACGCGCTTGATGGAGACCCCGGCGCGGTTGCCGGTGACGACGAACTGGCTGATGTCCATCAGCGGGCCCACCACCATGTTGGCGTAGAACTGGAAGGCGATCAGCTCGCCCAGCGTGGCCCGGCCGTTGATGACCAGCAGGCCGCCGGCCGCGAACAGCAGGGCGGTGGAGACGAAGCCGGCCTCGTGCCAGAAGTAGGAGAAGATGATCTGCAGTTTGGCGACGGACACCTCAGCCTCGCGCTGTGCCGCCGTCTTGGCCTCGAAGAAGGCCAGCTGCGACTCCTCCTTGGCGTTGGCCTTTATCACCCTCACACCGGTAAAACAGGTCTCCAGGAAGTCGAAGAGCTCGGTAATGGCCTCCTGCAGCTCCTTGTACTTGCCGCTCAGCAGCCGGCCGGTCATTATGGAGAGGACCAGCACGAAGGGCAGCGGCAGCAGCACGCACAGGGCGAAGAGCGGGTTGATGTAGAGCATCATGCCCACGGCGGCCGCCAGCGTGAAGACCGCCTGGATGAAGCGGAAGACGCCGGAGCAGGCGAACCAGGAGATCTTCTCCGAGATGTCGTCGGCCATGCGCGTGACGAGGTCGCCGGTGGTGAACTTGTGGAAGAAATTCCGGTCCATCGTTATCACGTGGTCGAAGACGTCGCGGCGGATCTCCCACTCCAGCTTCATGTTCATGATGGCGCGGTTGCGCATCGCCGTGGCGTTGGTGATGAACATGCCGAGGCCGACGGCCAGGATCAGCAGCACGTTGTGGCGCAGGTATTCGGGCGTCAGGCTGGAACTCAGGCCGTTGACGATGTTCTTGATCAGCACAGGGTTGTAGGCCTGCAGCGCCGCGCTGGCCATGCCCAGCGCCACTATGACCGCCATGCGGACGGCGTGCCGGCGCCAGTAAGGGTAAAGCCACTTCAGGCTGGCTATCATGCGCCCTCCCCGAACTGCAGCCGGTAGTATTTAGAATAGAGGCCGCCCTGGGCCAGCAGCTCGTCGTGCGTGCCCAGCTCCTTCACCTCGCCGCCGGAGATCATCATGATCCGGTCGGCGCTGCGCACCGTGGACAGCCGGTGGGCTATCACGATGACCGTCTTATGCCTGATCAGGGTCCTGATGGCGCCGGTGATGGCGCGCTCGGTGTGCGGGTCCATGTTGGAGGTGGCCTCGTCGAGCACCAGCACCTCCTGGTCCAGCACCATCGCGCGCGCCAGCGAGATCACCTGCTTCTCGCCTATCGAGAGGTTCGCCCCCTTCTCCTTCACCTTCTTGTCGAGCGGGTGTTTCTTGAAGAAGTGGTCGAGGCCCATCGTGCGGATGGCGTCGTGCACGCGGCTGTCGGGGATGGTGTCGTCCATCAGCTTCAGGTTCTGCATCACGGTGCCCGGGAACAGGTAGATATCCTGCTGCACCAGGCCTATGGCCTGCCGCAGGGAGCCCAGGCTGAGCTTGCGCAGGTCGGTGCCGTCTATCTCTATATGGCCCTTCTGGTAGTCGTAGAAGCGGAACAGCAGGCTGGTCACCGTGGTCTTGCCGCCGCCTGTCTCGCCGAGTATGGCCAGGCTGGAGCCGCGCGGCAGGCGGAAGGAGACGTCCTTGAGCACCCAGCCCGCGTCCTCCTTGTAGCGCATCCAGACGTTGCGGAACTCTATGCCCTCGCGCACGCTGGCCAGGTGATGCGGCTTCTCGGGCTCGGTCAGCGCGGGCCTGAGCGCCAGGATCTTGGCTATGCGGTGCCCGGCGGAGAACGAGCGCTGTATGACGCTCAGGTGTTCCGAAAGACGGAAGATGGGCTCGAACAGGTAGCCGAGATAGAGCAGGAACATGACCACTACGCCGACGGTCATTTTCCCCTCCAGCACCAGCCGGCCGCCGAAGCCGAAGATGGCGGCGGTGGAGATGGGCTGCAGCGCCACTATGGTCATGAAGAAGATCACGCCGTAGAGTTCCACCCGCATTTCAGCCGTGAACTTGCGCTTGTTGAGTTCCTCCATCTTGGAGCTGGCGTCCGCCTCGCGGCCGAAGGCCTGCAGCACGCCTATGCCGTTGAGCTGCTCGGTCAGGAAACCGGGAACTTCCGCCGCGATCTTGCGCACCCGCACGAACATCGGGGAAGTGACGCTGGCGTACGCCCAGCCCATCAGGCCGAGCACGGGGAAGACCGGCAGCAGCATCAGCGCCAGGTGCCGGTTGTAGAAGAACATCACGCCGAAGGCCACGGCGAACATCAGCACGTCGTTGAGTATCGTGATCACCGTGTTGGTGAACAGGGCGTAAAGGGTGCTGGTGTCCGACTGTACGCGGGCGTTGAGGCGGCCCACCGGGGTGGACGAATAGAAATCCAGGTCCAGCGACAGCATGTGCCGCAGCAGGCGCCGCTTCAGCTCCACTATGGTGTCCTGGCCGGCGCGCGCCAGCTGGGCCACCTGCAGGTAGTTGAAGCAGAGATAGAGCAGCGTGACGCCCAGGTAGGCGCCCACGGCCGTCAGCAGGGCGCGCGGGGACATGGCCGGCAGGGCGGTGTCTATGACGTACTTGGTGATGACCGGGATCATCAGGCTCAACAGCGTGCCGACGGCCATGTAGCCCGCGGCCACGGCGAAGGGGGTCTTGCGCTCCATGACGAGGCCGTAGAGCAGGCGGAAGGCCGCCTTGTAATTGATCTTTTCCTTCGGGTCCTGCCCGTCGTCGTGGTCGTCCATGTGCATAGTTGTTGTCTATATCTTATAAAATAGCGCGGCAGCTCCGCTTAAACCGGAGCAATTTGCGTGCCAACGCCCGCTACACCGCTGCCAGAGAGCATATTAAAGAGAAAGGCCCGGGCGCTGGCCCGGGCCTTTATCCGCACGCCGGGAGTTTAGTTGACTTTGAACTCCGCGCCGCGCCTGAGGGCCTTCACATTGAGCTCGATAACTTCGGGCTTGAGCTTCTTGTAGACCTTGGGCAGGGCGCTGGCTATGGCTTCCACGGTGATGGCGCCGGTGGCCGCCGCGAAGGCGCCCATAGCTACCATGTTCATTATTTTCGGGTTGCCCAGCTCGGAGGCGATCTCGTTGCAGGGCACGTACAGCACCTTTATGTCCTTGCGGGTGGGCTTGGAGTTCACCAGCGAGCTGTTGACTATCAGCAGCCCGCCGGGCTTCACCATGGGCTCGAACTTCGCGAGCGACGGCTCGTTGAGCACTATTGCGGTGTCGGGGGCGGTGACGATCGGGGTGGAAACCTGGTCGGAGGCCACTACCACCGAACAGTTGGCCGTGCCGCCGCGCATCTCCGCGCCGTAGGCCGGGAAGAAGCTGACCTCTTTGCCTTCCATCATGCCGGCTTGCGCCAGCAGGTAGCCGGCGGAGATCACGCCCTGGCCGCCGAAACCGGATATCCTTATGCCTTGGTACATGTTAAAGTCCTCCGTTATTTCTTGTCGGCCGCGCAGGCGTCTTTGTATACGCCGAGCGGGAACACGGGCAGCATGCCCTCGGCCACGAACTTGGTGGCTTCGGACGGGTTGTCCAGGCGGGTGCCCCAGTTGGTCGGACACATGGAGAGGATCTCGACCATCGAGAAGCCCTTGCCGTCTATCTGGTTCTGGAAGGCCTTCTTGATGGCGGCCTTCGTCTTGATCACGCCGGGGTTCGTGTGCACGGTCGTGCGCTCCAGGTAGGTGGCGCCGTCTATGGTGGCGAGCATCTCGCTCATGCGTATCGGGTAGCCGGCCTGCTTGGCGGTGCGGCCCTCCACGCAGGTGGTGGCCTTCTGGCCGATCAGCGTGGTGGGCGCCATCTGGCCGCCGGTCATGCCGTAGATCGCGTTGTTCACGAAGATCACGGTGATGTTCTCGGAGCGGATGGCCGCGTGCACGATCTCGGCCATGCCGATGCTGGCCAGGTCGCCGTCGCCCTGGTAGGAGAAGACGATGGTCTCGGGCTTGGCGCGCTTGATGCCGGTGGCTTCGGCGGGGCCGCGGCCGTGCGGGCCCTGGATCATGTCGCAGTTGAAGTAGGTGTCGGCGAACACCGCGCAGCCCACCGGCGCCACGCCGATGGTCCTGTTGCGGATGCCCAGCTCGTCCATCACTTCGGCCACCAGGCGGTGGATGATGCCGTGCCCGCAACCGGGGCAGTAGTGCATCTTGACGTCCAGCAGGGATTCAGGGTGTTTATTTAACAGCTGCATATTCTTTGGCCTCCTTCTTGAGGATCTGGTCCATGGTCTTGCAGACTTCGTCCGCGGTGATCACGGAGGCGCCGGGCTTGGCGTGCAGGTGCACGTTCGCGCGGCCGTTGATGGCCAGCGCCACGTCTTCCACCATCTGGCCGAGGCTCATCTCGACGACGAGGAAGTTCTTCACGCGCTTGGAGAGCTCCACCAGGCGGGCTTTGGGGAAAGGCCACAGGGTGATCGGGCGCAGCAGGCCGACCTTGAGGCCCTTCTCGCGGGCCTGTTTCATCGCGGCCACGCAGACGCGCGAGGAGATGCCGTAGGCCACCATCACTATCTCGGCGTCCTCTATCATCTGCTCCTCGAAGAGCACTTCTTCGGCCTCGATCTGCTGGTAGCGCTTCACGCGCTCGTTCACCATGATCTCCACGCCGCCTTCCTTGAGGTCGTAGGATTTCACGATGCGCTTGGCGCGGCCGTTGTTGACGCCCATCGCCCACTCGGGTTCCTTCAGCGTCTTGACGTCCACTTCGGGGTATTTGAATTCGACGGGCTCCATCATCTGGCCCAGGATGCCGTCGGCCAGCACCATGGACGGGATGCGGTACTTGAAAGAGACTTCGTAGCACTTGGCCGGGAAGTTGCCCAGCTCGGTGACGCAGTTGGGCGCCATCACGAAGCAGCGGTAGTCGCCGTGGCCGCCGCCGCGGGTAGCCTGCCAGTAGTCGCCCTGGGCGCCGGCGATATTGCCCAGGCCCGGGCCTCCGCGCATGACGTTGCCGATGAAGATCGGCAGGTCGGCGCCGGCCGCGTAGGAAATGCCTTCCTGCTTGAGGCTGATGCCGGGGCTGGAGGAGGAGGTCATGCAGCGCACGCCGGTGCCGGCCGCGCCGTAGACCATATTGATCGCCGAGACTTCGGATTCGGCCTGGACGAAAGCGCCGCCCACCTGCGGCAGGCGCCAGGACATGTATTCGGGGACCTCGTTCTGAGGGGTGATCGGGTAGCCGGCGAAGAAGCGGCAGCCGGCGCGGATGGCGCCTTCGGCCAGGGCTTCGTTGCCTTTCATCAGTTTCTTTTCAGCCATGGTAATCTCCTTATTTATAGACCTTAACGGCGAGGTCCGGGCAGATGCGCGCGCAGGCCAGGCAGGCTATGCAGCAGCCTTCCTTGGAGTCCTTGGCCGGGTAGTAGCCGGTCTTGGAGAATTTATCGGATTTTTCGATGCATTTCTTCGGGCAGACCTGTATGCACAGGTAGCAGCCCTTGCACTTGTCCACGTCAACTTCCATCTTCGGCATAGAACCTCCGGGGTTTGTATTGCGCGGCGGGCCTGGCTCGGCGGGAAAACGGGCTTGTCGGGCTGCCGGATGTCGCGCGTGGTGCTGTAAGCCTACATAAAAAGTATAACAAAAAAACCGGGGCATTAATACCCCGGCGCCCGGTCCGTTTTGAGACTTTCTCCCCCCTCAGCCTGTTATTTCTTTATAGAAAGCGAGCAGCCTGGCGTTCATGCTCTCAGCGCCCCAGCGGGGCCGGCCCGCTTCGTCGGCGGAGAGCGCCCATACCTTGGCCGCGGCCCCCATGCGCGAACGCAGCCCGGCGTCCAGCGCCAGCTTCTCTATGGAGATGGCCAGCGCCCCGGGATCGGCCGGCGGCACCGAGTAACCGGTCTGGCCCTCGCGGATCACGTCCGGCAGTCCGCAGACGCGGCTGACCACGGCCGGCAAGCCCAGGGCCTGCGCCTCCAGCGGCGCGCGCCCCATGCCCTCGTTGAGCGAGGGCTGCACGTAAATATCCAGCGCGGCCAGCAGCGCGGCGGCGTCGGCCCGGTGGCCGGTAAAGACTACGGTCTGGTCAAGGAACAGCCGGCCGGTCAGGCGCCGCAGCGCGCCTTCAAGCGCGCCGCCGCCAATGACCACGAATTTGAATTTAAGCCCCGGCCTGTTGTCGCGCAGCAGGGCGGCCGCCCGCAGGAAATATTCCACGCCTTTCACGGGCTCCAGCCTGGCCACGGTGCCCACGGCGATTTCGTCGGCGGCTATGCCCAGGTCGCGCTTATGCGCCGGCACGGCCGGGGGCTTGAGGTCCACTCCGCTGTGCACTACCCGCCATTGCCCGGCGCGGCCCAGGTCGGCCGCCACCGATTCCCGCATTTCCCCCGGCGTCAGGGCTATGAAATAGTCGGTGCAGCGGGCGAGGATGCGCTCGGCCAGCCGGAAGAGCCAGGTTTTAACCGGGCCGTAATAACCGTACAGGACATGGCCGTGCGGCGTATGCACTACCACCGGCTTTTTCCCGCCGGCCATGGCCGCGGCCAGGCGGCCCAGCGCGCCGGCCTTGGAGGTATGGGTATGCACTAGGTCGGGCCGCAGCAGCTTTATCTGCCGCCGCAGTTCCAGCAGCGCCAGCAGGTCTTTGATAGGGGATAATTCGCGCTGCAGGTGTTTTACTTCCAAATAATTCACTTCGGGGGGCAGCAGCTTTGCCATGGCGGCGGCGTCGGGATGCGGCCCCGCGGCCAGCACCACGCCGTAATCGGCGGTCTGCGCTCCGCAAGAGTCTATGGTATTGCGGCTGGACCCGCCCGCTTCCAGGCGCGTGATGATATGCAGTACCACCGGCTTGTCAGCCATGGGCCTGTCCTTTGCCTGCGGCCTGGGCGGCGGAGAGGCAGGCGCAGAAGATAAATATGACTCCGGAGAGGTACAGCCACAGCAGCAGGGCCATCAGGCCTCCGAAAGCGCCGTAGACGGCGTTCAGCGCGGCGAATTTGGTGAGATACAGCACGAACAGGCTCTGGGCGCAGTACAGCAGCAGCGAGGCGCAAAGCGCGGCCAGCCAGACCTCGGCGTACCGGGTGCGCCGGTGCGGCGCCAGTTTGTAGAAGAACATGAGGCTGAGGAACAGGGCCAGCCAGGGGACGAAGAACAGTGTCAGTTTGTGGGCGGCCGGGAGCAGGTACTGGGAATGCAGCGCGCCGGCGGCCAGCTTGGCCAGCATGGGTATGCCCAGGCCCGCCACCACGGACAGCGTTACCACGCCCAGCAGGGTCAGGCTTTTGAGCGGCATCTTCCACCAGCGGCTGCGGCCGGTGTCCCAGGCGCGGTTGGCGGCCTGTATCAGCGTGGTGAAGAACTGCGCGGACACCCAGACCAGCATCAGCAGCGCCACCGACCCGGCCTGGCCGCGGGCCTTGATCACGCGGGCCACCGCCTCGAAGACGTAGTCGCGCACCTCGGCGGTGGCCGGGATGAAGCCTTCGGCGTAGGTGATCACCATCGCAGCGGCTTCCCCCTTGTCCATGAAGAAAGAGGCGGCGGTAACGAAGAGGATGATGGCCGGGAACAGGGCGAACAGGGCGCTGTAGGAGAAAGCGGCGGCCCGCTGGCCGCCGTCGATCTGGTTGAACTTCTGTGCGGCCAGGGCCAGGGTGGCCCAGGCGCCGCGCGCGCCGTGTTTGAGTTTTTCTCTCATGGTTGTGCCGGCGGGAGTTTCCCCCGCCGGCGCGGTCCCCTAGAGCCCCTTCCTCACCTCTTCCAGCGACTCGGCTATCATGTCGGCGGCGTAGTTGAGGTCCTTGGCCGAATGGCGGTACGCCACGTAGCCGTGGTGATAGGGCTGCAGGAACACCTTGCGGCGGATCAGCTCGGTGTAGAACTTCACGCGGTTCTTCTTGTAGGCGCCGGTCTCGTCCTTGTCGAAGGTGATATAGGGCATCCAGGGCTCGCCGGTGAACTTCACGGCCAGGCCGCTGGCCTTCACGTGCTTGCGCACCTTGTTGCAGAAGGCCTGGCCGCGCTTGGCGATAACGTCGAGCATGCTGTCGCGCTCGAGCAGCTCTATGGTCTTGAGCGAGGCCACCATCGGCAGGGTGTTGTTGAAGTAGGTGGAGGACACGAAGGCCTTGCTCACCAGCACGTCCATGATGTCCTTGCGGCCGGCCACCATGCTGATCTCGTAGCCGTTGGCCATGGCCTTGCCGAACACGCTCATATGCGGCGTGACGCCGAAGAGCTTCTGCGCGCCGCCCAGGCTGACGCGGAAGCCGGTGCGGATCTCGTCGAAGCACAGCACGGCGCCGTACTGCTCGGCGAGCTTCTTGCAGCCTTCCAGGAAGCCGGGCTTGGGCATCTCCACCTCGTGGGCGTTAGGGTGGCCGAGCGGGGTCATGATGATGACGGCCACCTGGTCGCCGTGGGCCTTCATCAGGTCTTCGAGGGCCTGCAGGTCGTTGTATTCGAATTCTAGGACGTCCTCGTAGCTCTTGGGCAGCACGCCGCCCTTGTTCTCCACGCACCAGTCGGCCCAGCCGTGGTAGCCGCAGCGTATGGTCTTAGACTTGCCGGTGAAGGCCCGGGCTATGCGGCCGGCCAGGGTGGTGGAGTCGGAGCCGGTCTTGGTGAACACCACTTTCTCGGCGGAGGGCACGAGCGAGATGACCTTTTTGGCCAGGTCGTTCTGCACTTCCTGCACGATGGACATGCAGAAGCCTTTTTCCTTTATCTGTTTGATGACGGCGGCGTCAATTTCGCGCTCGCGGTGGCCGATGATGATGGGGCCGTAGGCGCAGAGCATGTCGATGTACTCGTTGCCGTCCACGTCGGTGACCTTGCCGCCCTTGGCGGACTCGAAGAAGATGGGGTATTCGCCGGGGACGAAGTTGTACGGGCGGCGGATGCCCATCATGCCGCCGGGGATCAGCTCCTGGGCCTCGGCGTACAGCTTGTTGGACCTGTCGAGATTAAGATGTTCAGCCATTGATATTTCTCCTTAGTTATTTCTTGCCCGTCATGCGCTCGTAAAGCTTCTTGGCCACGAAGGTGGCCACGTGGTCGGCGTAGGTGCCGCTGCCGAAGCCGGCGTCGTAGCCCAGCTCCTTGGCCAGCTTGTTGTTCACGCGGGGGCCGCCCATTATGAGGAGCATCTTCCCCCTCACCTTCTCGGCCTCGGCCAGCTCTATGAGCTCGGTGAGGTTCTTGATATGCACGTCCTTCTGCGTGACGATCTGGGATACCAGCACGGCGTCGGCCTTCACCTTTTTGGCGAATTCCAGCAGCTTCTCGTTGGGCACCTGCGAGCCCAGGTTGTAGGTCTCCAGCATGGGGTAGCGCTCCAGGCCGAAGTGGTGGTTGTAGCCCTTCATGTTCATGATGGCGTCTATGCCCACGGTGTGGGCGTCGGTGCCGGTGCAGGCGCCCACCACGACGAGCTTGCGCTTCAGGTGGGTCTTTATGAACTCGTTGACCTCGTCCATGCTCATGGACTTGTCCACGGCCTCGGCGTACTCCACCTTGCTGTAGTCCAGGCTTATGTCGGTCTTGCCGTAGGCCACGAAGAAGGTGAAGTCCTCGGAGAGGGCCTCGGCGTGCACGACTTCGGCCTTCTTGAAGCCGAGCTTCTGCACGTAGAGGCGGGCGGCCTCTTTGGCCCTGCCGCTGTTCTTTATGGGCAGGGTGAAGGAGAGCTGCACCGCGCCGTCGTCGGAAGTGTCGCCGTAAGGTTTTATGAACATGTTATTTCCCCACCTTGAGTTTCTTCTTGAGGTAAGTCTCGACCGGGTTGTAGTAGCCCGGGGCCTTCTCGTAGACGCCGTCGAAGCCCTTGCCGCCGTCGCGCGGGCGCTTGATCTCGGCGAACATGCCGGTCTCGATGGCGCTGAACAGGCCGCGCTTCTTCACGTCGGAGAGCATCTGGATGGTCTCGTCCACCACCAGGCGGGCGCGGCGGGCCATGATGCCGTCCTTCTTGAACTCGATGTCGTTCATGAAGTCGGCCATGGTGTTGTGCACGTACAGCGCGTTGGCGATGGCCAGGTGCCGGTCCTGCAGGTAAGGCGTGTGGATGGCCTCGGTCAGCATGCCGAGCAGGTGTATGCCCTGGCCGGTGGCCTTGCTGACGAAGTTGAACAGCGTGTTCATCGTCAGGCCCTTGAAGATGTCGCCGGTCATGAACTTGGTCGGCGGCATGTACTTGAGCGGGTGCTCCGGGAAGATCTCGCGGGCCATCTGGGCCTGCGCGTACTCGTAGAGGAAGCCGTTCTTCACCTCGGGGTTGATCTCGAAGGCGTGGCCCAGGCCCATCAGCCGCGCCGGCATGCCGGCGTTGTAGGCGAAGCGCTCGTTGAGGAACTGGCTGGCGAGCACGGTGTGGGCCTTCTCCACGGCGTCGGAGGTGGTCAGGTAGTTGTCCTCGCCGGTATTGATGATGATGTCGGCCGCGGTGTTGATCATGCGGCTGAAGAACTGGTCCGTGAACGTGCGGTACATGTTGATGTCGCGGAACAGGATGCCGTACATGCTGTCGTTGAGCATCATGTCCAGGCGCTCCAGGGCGCCCATGGCTGCGATCTCGGGCATGCACAGGCCGGAGCAGTAGTTCACCAGGCGTATATAGCGGCCTTCCTTCTCCACTATCTCGTCGAGGGCCGCGCGCATGATGCGGAAGTTCTCCTGCGTGGCGTAGGTGCCGCCGAAGCCCTCGGTGGTGGCGCCGTAGGGCACGTAGTCGAGCAGGCTCTGGGCGGTGGTGCGGATGACGGCGATGATGTCGGCGCCCTGCAGCGCCGCTGCCTGGGCCTGCTTGACGTCCTCGTAGATGTTGCCGGTGGCCACGATGACGTAGATGAGCGGGGACTTGACCTTGTCCTTGTACTGCTTCAATTTGGCGTTGCGGTGCGCCACGTTGCCGGCTATGCGCGCGTCCAGGCCTTTCACTATCTCGGCGGCCTTGGCCTGTATGCGCTTGTTGTCGGTGAGCTCGAGACTGGCGATGTTCAGGCCTTTCTCTATCTCCTTGTTCAACGCGGCGGGCGTTTTGTCGAGCTTCACGAGGGCGTTAAGGTAGAAGGCCGCCGCGCCGCCGGCGAGCCGGTCGCCGCACTGCGCGGCCACCAAATTGGGCACCGGTACGCCGTCGGCGTTGGCGCCGTCCGCGCCCAGCAGGCGCAGCGTGGCGCGCTCTATGGTCACGGTGGTGTGCTTGTCGATGTAGTCCTGCACGGGGGCCGTGATCTCCAGGGCCAGCGCGCGCGCCTTGTCTATCTTTTGTTTGGACAGTCCGAGTTTGCTCTTCGCAGTTGTCATTTTTTGTCCTCCATGAAATCCCGGGCCCGTTTGATGATGCCTTTGGCCACGCCCAGTATGCCGGCTATCTTGATGGCGTCGCGGGTTTCCCCGTCCTCCGCCCCTTCCAGCAGTTCGTAGCGCATGAATTTGTTGATCATCCGCAGCTTCTCGTCGAGGCCGCAGGCGGTGCGGCCGGAGAAATACTCGTTGAAGGCGGCCGTGTCGAAGCCGCGCATCTTGTAGGCCGCGGCCCCGCCGGCGGCCAGGCCGGAGAAATGGGTGGCCAGGAAAGCGCAGGCGGAGTTTCTCTCCCCAAGGTCCTCGAGGATGGCCGACAACAGCGCGGCGGCCTCCTCGGAATTGGTGGTGCGGGCGAACTCGTCCATCACCAGCAGCAGACGCTCGCCCTTCAGCCTGGCGTGCGCTTCCGCGAAATCGTTCATCTCCAGGCCGAAGCTGCTCAGCCCCCCCGCCGTCTCCATCTCGGCGCCGCCTATGAAGGCGCCCCCGTCGAACAGGCAGGTCTCGAAGGCGGCGGCCGGCGCGAAGAAGCCGCTCTGTGCCAGCAGCTGGCAGAAGGCGAGCGTCTTAAGGGCCACGGTCTTGCCGCCCATGTTGGAGCCGTAGATCACGTTCACGCGCCGGCCGAAAGAGGCGGTAAGCGGAGTGTACTTCAGGCCGGCGGCGGCCAGCCGCTCTTCCAGCGGCAGGAAGCGCGCCTTGACCAGGTTCAGCGGGGCGTGGTATTTGCGGATGGCCGGGCGGACCAGCCTCAGCTCGGCCGCCAGGCGGGCGCGCTCGGCCGCCACGTCTATGCGCTCCACGGCGGCGGCGTAGGCCTCTATATCCTTCTTCGACTCCAGCACGGCGGCGGCCAGGCGCTTCACGGCGGCGGCCTCCAGCTCGGCCTCGCGGCCGCGCAGGCGGTCGCGCTCGGCGGCGGCCTCCATGTACTCCTGACCGTAAACCGGCTTTACCGTCACGTGCGTCCCGTCGAAAGGCTCCACGAACAGTTCCGGCGCGCCGCCGAACTTTGCGGCGGTCTTCTCTTCGACTACCAGGAAATCCCTGTCGCTGAAATCCAGGCCCCAGCGCTCGCGCAGGGCCTTCAGCCGCTTCTCGCGCAGGCCCTTGAGCGTCTTGTCGCAGGCGCCGATGGCGGCGCGCGCGGCCGCGAGCTCCTGGTCGTAGGCGTCGGCTATATGGAAGGCCTCGCCCGTGCCGCCCTTGTTGAGCAGGGCCAGCAGGTCGGCGGAATTCCACCGCGCGCCGAACCTGGCGCGCAACGGGGCGGGCAGCAGCTTGAAGATCTCGGCGGCGTTGAACAGGAACTTGCGGGCGAGGAACAGCCCCGGCGCTCCGTCCAGCGCGGCAGCCGTCAGTTCCACGGCGGGCAGATTGCGCAGGTGGAAGCGCAGTTTGTCGGCCTTGTGGCGGTTGGCGGCGGCGAAGGCCAGCATGGCCGCGGCCAGGTCGTGCTCGGTCTTCAGCGCGGCCGCGTCGGCGTACCAGCGGCGCGCCTCGCGGGCCCGGCGGCCGTACGGGGTGAGCGGCTTGTACAGCGCGTAAAAGGTCTCGAATTCGGCGAAAGCCCTGAATTTGTCCGTCATCTTATCACCGCGTAAGGGTTGTAAATTATCCGCTCGGCCAGCGCCGGTATGCCCAGTTTCTTCTCGAAATCCTGCCGGCTGACATTTGCCAGGTTCACCACGAAGGCGGCCAGGTCCGGCTTGGCGGCGAAGCGCAGTTCGAAGCGCGCCTTCAGTTCCTGCCACTGCGGCCAGCTCAGAAAGATCTTGGTCAGGTCCTCCAGGACCAGCGTGCCACGCTTGACTTCTTTGCCGGGCACCCGGCCCGGCGTCAGCGCGCCCTCCACGATGAAGACCGGCTCGGGCAGTTTTTCCCCCGCCCGGCACAGCGGCACCGAAGCAGCCGACCAGACCAGCTTTATTGCCGCGGCCGAGGAGTCCAGGTTCTCCGGCTCCACCCGCGCCACGTAGACGAAGGCGGCCTTGCCGCCGGCGGCCACCTGGGTTATCCTGTCCACCGCGCCGTCCACGAACACCGTGCCGGCGCCGTGGCGGCGCATGTCGGCGAGGATCTCGGCGAGCTGCTCGTTGTTCTCGGGCCCGGAGATCTCCGCCCGGCCGGGGCGCAGCGCCCGCAGCAGCACCGGGCGGCCTATGGCCGTGGTGAACGGGTAGACGTTGAGTATCTCGTAGTGCAGGTCGGCGCCCTTCAGCGCGCTCTCGGCGCACAGCAGCAGGTCGCCCCGCTCGGCCCTCACCTGCGGCTTGGGGCTGCCGAACACCTGGTCCAGGGCCTCGCCGTCCACGCCCACGCTGAGCGCGCCCAGCGGCGCGCCCCCCCGCAGGCGGTTCAGGGCGTAGTTCAGGAACGTCGTCTTGCCGGCGTTCTTTTTGGAACCGACTATGAAGACGGTCCTGTCCCTGAGGCCCTTGATATAGTCCATGCGGCGCGCTTACTTCCTGTGCCTGCGCGTGCGCATCAGGTTGGCCGGCTCCAGCGTCAGCTTGCCGCCGTTGAGCAGCTTGGCCACCCCGTCTATAGGCATGTACTGGTCGTCCTTGCAGTACCAGCAGTTCTCGTGGCTGGCCACGTAGCCCTCGGGCTCCGTGTATGTGGTGATGACGCCCTCGTAGTTGCGCAGGACCACGCGCTTGCCGTTCTGGGAGATGAGGTAGTTGGGCATCACCGGCGTCTTGCCGCCGCCGCCGGGGGCGTCCACGACGAAGGTCGGGACGGCCATGCCGGAGGTGTGGCCGCGCAGGTTCTCGATGATCTCTATGCCCTTGGATACCGACGTGCGGAAGTGGCTGATGCCCACCGACAGGTCGCACTGGTAGATGTAGTAGGGCTTCACGCGCGCCATCAGCAGCTCGTGCACCAGCTTCTTCATGGTCTGCGGGCAGTCGTTGACGCCCTTGAGCAGCACGCTCTGGTTCCCGAGCGGTATGCCCGCGTCGGCCAGCTTGCGGCAGGCCTCGCGCGCCTCGGCGGTGAGTTCCTTCGGGTGGTTGTAATGCGTGTTGATGTAGATGGGGTGGTACTTGCGCAGCATGGCCACCAGCTTGTCGGTGATGCGCATGGGCATCACTACCGGCGTGCGGGTGCCGATGCGGATGATCTCAACGTGGTCGATGGCGCGGATCTTCTTGATGATGCCTTCCAGCATCTCGTCGGTCAGCACCAGCGGGTCGCCGCCGGAGATCAGCACGTCGCGCACCTCGGGGGTCTTGCGGATGTATTCGATGGCCTTATCGATGTTGGCCGAGGACATGTGCACGTCCTCGAAGCCCACCAGGCGGCGGCGCGTGCAGTGGCGGCAGTTCATAGAGCAGATATTGGTCACGAGCAGCAGCACGCGGTCCGGGTAGCGGTGCGTCAGGCCCGGCACCGGCGAGTCCACGTCCTCGTGCAGCGGGTCGCTGAGGTCGCTGGCGTCCTGCCTGAGCTCCGGCGCGGTGGGTATCGCCTGCATGCGCACCGGGCAGCCCTTGTTCTTCTTGTCCATCAGCGCGGCGTAGTAGGGCGTGATGGCCATGGTGAACTTCTTCAGGCAGGCCTTCAGGTCGGCCTTCTCCTGCGCCGTCAGTACGGCCACCTTCTCCAGCGTCGGGATGTCCTTGATGACGTTGCGCAGCTGCCACTGGTAGTCGTTCCAGTCGCTCTCCGCCACGTTCTTCCAGAGCGGGATCTTCTTGTAGTTAACCTTGGAATATTCGCGCATGTTGTTTCTCCTAGAATCGGGGACATATCACCTATTTCGCGGCGAAATAGGTGATATGTCCCCTATTTTCAAGCGTAGAGTTTCTCGTAGGCTTTGCGGATCACCGGGCTGTCCCGCAGTATCTGTATGGTCACGTCGGCGTGGCCCTTGGTGTAGCCGTTGCCGATGATCATGTTGACGTCCTTGCCCACGCCCTCGGCGCCCAGCGCCGACTTGGTGAACGAGGTCGCCATGCTGAAGAAATACACGGTGCCGTCGTCCTTGCACATCAGGATGGAAGCCATCTCGGTGTTCTGCACGTTGACGCAGTTGATGACCACGTCGGCGAGCTTGCCGCCGGTCAGCGCGGCTATCTTCTCGTAGCAGCCCACGGCGTCGGTGGCGTTGCCCTGTATGGCCTCGTGAAAGAAGCCGTACTGCTTCATCTTCTTCACGCCCTCGGGCGAATACTCTATGCCTATGATCTTGCCGGTCACGCCGGCGCGGCGCTGCGCCTCGTAGGCGCACAGGATGCCGCTCTTGCCGCCGCCGCCGATGATGACCACGGTGTTGCCCGGCTTCACCAGCTTCGCCGTCTGGGCCGGGGCGCCGGCCACGTCGAGGATGGCCAGGGCCAGCGTCTCGGGCAGGTCTTTGGGGAGTTTCGCGTAGATGCCGCTCTCGAAGAGGATGGCTTTGGCCGACACGTTCACCTGTTCGGTGCCCTTCTTGATGCCCTTGATCTTCTCTATCTTCAGCGGGGTCAGCGACAGGGACACGAGGCTCGCTATCTTGTCCCCCTCCTTGAGGTCGATCCTGCCGGCGAGGGCCGGGCCGATCTTGGCCACGCGGCCGATGAACATGCCGCCGGAGCCGGTCACGGGGTTCTGCATCTTGCCGCGCTCGCCGACTATCTTTAGGATGGCTTCCTTCACCTTGCCCTCGTCGCCGCCGGCGGCGTCCTTGAGTTGCGTGAACGAGGCCGAGTCTATGTTGAGCGTCTCCACGTCCACCAGGATCTCGTTGTCGTAGATGGCGTCCATGTCGTTGGAGATCTTCAGGGCGGGCTGGGGCAGCACGCCTTTGGGCTCTATCACCCGGTGGGCTCCGAAAGGGTTACCGTTCTTGAGGATTTTCATTATGTCTCCTTGCTGTTTAAGCGCCGCGCAGACCGAAAAGTTTCCTTACGTCGCCGGGGCTGGCTATCTCCAGCTGCGCTTCTTTGGACATCCGCACCGCCCGTTCAACGAACTCGGCGTTGGACGCGGCGAGCCGCCCTTTGGCGTAGTAAATATTGTCTTCGAAGCCCACGCGGATATAGCCGCCGGCCGCTATGGCCAGGCAGATGCCCGGTATATGCGCGCGGCCTATGCCCATCACGGTGAAATGGCTGCCCTCGGGCATCTGGTCCATCATGTAGCCCAGGGTCTTGGGTGTCAGCGACAGCGCCGCCGGCACAGCCATCACGAAGCCGTAATGGTAGGGCGGCTTGATGAGGCCTTCCTTGATGAGGATATGCGAGCTCTGCACATGGCTCACGTCGAAGCATTCCAGCGTCGGGTGCACCTTATACTTGTTCATTTCCGAAGCGAACTGCCGCATGATGGGCAGGGTGTTGACGATATAGTCGTTGCCGAAGTTCACGGTGCCGCAGTCGAGCGAGGCCATGTCGGGCTCGAGGGCCACGGGGGCTATGCGCTCTTCGGGCGTCATGCCCACCGCGCCGCCGGTGGTGATCTCCACCACCACGTCGGTGCGCTTGCGGATAAGCTCTATGGCCTTCTTGAAAACCTTGATGTCGGCCGTGGGGCCGCCGTCCTCGCCGCGGGCGTGCAGGTGCACTATGGCCGCGCCGGCCCGGCAGCATTCCTCGGCGCTGGCCGCGAGCTCCTCGGGGGTTACCGGCAGGGCCGGGCACTGCTTCTTAGTGGTCTCCGCGCCGGTGAGCGCGCAGGTGATTACCATTTTAGCCATATTGTCCTTAGAATTTACCGATCTTGCCGGCTATGTGCAGCGGGGCTTCGGTGGCCTTGATCACTTCTTCCACCGTGGTGTCCTCGGCTATCTCCTCGAGCACCAGGCCCTTCTTGGTGACGCGGATGAAGGCCATGTCGGTGACGATGAGGTCCACCTCGCCCACCGCGGTCAGCGGCAGCGTGCATTTCTTGAGGATCTTGGGGGCGCCGTTCTTGTTGACGTGCTCCATGGCTATGATGACGTTGCGGGCGCCGGCCACCAGGTCCATGGCGCCGCCCATGCCGGGCACCATCTTGCCGGGTATCATATAGTTGGCCAGGTTGCCTTCCATGTCCACCTCGAGCGCGCCCAGCACGGTGTAGTCCACGTGGCCGCCGCGGATGATGGCGAAGCTCATGGCCGAATCGAAGAAAGCGCCGCCGGGCACTATGGTCACAGCCTGGCCGCCGGCGTTGACTATGCTCTGGCTCTCCTGCCCCTTGGGCGCGGCCGGGCCCAGGCCCGTGAAGCCGTTCTCGGAGTGCAGCAGGATGGTGCGGCCCTCGGGGATATAGTTGGCCACCATGGTGGGCATGCCGATGCCCAGATTGACCAGCGCCCCGTCGGGGAATTCCTGCGCTATGCGTTTAACCAGCCTGACTCTTTTAAGTTCTTTGGGGTCCATGAGTTCTCCTTTAGGCTTTGAGCTGCAGGTTGGAGGCCGGCAGGGTGGCTTTGACTATGGCGGAGACGAAGATGCCGGGGATGGTGACGCGCTCCGGGTCCAGCTCGCCGGGCTGCACTATCCTCTCGGCTTCCAGGATCACGTGGTCGGCGGCCATCGCCATCACCACGGCCATGTTCTTGGTGGCGCCCGGCAGGAAGGCGTTGCCGTAGGTGTCGGCCACCTCGGCCTTGATAAAGGCGAAATCGGCGCCCAGCGGCTTCTCCAGCAGGAATTCCTTGCCGTCGATGGTGAGTTTCTGTTTCCCCTCCTCCACGGCGGTGCCGCGGCCGGTGGGGGTCAGCACGCCGCCCAGGCCGGCGCCCTTGGCGCGGATGCGCTCGGCGAAGGTGCCCTGCGGCACCAGGGTGACCTTGAGCTCGCCGGAGTTCATCTTCTGCCCGGAGACCGGGTTGGTGCCTATGTGCGAGGCGGTCAGGGTGGCCGCGCGGTTCTGGCAGATGATGCGGCCCACGCCCACTTCTGGGAACGAGGTGTCGCTGGTGATGAGGTTGAGTTCCTTGGTGCCCTTGTTGATGAGGGCGTCGATGAGGGTGAACGCGTTGCCGCAGCCCATAAAGCCGGCCACCATCAGCGAGGCCCCGTCCTTTATGTCCTTAACCGCTTCATCCGCAGTAAGTATGGGTTTCATGCCTGACTCCTTTTGGAATAACGCCGGAAAAACCGCGCCGCGAATTTTCCATATTATAACAATTTAATATATTATAGGAGCAAGGCGGCATTTAACGGAGAACTTATGCACAAAGTACATATAGACCACCGCGAATCCATGATCAAAGAGAACATGGCCCGCGTAAAGTACAAGATCCTGGTGATGAGCAATAAGGGCGGCGTGGGCAAAAGCACCATAGCGGTGAACTTCGCCGCGCTGCTGGCCGCGCGCGGCCTGCGCACCGGCCTGCTGGACATAGACATACACGGCCCCTCGGTGGCCCGCATGACCGGCGCCGAGGGCAGGCCCCACGCCGCCGACGGCCAGCTGATAGAGCCGCTGCAGGTGGCCCCCAACCTGGCCATGATCTCCATGGGCTCGGTGATGAAGGAGAGCGACACGCCGGTGATCTGGCGCGGCCCTCTCAAACTTTCCGTGCTCAAGCAGTTCCTCGCCGACGTGAAATGGGGAGACCTGGACGCGCTGGTGATAGACGCCCCCCCCGGCACCGGCGACGAGCCGCTGACCATCTGCCAGCTCATCCCCGAGATGAGCGGCGCGGTGGTGGTGACCACCGGCCAGGCCGTGGCGCTGCTGGATTCCCGCAAAGCCATAAATTTCCTCAAGACCGTGGGCATCCCGGTGCTGGGTGTGCTGGAGAATATGACCGCGTTCAACTGCCCGCATTGCGCCAAAGAGGTGAACCTGTTCAAGACAGGCGGGGGCGCCAGGGCCGCCGGCGAGCTGGGCGTGCCCTTCCTCGGCTCCGTGCCTTTCGACCCGGCCATGGTGGACGCCGGCGACGAGGGCCGGTTCTACGCCGTGGAGAAACCGGAAGCCACCCCTTCCGCCGGCATCAGGGCCGCGCTGGACAAGGTGCTGGAGGCCGTAAAGAAATGATAAAACTGGCCCTCGCCCTCTCGCTCCTCGCCGCGCCGGCCGCGGCGCAGTTCAAGCCTTTCAACGCCAAGGCGCAGGAGGCGCCCGCCATAAACTTCTGCGCCACCGGCAAGTTCGTGATAGCGGCCGGCAACTGCGAGCCGGGCACGAAGCATAAGGACGCCGTCAGCCCCAAGGCCTGCTCCGACGCGGCCGAGCTGCTTTACGACGGGCTCGGCTACCTTTACCCCAATGCCAAGGCCGAGTATTACCAGGACCTTACGCCGGACGAGGTGCTGGAGAAGCTCAACCGCCCGCTGGTGCTGGGCTTCTTCTTCGTCGGCGAGGGCGATCCCAAAGGCGGCTTCGTTACCGGCCCGGAGCGCGGGCGGCTGTACCCCAACGCCGCGGCCTGCTCGGCCAACGCCCCGGACCTGTTCGGCGGCATCACCTCGCACAGCAAGTATTCTCCCGAATACCCGGCCGGCAAGGCGGATACCGGCAAGGTGATCAGCCGCCACCAACTGCTCTACGGCGCCGAGGGCAGCTCGCCCGGCTCGTGGAGCCGCCTGTGCAAGCCGCGCATCAGCCTGGTGTATCCCACGCGCACTTTCGCCGGGCGCGTAAAGGACGACGTGAAGAAATTGCTGGCCGCGCTGCAGGACGAGAAAAAGAAGCATGTCCTCAAAACGCTCGCCGCCATCTGCGACAACTGCGCCGGCCACGCGGCCGCCGGCGGCCCGCTGGCCCGCCTCTGCCCGCCGCAGTCCGACGTGTGCCGCCAGCGCAAGATACAGCCCGGCACCGAGGAACTCATCCTCACTAATTACTGCGCGGCCCTGGCGCCCACGGCCGCCCGCGCCGAGTAGCCGGCCAGCCAACAAAAAAAGGCCGCCACCCGGCGGCCTTTTTCTTGGCCCGGGGCGCTAGGCCGAGAGTTTCTTTATCATGGCTTCGGCGTCGGTGAAGATGCGGCCCAGGTGCTCTTCGCCGCGGAAGCTCTCGGCGTATATCTTGTACACGTTCTCCGTGCCCGAGGGCCGCGCGGCGAACCAGCCGCCCGCGGTGTTCACCTTCACGCCGCCCAGCGGTTCGTCGTTGGCCGGGGCCCTGTTGAGCACGCTCTCTATCTTCTCCCCCGCCAGCTCCTTGAAAGGGAACTTCTCGGGCGTGAGGCCCTTGAGGAGCTTCTTCATCTCCGGCGTGGCCGGCGCGTCCTGCCGCCGGTAGAAAGGCTCGCCGTATTTCGCGGTCAGGTCCTTGTAAACCTTGGCCGGGTCCTTGCCCATCTTCGCGGTGATCTCGGCCGAGAGCAGCGCCAGGATGATGCCGTCCTTGTCGGTGCTCCACGGGCCGCCGTCGAAGCGCAGGAAGGAGGCGCCCGCGCTCTCCTCGCCGCCGAAACCGAAGCTGCCGTCGAGCAGCCCGTCCACGAACCACTTGAAGCCCACCGGCACCTCGCAGAGCCGCCGGCCCAGGCCCGCCGCCACGCGGTCTATCATGCTGCTGGAGACCGCCGTCTTGCCAACAGCCGCGTCCGCCCGCCAGCGGGGGCGGTTCTGGAACAGGTAATGGATGGCCGCCGACAGGTAATGGTTGGGCGGCAGCAGGCCCGCCGGCGTCACTATGCCGTGGCGGTCGTAGTCCGTGTCGCAGCCGAAGCCCACGTCGTAGCGGTCCTTGAGGCCTATCAGGCGCTGCATGGCGTAGGGCGACGACGGGTCCATGCGGATCTTGCCGTCCCAGTCGGCCGTCATGAAGGCGAAGGACTTGTCCACCGCGTCGCTCACTATGGTCATGTCCAGGCCGTAGCGCTCGGCTATGGGGGCCCAGTAGGCCACGCCGGAGCCGCCCAGCGGGTCCACGCCTATGCGCACGCCGGCGGCCTTGATGGCCGGCAGGTCTATCACGCCGCCCAGGCCGTTCACGTATTCGCTGGTATAGTCGTAGGTTCTGGTCGTCGAGGCCTTCCTGGCCTGGTCCAGCGGCAGGCGCCTGACGCCGGAGAGGCCGGCGGCCAGCTGGGCGTTGGCCAGGTCCTGTATCACGCCGGTGATCTCGGGACCGGCCGGGCCGCCGGAGGGCGGGTTGTACTTGAAGCCGCCGTCGGCGGGCGGGTTATGCGAAGGGGTTATCAGTATGCCGTCGGCCAGGCCGCTCTTGCGGCCGGTATTCCAGGCCAGGATGGCGCGCGACAGCGAGGGCGTGGGCGTGTAGCCGCCCGACGAGTCTATCATCACCGTAACGCCGTTGCCCGCCAGCACCTCCAGCGCCGTTTCGAAAGCCGGCGCCGACAGCGCGTGCGTATCCATACCCATATACAGCGGCCCGTCCACGCCCGCCTTGCGGCGGTAGTCGCAGATGGCCTGCGTGACGGCCAGGATATGGTCCTCGTTGAAGGTGCGGGCGAAGGAGCTGCCGCGGTGGCCAGACGTGCCGAAAGCTATGCGCTGGCCCGGGTCGGCGTGGTCGGGTTTCTCCTTGTAATAGGCCTCCAGCAGCCTGGGGATGTCCGTGAGCAGTTCTTTGGGCAGGTTCTTTCCGGCGTAAGGGCTGATAGGCATGGGTTCTCCGTTGAGCGGCAGTGTTGTATTATTTTACTTCTTTATAAACGATCTTCAGCGCTGCCTTGTCGGCGTCGCCGTGGGCCGCCGCCCGGTAGGGGCGGGTATTGGTATTGATGTACTGCTCGAAAGCCCTGGCCGTTTCCAGGGCCGTCTGGCCGGGTTTGAGGGCGAGCGCTATATTCCAGCCGGACACGTGGTTCACCGTGCCGTCGGGCCGCGTGTAGCGGAAGATGGACAGCCAGACGTTCATGGTGCCCTCTATGCCGGGGCCCTTGCCGGTGGCCTCGCCGGTGAACTCCACCTCGCCGGACCGGCCGCCCACGGTCACCTTGGCCAGCGTCACGTCCACGCCCTGCGTCTTGTCGTAAGACGAGGCGGTCAGCGCGGCCCCTTTGGCCAGTTCTATATCGGGATTGTAATCGGCTTTTTCTTTTTTCACGGCTCCCCCTTGTCCTGTTCCCAAACCTGTAAAAAGTCTACAAATTCCGCAGGACAAAGGAAAAGCCCGCCCGCCCGCCGCGGACGGTTCGTCGGCGGCCGCCGGGGGCCCCTGGGCCGCCAGCAGGACCAGCGCCGCCAGTATGGGCAACATAAGAGACTCCCCGCGCCCGCCCCTGCGGGCGCGGGGAGCAACCCCTAGAACGCCGGTTCCCCGCCGTCCCCCTCGCCGGCGCCGGCCTTGGCCTTAGCCCCCTTCTTCTTGCCGGCCGCCTTCCCCCCGTCGGCGGCGGCCCCGGCCTGGCCTTCTTCTGCCCGCCGGCCCCCGCCCAGGAACTCTATGGCGTCCACATACACCAGCGTGCGCGAGTGCTTCTTGCCGTCCTCCTTGCCCTCCCATTCCTCCAGGGCCAGGTGGCCTTCCACGTACACCGGCATCCCCTTGTGCAGGTGCTTCTCGGTCAGGTCGGCCGTCTTTCGGCCGGGCTCGTGGTTGTAGGCTTTAAGTTCCAGCCATACCGGTACCTCCTCCCAGGCCCCGGTCTCGTGGTTGCGGCGGCGGTTGTTCACCGCGAAGCCGAACTGCGCCACTTTCCCCCCGTTGGCGAACTCCTTAACCTCCGGCTCCCTCGTCAGCCGGCCCATCAGCATCACTTTATTCAAGTTAGGCATATCCCCTCCCTCCCAGTTTGACTCCGCCAATAGCATAGCAGGCCACCCCGACAAGGGCGTGTCGGGTTGTTGAAAGAGAAAAAACGCAGAGGGCCAACCCGGGTGGACTACGCTATCCTGCGCCGCTGCGGACACAACCACAAGGGCCTGTCGGGTTGCTATCGAGGCTTCGCCTCTATAGGAAGAATATCTTTTGGGGTTTTACCGCGGGAGAACTTGAGCCAGGTTGAAGCCGAGCACGCGCCATTTAGCGCCGGAGAGGCCGGCTATATACTGCGCCGCGTCCGTGTCCAGCACCTGCCGGCCCTGCGCCGCGTGCCGTATGATCTTGCCGCGGCCTCCGTCGAGGATCAAAAGCTGGTGCGACACCAGCGTGGGCTTGTCGGGCTGGTCTTCGCGCACTATGCTCACCACGGTGCCGTGCGGTATGCGCGCCAGCAGGCGGGGCAGCGCTTCGAGCGGCACGTAATTGACAGTTGCCCGCTGGTCGGGCAGGCCGGCGCCCAGGGCGCGCAGGCGGGCGGCGCGCGCGGCGCGGGCCTCCGGGGCTTCCCAGTCGAAACCGTCCAGGTCGGCCTCGGTCTTGGCCGCGTACCAGGCGCGCTTGGAAATGGTCTTGGCGGCGCTGCGGGCCTCGCTCCCGGCAATCTCCGCCGTAATGTCGCGCAGGAAACCGGCCGCTATATTGTTGGGCAGCCAGTCCAGTTCGGTGAAATGGTTGCGGTTCTCGTAGGAAATATTCCCGCCGCGGTAGCGGATGAGGCGCAGCAGGTCCAGGGCTTCGGCCTCGCTGTTGCCCAGCGCGAAGGCCATGGCCTGTTCCACGAAGGTGGTGCAGTCCAGGCCGGAGTAGCTCACCAGCGGTCCGCGGTCGAATTCGGCGCCGGGGCCTTCGCCCAGCGGGCCCAGTACGTAGGGCAAGCCCATGAAAGGACGGCTGCCGGCCAGCATGTCCACGCTGTTGTGGCGGTAGGCCGCGGCGTATACGCGCTCGGCGCGTACCGGCGGCACGGCGGCAAGGCCCCGCAGGCCAGCGCCCGGGGCCGAAACGCGCAGCGCCCCCAGGGCGGAGGCGTCGTAGGCCGCGGCGTTGGCCGCGCAGGCTAGGGTTAATATGAGGGCAGAGATGAATTTCATGTATACGCGCTTATATCTATAGTGTAGCCTCCATAGGGGCCGCCAGTAAGTGACAATGGTCCCAGGCCGGCCCGGTCTTTAGGCCCACGGCAGCGAAAACGATCCCGATAATCATATAAAGGTCCCCTCCCGCAGGTTGTTGTAATATTGCTTTGTCTAGAAGCTATTACAAAACCACAGGAGGGGACACGTATGAAATTATACGCCGCAATCGACCTGCATGCAAA